>Ga0316628_100003432_pt1 | contig 12193 bp, 8 predicted proteins | sample OWC_Aug_M2_C1_D5_FD_207648 | JGI IMG/M metagenome (GOLD analysis project Ga0316628, IMG submission 207648) | Wetland soil microbial communities from Old Woman Creek delta, Ohio, United States - OWC_Aug_M2_C1_D5_C | ecosystem: Environmental > Terrestrial > Soil > Wetlands | place: USA: Ohio...
TCACGTCGCTGCGCGACCACGTGGTGGGCGCGACGATCGTGCGCGCGCTCTGGGTGTTGTTCGCGGCGGTCGGGTTCGTGCTGCTGATCGCGGCGGCGAACGCGGCGAACCTCTTCCTCGTGCGCATCGACGCGCGCCGGCAGGAAGTCGCGGTTCGCTCCGCCCTGGGCGCGAGTCGTGGCCAGCTCGCCGTGTACTATCTCACCGAGAGCGTGCTGCTCTCGCTCGTCTCCGGCGCCGCCGCGATCGCGTTGAGCGACGGCCTGCTGCACGTCGTGATCGCGCTGGCGCCGCAATTCATGCCGCGCCTCGCCGAGGTCGCGCTCGACTGGCGCGGCGTGGCGTTCTGCCTCGGCGGCGCGCTCGCGTTCGGAGTGATGTGTGGTCTGTTGCCGCTCGCATCGGTGAACGTGGACGTCGCGACGCTGCGCGACGCCAGTCGCGGCCACACCGTGTCACGCCCGCGCGAGCTGGCGCGCCGCGCGCTCGTGCTGTCGCAGGTCGCGCTCGCGGTGGTGCTGCTGGCGGGGGCCGCGCTCATGGCCAAGAGCTTCGCGCGCCTCGCCCGGGTGAGTCCCGGCTTCGAGCCGACCGGCGTGCAGTCGATGGCGGTCGTTCTCCCGGAGACGCGATACCACACATGGCGAGAGGTGTCGCCCTTCTGGCGGGAGCTCACCGAACGCGTCGAGCGTTTGCCCGGCGTGGTGCACGCGGGCGCCACTGACCAACTTCCGCTCGCCGACGGTTTCGGGTGCACCGGCGTCCTCACCGACGTGATTGGCCCCGACGGGCCGCAGGGCAACTGCATGCCGATGTCGTTCATCACGCCGGGGTACTTCGAGGCCATGGGCATCAAGGTGCGCGGCGCGTCGCCAACGTGGTCGGAAGTCGACGCCGGCACCGGACCGGTCGTGGTGAGTCGCGCGTTCGCCAGGCGATTCTGGGGCGAGGCAGATCCAATCGGGCACGCCGTGAAGCCGTTCAACGGCCGAATGCCGGACTTTCCCGTCGTCGGCGAGGCGGACGACGTTCGCGGGACCGCGCTGCAGGATCCGGTGGTGGACGTGGTCTACGTTCCGCTCGCTCCGCGCCAGGGGTCGGCCTTCTGGGAGACGGCGCGATCGCTGTCGCTCGTCGTTCGCGCGCCGTCGGTGAGCCAGGCGGCGCTCGTGACCGCCATCCGGCGGATCGTCGCGGAGATCGATCCGCAGGTTCCGATCAGCGACGTGCAATCGATGGAGGTCGTCGTCGCGAAATCGATGTCCCAGCGCTCGTTCATCATGTTCGTGCTGGCCATCGCCGCGGCGATCGCGCTCGTGTTGAGTGCCGTGGGCATCTACGGCGTGATCTCGTACATCGTTGGACAGCGTCGCGGAGAGATCGGAATTCGCATCGCGCTCGGCGCGCAGAACCGGCAGGTGTCGCGGCTCGTCCTGGGGCATACGCTGCGCATGGCCGGCGCGGGCGCCCTGATGGGTGTGGGCGCGGCGGCGGTGGGCACCCGGGTGCTCGGGTCGCTGCTCTACGACGTGAAGCCGGACGACCCGCTCGCCCTGGTCGGAGCCGCGGCCGCCTTGGTCATCGTCGCGGTGCTGGCGAGCCTCGGGCCCGCGCGTCGCGCGATGCGCCTGGACCCGGTGGAGGCGATGAGAACTTTCTAGTGGCCGGCGGCAGTCATTCCGCGCGCAGGGCTTCGAGGGGATCCACGCGCGTGGCGCGCAGCGCCGGCAGCCAGCTCGCCAACGCGGCGACGCCGAGCAATCCGAACGCCACGAGCACGAACGTCAGCGGATCGTTCGGCGTCACGCCGTAGAGCACTCCGCGCATGAGGCGCGTGAGGAGCAGCGCCCCCGCGAGCCCGAAGGCGACGCCAAGCGCGGCGAGGCGAAGGCCGCGGCCCGCGACCATCCGCAGCACGTCGCGCGGCCGCGCGCCGAGCGCGAGCCGCACGCCGATCTCGCGGGTCCGCTGCGTCACGAGATAGGCGAGCACGCCGTAGATCCCCAGCGCGCCCAGCACGAGCCCCATCGCGCCGAACAGGCCGAGCAGCACCATGAGCAGCCGCGGCCGCGCCACGGCCTCGCTCACGACGTCGTCGAGCGTGAACGATGCGGTGAACGTCTGCTGCGGATCCACGGAACGAACCGCGTCCTGCAGGCGCTTGACCATCACGGCGGGATCCTCGCGCGTCCGCACGACGAGGTTCGTCTTGACGCGGAAGATCTGATAGACGCTCGCGTAGATGCGCGGCGAGGGCGATTCGTCCACCGCGCTCTGGTGGACGTCGCCCGCGACGCCGACGATCGCGAGATGGTTGGTGTCGCCGAAGGTGAGTGACTGGCCGACGGGGTTCTGATTCGGGAAATACTTCTTCGCGAGCGCCTGGTTGATCACCGCCGCAAGCGGCGCTCCCTGCCGGTCCTGAGGCGACAGGTCGCGCCCGGCGAGCAGCGGAATGCCCATCGCGCCGAAGAAGCCGTCGCTGGTGAACATCAGCGTCGCCACCGGTCGCTCGCCGTTCGGTCCGGGAGTGGCGCCCGGCGGCAGGAAGCTGAAGGTCTCCCCGTCGCCGCGGAACGGCAGGTCACGGATCGCGCCGGCGGCGATGACGCCGGGCACCGTTCGCACCTTCTCGAGCATGGCCTGATAGGTCGCCCGCATCTCGGGGCCGCTCGCGTGGCGCTCGGTAGAGATGGTGTAGTTGAGGGCGACGCGATGATCCGGCGCAAAGCCGAGGTCAACCTGCATGAGCTTGACGAACGTCCGCGTCATGAGGCCGGCGCCGACGACGAGAATCATCGCCAACGCCACTTCGGTCACGACGAGCGCGCCGCGCGCACCGCCGGCGCCGCGCGTGCTGCCCCGCGACCCCTCGCGCAGCGAGTGCTGCAGCTCCGGCCGCGACGCGCGAAGCGCGGGCAGGAGGCCGAACACCACGCCCGTGACCAGCGAGATCGCGGCCGTGAACAGCAGCACGCGTCCGTCGATGCCCACCTCCTCGGCGCGCGGAAGCTGGCCCGCCGCAAGCCTGAGAAGCAGCACGCCACCGACCTTGGCCACGGCGAGCCCGATCACGCCCCCCGCGCCGGCGAGCACGAGGCTCTCGGTGAACAGTTGCCGTACCAGTCGCGAGCGGCCGGCGCCGAGCGCGGCGCGAATGGCGAGCTCGCGCTCTCGCGCCGACGCGCGCGCGAGCAGCAGGCTCGCCAGGTTCACCGCGGCGATCGCCAGCACGAAGGCGACGGCGCCGAGCAGCACCAGCAAGCCCGTACGGACGTTGCCGACGATCGACTCCTGGAGCGGCGCCGCCGACGCTGCCGCGACGAGCCGGTTCTCCGGATACTGCTCAGCGAGCCCGCGCGCGATGGCGCTGAGCTCGGCGTTCGCCTGCGCCACCGTGACGCCGGGCTTCATGCGCGCAACGACGCTCAGAATGCGCACGGGGCGAAGTCGCGGGATCGCGTCGTCGGGAATCGTGGAGAAGGGGATGTAGACGTCCACGTGCGGCGACGGAAAGCGGAAGGACTCGGGCATCACGCCGACGATCTCGAACGATTCGCCGCCGAGTGTGATCCGCCGGCCCACGGCGTCGGGCGCGCCGCCGAACTGGCGGCGCCAGAACCCCGTGGACAGCACGACAAGCCGGTCGTTCGAGCCGCGCACCATCTCGTCGTCGCGCGGTACGCGGCCGTCGATGGGTGCCACGCCGAGCGTGTTCCAGAAGCCCGGCGTGACGAACGTGGCGGCGAGACGTTGTGGCTCCCCGATGCCGGTCATGTCGGTGCCGCTCTGTCCGTCGCTGAACCAGTAGCCGCCCATGTCGGCGATCACGCGCCGGCGCGCGCGCCAGTCGTCGAGGTTCATGGCGGACACGGGACCCGGGCTCGACGTGCCGCTGGTACTGTTCTGCCAGGCGCGCAGGAGCTGCTCGGGTTGGGGGAAGGACAGCGGCTCGAGCAACACGCCGTTCACCACGCTGAAGATCGCGCCGTTCGCGCCGATGCCCAGCGCCAGGGTGAGGACGGCGACGGCCGTGAACCCCGGATTCTTCGCGAGGGTGCGCAGCGCGTACCTCGTGTCGTGCGCGATCTCATCGAGCCGCTCAGTCCAGCTCCGCCGCCGCTCGGCCATGGGGTCCCCGGCATGGTGAAATTTCAGCACAACATATTACACGTCCGACACGGCGGCGCAACAGCGGTTTCGCTCCGCGCTGCGCTTGGGCGTGGGGACGCCGTGGAGGAGCGAACGTGGTGGGGCGGGCGACCTCGCCCGGCGATCAGGTGCCCTTTCGGAGCTCGATGGTGCCGTTGCCGGTGGTCATTCGGAGGACCGGGCCGCCCCCGCGGCCGATGGAGCCGCGGATGTGCTGCGCGTCGAATCGCCCGACGACGCTGATCTCGAAGTCGGATCGGAGCGTGCCGTTGCCGCTCGACGCGTCGATACGGCCGTTGAAATCCGCTGGCAGCGTGAGACGGATGGCGCCGGATCCCGAGTTGAAGCGCATGGCGCCGTCGAGCGGTGTGGACCCGATGCGGACGTCGATCTCGCCCGAGCCGGTGTTCGCGTCCACCGCGCCGCGCGCGGTGGAGACCGTGATGCGCCCGGACCCCGTGTTGACCGAGACCGGGCCGTTCGCGCCGTTCACCTGAACGTTGCCGTTGCCGGTGTTCGCGTCGACGCGGCCCTCCGTCTCGCCGATCGTCACCGGGCCGTTGCCGGTGGACGCGGACACCTCGGCGCCGGCGCGCTCGATGGTGATCGCCCCGTTCCCCGTCGCGACCTTGAGGCGCATCGATCGCGGAATCGACACCGTGTAGTCCACGCGGACGCGCATGTTGCGAATGCTGCCGCGGTCGTCGCACGACGTCCGGCCGTCGTAGAGGGTGCAGATCTCGACGCCGTCCCGGCGCTCGCGCACGTCGAATGCCACGTCGCGAATCGAGCCGCCGGACCGCGGTCGCTTCTCGGCGCGAACTTCCACGGCGTCGCCCGACGCTTCGCGAACGGAGATCGGGCCGCTCCCGTTGAGGATCGTCAGCATCGCGCCGGCGGAGAGGCGTTTTGACCAGGTGAACGTGGACTCATCGCGCCCCTGCTGTGCGCGCGCGGCCCCGGGTGCGAGGGTGAGCGTGGCGACGACGGCGGCGGCGGCGGCGGTGAGATGGCGGGTGCGATTCATGGCACGACTTTGGAGAAATGCTCTACTTCGTCGGACAGCCGCGCGCGCGTGAAGGTTTGAACGGATGGCGCGAGATGTCACGCCCCCTCGTTCTCGAGCAGTCGCCGCTTGCGCGTGACGCCCCACTTGTAGCCGGCGAGGGAGCCGTCCTCGCGAACGACACGATGGCATGGCACCACGACGGCGAGACGGTTCGTCGCGCAGGCCCGAGCCACGGCGCGCGTCGCGCCCGGCCGCCCGATCGACGCGGCGACGTCGCGATACGACCGGCGCTCCCCCGCGGGGATCTCGCGCAACGCCTTCCAGACGCGCTGCTGGAACGCCGTGCCGCCGATGTCCAGCGGAAGGTCGTCCGTGTGATCGCGGCGCGGGTGGCGGACGCGGTCGAGGACGCCGCGGACCCAGGCGCGGTGCGTGCCCTCGTCGCACTCGATCGTGGCGTTCGGAAAGTCGGCGCGCAGCGCCCGCTCGACGTCGGCGTCGCTCGCGCCGAGCTCCACGGCGCAGACGCCGCGGTCCGTCGTGGCGACGAGCACGCGCCCCACCGAGGTGTTTGAGATGGAATAACGAATCGTGACGCCCGCGCCGCCGCGACGGTACGCCGCCGGCGTCATGCCCAGGAGCTCGTCGCTGCGCTCGTAGACGCGGCTGCTCGAGCCGAAACCCGCCTCGTACGTCGCGCGGCTCACCGTGTCGCCCGAACGCAGCCGCGACTTGAACCGATCCACTCGGCGAGAGTCCTGGTACTCCTTGGGCGACAGGCCCACGGCGCGCGTGAAGGAGCGCTGGAAGTGCGACGCGCTGAGCCCGGCGTGGGCGGACAGCTCGGCGAGCGACACGACACGGTCGCGGTGGTCGTCGAGATACCGCAGGGCGCGCTCGATGGCCCGTGCCGCGGGCTCGGCGCGCTCACCGCGCGGGTCGCAGCGGCGGCAGGCGCGGAACCCGGCGCGCTCGGCGTCGCCGGCGCCGGCGTAGAACGCGACGTTCTCGCGGAGCGGGCGGCGCGACGGGCACGACGGGCGGCAGTACACCCGCGTGGACCGTACCGCGTACACGAACCGTCCGTCATAGCGCGCGTCGCGCGATTCGACCGCGCGCCAGGCCTCGGCGTCGCTCGGGCGGGGGGAACGGGTGGTCGTCGCTGCTGCCATGGTCGCCATGATCTGCTCGCTGTGGAGGGCGACCGCAAGCTAGGGTTTACCGCGGCGCGCGGGCTATCCGGCGCTTGCTGTCAAACTGCGGGATTGGAGGACGAGAGGTCTGAGGTCCGAGGGGAACCGCCGCACGTCTCAGTCCCGGGACCCCTCATCCTCCTATCCTCCCATCAGACGTTCTTGATCTCGCCGATCAGGCTCGTGAGGGACGCCTTGGCGTCGCCGAACAGCATGCTCGTCTTCTTGTCGTAGAACAGCTCGTTCTCGATGCCGGCGAAGCCCGCCGACATGCCGCGCTTGAGCACGATCACGGTCTTGGCGTGGTCCGCGTTGAGGATCGGCATGCCGTAGATGGGCGACGACTTGTCCGTGCGCGCGGCCGGATTCACGACATCGTTGGCGCCGATCACGAGCGCCACGTCGGCGCGATCGAACTCGCTGTTGATCTCGTCCATGTCGTACAGCTTGTCGTACGGCACGTTCGCTTCGGCGAGCAACACGTTCATGTGGCCCGGCATGCGCCCGGCCACCGGATGCACGGCGAACTTCACCTCGCCGCCACGCTTCTCGATCAGCTCGCTCAGCTCGCGCACGGCGTGCTGGGCCTGTGCGACGGCCATGCCGTAGCCCGGGATCACGATCACGAGCTGCGCATAGGCGAGCTGGATCGCCGCGTCCTCCACGCTGATCGACCGAACCGTGAGGCCGGCCGCCGACTTGCCGCCGGCCGCTACGGTCTCGCTGCCGAAGGCGCCGAACAGCACGTTGGTGAACGAGCGGTTCATCGCCTTGCTCATGAGGATCGACAGGATGAACCCGGACGCGCCGTCGAGCGAGCCGCTGATGATGAGGATGACGTTGCCGATCGCGAATCCGGTCGCGCACGACGCGAGACCCGAGTACGAGTTGAGCAGCGCGACGACCACCGGCATGTCCGCGCCCCCGATCGGCATCACGAGCAGCACGCCGAAGACGAGGGACGCGCCGATCATCGTGTAGAAGGCCCACTGCTGCGACGGATCGACGATGGTGTAGACGAACAGGCCGACCACGCCGAGGAAGATCAGGCCGTTGACGAGGTTCTGGCCCTTGTAGGTGACCGGCTTGGAGGTGATCCACTCCTGGAGCTTGCCGGCGGCGACGATCGTGCCGCCCACGGTGATCGAGCCGAGCATGATCTCGAAGCCGAGCGCCAGCATCTTCACGTGCTCGGGCACCGTTCCGGCGGCGATCTCGGTGTGATACTCGGCGACGCCGACGAGCGTGGCGGCCGCGGCGCTGAGCGTCAGCGACAGCGCGATTCGCTGCGGCATCGCGGTCATGGGCACCCACTGGCCCATGGGGTAGCCGATGATCACGCCGAGGGCGAGGCCGCCGGCGATCCAGCGGTAGTCGACGATGGTGTGGTTGAGCAGCGTCCCCACGATGGCGAAGAGCATGCCGACCGCGGCTTGCTGCATTCCGCGCCGGGCCTTGTCGGGCCGCGTGAGGCTGCGGAGTCCGAGAATGAAGAGGACCGACGCGAGGAGATAGCTGGCTTGGATGAAGAGATCGCGCATCTGGCGGGATGAGGGAAGCGGGAAGGGGGACGCGGGGGCCTGACGATGACGCTCGTCAGATCACCCCGACGTTCCGTGCCCCTACAGGGTCTCGTGCGTGACGCCGCTCTCCCTGCGTTTCACGCGGCTCTCCTCGCCCTTGGCGCTCCGGAACATGCGCAGCATCCGGTCGGTGATCAGGAATCCGCCGACGATGTTGCTCGTGGCGCAGACCACGGCGACGAACCCGAGGAGGGTCGCCACCAGGTCGTGCGCTCCGCCGGCGGCGATGAGCGAGCCGACGAGCGAGATGCCGGAGATCGCGTTGGTCGCCGCCATGAGCGGCGTGTGCAGCAGGGGCGGCACGCGCGAGATCACCATGTATCCGACGAACGCCGCCAGCACGAACACGTACAGCTCGAGCAGTTGCATGAGAGAATCCTATTTCAGGACTTTGCCGTCGTGGGTCATCATCATGGCGCCGGTGATCTCGTCGCTCGCGTCGAGCACGAGGGCGCCGTCCTTCACGAGGTGTTTGAGCAACTCAAAAATATTGCGGCCGAACATCTGACTGGCATGGAACGCCACCGTCGCCGGCAGGTTGAGCGGCGCGATGATCGTGACGTCGTTCGCCTGCACGGTCTCGCCGGGCTTCGACAGCTCGCAGTTGCCCCCGGTCTCGGCGGCGAGGTCGACGATCACCGCGCCGGCCCGCATCGACGCGACCATCTCGGCCGTGATCAGGCGCGGCGCGGCGCGCCCGGGGATCTGCGCCGTGGTGACGACGAGATCCTGGTCCTTGATGTGGTTGCCGATCGCGCCCAGGGTCCGCGCCTGCTCGTCCTCGGTCTGCGAGCGCGCGTAGCCGCCCGCGGCCTCGGCGCTGGCGCTCACCAACTCGTTGGCCACGAACGTCGCGCCGAGGCTGAGCACCTGCTCGCGCGCCGCGGGGCGGACGTCGAACGCCGACACCACGCCGCCGAGGCGGCGCGCCGTGGCGATGGCCTGCAGGCCGGCCACGCCGGCGCCGATCACGAACACCTTGGCCGGCGAGATGTTGCCGGCCGCGGTGGTGAGCATCGGCAGGAACTTGCCGAGCGCCGACGCGCCGACGAGCACGCCCTTGTAGCCGGCGACGGTGCTCTGCGACGACAGCACGTCCATGGACTGCGCGCGGGTGATGCGCGGTACCAGCTCGAGCGCCAGGGCGCTCACCTTGCGCGCCGCGAGCGCGTTCACGACGTCGGCAGTGTGTCCGGGGCGCATCAGGGACAGCAGCGCGGTCCCGGCGTCGATTCGAGCGATCTCGTCCGCGGTGGGCGGCTGCACTTTGGCCACGACCTGCGCCCCGCCGAACGCGGCGGCGGCGTCGGGGACGACAGTTGCGCCGGCGCTCTGGTACGCGTCGTCTCGAAAGCCGGCGCGGAGTCCCGCGCCGCGCTGTACCGTGACCTCGACCTTCAATTGCTTGACCAACCGGGCGACACTATCGGGCGCGAGGGCCACACGTTGCTCGCGCGGAGCGGTTTCCGTTGGGACCGTGATTCGCATTGAGGAGCGGCTGGGTGGCGCGGAGGGCGGTTTCCGTCGTCCAACGTGCGCCTTCCGAGAAATGCTGACCGAAGGGAACCTATGTCGGTCGGGCCACGGCGCAAACCGGGGTGGCGCGGCCAACGCACAGCGGTCCCGCCGCACGTCCGGCGATCGCGCCCGGCGATCGCGCCCGGCGATTCATCCCCCCGCGGCCGAAAACGAAACCACGGGCGTTCGGCCGCTGGACGTCCACCTTCCTGTGTGAAATGTTCCAGACGGCATGAATCTCCCCAAAGCCGCGGGCATCGCGCTCGCCGCGCTCGTCGCGCTCGCCGGATGCGCTCGCATGCAGCTGCGGAGTCCCATCGCGCCGGTCATCGCGCCGCCGATGACGTTCGTCGCATCGACGTCCGACGTGCGCACCACGCGCATCGTGGACCTCCGCGACGGCGTGACCAAGGCGGTGGCCTTCAAGGCGGCGACCGACCTGCTGACCGAGAAATACACCGTGGACGTCAGCGACCAACACGCCGGCTTCCTGATGACGCCGTGGCAGGCGGGATCCACGCCGGACGGCGCGCCGGACCTTCGCTACCGCACGCGGATCGTCATTCGCTTTCTCGGCGACGACTGGAAGCAGGCCTCGGTGCGCGCCGACGCCAACTGGCAGCGCGGCGACGAGTGGGACGTCGGCTTCGACAGCAAGATCCTGGACGCCGTGTCCAACGACCTGGCCGAGCGGGTCGGCAAGAAGCCCTGACCCGGCGGGCTACTTCTTGGAGAGGCCCGACAGCTGCCAGTGCCCGAAGCGCCTGGTGAGCGACGCCTGATAGCTCTGCTGGAACGTCTCGGTCACCGTCGAGCCGCGGCGCTGATAGTCGAACTTCAGCGTGAGTGGAACCTCGGCATGGTCGCCGGTGATCGTGGCCTCGCCCGGCAGCGGCTTGGCGTGAACGTTCTGGGCGGTCGCGAAGAACGTCCGCAGTCCCTCGAGCAGCGTCGGGGGCATTTCGGGAAAGGCCGTGTGGATCGCGACCTCCCCGTTCCCCATGGCCACGGCGAAGTGGTCGAGCGCCTGACGGATCTCCGTCTGGTCGGGACTCTCCGGGGTCGCGGGCGCCGCCGGCTTGCCGGGAGCCTTCGTCGCCGTGTCCGTGGCGGCGGGCTTCTTTCGATTGGCCGCCACGGTCGCCGCGGGCGGCGGCGCGACCTTGCCCGCGCCGGGGTGAGCCACGCCTCGCGACGTGTTGCTCGTGGCGGTCGGCTTCGGCGGCAATCCGGCGCCAGGCGACGCGGCCGCCCCCGTGGGCTGCGGACGTGGCGTCGCTTGGGCCTGCGTGAGCGCGGGAGAAAGCGGCGTGGCGAACGAGAGCTCCCGTTGCGACCAGACGAACAACCCGCCGAGCAAGAGCGCCGAGCCCACCGACGCGCCGATCGCGATACGAGCGGCGTTCGGCCGCTGAATCTTCATCGGCATGGTGGGCTGCATCGACGGGTCGGCGGCGGGGCGCAGCACGGTCGGCGCACCGCGCGGACTGCGCAGTGGCACGCCGGGCGACGGGCCGGACGGATCCCAGCCGGACAGCGCGAGCGCCGGATCGAGCGCGGCGCTGGCTTCCGCCGCGCTGGACAGACGCTCCGCCGGAGACCGCGCCAACATGTGCGCGATGAGTGTATCGATGCGGCGCGGCACCGCCGGGACGTGCTCGCGAACGTGCGGCGGCGGATCGTGCAGGCGCCGCCGAATCATCTGCTCGCGCGTGTCGGCGTCGAAGGGCTTCATCCCGGTGAGCATCTGGTACAGCATGCAGCCGAGGGCGTAGACGTCGGTGCGCGCGTCCACGGGGTCGCCGATCAACTGCTCCGGGCTCATGTACTCGGGGGTGCCGATGACCAATCCGCTCCGCGTGAGCGAGTCTTTCGGCGAGTCCGATACCGCCTTGGCGATGCCGAAGTCCACGACCTTCGCGACCTCGCGCCCGTCACGTTTCCTGGAGACGATGACGTTGTCGGGCTTGAGGTCGCGGTGGATGATCCCGAGCTCGTGCGCGGCGGAGAGGCCGTCGGCGATCTGCCGCGCGAGATCGATGGAGCGGCGCGGATCGAGCGGTCCCTCGCGCGCGAGCAGCGACGAGAGTGACTCACCGTCCACGTACTCCATCACCAGATACACCGTCTTGTCGGATTCTCCGAAGTCGAACACGGCGGCGACGTTCGGGTGCAGAATCCGCGCGGCGTTCGAGGCTTCGCGCGCGAAGCGCGTGGTGGACTCCCCGTCGTTGATCAACGACGGGCTCATCACCTTGATCGCGCACTGGCGGTTCATCTTCACGTGTTCGGCGACGTAGACGCGTCCCATGCCGCCCTCGCCGAGCAGCGCGAGGATCAGGTATCGGTCGGCGATCACGCGTCCGATCATCGGATCGCCCAACGATTTCGGCCGCAGCGGTGCTCCGTCCCTGGGGCAGAAGCGATCGCCCGTCTCGTATTCCGTGCCGCACTGCGGACAGACCTTGACGACGGTGACTTGCTCTTCCGCCGCCGGAGTCGGCTGCCGGGCGAGCAGGCCGGAGCCGATGCTCGAGGGCAGCATCTCCAGATCACGCACGTTGCCCGCCCCGGTCGTCCCGGAGACGACCGAACCAGATGCTCCCGCGGATGGTTTGGGCTTGTCGCGACTGGGCATTCGTGAAAATGACGTTCGCCAACTCTATGCCCGTCGCGCCGTTTTTTTTCTCGGCGTCGACGAACACGCGAAATAACGGGACTGAACTCGCATCCGGCTA
>Ga0316628_100003433_pt1 | contig 12193 bp, 7 predicted proteins | sample OWC_Aug_M2_C1_D5_FD_207648 | JGI IMG/M metagenome (GOLD analysis project Ga0316628, IMG submission 207648) | Wetland soil microbial communities from Old Woman Creek delta, Ohio, United States - OWC_Aug_M2_C1_D5_C | ecosystem: Environmental > Terrestrial > Soil > Wetlands | place: USA: Ohio...
GCCCCCCCCCCGCCGCGCGCGCCCCCGCCGGGCCCGCGGGGCCCCCCCGCGGGGGGCCGGGGGGGGGGCAGCCGGGCTTCTGCAAGCGGTGTTATCCTCGGGAGCGTGAAGCTGCTGGGATGCTTGCTGCCTGCGCTCGCGGCGCTCGCGTGCGGTGGCCTGGTCGGGCCCGACCACATCCCGGACATGGGATCCGGAGCAGCCGCCGGCACATCCGGGTCCGGCGGAGTAGCTTCGGGCGCGGATGCCGCTCCGGAGCCCGGCGCCGGCGCAGAGCCGGGCGCCGGCGGCTCCGGGACGCGATACGTCGATCCGGGGTGTCCGCCCGCCCCGAAGGTGCAGGGGCCGCGCGAGTGCGACCCGTACTCGACGACGAACACCTGCGGGGTCGGCGCGCGCTGTGTCCCCTACGTCACGTACGGCGATCAGTGTCAGTCCGAGGAGATCGGGACCCGCTGCGCTCCCGCCGGAACGGGCGTTCAAGGAGACGACTGCGCCAACGACGGCGACAGCTGTGCAGCCGGCTACGTGTGCGCGAGCGCGGGGTCGGGTTTTCGCTGCGCGCGCCTCTGCACGCTGAGCGGCGCTTCCGACGATTGCCCGCCGGGTCTCCTGTGCTCGGCGCTCGACGTGGATGGGTTCTTCGTGTGCGGCTGATGGCGGCTCGGGGGCGGAACTCCTCTGGCCTGGGCCGGCCCGGCCTCGTCGCGATCGCGCTCTCGACGGCCCTGGGATGCGGTTCTCGCTCCGGGCTGAACGAGGGCAACGCGGGCGCGCCGCTCGGTGACGGTGGCGTGATCACCGCCTGCCTCGGGGACCTCGATTGCGAGAAGTCGACGCTCTGCGCGCCCGTGCGCTGCGTCGCGGGAGCGTGCGTCGCGGCGCCGAAGGTTTCCTGTGACGACGGCGATCCCTGCACGTCGGACCGCTGCGTGCCCGGGACCGGGGCGTGCGAGTTCCGCCAGAGGACGCGGGACGAGGACGGCGACGGGCACCGTGGCCCTCTGCCCGGGACCATTGCCGGCACGAAGGAGGCCTGCGGGGACGACTGCGACGATACGAGCGCCCTCGCGTTTCCGGGGGCCACGGAGGTGTGCGACGGTGTCGACAACGACTGCAACGGCATCGTCGACGACGGGGCGCTCTACGTGCCTTCGAGCGAGCCTCCCGTGCTGCTGTCGTCCGGGGCGAAGCAGGCGGAGATCGGCGGCGTTGCCGCCTCCGGCTCCACGTTCGCGTCGACGTTTGCCGCGCAGGACGCGAGCTTTGCCAACACGTTCACCACCTTCGACGGGAACGGAACCATCCTCGTGCCCGCGACCCCGGTGACGCACGAGAACACGGACTCATTTTCCGGGCCGATCCTGTGGACGGGGTCCGTGTTCGCGACCGCATGGGAAGACCGTCGTGACCAGGATTACGAGATCTATTTCAACCGGCTCGATCCCTCCGGCAACAAGCTCTCGAGCGATCTCAGGGTGACGGATGCGGGGGGGTTCTCGATCCTGCCGGACCTCGTCTGGGACGGCAGCGAGTTCGTCGTCGCGTGGAGCGACAAGCGCGAAGGGGACGGCAACGGCTTCGTCTTCGCGCAGCGAATCGACGCGGACGGAAAGCTCGTCGGCAAGAACGTCTCCCTCACGCCGAATGGGGCCGATGCCGATGCGCCGCGGCTCGCGAAGGGAGCGACGGAGCTCGGGCTGGTGTTCAACGAACGCGCCGACAGCGGTCGGCAGCTCGCATTTCGGACGGTGTCCGTGGATCTCGCCACGCTCGGAACGGTCGTGGTCGTCCCGGACGGCGACGCTGCCTCGAGCGCCGTCGCGTGGAGCGGTGATCGGTACGTCGTGGTGTGGGACACCCTCGGCGCAGAGCCCGGGCCGGCCATCCGCGGCGCGGCGTTCTCACGATCCGGTGAGATCCTGGTGCCCCCGCGAGACGTGACGATGCCCGCCCGGTTCGCACGGTCCGAGGCACTCCTGCCACTCGGTGACCGCCTCTTGCTCGTGTGGGGCAACTACGACGACGGGACCGGGGCTTACGCGCTCTTCTCCACGATGCTCGACCAGAATCTGGACGAGCTCGGACCCGAGACCAGGGTCGTGGCGGGCCCGTCGGATTCGATCGATCCGGTGATGGCGTTCAGCTCGAGCAGCGGCGTCGCGATCGCGTTCGAGGACCGGCGCACGGGCAGCTTCCAGGCGTACGCGACCTGGCTCGTGTGCGGCGGCAACGCCCCGCCCTCGCGGAAGCCGCTGCTCTAACCGAATCTCTGGTTCGGGATGCCCGCCTGGTGCACCTTGCCCGGGAGCTTCCGGCCGACGATCCTCTCGGCGAGCTTGCCGGCCTCGAGCAGCTTCGGCAGATCGATACCCGTCTCGATGCCCATGCCGTGGAGCATGTAGACGAGATCTTCCGTGGCGAGGTTCCCGGCGGCACCCGGCGCATAGGGACAGCCCCCGAGGCCAGCCACCGACGCGTCGAAGTCCGTGATGCCCATGGTCAGACCCGTGTAGGCGTTGACCAGCGCCGTGCCGCGCGTGTCATGAAGATGAAGCGCGAGCTGCTTCGGGGCGAAATGCTTCAGGAAGAGCTCGCAGATGTGCTGCGTCTGCAGGGGGGTGCCGACGCCGATCGTGTCTCCGAGCGATATCTGGTAGCAGCCGATGTCGACGAGGTGCTTCGCGAGATCGAGCGCCTGGCGGGGATCGACGTTTCCCTCGTAGGGACAACCCCAGACGGTGGAGATGTAGCCGCGGACCTGCATCTTCGCCTCTAGCGCGTGAGGGACGAGCTCGTCGAACACCTCGAGCGATCGTTCGATCGACTTGTTGGTGTTCTTCATGTTGTGCGTCTGACTCGCCGACAGGAAGACCGCGACCTCCGAGAGGCCGGCCTCGATGGCGCGCTCGAGGCCGCGCGTGTTCGGGCACAGCGCACTGAAGACGACGCCGGGTGGGGGCACGAGGGACCGGACGAGATCGTCGGCGTCCGAAAGCTGGGGGATCCACCGCGGCGAGACGAAGCTCGTGAGCTCGAGGCGCCTGATGCCGGACGACACGAGCGCCGCGATCAGGCGTTCCTTGTCCTCGCGAGGAACGCGCGCGGCCTCGTTCTGCAGCCCGTCGCGCGGTGATACCTCGAAGATCGAGACCCGTGGGGGCAGATTCGTCTGCATCGTTCCCCGTGATGGTTTCAGAGATCGAGGAGCCGCATCTGTCGCGCGCGGGGGTGCTGGGTGAACTCGATGGGATACTCGCCGCTCCAGCAGGCGTGGCAGAACGGGGTTTCGCCGGGAGCCTTCGGAGCCATCGGCAGGGAGTGCGCGTGGCCATTGCCCGCGCCCTTGCCGTTGGTCCGGTCTGCCCGCGCGCCCTCGACGGCGGAGATCATGCGCTCGAGCGACAGATAGGCGAGCGAGTCGCTCGTGATGTACTGGTTGATCTCGTCGACCGAGTGGCTCGAGGCGATGAGCTCGGCCCGATGCGGCGTGTCGATGCCGTAGTAGCAGGGCCACTTCGTCGGCGGGCTGGAGATGCGCATGTGGATCTCCTTCGCGCCCGCGTCGCGGAGCATCTTCACGATCTTGCGGCTGGTGGTGCCGCGGACGATGCTGTCGTCCACCACGACCACCCGCTTGCCCTTGAGCACGCTGCTCACCGGGTTGAGCTTCAGCCGGACTCCGAAGTGCCGGATGCTCTGCTGGGGCTCGATGAACGTACGTCCGACGTAATGGCTCCGGACGAGGCCCATCTCGAACGGGATCTTCGAGCGCTCGGAGTAGCCGATCGTGGCCGGAACCCCGGAGTCGGGGACCGGGATGACCACGTCGGCGTCGACGGGGTGCTCTTCGGCTAGCGCTCGCCCGAGGGCCTTCCTGGCCTCGTAGACGCTCACGCCGTCGAGCGTCGAGTCCGGCCGGGCGAAGTAGACGTACTCGAAGATGCACGTCTTGCGTGGTGCCGGCGGGAACGGCCTCGTGCTCCGGAGCCCGCGCTTGTCGACCACGATCATCTCGCCGGGCTCGATCTCACGGACGTACTCGGCCCCGATCAGGTCGAAGCTCGTGGGTTCGCTCGAGACGACGACCGCATCGTTGGGCATCTTCCCGAGGCAGAGGGGGCGTATCCCCATCGGGTCTCTCACCGCGATCATTTCCTTCTCGGTGAGACAGAGCAGCGAGAAGGCGCCGCGCACCTGCGTGAGCGCGTCGGCGACGCGATCTTCGACCGAGCGCTGGGTGCTGATCGCGACGAGGTGGACGATGGCCTCGGTATCGCTGCTGCTCTGGAAGATCGAACCCCGGGCCTCGAGCTTCTCGTGGAGAGAGTCCGAGTTCGTCAGGTTGCCGTTGTGGGCGATCGCGATGGACCCGCGCGCGTAGTCGACCGCGAGGGGCTGCGCGTTCTTGAGCATCGATCCGCCCGCGGTGGAGTAGCGCACGTGCCCGATGGCGTTCGGCCCCTTGAGCTTGTCGAGCTGATCCTGGGGGAACACGTCGATGACGTGGCCCATGCCCCGGTGGGCGCAGAGACGCGTGCCGTCGCTGGTGACGATGCCCGCGCTTTCCTGACCGCGGTGCTGCAGAGCGTGCAGCCCGAGGTACGTCAGGTTCGCTGCCTCGGGATGGCCGTAGACTCCGAAGACGCCGCACATTGGATGGTAGAGCGTTCGCGGGCAGGCCCGCTCGCGACCTTCTAATGCCGCGCCCGGCGCCCGCCCGCAAGCAGCCTCTACGAAGTCCGTCGTTTCACCCGGGGAATTCGGTCGATTCTCTCCGCTGGCAAGCGGTCCTGTTCTATTCTGCCCGTTGATCATGGGTGCGCTCGACGAGCTGCTCGCCAAATGGCGCGAGAACCCGGACGCTGGCACCACGCTCGCCCTGTGCGCGTATCTCGGCATGTCGCGCCGGGAAGAGCTGGTTCGCGAGGTCGGGGCCACGGCAGAGGCCTGGCACAAGGAAGATGCCCCGGTGATGCTGGCAGTCGGCCGGATGTACCTGGATTCGGGGCTGCTCCAGGAGGCCCAGGCTGCGCTGGTGACGGCGGGCAAGCTGAACCAGAGCGCGTCCGCGGCGTACCGGTACCTGGGCGAGGTGCTCTTGCGGCGCGGGGACGCGGCCAGGGCCGAAAAGGTGCTCGCCCGTGCGCTCCAGATCATGGGCGGCGGGGCTGCCGGCGAGCCGGACACACGCCTGTGGCACGACCGGGCCGTCGTTTACGTTCCGCTGCAGTCGCGGGCGGGGATGCAGGTGGTGGCGGACGAGGTCGCCCGGACGGTTCCGAAGAAGCTGTCCATCCCGCCGCCCTCTCTGAGCTCGGAGGAGGCGGATCGGCTCGCGGCCGTCGCGCGGCCGGCACCCGCTCCAGCCCGGGCCCCGCTCCCGCCCCCGCCAAAGCTCGTCTCGACGCTCCCGCCTCCGCCGATTCCCCCTTCGCCCGCCGCGTTCCGGCCTCCGGTCGGGTCGGACGCCGATATTCCGACCGGGCGCGTCGAGGTCCGGGATGCCGCCATTTCGGTGCGCGATGAGCTGGACACCATCGTCGCCGAGCCGAAGCTCTTTGCCTCCGCCCCGCGGCCTCCGGCGGCAGCACCCGTCCCGCAGCCGGCCCAGCCCGCCCGTCCGGAGGCCTCCCGCGCGCCCGCCCCGGACCACGCACGGCCGAGGGCACCTTCGCGCGTGGGGACCGGGCCTTTCGACGACTCGGCGCGTCCGAGCGCGAGCACCGTGCTCGAGCACCTGGCGCGGGTCGGAGTGTACGAGCGCGGTGGCGGCGCAGCGCCGGCGTGGGCGGCGCCCCCGCGCGAGAAGCCCCGGGGCGCCTGGTTCCTGGCCACCGTGATCGCCCTCTCCGCGGGCCTGGGCATCGGCGCCTTCCGCTGGGTGAGCCACGTGCGACAGGGGCGCATGGCCACCGCGAGGAGCATCGAAGCCGACGTCGAGCAGCTCCTCGAGACCGCCAGGGTCGAGGACCTGCGCAAGACGGACGGCGAGCTCTCGCAGGTCTTCGATCTGGACTCACGGAGCGAGCGGGCGGCGATCCTGTGGCTCCGGAACCGAGCTCTCTCGGCGCTCATGATCCCCGGCGAGCCGAGGGGGATCGAGAGCGCGCTGTCGCGCTGCAGGGAGCTCGGCATCGACGAGGTGAAGCTCGCGTTCGGCAAGATCACGAGCTTTCTCGTCGAGGGAGATCTCGCCGGCGCCGCGGCGATGCTGCCGAAGTGGGACGAGAAAGCGAAGAGCGATCCGTATTACCACCTCGCCGCCGGTGCGATGCTCGAGCGGGCAGGGGACGTGCGCGCCGTCGGTCATTACCATCAGGCGTTCGAAACGGATCCGCATCTCGCGGTCGCGCGCGTGTTCCACGCCGAGCTGGTCACGGTCGAGCTCGGCGTGGACGCGGCAAGGCCAGTGGTCGAGGAGACCGTCAATCAGCTCGGGGACGGTCCGCTGGCACGTGCGCTACGGGGCCTCCTCTGGTCGGTGGACCCCGATGCGGGCGAGCTTCCCGAGAGCTCGCGTGTCGCGCAGGCGGATCGTGAAAACCTTCCGGCCCAGCTGCTCTCGATCCCCTCGCTCGTCGATGCGCGCCTCGCGGTGCGCGGCGGCCACGGCGCCGAGGCGCTCGTCGCGCTCGAGCGCGCGCTCCACGCGGCCCTGACGCCGGCCATGGCGACGACCATCGGTCAGATCGCGATCGAGCTCGGGGACGAAGCGCTCGCGCGCGAGGCGGCCCTCCGGGCGCTGTCGTACTCGGCCGTGTACCCGCGCGCGCGCTCGCTGGCGGCTCGCGTCGCCCTGCTCGGTGGCCACCTCGACGAGGCCAAGAAGGCGATCCAGGAGCTCGACGCGAAGAGCCCGGAGGTGGCCGTCGTGCGAGCGGCCGCGGCCTACGAGTCGCTCGATCCCTCGGAGCTCGAGAGCGCCGTCGCCTCCATGGGCCCTGCCGACGGCCCGGCGCGCGGGCTCGCCGCGGGGGCGGCGATCGTCATGGGGAAGCGGTACCCGAGCCCGTCCGCGCTCACGCAGATGGCAGATCCCTCGGTGCCATGGGGCGATCTGATCGCGGTCGATGCTTCGCTCGACACCGGCAACCTGGACCTCGCGCGCAAGATCGCCAACCGCTGGGGCGAGCGCGGAAGGGCCCCTGCCTATGCGCTGCGCCTGTCGCGCCTGCTCCGGTACGAGGAAAAACCCGAGGAGGCCGCGAAGGTCTCGGCGGACGCGGTCGTCGCCGGTGGAGTGACGCCGCCCGTGCTCGTGGAGAGGTTCCGCGCTCTCATCGCGAGCAAAGACGTCCCGGCTGCGCGCGACCTGCTCGGTCAGTATCCGGCCGTGCTCGGACCGATGACGGATTTTCTCAAGGTCTCTGCCGACGCCGCCGATGGCAAGGCGCCGCGAGGCAAGGCCCTCGCTGCGCGGCTCGAGCCGCCGCCCGGAGACTCGCCGCTGCTGTACGGCATCGTGGCGGCGTCCGCCCTCGTGGAGGTGGGCGACCGGCGCGGCAAGCCGCTCGTGGAAGAGCTGCTGCGGGCGACCCCCAGGCACCCGGATCTCGTGCCGCTGGCGAGGGCCGTCGGACTCTCGCGCTGAGCCGGGGTGTGGCGCCGCGACGCTCGCGTCCGGAGTACGGGCGAGCCCGCGGGCGGCCCGCTCAGCCGCGCCCGCGCGAGGGTGCCGGATCGCCGCCGCGTCCCTCGATCATCGTCCGGAGCTCCTCCTGATCGGTGGAGCGCCCCATGGCCTCCTCGAGGCCGATGAGCCTCCGCGAGTACAGCGAGAACAGGGACTGATTCATCGTCTGCATGCCGTGTCCGGACTGTCCGACCTGCATCTGCGTGTAGATCTGGTGCACCTTGTCCTCGCGGATCAGATTCCGGATCGCGGGGGTCGGGATCATCACTTCCATCGCCAGCACGCGTCCGGCGGCGCCCGCGCGGGGGATGAGGAGCTGGCTGATGACGCCCTCGAGCACGAACGACAGCTGCGCGCGGATCTGCGGCTGCTGGTGCGGCGGGAACACGTCGATGACGCGGTTGACGCTCTGCAGCGCGGAGTTGGTGTGGAGGGTCGCGAACACGAGGTGGCCCGTCTCCGCGATCGTGAGCGCGGCCTCGATCGTCTCGAGGTCGCGGATCTCGCCGACGAGCACCACGTCCGGATCCTGGCGGAGCACGTACTTGAGCGCCAGCTTGAACGCCATCGTGTCGCTGCCGACCTCGCGCTGGTTCACGATGCAGCGCTTGTGAGGGTGGAGGTACTCGATCGGATCCTCCACCGTCATGATGTGCTGGCGCGTCTCCGAGTTGATCTTGTCGATGATCGACGCGAGCGTCGTGCTCTTGCCGGAGCCCGTCGGGCCCGTGACGAGCACGAGCCCGCGCGGCCGGGCGGCGAGCGCCGCCACGGACGGCGGGAGCCCCAGCTCGTCGAACGAGAGGATCTTGAACGGAATCGCCCGGAAGGCACCGGAGACGGCGCCGCGCTGCATGAAGATGTTCGCGCGGAAGCGCGACAGGTTCTTCACGCCGAAGGAGAGGTCGAGCTCCTTGTTCTTCTCGAACTGGATCTTCTGCTCCTCCGTGAGCACGGAGTAGCAGAGCTGCTTGGTCTCCACCGGAGAGAGCGGCGGCAGCTTCAGCGGCATGATGGCGCCGTCGATGCGGAGCAGGGGCGGCGACCCCGTCGTGATGTGCATGTCGCTCGCGCCCTTCTCGATCATGGCGCGGAGCAGCTGGTGGAGATTTACCTTGATGCCGTCTTGTTGTTCCATTCAGGGAGGGCGCCTCAATCCGCCATGGTCACGCGGACGATCTCGTCCGTCGTCGTGACGCCATCGCACACTTTCTTGATCCCGCTCATTCGCAGCGTGCACATGCCGGAGCGGATCGCGCCTTGCTTCAGCTCCGCGGCGGAGGCGCCCTGGAGGACCATCTCCTTCAAGCTGTCATTGAACCGCATCACCTCGTACAGCGCGACGCGGCCCTTGTAACCCGAGCCGTTGCACGTGTTGCAGCCGGCCCCCTTGTAGAGCTGCGCCTTCATCTGCTCGTCGGTCAGGCCGACCTCCCGCAGGATCTCGGGGTCTATCGTCGTGGGCGCCTTGCAGTCTGCGCAGATCTTCCGTGCGAGGCGCTGGGCGAGCACCAGGTTCACGCTCGCCGTGATGAGGAACGGCTCGACGCCCATGTTGAGCATGCGCGAGATGGTCGCAGGCGCGTCGTTGGTGTGGAGCGTCGAGAGCACGAGGTGGCCCGTGAGCGCTGCCTTGACCGCGATCTCCGCGGTCTCGAAGTCGCGGATCTCGCCGACCATGATGATGTCCGGATCCTGCCGGAGGAACGAGCGAAGGGCTCCCGCGAAGTTGAGCCCGATCTCGTCGTGCATCTGGACCTGGTTGATGCCGAAGAGGTTGTACTCGACGGGGTCTTCCGCGGTGCTGATGTTCGTGTCCGGCTGGTTCAAGTCGGAGAGCGCGGAGTACAGGGTCGTGGTCTTGCCGGAGCCCGTGGGTCCGGTGACGAGCACCATGCCCCAGGGCTGGTTGATCGCCCACTTGAAGTCCGAGAGCGGCTGCGCGTCGAACCCGAGCTTGGTCATGTCGAGCTGCAGGTTCGACTTGTCGAGGAGGCGGAGGACGATCTTCTCGCCCCACATGGTGGGGAGCACGGACACGCGGAAGTCCATCTCGCGGTCCTTGCCGAGCTTGAGCTTGATGCGCCCGTCCTGCGGGAGCCTTCTCTCGGCGATGTCGAGCTGGCTCATGATCTTCATGCGGCTCGAGATCGCGTTCTTCAGCTTGAGAGGCGGCGACATCTCCTCGTGGAGCACGCCGTCGATGCGGTAGCGCACCCGGAACTTCTTCTCGTAGGGCTCGATGTGGATGTCGCTCGCGCCCTTCCGGATGGCGTTGATCAGGATCATGTTGACGAGGCGAACGACGGGAGCGTCCTCACTCGCCTTCTCGAGCTCGAGGACGTTGACCTCCTCTTCCTCGTCCGTGAAGTCGATCTCCTCGTCGCCGACGCCCATGTCGGCCATGACCTCGTCGTAGGACGGGCCCGCCGGCGAGTAGTAGCGCTCGATCGCGGTGCTGATCGCCTGCTCGCTGCACACCACCGGCTCGACGTTGAACCCCGTGAGGAACTTCACGTCGTCGGTGGCGTTGAGGTTGGTCGGATCGGCCATCGCGACGATGAGCGCGGTGCCCGATCGGGAGACAGGGATGATCTTGTGCTTCTCGCAGACCTCGCGGCTGACGAGCTTGATGACCTCCGGCTCGATCTCGTACTCGTCGAGGTTGATCGACGGCAGCCGGTATTGCGACGACAGGAAGTTCGTGATCTCGCCGTCGGACATGAAGCCGAGCTTCGCGAGCGTGTAGCTCAGGTTCTGCCCGGACTTCTTCTGCTCTTCCTGCGCGGAACGGAGCTGCTGCAGGCTGATGAGCTTCTCTCGGACCAGGAGTTCGCCAAGACGTTTCGTCGACATGGGCAATCACCGAAGCTGGGTTTGGAACCTCCAAGTGTACCAGCATCACCCCGGCCGTCGGGACCCGACTTGACGGGGTTTCAGGAACGCGCGAAAGGGCGAGCAGTCGCCTCTCGTCGTAGTTTCGTGTGGTTGACGCGACTCGTCGGAGAGAGGGGGGAGTCCTTGACTCGCGGGCCTCCGGCTCCAATACTACAGTGACCGCATCGGAAAATGCGGGTATAGCTCGGAGACTCATGGCCAAGACCTACTCGGATCTGTTCTCGGAAGTTCGTCAGAGCGTCCGCACCATCTCGCTCGAGGACCTGAAGAAGCGCCTCGAAGCGGGCAGAGCACCGGTCCTCGTCGATGTACGGGAAAAGGACGAATTTCGTGCCGGCTACATCCCCGGTGCCCTGCACCTGCCGCGCGGGTTCCTGGAGATGCAGGCAGAGCAGAAGCTGCCCGACAAGGCCGCGGAGATCGTCGTGTACTGCGCCGGCGGGACCCGTAGCGCGTTCGCCGCGAAGACCCTGTCGGAGCTCGGCTACGCGAACGTGCTCAGCGCGAATCCCGGCTTCGTCCGGTGGAAGGACCTCGGCTATCCAATGGAGACGCCGCCTGCCCTGAGCGATGCGCAGCGGGACCGGTACTCGCGCCACATTCTGTTGCCGGAGGTCGGCGAGAAGGGCCAAGCCAAGCTCCTCTCGAGCAAGGTGCTGCTGCTCGGCGCCGGAGGGCTCGGCAGCCCCGCGGCGATGTATCTCGCGGCTGCGGGCGTCGGAACCATCGGTCTGGTGGACGCCGACACGGTGGACGCATCGAATCTGCAGCGGCAGATCCTCCACGCCACGTCGCGCGTCGGCGTTCCGAAGGTGGACAGCGCGGAGATTGCGATCCGCGATCTGAATCCGGACGTGAAGGTCGTCAAATACCAGGAGCGGCTCACGAGCGAGAACGTCGATCGCATCTTCAAGGGCTGGGACGTCGTCGTGGACGGCTGCGACAACTTCCCGACGCGCTACCTCGTGAACGACGCGTCGCTGTTTCACAAGGTGCCGGTCGTCCACGGCTCGATCTTCCGGTTCGACGGGCAGGTGACGACGTTCATGCCGTTCGATGGACCGTGCTACCGCTGCCTCTACCCGGAGCCCCCGCCGCCCCATCTCGCGCCCTCGTGCTCCGAAGCCGGCGTGCTCGGCATCCTGTGCGGGATCGTGGGAACCCTGCAGGCGACCGAAGCCATCAAGCTGCTCCTCGGCAAGGGCCACCTCTTGAACGGGCGCCTGCTTCAGTACGATTCGATGAACATGTCGTTCCGCTCGTTCAAGCTGCGCCGGAACAAGTCGTGCCCCGCCTGCGGCGAGAACCCCACGATCAAGGAATACATCGACTACGAAGGCTTCTGCGCGCGCTGAAGCCGCGCCCCGACGTGACGCCGCCGCGCGCCGTGCACACCCGCGGTTTTTCGCGTCTATTCACGGCACCGAGCGAAGCGAGTACCAGGGGGAGCAGTCGCGAAGCGAGCTGCGGGGGGCGGGCACGCATTATTGCGCCTCCGGCCGCAGCGGCCTCCGCACCCCTCCGGGTATCGCGAAGCGCGTCGCAGCGCGGCCTCCGTCCCTCCGGCTCGCGCCACTCGCTTCGCTCGGCGCCGTGAATCGGCTGGAGCAATCGGTTCCCCCCGTCTGTTCACGCCCCGGTTTTTCGCGTCTGTTCACG
>Ga0316628_100003434_pt1 | contig 12192 bp, 11 predicted proteins | sample OWC_Aug_M2_C1_D5_FD_207648 | JGI IMG/M metagenome (GOLD analysis project Ga0316628, IMG submission 207648) | Wetland soil microbial communities from Old Woman Creek delta, Ohio, United States - OWC_Aug_M2_C1_D5_C | ecosystem: Environmental > Terrestrial > Soil > Wetlands | place: USA: Ohio...
CGGCCAATCACGAGCCCCTAATCCAAGTCAAGAGCAGTCCGTCGGGGAACGGAATGCTCAGCGCCCGTTCAAACAATCCATAAACAAACAGCCAGGTGAAAAAACTCACGGCAATCGTCATGGGCCATTTCTCTTTCCCGGCTATTTTGAGATAGAGGATCATCGACACGAGAACCGAATTGGAAAATCCCAACAACCAGATGGCGAGAAAAAAGCCCACTGTCCAAAGCAGAATCGAAATCGTTCGCTGCCGCGCTACTTCGGGCGCGACATCGACCACCATTTCCCAATCAGCGGCCGCAGCTTTCGGCTTTTCGTGCCCCATTATATCTTTAGCGAGCTGAACGAGCGTCAAGAGTAGCGTCGGGATGCCGATGACCCAAGGAAAAAGGCCGGCCCGAAAACCAAAATGCCGGCTCTGCAAGAGAGCCAAAGCGAGAACAACGGCGACGAAGGTGGTGAAGAGCGCGGCTTGAGTGAAACGCAAACCGCCCGGTTTAGCTACCTCGACTGTAGCTTGAGCTTCGGATACTGAGGCCGACTTCTCCCGCTCTTCTCTTTTCTTTGTGATGATCGGATAAATAACGCCGAGCAAAATTATGGCAAAGATAATCAGCACGCCGGGACGTCCAAGCCACGCAGGCCCGTAATTGTCGCTCGAGAGAAATAATCGATTTTCGGCCAGCGGGCCGAGAACAAGGCCCAGCAGCACCGGCGGGCGCGGCCACTCGAGTTTTTCCAGAACCCATCCTAAGGCGCCGAAGAAAAGCACGACCAGCATGTCTTCAAAGGCGTTTTTCTCAGCGAAAGCGCCCAGATAAATCAGCACTAAAATAATGGGAATAATCAGACTGCCGCGGACCTGCGTGATTTTTGCCAAAGGCTTAAGAAACAAAAAGCAGATCCCCACCGTAATTATATTGGAAATAATAATGACCCAGACAAAGGAGAAAGTTAAACTGAGGTGACCCTTGGGCTCCGGAATCAGCATATCGGGGCCCGGCACAATGCCTTGGATGATAAAGGCGCCAAGGAGGATTGCCATGATCACGCTTGCGGGTACCCCGAATGCTATGGTCGTAATCAAACTTCCGCCGAGCGTCGAGTTATTCGCTGCGCCGGGACCCAAAACTCCTTCAACCGCGCCCTTGCCGAAGCGCTCCTTATTGGGCGAGCTTTGCACCGCGTGAGCATATGCCAGCCACTGTGTGGTGGCGGCCCCCATGCCGGGAATGATCGCGGTGAAGGTACCCAGCGCGCTGCAACGGATCACCAACCACCAATGACGAAACGTATCCTTGACGCCCTGCATGACGCCGCCGAGTTCGGTCACTTCCTGCGTTGCGATACTAGTGCCCAACACTGCCAATTCAATGGTTTCGGGAATTGCATAGAATCCAATGGTAATCGGCACAAGACCGATACCGTCCCAAAGAAAAAGCTGATTGAACGTGAATCTTTGCGTGCCGGAAATCGGGTCAAGCCCGATAGTAGCAAGCATCAGTCCGATGCCGCCGGCAATGATGCCTTTAAGCTGGTCTTCGCCACTGAGCGAGGCGACGAAGGTGATTCCCAAGAGGGAGAGCATAAAAAATTCAGGGGAGCCGAAGGAGAGAACCAAGGGGCGGACGATAGGCACCGCGATTGCGATAGCAACAGCGCCGAATATGGCTCCTACGAGAGAACTCATCAATACGGCGCCAAGGGCTCTACCGGCCTCGCCGTTCCGCGCCATAGAGTGGCCGTCGACGATTGTTGATGCTGTCGTTGGTTCACCGGGGACTCCAAAGAGGACGGAGGTGATGTCCCCGGTCGTTGCCGTCACCGCAGTCATTCCCAGAAGGAAGGCAAAGGCTTCGACAGCGGACATTTTAAATACGAAGGGCAACATCAGTGCCATCGCGGTCGGCCCGCCGAGTCCCGGCAAGATACCGACGACAAAGCCGATGGCTATACCGATGCACATCAAGCTGAATGTGGACCAGGTAAAACACTGAATAAGCCCGGACATTAAGGCATTTAACATATCCAACATGGATGCTCCTGGAGCCGCGCGCGACTTCGATGCTTTGTTATCAAGCAGCGCTCAATAGTCTAATTGTAGAGAATGTCCTTAAGCTTGTTGATCGTTCCCGGATCGAGTTTGAACAGGCCTTGGATGTCCTTCTCAACCTCCTCAACCGGGACCGGATCCACATTGAGCTTTGATTTCTGGGCATCGGCAAGAAATTCGGCGTCTTTTAACGTGGCGTTGAAAGCGGCGCGCAATATTTGAACCCGGTCCTTGGGTGTACCGGGAGGGAGTGTGTAGGTGCGCACAATTTCACTGTCTCCGTGAATGCCGACCTCGATCAGTTTACGCGCCTCGTCGGTTTTAGCCAATTTTATCGCGAGCGGAACGTGTGGAAGGTCGGGATGAATTATGCGATTAGCCTGCAGGACGACGACGGCGTCGCCGGTATCCAACGCCTTGCGCCAGGTGACGCTGACGGAATCCCAACCCCAGCAACCACCTGCGACTTCACCACTTTCGGCTGCCAGCCTGACGTCGGCGGTTCCTTTGTAACCAGTGACGAGTTGAATCGGTAAACCCAACGCCGCCTTCAATACGCGCGTGGCGTTATCGGGCGTTGAAGTTCCGGGGGCGATGCCGCCCATCTTCACGGGTGTTTTGGAGGCCATCCATTTCTCGACGCTGGTAATGCCACTTGCTTTGGTGAGCGCGCAAACGACATGATCGGAGATCGGCGCGCCGATGAATTCGAACTTGCGCGCGTCAAATTCAATGCCTTTCTGTCCGAGCACCTGCCCGAGGAAGAGGCCGCCGATAAAATGGCCGATTGTAAGGCCGTCGGGTTTAGCCACCTTGTATACGTGGTTGGCTGCAATCAGACTTCCTGCGCCGGTCATGTTCTCCACCACCACCGACGGTTGTCCCGGGATATGTTTGCCTATGTGGCGGGCGATCGCTCGGGCATAGGTATCGAAACCCCCTCCCGCCGAGAACCCCACCACGATCCGAATGTTTTTCCCCCTGTAAAAGTCTTCCGCCGACGCGGCCATGAGCAGAGAAGGAACAAAAATGGCACTTGCCAAAAAGCAATACAGTTTCCTCACCATGAATATCAAACCTCCTAATTCGGCACGTGACTACAACGATGCGCAACGCTGTTAAGCGTGCTGAGTAGCCCGAGGCATATATGATTGGCCATGAAAAATCAATGAAACTGTCTCATGGGGTATCCCTCGGCATCACTAAATTTGCGGATCGATTGTTTTAGCGGTAACAGATCCTTAAAATATCTGCGAGCACGAGATCTCGTTTGGTGCTAGCGACCACGGCAGTCGGGAAAGGAAAAGCATGTCTGAAATTTGCAAGAATTATATCGACGGACGGTGGGTTGATAGTAGCACAGGTGAGACCTTCGAGAATCGCAACCCTGCCAACCACCAGGATTTGATCGGCGTATTCCCGGTTTCGCAGGCCGAAGATGTGCACCGGGCAGTCCAGGCAGCCAAGGGAGCCTTTGCTCGCTGGCGTATGGTGCCGGCACCGAAGCGCGGCGAAATTCTCTATCGGGTAGCCGAACTCTTGCGCAGGCACAAGGAAGAAATCGCGCGGGGTATGACGCGAGAAATGGGGAAGATCTTTAAAGAAAGCCGCGGCGATGTGCAGGAGGGGATTGACACGGCTGAATATGCCGCCGGCGAAGGGCGGCGTCTTTTCGGTCAAACGACTCCGTCCGAGCTCCCGGATAAATTTGCCATGTCGGTGCGCGCGCCCATCGGAGTTTGCGCGCTTATTACGCCATGGAATTTTCCCATGGCAATTCCTACCTGGAAGATGTTTCCGGCTTTGCTCTGCGGCAATACCGTAGTGTTCAAGCCGGCAGAAGATACGCCTCACACGGCAGTTAAACTTGTGGAGATTCTTACCGAAGCGGGGGTTCCGCGCGGCGTGGTCAATTTGATTCATGGCCGCGGCGAAGAAGCGGGAGCGGCTCTGGTGCGCCATCCTGATGTGCAATTGGTCTCGTTCACGGGTTCCGCGGCCGTGGGACGGGAGATCGCCTCGATCTGCGGCCAGCATCTCAAGCGTGTGTCGTTGGAACTTGGTGGTAAGAACGCGCAGATCGTTATGGAAGATGGGGATTTGAACCTGGCACTCGAGGGCGTGCTCTGGGGCGCCTTCGGCACAACCGGGCAACGCTGCACGGCGACCAGCCGGCTCATCGTGCACCACGATGTCAAGAAACAACTGACTGAAATGCTCGTCGCCCGAGCGGAAAAGATTAAAATCGGCGACGGCTTGGACGAAAGCGTCGAAATGGGGCCGCTGGTCAATCAAGCGGCTCGGGAAAAGGTGCATCGCTATGTGCAGATTGGCAAGGCGGAAGGGGCCAAACTGTTGAGCGGTGGAACCATCTACGAAGAAGGAAAATGGGTCAACGGTTATTTCTACCGTCCAACGATCTTTGATCAGGTTAGTCCTTCCATGCGGATTGCGCAGGAGGAAATCTTTGGCCCGGTGCTCTCAATCATTGAAGTTAAGAGCTTCGAAGAGGCGATAGAGGCGTTGAATTCTACGGCTTACGGTTTATCGAGCTCCATCTATACCCGCGACGTCGGGCGCGCCTTTCGTGCCATGAGAGATATCGAGGCCGGGATTACCTATGTCAACGGCCCCACCATCGGCGCGGAGGTCCATCTGCCGTTCGGTGGCGTTAAAAATACCGGCAACGGCCACCGTGAAGCAGGAACCACGGTGTACGATATCTTTAGCGAGTGGAAATCGATATACGTCGATTATTCCGGCAAGCTACAAAAAGCACAGATCGATAATGTGGAATAAGCCAAGCCGCCACTGTTTTTCTCCCTGGAGGCTCGTGTGCCAAGCCTGCTCTATTCACGGAGCCGTGTTGATGGCGCCCGCCCGTTCACAGCGCCAAGCCACTAAAGACTGGGGACCATAATGCAAATACCACAAATCAAAGTTAAACCTCCGGGACCAAAGGCTCGCGAGATCATCGACCGCGATCTTCGGTTCACGGCGCCCGCCTACGGGCGAGTGTATCCGTTGGTCGTGAAGCAAGGTCACGGATGCGCGGTGGAAGACGTGGATGGTAACCTGTATCTCGATTTTATGGCCGGCATAGCGGTAGCCAGCACCGGTCATGCCCATCCCAAAGTCATTGAAGCCATTGAACGGCAAGCGCGCAAGTTCCTCCATATCTGCGGCAGCGACTTTTACTATGAACCCATGGTGACGCTTGTGGAGAAACTGAGCGGCCTCGCGCCCGGCCCATGGGCAAAGAAGGTCTTTTTGACCAACTCGGGCACTGAGGCGATAGAGGCTGCTTTCAAACTCGCGCGCTTCGCGACCAAGCGTAAGCACGTCATTGCGTTTCTCGGCGCCTTTCACGGCCGAACGATGGGTTCATTATCCTTGACGGCCAGCCGCGCTTCGCACCGGGCGCAGTTTTCGCCCCTCGTTCCGGATGTCCACCACGTTCCATTCGGCAATTGTCATCCATGCCCGTACCACCTCGATCATGGCTCTTGCGGCATTGAATGCGTCGATTACCTGGAAAAAGTTCTTTTCCGGCATGAAGTCGCGCCGGAGGAGGTTGCCGCCATCTTCGTTGAACCGATTCAGGGCGAAGGCGGTTATATCGTGCCCCCCGACGAATTCTTGCCGATGCTGCAGGATCTTTGCCGGCGTTACGGGATTCTCTTAGTCGCCGATGAAATTCAGTCCGGATTCGGGCGCACGGGCAAGATGTTCGCGTGCGAGCATTGGGGTGTTGAACCGGATATTCTCTGTGTCGCGAAGGGAATTGCCAGCGGGATGCCGCTCGGCGCCATGATTGCGCGGGCAGAAATCAGTACCTGGACCCGCGGCACCCATGGCTCCACCTTCGGTGGCAATCCGGTAGCCTGCGCGGCCGCGTTAGCGACTCTTGAGATCATCGAACAGGGACTGGTAAAAAATGCCGCCACACAGGGAGACTACCTGAAAAAGCAACTCATGGAATTAAAAAACAAACATCCAACCGTCAGCGATGTCCGGGGGTTGGGTCTGATGGTCGCGGTGGAATTCCAACGGGCGGACGGGAGTCGCACACCCGACGCGAAGCTGCGCGATCAAGTCATGCACAAATGTTTTGAGTCCGGGCTGTTACTCTTGAGCTGCGGAGAAAGTACGCTGCGGATGTGTCCGCCGCTGATCGTCAGTGGCGCGGAAATCGATACGGCCGTGAAAATTTTTGCTACGGTTCTGAAGGAACTAACGGAATAGGCAGTTTTGGAATATGAATGGCGGGCTACGGATCCAGTAATCTTTTCGTCGTCGGAATTTGTCGGACTACTGCAGCCTCGACTCCAGCTCATCGATGAGCTGAGCGATGGCTGAATCGTTTGGATTCAGGTGCAAAGCCCCGCGAAACTCTGCTAGCGCTTTCTGTAGCATGCCCTTGGCGGAATAAACGCGACCGAGGTTGAGATAGGGAAAGTGACGTGGCTCATAACGTTTAGCCTGTTTAGCTTTTTCGAGCCAGGGAATCGCGTCATCGAGTTTTTGCTGTTGCATCAAATAGACGCCGAGATCGTTGTAGGGATTGCCGAACTCCGGATCGAGTTTGATGGCGATTTCGCACTGGGCAATAGCCTCGTCAATTCTTCCCTGGAAACTGTATGCCCACCCTAAATAGGTATGGGCGTCTGCCGTCGGATAAAGGGAGATCGAGCGCTTGTAAAGGCCGATGGCGTCATCCAATTCTCCAGCCATTTGATGATTCATGGCTTGCTCCACGAGCACCATGGCTCTTTCTTTATCTTGCTGAGCCGCCATCCTTAACTCCCGTGAAATTGACTTTTCAATGGCTAATCTTGTCCCTTATACCCCCCAAGCGCCGCTGACCGGGATGTTTGCGCCGTTTACGTAGCGCGCCTCATCCGATAACAAAAAACGGACAACACTCGCCGTGTCTTCTACACTCCCGATGTAACCGGCAGGAATGCGCTTGACCGCGCTTTCCAACTCTTCTTTCGGCGCGCTGCCGGAATCGATAAACCCGGGCGCAACACAGTTGGCAGTGATTCCAAACGGGGCGACCAAACGTGCCAGCGAGCGCATCAGGATTACCACACCCACTTTGCTGATGTAATGAGCGGTCAGTTGGGGTTGCGCGATCATCTGCTCGGAATTCGACATGCTAAAGGAGATGATGCGTCCCCACTTACGCTCTTTCATTCCTGGCACAACCGCCTGAGTCAAGTAGAAAACAGAATGGAGATTGTTGTCAAACATCGCGTGCCAGTTCTCATTTGTTTCTAGCAAAAGGGGTACGCGATGATAGGGGCCCGCGCAGTTGATCAGGGCATCGATTCGTCGCCACTCGGTCTCAATTTTGCGCACCCACGCTGCCGCAGCATCGGGATCGGAGACGTCACATTGAAACGCTGAACCTTTTGCTCCGGCTTGGCGCACGGTTTCTACGACTTCGGCTGCCGATTGAGCGCTGGTGCGGTAACAAATCGCCACCGACCATCCGCGGCTGGCCAAATCCAAGGCTAAGGCCCGTCCAATTCCTCGGGCCCCACCGCTGATCAAGGCCACTTTACCTTCCATCGTTTAGACTTGTAGTCAAGCCAGTGTGAACCGGCGGTTTGGGGTCTTGAAGCATGCGCTTTTCACCGCTCGGGTACTATAACAGACGGAGTGCGGAACTCCTAGCCAAGGCAAATGCCCCCAGATTACTCATCTTAGACAAAATAGTCTTACACAAAAAAGACTGGAGCGGCGGGGCAAAGTTGTGGTAAGTTAATTTTATGAGTGTGGATCCGCTGGCGTTCGAAAGTCGTCCATCGTTGAGAAGCCCGGTGTTGCTGCTCGCGTTTGCCGGATGGAGCGATGCCGGCGCATCGGCGACAACAGCCGTGCGCTACCTCGCGGAGCAATTGCTGGCGAAGCGGTTTGCCAGCATCGACCCGGAGGATTTCTACGACTTCTCCGCGCAGCGGCCCCTGGTCCGTCTCAATGAAAACAAGATCAGAGAAATCCATTGGCCGTCCTATGATTTTTATTCTGCCGCAGGAATGGGCGTTGATCGTGATTTTGTGCTTGGCATAGGCGTTGAACCGCAACTGCGCTGGCGAACTTTCACCGAGACTATGCTTCGGTTTACGCGAGAGTGTCAGATCGAGACCGTTGTGACGTTGGGTGCCTACCTCGATGAAGTGCTCTACACCCGTCCCGTGCCGCTCACCGGATTTTCGACCGATCCGAAGCTAATGGATGAACTGGACCTGGTGCCTTCGCGTTATCAAGGCCCGACGGGAATCATTGGCGTATTATCGGATGCTTTCCGCAAGGCCGGAATACCCCATCTAAGCCTATGGGCGTCGCTGCCGCATTATCTTTCGGTTTCACCCAATCCAAGAGGAAGCTTGGCGTTGCTTCTACGGCTGACACAGTGGCTCGGATTGAGAGTGGATACTACCTTGTTGGAAACCGCTGCGGCTGATTTTCAGGCCAAGATCAACGATGCGGTGAATGGCGATCCCAAGCTCTCCGCCTTTGTTCGAGAGCTCAAAAAGCGCGAATTCGAACAGTGATCCTATCCGTCTTGATCCCTGTATACAACGAGGAGCGCACCGTAGAGGAAGTGGTGCGCCGAGTATGCGCGGTCCAGATTCCTAAAGAAATCATTCTGGTTGACGACGGCTCTAAAGACAGAAGCCGCGAGATCCTGGCGCGCCTCGAAGAGCAGAATCACCGCGGCGGTGATCCGCTCAACAAGGTGAAAATTCTTTTTCAGCCCTTCAACCAGGGGAAAGGCGCCGCGCTCAAGACGGCACTCAGCCACGTGACTGGCGATGTTGTCATCATTCAAGATGCCGACTTGGAATATGATCCAACGGACTATCCGCAGCTGTTGGAGCCCGTCGAAGCCGGACTTGCCGATGTGGTATACGGGACGCGTTTCGCTGGAGGTGGGACGCACCGCGTGTTTTTTTTCTGGCACTCGGTGGGCAATCGTGCGCTTACGCTCATTTCCAATATGCTCACGAATTTGAATCTTTCCGACATGGAAGTGGGCTATAAAGTCTTTCGCACGGAAGTTTTGAAAGGAATTGATCTTAAGTCCAAGCGTTTCGGTTTTGAGCCGGAAATCACCATGAAACTGGCCAGGAAGCGCTGCCGATTTTACGAGGTTCCCATTTCCTATCACGGTCGCACGTATGAAGAGGGAAAGAAGATCACATGGAAAGACGGCGTGGCCGCGCTTTTTTGTATGATCCGTTTTCGCTTGACTGATTGAGATCCGCCTAACTCGCCATTCGTTCTTTTGGGATTCACAAAATAGGGTGACGAAAAAAAACAGACATTACGCTGGCATTTCCGTCACTGTATTTTGGGACTATCAATAATCACCGCACGCCGTCGTTCCACAGCTCGTCCATGTAATCGCGCAACGCCTCCTTGAGGGTAAATTTTGGCGCGTAACCCAGTTCCGCTTTGGAAACGCTAATATCCATAGGAATATATTTGCTCTTGTCCGTGTCGGCCTGGCCCGTAACCCGCGCTTCCACATTCGGAGCGAGTTCCCTGACGATTTGGGCGAGTTCGCCGGGGCCGGTGACGACGCCGGTGCCCGCGTTGTAAATTCTTTGTTTCGGATTCTGCGCCTGACAGGCCAGCAGGAGCGCCAATGCCACGTCTTTCCCGTAGACGTATTCGTTGGGAGCGTACGTCTTGGCATCGATTGTGAACGACTCTCCCTTGACGATGTTCACAGCCAGATCACGCATCACCCTGCCCACGGTCGAACCGCCGACATAAAAGCCGCGACCGAAAACTCCGCCGGGCCTGATAATGACCGCATCGAGTTTGTACATTCCAACATACGCATGAAGCAAGTGCTCCGAGCAGACCTTGGTCGCGGCATATAGATTATGGCCGCCGATGGGGTGAGTTTCACGCACAACGCTGTCGGTAATTTTCGATCGATCATAGGCCCCGAATGTGCTGACGTAAACAACGCGCCGAAGACGCCGCAGCCGCGCCGCTTCCAAGACGTTAATCGTCCCCAGAATATTATTCGTGGCGCCGGTGTAAGAGTTCTCCTGAACGCGCGCTCCGATCAGGCCAGCGGTGTGGATCACCGTGTCGATGTCAAAGCGCTCCAGGGCACTCAGCAATGCGGGCAAGTCGCGCACGTCGGCGGCGACCACTTCAGCTTGGTCGTTGCCGACGATCTTCCGAATATAATCGCGGTTGGGTGAAAGATCGAAAAGAACCACTTTGTTCCCCGCTGCCGTAGCTTGCCCCGCGGTGTGCGCCCCGATCAAACCCGCTCCAGTGATAAGAATGTTCATTGCAATTTCCTCCTAATCCTATGGCGTGTCCATTCCATACATAGGTCGGCGCCGCAACCCTGTCAAACTGCAAAAAATGGCTTGCGTTGCGTCGGCCTTTATAGTTAAGTTCGGAGCGTTAACGGAGCGCTGGGTAAGCGACCCTCCGCTTATGAGTCGAATGGAAGGAGTTCAGCGATGAGGATGCAAAAGTGCGCGGGTGTTTTGATAGCCGTATTCATTTGGGCTGTAATTCCGATTGCCGTTGCGAGCGGCCAGATGACCAAGATCAAGATCGGCAGAACTACCGGTGCCAGCGGCTTTCACTTGCCCTCTTACGTAGCGGTAGACAAAGGATTTCTAAAAGGCGAGGGACTGGACGCCGTTTTCATAGCGGCCACGGGAGGGGTGCTGGTTCGAGCATCGATAGCCAAGGAGTTGGAATTCAATCCCATCTCCGCCGGGGGGGCCGAAGCCATGCTCAAAGGGGCGCCGCTGGTCTTTGTCGTGGGAGAATCCCTGATTTCCCAATGGACTATCACTACCACACCGGATATTAAAAGGGTGGAGGATCTGAGGGGCAAGACTCTCGGGCTCGGACGGCCGGGGTCGGCCGATTACAGCGAGGGCGTGGTCGTGCTCGCGAAGCACTTCAAAATGGAGCCCGGCAAGGACTACAAGGTAATCAACTTTGCCGGGGAGCCAGACCGAATCGCGGCCTTAATCAACAAGTCCATCCAGGGCGCGGTGATTTCCTTTCCTCACGCCGCCCGGGCTGAGAAAGAAGGCATGAAGATTCTCATGAGAACTGGTGATTACCTTCCCAGGTTAGGGGGCACGGTTCTCACGCACAAGGACTTTGTCAAAGAAAAACCTGATGTCATAAAAAAATTCATCAGAGCCATGACCAAAGCGATCGATTATATCAAGACTAACAAAAAGGGGACGGTCGAGGTTATCCAAAAGCAATTCGAAATAAGTGATGCGGTCGTCGCGGAGGGAATCTATAAACAGGTGTCGGATAAATTTTCCCCGGAGATCCCGCCCAATTTGCTCCATGAGCTATTCGAGTCCAGAGCAACGCCGGAACTTGGCTGGCCGGCGGGAAAACCGCTCCCGGATCTCGAACAGTTTGTAGCCCGCAATCTGCTGAACGAAACCTTGCGGGAAATGGGGAGAAAGCCGGGAGCCAAGTGACAATATTCTAAAACGAACGGAGAGCGGCAGGTTGAAAAGTAACGGTCAACGCTCACATCGGTTTTCTGCAAATGGCTAAGGGCCGCTAAAGGCGGCCCATCGTCCGGTGATTTAAAAGCTTTTTGTCGTCTCAGGGCGCCAGGTGGCCAGCCGGGACTCCAAGCCCTTGACGGACATGGTTAAAATCAGAGAGAGGCCCATAAAGATAGCGACACCGACAAAAACAACATCCACTTTGTAGTTGCTGGCAGCCGAGGCGATCATGAACCCCAGTCCCTGGCTTGATCCAAAGAATTCACCCACGACGACTCCCAGTATCGCCCTGCCGATTGCAAGCCTCAGCCCCGCGATGATGTAGGGAAGCGAGTTGGGGAGAACCACGATCTTCATCACTTGCCATTCGTTGGCGCCGAAAGATCGCACGACGTTCACTAGCACTCGGTTGACGTTTTTCACGCCCACGTAAGTGTTGATCAGCAGGGGGAAGACGGCGCCGGCAAAGACGATAACGATCTTCGACCAGATCCCTATGCCGAACCACAAGATCAGGAGCGGCAACCAGATGACGCGCGGCGTGGCGTTGAATGCCGTGACGTAGGGGTCGAGCAGGGCGTCCAGCATTCTCGACCTTCCCAT
>Ga0316628_100003435_pt1 | contig 12191 bp, 6 predicted proteins | sample OWC_Aug_M2_C1_D5_FD_207648 | JGI IMG/M metagenome (GOLD analysis project Ga0316628, IMG submission 207648) | Wetland soil microbial communities from Old Woman Creek delta, Ohio, United States - OWC_Aug_M2_C1_D5_C | ecosystem: Environmental > Terrestrial > Soil > Wetlands | place: USA: Ohio...
GCGGTGGTTGCGCCCGACGACCTCGGTGTAGCGCTCGACGTGCGAGAGCCGCTCGGCGCACGCGTCCGACCCGTACTTGAAGTCGGCGAGGTACACATCCATCGTGCAGTCGAGCAGGCGCATCGTCTCCTCTGTCATGTACATGTTGGAGTTGAACACCTGCGGCACGGGTCGCCTGCTCCTGTACATGGAGAAGGCCTGGAGGATGAGGTGCACGTTCGGTATCGGGTCCCCTCCGACCCAGTTGACGTTGCGCGCGCGCCCCTCCTCGGCCCTTATGAGGGCGACCACGTCCTCGGGCCCCACGGCGGCGCCCGCGAGGGGGCTGCGGCTTATCTCCCAGTTCTGGCAGAACTGGCACTCGAGGTTGCACCCCGCGAAGAAGATGGTGTGCGAGGGCACCAGCTCGGCCTCCTCGCCGTGGTGGAGGAACGACGACGAGACGCGGGGGCCGAGCACGCCGCACCTCCCCGCGGCGCCGTCCGCGCGCGCGGCGCGGCACCGCCGCTCGCAGAGCTCGCACGGGGACGTGAGCCGGCGCGCGAGCTCGACCTTCAGGTCGAGCAGCGAGCGGCGGCCCTCGGGGGGCGGGCGCAGCCCCGGAGGGTCGGCGCGGTCGGGCGCCTCGTCGAGGGCCCCGGAGGCGCGCAGTCGCGCGGTCTCGAGGTCGTGCACCGCCCACAGCTCCTCGGTAGCGCCCAGGGGGTCGAAGCCCACCTCCCACAGGCGCGCGTGGACGAACTGGGGCGAGCGGGCGCCCTCGAGGACGGAGCCGTAGCGCGGGAGGTGCCGGTACAGCGTGTCGGCCACGCTCCTTCATGGGGCCGCGGCCAAGATAAGGTCTTCGAAGGGTGCCGCGGATGGCATCGCTCAGAACCGGCCTGCCCTCTCCCACCGCCGCATGCGCGCAAGCCGGACCAACAGCACCACGCAGAGCGTGGCGAGGGTCGCGAGAAGGAGCCATATGAGGCTCCCGACGGGATCGCGCCCAAGGACGAGCTTGGCGACCTCCGCCGAGTAGGCTATTAACAGCCCGCCCGCGAAGGCCCCCGAGGCCAGCGCCGTCAGTAGCGGGACGGGCCTCAGGCCCACGGCCCGCCCGACGATGGCGCCCGTGATGCCGCCCGAGCCCTTGAACGGGACCGCGATGAACAGGAGAAGGGCCACCCAGAGCCCGGCCCTCACCGTCGCGCTCGCGTAGAGCAGCTTGGCACCCTTGGTCTCGACCGCCGCGATGTACCTCCCCAGGAGCGGCAACCGGCGCGCGAGCTCGAAGTTCCAAGAGATGAACGCAGCGCATGCCAGGTCCACGATGGTGACCAGGTACGCCATCAGCACCGGGTGGATGCCCAAGCCCACCCCGACGGGGACCACCGACTCGAGCCCTGCTGGCGGCATCAGGTAGGCGACGGAGAGGCCGAGCCAAGCCAGGCGCCTGGCGGCGGGCACGGCCGGAAGCGCCAGCAGCAGGCCCGCCAGGGCGAGGAGGACCGGCGTGGCGAGCCTGAGCGCGCGCGCCCCCCTGCCCCTGGTGGCCGTGTCCAGGAAATCGGACGTGGTCCACCAATGCTTGGCCGTCGGCTCCCCTCCCGCTCCGCGCGCGTCGCGCTGTCCCGTCGTGAACCCCCCTGAGGCGAAAAAAGGATGACGGTCCCCCGGCCTCAGGGCGCGGCGCGCTCCCGATACTATGTGGCGTAACGGTTTTAAAAGTGGAGGGGAATCGTCCGCCGATGAGGGTGGACGCTGAGCTCCACACGCTCGGCGCGGAGGGCGCCCTGCAGGCGCTGGAGGCCTCCCCGGAGGGCCTGACCCCCGCCGAGGCGGAGCGCAGGATGGCGACGTTCGGGCGGAACGTGCTCGAGGAGGAGGAGGTCGACCGACTCGAGGTCCTGGTCCGCCAGTTCAACAACCCCCTCATCTTCGTGCTGCTCGCCGCGACCGTCATCGCGGCCTTGGTCGGCGACCTCAAGGACATCATCATCATCGTCATCATCATCGTCCTCAACGGCCTGCTGGGCTTCTACCAGGAGCTCAAGGCGGAGGCGTCGGTGCGCGCGCTCAAGAGGCTGACCGAGAGCCGCGCGCGGGTGCGCCGCGACGGCCAGGAGGTCGAGGTCCCCTCCTCTGAGCTGGTGCCCGGGGATGTGATGCTGCTGAGGGAGGGCAACCTCGTCACCGTGGACGCGCGGCTGCTGTCCTCGACGGGGCTGTCGGTGGACGAGTCGCCCATCACGGGCGAGTCCGTCCCAATCGACAAGGACCACGAGGTGCTGCTGGCGCCCGAGGCGCTCCCGTTCGAGCTGCGCAACATGGTGCTGGCGGGCACGTCCGTCGTGAGGGGCTCGGCGGAGGCCCTCGTGGCGCGCACCGGCAGACGGACCTACCTGGCATCCATAGCTGAGAGGGCGCAGGAGCGGTCCCCCGATAGCCCCCTGACGAAGGCCATCAGCGCCTTCTCGAAGAGGTACGTGTCCCTGCTGCTGGTCGTCTTCGCCGTCGTGGGCGCCGTCGGCCTGCTGCAGGGGAGGGGGGCGCTCGACGTCGCCTACTCGATGGTCGCCCAGCTCGTCTCGGCGGTGCCCGAGGGGCTGCCCATCGTCGTGACCATCGTCCTGGTCGTGGGCGCGCTCGCGCTCAGCAGGCGCAAGACGCTCGCTCGGTACCTGCCAGCCGTCGAGACGCTGGGCAGCGCCACGGTCATCGCGTCCGACAAGACGGGCACCATAACCGAGGGGAGGCTCAGCGTGCACGCCACGTACGAGCTGAACCCAGAGGCGATGAGGCAGGTCGCGGCGCTGTGCAACGACTCGGACGGAAGGACGGGCGACCCGGTGGACGTTGCCCTCCTGCGATGGGTGGGCGAATCCCACGTCGGGCTCAGGGCCCGGAGCCCTCGCCTCTGGGCCCACCCGTTCGACACCAAGCTCAGGTACATGGCGACCCGCAACGCCGTCGGTGGCAAGAGCCTGATGATGGTCAAGGGTGCCTACGAGGCGCTGCGCCCGATGGCCGTCGATGGCGGCGACCTCGACCTGCTGGACGGCGAGGTCGAGCGCATGGCATCGGAGGGGCTCCGCGTGCTCGCGCTGGGCGTCGGGGAGGGCTCCATCGAGGACCCCCAGGGCCCCGGCCTGAGGCTGGTCGGCCTCGTGGGCTTCCTCGACCCCCCCAAGGCCGGGGTGAGGGAGGCCGTCGAGGCCGCGCGCCGCGCGGGCATCCGCGTCATCATGATAACGGGCGACCACCCCGAGACGGCGAGGGCCGTCGCCAGGGACGTGGGCATATGGAGGGAGGGCGACGGCCTCCTGTCCGGGCGCGAGGTGGAGGCCATGGCCGACGAGGCCCTCCTGCCGGCACTGAGGAGCGCGACGGTGCTGGCCCGCATCCTCCCCGAGCACAAGTACAGGGTGGTTAAGGTCCTCCAGGCCGGCGGCGAGATAGTGGCCGTGACCGGCGACGGCGTCAACGACGTACCCGCGCTCAAGGTGGCCGACCTGGGCATCGCGATGGGCGACGGCACCGAGGCCGCCAAGGGCGTCGCCAAGATGGTCATCCTGGACAACGACCTCGGCGTCATCGTCGAGGCCATCCGCAACGGGCGGGTCATCGCCGCCAACATCAGGAAGGTCATCTACTACCTCGTGTCCACGAGCATGGGCGAGATAGTGCTCATCTCCTCGGCCATCATCGCGGGATTACCGCTGCCGCTGCGCCCCACGCAGGTGCTCTGGGTCAACCTCGTCACAGACGGCGCCCAGGACAAGACCTTCCCCTTCGCGAAGGAGGAGGGCGACGTGATGTCGCGCCCCCCGGTGCGCCCTGACAGGCAGTTCTTCGACAGAGCCCAGCTGGCCCGCACCGCGTTCTTCGGCCTCGGCATGGGAATGATGGCCCTGATGATGTTCGTGGGGCTGAGGCACAGGTACGAGGAGGTCGTCGCAGGCACCATCACCTTCACCAGCGTGGTCGCGGTCCAGTGGGCGAACGGCATCCAGGCCCAGAAGGAGCGCGAGCCCTTCTTCTCGGACATCAGGCGGTCGCTCTCGACAAACCCGTACATCTTCCTCGGCGCAGGCGCGGGCTTCCTGCTCCAGCTCGTCGCGATATACGCCGTCCCGGGCTGGTTCGAGACCGCCCCGCTGGCCTTGGAGCACTGGGCCTACGTGGTGGCGGCTTTCGCCTTCATGTTCTGCCTGGTTGAGGTCCGCAAATGGGCGGGGCTCGCGCTCGATCGGCGGATGGCAACCGGCGCGTCCACGGCCGCCGCGCCGCCCACCTAAGCGGACACATTCATATCCTTGAAGGGGGGATAGAGGGCCCAGGGGAAGCTGTACCGATGCGCAAGGACACGGAGGTGCGGATGCTGGTCGCAGTGCTCGTCGCCGCCGCACTGCTGCTGCCTGGCGCAGTCGGCCCCGCGACGGGCCGCCCGTCCCAGGAACCGGCCGGCGGGCAGGGGGCGCTCCCAGAGGCGCCCGACCCGTCCGCGCCCGTCCCGGCCTCCTCCCGCCCATGGCTCGTGGCCGCCCACGAGCGCGGCGAGCCCTACCCGCCCGACCTGCTCGACGTGCTGGCCGGGCTCGGCCCCTCCGAGCCGGTCGGCGTGCTCGTGCAGTTCCGCGACGGGACGGACGCCGGGGACCTCGCGCTGCTGGAGCGTCTCGGCCTCAGGGTCGTCATGGGGTTCGCGGGCGTGGACGCGTGCTACGTGCGCGGGCCCTCGCGGGCGGTCTGGGACCTGCTCGAGACGGGCACGACGTGGTACATCGAGCCCGAGCGGCCGCTCGCCATCGACATGGACATCTCGACCGCGGTCATCAACGCGACCCGGGTGTGGGCGAGCCAGGTCACCGGGGTCGTGGGCCCGGGGGGGACGAGCATCGACGGCACCGGCGTCACGGTCGTGGTCGTGGACACGGGCATCGACGCGGGGCACCCCGACCTGGACTACGGGCAGAAGGTGCTGTTCAACCTCCGGTCGGACACAGGCGACGCGCCCTACTACGAGATAGAGAACTCCGACCTCGGCTACGGCCACGGGACGCACGTCGCGGGGACGGTCGCGGGCAACGGGGACGCGTCCGCGGGCGCGCGCCGCGGGGTGGCCCCCGGGGCCAACCTCATCGGCATCACCATCGACACCCAGAACTCGGTCGGCTACGTGGGCGCGCTCGACTGGGTCTACCGCAACAGCAGGCCGTGGCACAACCCGTACAACATCCGCGCCGCCACGAACTCGTGGCACACCACGGTCGAGGAGTACGACCCCCAGCAGGCCATCTCGGTGCTCATCAACGCGCTCGCGCACGAGAACAACGTCGTGTCGACGTGGTCGGCGGGCAACGACGGCGAGAACGACCCCGAGGGCAACGAGCTCACGACCTCGGGGCAGGGCAACACCCCCGCGGGCATCATGGTCGCGGCCTACACCCACGACGGGACCGGTGTGACCACCTTCTCGTCGCGCGGCCGCAGGGGCGCGTCCGAGACCTACCCCGACATCGGGGCCCCGGGGCTGGACATCTGGAGCTGCTCGGCGCGCAGGACCGTCATCTCGGGCGGCTCCTACGTGGGCGGCAACGACAACCCATACTACCTCGCCATCTCGGGCACGTCGATGTCCACGCCCCACGTGGCCGGGCTGGTGGCGCTGCTCTGGCAGGCAGCGCCCTCGCTCCAGCTCAGCTGGAAGCACGAGGACCACTCCGGGGACCCCGGCGACTGGTTCGGGCGCGACGACACGCGCATCCACGAGGCCGAGTGGATCCTCGAGGCGACCGCGACGTTCCTCGAGGGCCGCGGCCTGGGCGTGAACGGGATACCGGTGCGCGACGACGCGCTCGACGGCTTCGGCGTGGACGGCGAGCCCATCGACTACGTCCAGGGGTACGGCATCGTCAACGCCGAGAGGGCGGTGGGGGTGGCGCTCGCGCTCCAGCGCCTGCGCTCGGGGCACCCCGGGGAGAACATCACCGTCAGGGACGCGCTGCGCTCTTATGGCGCGTCGCTCGAGGGCGGCGAGGTCGAGGTCGCGACGGACGTGCTCGCGGCCTCGTGGGCGGGAGAGTACTCGCGGTACAACGACCAGCTCGGCAAGCCCTACGCCATCCAGAACCAGACCCACCTGGTGTGGGTGCCGGAGGGCACCGAGGAGGTCGAGCTCGAGATGCGATACTCGTCCTTGAACCTCGAGGACCTGACGGCGGGCACCGTCACCTGGACGGTGGACTTCGGCCACGACGGCTCCATCGACCAGCAGGGCCCCCTGGGCCCGGCCACGCAGGGCGTCCGGCGCTCGACCATCCCGGCCTCGGAGGGCGGGACGGGGGCATGGTGGGCGTTCTCGGTGCTGGGGGAGGGCTTCCGCCTCCAGCGGCCCCGCCAGGACCTCAACTACGTGGAGGTCCGCATCGAGTACACCGTGGGCGTCTGGGCGCGGATGACGGATGGCCAGGGCACGGTCGTGGTCGCGCTGCCAGAGGGGTACTTCAGGGCCATGGTGGAGCCCTGGACGCCCGGCGAGCCGACGGCGTCCTACGCGGGCGGCTCGGTCGCGATGGAGACGCTGCGCTACAACATCAGCCGCGTGATGCTGGACAGGGCAGCGCCAGACGCGGGGCCGTCCGACGGGAGCGGCGGTCACGCCCTGGGATGGGCCGCGGCGCTCCTCTTGCTGGCGCTCGCCGCCGTCGTCGTGGCCATCGCCCGGCGCAGGGGGGTGCGGCTCGGCGGTGGGTTCCACGGTCTGGCACGTGCACCAGCGGGCGCGGTCAGGGCCGTGACAGCACGCCTCAGGCGCCGCCGGTCCGCCATCTGACCGCCCCCTGAGGGCCCGCGGGCGCGGTCGGACTGTTCTAAGCTTGTTCCAAGAAATATATAAATGCGCCCGGGCATCCGAAAATCGAGCCTAGCGTCGGCGCGCGCAGATCCGGGGGTTGAGGCGCGACATCTCTAACCCTGTTTTCATAAGGACCGTCCCTGCACAGCGCCTTCTCCCATCCTCCTGGTCCCCCCCGTCGCTTGGCCCTGGCGCGGCCGGCGCGTCGCGCACGTCGCGCGGCGCGCCGTGGCGGCCCACCATGCCCGCGCCGTCCCGACGGCCGGGGCGCGCGACCCCAGACCATGCCCGCTCAGGCGCCCCTCGGGGGCTCGAGGGTGTAGTGCAGCCTCTCCTTCAGGGCGCCTTTGGACTCCCTGCCGAGGGGCACCATGTGCCCCAGCTCGGACAGGCTGCGCACGTGCGTGCCCGCGCAGGGGCACAGGTCGTAGCCCACAATCTCGATGACTCGCAGCCGCGTGATGGCCTTGGGCAGGAGGTCCAGCTGGGCTCGGCCCTCCTTGGTGCGCGCCTCGACCTCGGGCCTGTCCATCTCGAGCACCCGCACCGGGATGGCCCGGTCCACGAGCTCGTTGAACCGCGCGCGGGCGCGCTCGATGTCCGCGTCCGTGAGCTTGGCGCGGTCGAAGTCGATGCGCGAGCGGTCCACGTAGAGCTGCGAGCCGACCGTGTGCGCCCCCAGCTGCTCGAGGACGACCGCCGAGATGAGGTGCTGGGCGGTGTGCATGCGCATGTGCGCGTGCCGGCGGTCCCAGTCGATGCGGCCGCGCACCGCCTCCGGGACCGTGGCGACGTCGCCCTCCAGCAGGTGCTTGATGATGTTCTTCTTCTCGACGTGCCTGACCCTGACGGAGCCGCCAGGCCACTCGAGAGCCCCCACGTCGGAGGGCTGGCCCCCGCCCTCCGGATAGAAGGCGGACCGGTCCAGCACGACCCAGTCCTCCTTGCGCCTGATGACGCGCGCGTCGAACTCGCGCACGTAGTTGCCCTCGGTCGAGGGCATGAAGAGCAGCTCGGTCTCGGCCATGGTAGGTACCCCCTGGGGGCCGGTCATGGTCGGCGGGATTTATGTGGGTTGCGCCCCGCGCCCGCCCCATGGCAGCGCCCGCGGGGGGCGCCAGGGCGGACGGGCCGGCCGCATCGTTCTCCGTACTGAACCCAAAGGGAATAGTCTTAAATAGGCACTCTGGCATAGTCGCGGTCGCCCAGTGGGTGGTATCCTTGGCGACCGAGGAGGACGCGCCAGCGGTGGTCAGGCCCTCAGAGCCCGAGATCACCTACGAGCCCATCGACAGGTGGGTCGAGCGCGAGCCCTTCAAGACCACGGCCGACGTCGAGATACCCGAGCGCCTGGTCGACCAGGTCATAGGCCAGGAGCGCGCGGTCCAGGTCGTGAAGAAGGCGGCCGAGCAGAAGAGGCACGTCATGCTCATCGGCCCCCCCGGCACGGGCAAGTCCATGCTGGCCAAGTCCATGACGGAGCTGCTGCCCCGCGGCGAGCTCCAGGACGTCATAGTCTACCACAACCCCGAGGACGGCAACAACCCCAAGGTGCGCGTCGTGCCCGCGGGCAAGGGCAAGGAGATAGTGGCGGCGCAGAAGGCCGAGGCGCTGCAGCGCAAGAAGGAGCGCTCCTCTGTCATGGTCATGTTCTTCGTGGGCATCCTGCTGATGTCGGTGCTCTTCGCGTTCAAGCGCGGGCCCGAGGGCGAGCTCATCATCGCCCCGGAGGTCATCTTCTTCGGCATCATCGCGGCCGTCGCCGTCGTGTTCCTGATGCGGTGGACGTCCGGCAAGTCCGAGGTCGCGCTCATCCCGAAGCTCCTCATCACCCACGACCCCGACGAGATGCCGCCTTTCATCGACGCGACGGGCGCGCACGCGGGCGCGCTGCTGGGCGACGTCAAGCACGACCCGTTCCAGTCGGGCGGACTGGAGACGCCCGCGCACGAGCGCGTGGACGCGGGCGCCATCCACAAGGCCAACAAGGGCGTGCTGTTCGTCGACGAGATCAACATGCTGCGCATGGAGTCGCAGCAGTCGCTTCTGACGGCCCTGCAGGAGGGCGAGTTCCCCATCATGGGCCAGTCCGAGCGCAGCTCGGGGGCCATGGTCAAGACCGAGGCCGTCCCGACCGACTTCGTGCTCGTGGCCGCGGGCAACCTGGACGCGGTCTCGGGCATGCACCCCGCGCTGCGGTCGCGCATCCGCGGCTACGGCTACGAGGTGTACGTGAGGGACACCATGGACGACACGGTCGATAACCGGCGCAAGATGGTGCGGTTCGTGGCCCAGGAGGTGCACAAGGACGGCAAGATACCCCACTTCACCAAGCGGGGCGTCTCCGAGATACTCCTGGAGGCCCAGCGCCGGTCCGGCACGTCCGGCAAGCTCACGCTCCGGCTGCGCGAGCTCGGCGGCCTCATCCGCACCGCGGGCGACATCGCGCGCGAGACGCAGTCCGAGCACGTGACGGAGGAGCACGTGCGCGATGCCAAGAAGATCGCCCGCAGCCTCGAGCAGCAGATCGCGGACCAGTTCATCGAGCGCAAGATGGAGTACAAGTCCTACGTCACCGAGGGCTACGAGGTGGGCCGCGTCAACGGCCTCGCGGTCATGGGCGCGGGCGACCTGGGCGTGTCCGAGGTCGCGGGCGTCGTGATGCCCATCATGGCCGAGGTGACGGCGTCGTCGTCCTCGTCCGAGGGCCGCGTCATCGCGACCGGCAAGCTCGGCGACATCGCCAAGGAGGCGGTGATGAACGTCTCGGCCCTCATCAAGAAGTACACGGGCCAGGACATCCGCAACTACGACATCCACATCCAGTTCATCGGCACCTACGAGGGCGTGGAGGGCGACTCCGCGTCCATCTCCATCGCCACCGCCGTCATCTCGGCGCTGGAGAACCTTGAGGTCGACCAGACGGTGGCCATGACGGGCTCGCTCTCGGTCAGGGGCCAGGTGCTGCCCGTGGGCGCGGTCACCGCCAAGGTCGAGGCCGCGGCCGAGGTCGGGGTGAAGAAGGTCATCATCCCCGCGGCCAACATGAGGGACCTCATGCTCCAGGCCAAGTACAAGGGCAAGATCGAGATCATCCCGGCCGAGACCCTGGGCGACGTGCTGGAGGTCGCGCTCGTGGGCGCGACCAAGTCGTCGCTCGTGGCGCGGCTGGCGAGCATGGTGTCCAAGAAGGGCAAGGACAGCAAGCCCATCATCGAGGTCAAGGAGATCGACCGCCGCCTCCCCCACGCGCACTAGCCGTGCGATCCGCGGGCCACGGGCGCGGTCCGGAAGATAGAAACGGGGGGTGTCGGGCACGGTGCGCGCGCTCATCATCGGCCGCTTCCAGCCGTTCCACCTCGGCCACCTCCACGTCGTGAGGGAGGTCGCCCCCTGGGCCGAGGAGGTGATCTTCGGCGTGGCGGCCGCGACCGACTCGTTCCAGGCCGAGAACCCCTTCACGGCGGGCGAGCGCTCGGAGATGATAGCCGTGGCGATGCGCGAGGCGGGCATCGAGCGCTACCGCGTGGTGGCCATCCCGGACATCCACAACCACGCCATCTGGGCCCAGTACGTCGTGTCCATGTGCCCGCCCTTCGATGTCGTGGTGGCCCACAACCCCGTTACGCTGGAGCTGTTCCGCAACGAGGGGCACGAGGTGCGCGCGGTCGCCCACTACAGGCGCAGGAGCTACTCGGGCACGCACGTGCGCGCCGTCATGGCCAAGGGAGGCCGGTGGCAGGAGCTCGTGCCCCCGGCCGTCGCGGCCTACATCAGGTCCATCGACGGGGACGGCCGCGTGCGCCGGATGGCCGAGCGCGCGCCCGTCCGGCGCGGGGCGTCGTAGGGCCCGACGATGGCGGCCCCCCCATCTGCGGGTGCGGGACGGCGACCGCCCTAGCCCCTCACAGCTCCTCCCATCCGCCGCCAGGCCTCTGGGGGGGAGGCCGTCCGTAGGGGGAGGCCTCAGCGGTCCCGGGCTGTGGCGTTGGCGGTGGCGGTGGCGGTGGCGGGGGGGCAGACCGCCGTCCCTTGCCGCCGCGGCTGCGCCCGATGATGAACATCAGCACCGCGCCGACGACCAATCCGGCGATGAGGGCGGCCGCGTAGCCCGCGACGGGCGTCTCCTGCACAACCCGCTGCTCCTTGCGCTCGACCGTGAGGTTCCTGGTCTGCTCGTTGCCAGCGCGGTCGCGCGCCCTGAGGGCGAAGGAGTTCACGCCGTCCGCGAGGGGCATCGTCACCTCGAAGGTGCCGTCGCCGCGCACCCCGACGGGGGCGTTGTTGACCCATATCTGGTTCGACGAGTCGTCCGTCGCGCCCCTGATGGTGACCTCGACGGCATCGAGCTGGGAGCCGTCGACGGGGGCGGTCACGACCAGCGTGGGTGGCGTGGGGTCGTAGTGCACGATGTACTGGAAACGGGGGGCGACGTTCTCCCTCAGGTCCTTGACGTCGACGATGATGTCGTTGCGGCCCTCGACGAGGGGCACATCGATGGTGAGCGCGCCCTTGCCGGTCACGGGGTCGCCCCCGCTGACGGTGAAGACCGCGTCCTCGTTGACCGTCACGTGCAGCACCACCGCGCTCGCGGTCGAGAACCGGTCGCTGCCGGACTGCAGCAGCGTCCCGTTCTTGGCCGTTACCTCTATCGTGTAGTCGGGGGGCGTGGTGTCCTTGGTGATGATGACAGTGGTCGTGTTGCGGTTGCCCGCCGCGTCCACGACGGCGATGACGTACTCGTTCTCGCCCTCCGTGAGCGACACGTCGATGGCGAACACGCCCGGCAGCGAGTTGCGCCGCTCGCCGTTGATGAACACCACATCGATGTCCGGGTCGGTGTGGCCGGTGATGTAGAAGCTGTCATCGGCCGTGTCTGCCCTCCCGCTGGGCGGTTTCTCGATCACGAGGATCGGTGGCGTGAGGTCCACGATGACGGTCACGGTGCGGTAGGCCTCGTTGCCGGCCTCGTCCACGGCGCGCACGACGATGTCGTGGGTTCCGTCGCCGAACTGCAGCTGCCTGGTGAACGAGGCCTGCGCGACCACGACCGCCACGCCGTTGATGGTGACCTGCGCGTCCATGTCCGTGCGCCCCGAGACGAAAACCGCCCCGTCGCTGGACCTGGTGCCGTCCTCGGGCGACGTGATGACGAGCGTGGGCGGTATGGTGTCCAGCAGGACGGCTAGCATCATCTCGTTGGTGCTGCCCACGCGGTCGGTGGCCTGGAGCACCAATCCGTTCATGCCCTCCGTGAGGGGATAGTCGAGCGCGAACCCGCCCAGGGCGTCCGAATGGACGACGAGGTTCCCCACGCGGATGGTAGCGCCTGGCTCGGTGGAGCCTGCGAGGT
>Ga0316628_100003436_pt1 | contig 12191 bp, 11 predicted proteins | sample OWC_Aug_M2_C1_D5_FD_207648 | JGI IMG/M metagenome (GOLD analysis project Ga0316628, IMG submission 207648) | Wetland soil microbial communities from Old Woman Creek delta, Ohio, United States - OWC_Aug_M2_C1_D5_C | ecosystem: Environmental > Terrestrial > Soil > Wetlands | place: USA: Ohio...
GCAAGAGAGACGCGGTAGACTGATAGGTGAGCGTAATGAGTCCCACCTTCATGTAATTCAGATGGAAGTTGCTCGCCAGCAGGGGATAAATCGAAGGCAGCAGGGACGCCAGCAGATCGTTCAAGAGATGGCAAAAGCTGATGGCCGTCAGAATCTTGAAGACGGGTTTCGTTCCCACCTCCAGCGGAATCTCCACTTGCGTCGCGGTCATATTTCTTTCCCTGAAATGTTCCCCGAACTTCGATATTTTCGCGTCTTCCGGCGAAAACCGTGCCGCGTATTGTACCGCGTGCCGGGATCATTCCGGGATGGAAAAGGTGTGCACGCCACGGATTGTCTCCGAATGGTACCGTTGCACCGGATAAACTTCCTGAGCTAAAGTGCTGGCCGCACGGAAACGGAAGTGATGAAGGTGGCGGAGGTGCGCGTGATTCGGAATCTTAATTTTCGCCTTGTGGCCCTGCAGTGTGCGAAAGGAAAACATCATCGCGTCATTCCGAGCGAAGCAAGGAATCCCTCCTTTTCTGATGCTCCCGAAAAGAGGGATTCCTCGGCACGCGGCGTGCCTCGGAATGACGGTGCTCTTAATTTTGCGGTAGCCGGCCTGGCTTGCGGGATGCTGGCATTCGCGTTCCTGATTTTTTGTCCCGCGCCTGTCGGCGCTCAGGCCGGCGCGCCCCAATTTGAAGTCGATCCTTCCTGGCCCAAGCCCTTGCCCGGCCGCTGGGTGACCGGGGAAATGGGAGGCGTCTGCGTCGATTCCCGGGACCACGTGTTCATCGCTCAGCGAGTGAATGACGTCGGCGGAATGGACGGCCACCTCGAAGGATTGACCAGCGACGAATTGAACGCCGGGCAGCCCGCTCCCCCGGTGATCGAATTTGACGCCGACGGCAAAGTGGTCAATTCCTGGGGCGATCCGAAAATTCTGCCCAAGGATCTGCACGGCTGCGCGATCGACAAGGAAGGCCACGTGTGGCTCGATGGATCCGAGGACGGCATCGTGCAGGAATATTCGCACGACGGCAAGGAACTCCTTCTGCAGATTGGAAAGAAGGGCGTCTTCGATTCCTCGGACGGCACCGTCATGGGCGCGCCGCTCAATTCCAGCACGTCGCAATTTTTCCGCGTCTCCGAAATCGGATTCGATCCGCACAACGGTGATGTCTACGTCGCCGACGGACACGCAAAAGGCAAGGGCAACAATAATTTCCGCATCGTCGTGTTTGATAAGACCGGGCATTACCTGCGCCAGTGGAAGTTGCACCGCTCGCCGGAAGAGGCCGCCACCGCGGCCCGCCCCACCATTCATTGCGTGCGCGTCAGCAACGATGAGCTCGTGTATGCCTGCGACCGCTGGATGAATCGCCTGCAAGTCTTCGACACCAAAGGCAAATTTATTAAGGACATGCCCTTTGGCTACAAGATTTGGACCCCGCTTCCGCCAACCGCAAACGGATCGAGCAAGGATGCGGCGCAGGTGGGGTCGGCGTCCTCCGTCGAGTTTTCCATCGATCCCGCTCAAAAGTGCATGTACGTAATCAACGAAATCGATGAGCAAATCGATATCGTGGAACGCGCGAGCGGACGCGTCCTCGGCAGCTTCGGACGCCCCGGCCACCAAGTTGGCGAATTCATGCACGCGCACACGATGGCCGTGGATTCCAAAGGCAACCTCTATGTTGGTGAATCAGTGGACGGCCGCCGCGTGCAAAAATTCAAGCTGGTCAGTAAGTAGAAAACTGCCGCTGGGATGGGTTTTGGTGGCACAGGCTTCAGCCTGTGCATTTTAGTTCAAGCAAGATCGACCCCTTGCGCGGAAAAACCGCACAGGCTGAAGCCTGTGCCACCAGGGCCGTCAAGCCGAGATCACAACCCTCGTTCCGCCTTGAACCAATCCAGAATTTTTCCGCCCGTGGTAAACATCACGCCCTTCTTCGCCGAAAGCTCGTCCAGGCATTTCTCAAAATACCCGATGCGGTGCGGCACGCCGTGCAAATAAGGATGGCAGGCGAGCGACAACACGCGCGCCTGCTCGGGCCCTTCGGAATGATAGCGGTCGCAGGTGGCCACGGCCAGGTCAAACAGTTCGTACGAGCTATGCTTCTCGATGGCCATCAACACCACGTCGTTGACCTCCACCGAATAGGGCACGCTGTACAGCGGTCCTTCCGCGGTTTTAATTACTGTGGGCTGATCGTCCAATACCCAATCGACTGTGTATTCCACCCCCGCTTTCACCAGCAACTCAGGCGTGTGGTGCGTCTCGGTGAGTCCCGGACCCATCCAGCCGCGCGGTTTCGCTCCTGTAAATTTCCGGATCATTTCGACGCTCTGGAAAATGGCTTCCTCCTCGTTCGCCATGGCGTGCATGGGTTTTTGAATCAGGTTGTGGCCCATGAATTCCCAGCCGGACTTAAGGGCGGCCTCGCAAATCCGCGGATACCTCTCGATCACCGAAGCGTTGATGCAGAAGACGGCTTTCATTCCGCGCTGATCCAGGGCCGCTTTCATGCGCCAGAATCCGATGCGCGCGCCGTATTCCGACCAGCTCCAGTTGGGGACGTCGGGAATGAACAGCACTCCTTGCGGCGGCGTCAGAATGGTGCGCGGCAAGGCGCCGTCCGGATCCCACACCTCGAACGTTACCAGCGGCCACACCGCCACGGTCTTATTGTCCGGAAGGCGCAGCGGCTTGCGATCCACAATTGCGCTGTACTCCACTCGGTCCCAAAGCTTCATCGCTTTCTCCTTAGCGGGTTTTACACCCTAAAAGACGTCGTCATTCCGAACCCGCTCCTGCGGGTGAGGAATCCCTCTTTCTCTTGACATTAAAACCTGGAGAGATTCCTCACTTCGTTCGGAATGACGCCAGTTTGCGCATTTCTGCAGCCCGTTCCGCAAGAAAAAAACCGCTCAGCGGCTCGCATGCGCCGACGCCTGATACTTTGCATACGCTTTCTTGTACGAATCATTTTCCGGATCGCGCGCCGGCGCCTTTTCTTCCGTTTCTACGGCTTTGTCGGTCTGGCCATCCGCGAAATACGCCGCGGCCAGCGTATCGAGGTAATCCGGATTCTTTCCGGCGGCGACGGCTTTCGTTGCCAGAACAATCGCCTGCTTCGGATCTCGCACCTTGGCATTGCTGGTCGTCGCCAGCAGCAGGGCCAGATTATTCATGGCCGGCACATAGTTCTGATCCACCGCTTTTTGATACCACCTGGCGGCTTCGACCGGGTCCGGCGGCACTCCGTCACCATTCCCGTAGGCCACGCCCAAACCCATCTCTCCCGCCGCTAGATTTTGCTCCGCCGCTTTGCGCATCCAATTCACGGCCTCCTTCATATTTCGGGGCACGCCCCGGCCCTGTGTGTAGAGGACCGCGAGGTTGTACTGGCTCTGCGCGTCGTTCTGTTCGGCCGCCATGCGCAGCCATTTTGCAGCCTCCTCGTCATCCGCCGGAACCCCGCGGCCCTTGAAATACATTTCGGCCAGGTAGCGCTCGGCGAGCGGGCTGTCCTGATCGGCGGCCTTGCGCAGCCATTTCACCGCCTCCACATCGTCCTTCGCCACGCCGTCGCCGGTCAGGTAAATCACGCCCAAATGCACCTGCGCATTGGCGTCGCCGGCATAGGCCACTTCTTTCAGATCCTGTATCTCTTTTGCCCTGGCCGCCTCTTTTTCGGAGGATTGCGCCCGCGCGTGGCTCGCCGGCAAAACAAGCAATGCCGCGGCCAGCAAGAGTGTGCCGAATTTAGAAAAGGATCGCATTCGTTTCCCGAGAGCTTACCACTTCAAGTGCCGCGCTGCCCATGCTTGCCGTTTGCCGGCGGCTCCGCGCAATTGGTCCTGCCGGACGGTCCGTTGCGGCATGTGATTTGCATCACTAGGCCCTGTGACGCCGTGCACTGAGCCGACCCCATGATCGCGCCACTCTTAAACTGCAGGCGCGAAAGGAAACGGCTGAAGTTGCCGGGAGGATTTATGGCCACTCTGTTGACTTACTTGTTGGTCTTTTGCGGCGCAATCGCGGCGGTCCTGGTGGTCCTTGTAATTTACGGGAATACCCTGGATTCAAGGGAAGATGAAGAAATCTACTTGAATAAAACCCAGGAAAAAATGATGGCGGGCGATCAGCAAGCGCTGATCGGCAAGATGACCCGCCTCGGGGGAATCATCAAAGTCGTGGCCGTCATTGCGGGCGTTGCTTTGCTAGGCACCGCTGGATTTGCGGTCTGGTTTGAGCTTTACTACCGCAAGTAGCGCCACGCATCCAGGTAGAACAGGCTTCAGAGTGTGTGTGAGAACTGGCGAATCTTTGTAGGGCACGGCTTCAGCCGTGCCGTAAAGTCCGCAAAATCGGTGCGGCTTCAGCCGCTGGCGCCTTGGAATTGTAGTTCTAACACAGGCTCTTCAGCCTGTTGGTTTTTCTCTTGCGATAGGCCAAAAAAGCGGGCAGCCGAAAGCCATTCCTGCATCGTCTTTAAACCGTCTTCGTCTGTCCGCCATCCAAATCAATCAGCGCGCCCTGCAGGAACCGCGATTCGGGAGACAATATAAACGCCGCCAGATTCGCGACGTCCTCGGGTTCACCCAGCCGCACAATGCCCGCCTTGCCGACGATTTCCTGCATCGCCGTTTCCAGGCTTACTCCCTCCCGCGCCGCCTGCGCTTCCACCATTTTGCGCAGCCTGCCGGTGCGGATGCGTCCCGGATTGATCGCGTTCACTTGCACGCCGTCGCGGATGCCGATATCCGTCAGCGATTTCACAAACGACAGGCAAGCGCCGTTCACCGAGCCGCCAATGGAAAATTCCGCGCCGGGCGTGCGTCCGCCGATGCCGATGATGCTCAAGACAGAGCCCCGCCGCGCCTTCAGGTGCGGCCACGCCGCGCGCGTCAGCCGTACCGCACCGAAAAATTTCAGCGCAAAGCCATCCAGAAAATCGGCGTCGGTCAATTCAAAAAAGTCGCCGCGCTTGGTCGCTCCCGCATTGTTGACGATGATGTCGATCGCTCCGTGCGCGTCGATGGCCGCCTTCACGAGCGCGGCAGGCGCGTCGGCATCGCGCAGGTCCAATGCGACGCAAGTCGCCGCGCCTCCCCGGGCCTTGATTTCCGCCGCCACCTTGGATAAATCCTCCGCCGTGCGCGCGGCCAGCACAATCGTGGCCCCGTCCTCGGCCAGCCGCAGCGCGATGGCCCGGCCAATGCCGCGGCTCGACCCCGTCACGATCGCAATCTTTCCTCCCAGCGGTTTTTGATTCGCCATGCGGTTCACTTCCTCCATTTCAGTCATCGGCATTTCACGAATTACACGCCAATCGGGAGGGAAATTGTAACCCGCAAGACGCCAGTGCAAAAATAAAAACGTCGCCCTCGCGGACGCCGTCCCACACAACCCAAAAAATGCATCGTCATTCCGAAAGTCGCCCCACGCAACCAAAAGAAGCGCCGTCATTCCGAGCGAAGCGAGGAATCCCTCCTCCTTTAAAATTAAACCGAAGAGGGATTCCTCGCTTCGCTCGGAATGACGGCGCAATGGAGGTTTTTTGAGGCGGTGGCCATTGGGGCGCGGCCGTTGGCAAAAAAAGACAAATTGGCTCTTTACGAACCAATTTTGTGTTATATATTGGACTGCCTTAGAGAGCCAATGATCCCTCTCCATTTACAGCCCGAAAGCCACGTGCCGCTCTACATTCAGCTGCGCGACCAGCTGCGCGCCCTGGTTCACGGCGGCGAACTGCGCCCCGGCGACCGCATTCCCGCGAGCCGCGAACTGGCCGCGCAACTCGGCGTGCACCGCACCACCGTCGCCAGCGCCTACGCCGAACTCGAATCCGAAGGCCTCATCAGCGGGCACGTCGGCCGCGGCACATTTATTTGCGGCGAGCAAGCGGCCAAGGAAATTCCTGCTCCTGCCGTCGCCGCGACGGGTAACGGCGGCCTCCGTTGGGAAGCCCTGTTCGCCGATGAACGCGGCGAGGAAGTATTGAGCCGTCTGATGCAGGCCGCCCCACGCGGAGCCATTTCCTTTTTGATGGCCAGGCCCGCCGCGGAATTCTTTCCCATCGATGAACTGCGCAATTGCTCGAATGCCGTCTGGCGCCGCGAAGGCGCCGACATTCTGCAATTCGGCGCGTCTGATGGATACCCTCCGCTGAAGCAGGCGCTGATCGAAATGCTGGGCGCGGAAGGGTACGGCGTCTCGGACGAAAATGTGCTGATCACCGACGGCTGCCAGCAGGCGCTCGACCTGCTCTGCAAGGCGTTCCTGCGCCCCGGCGACACCATCGTAATTGAAAATCCCACTTACCCGGGCGCGCTGGCGATTTTCTCCGGAGCGCGCGTTCGAATTCTCGGCGTTCCGGTGAAGACTGACTCCGGTCCCGGCACGACGCCCGGAGTGGACGTCACGGCGATCGAATCCGTGTTGATGCAGAACCGCGTGAAGATGATCGTCCTCACCCCGGATTTTCATAACCCGACCGGCACAACCCTGCCGGTGGCCGAGCGCCGCCGTCTGCTCGAAATCGCGGGCCGCTTTCAGGTGCCCATCATCGAAGATCACATCTATGCGCGGCTGCGTGCGCGAGGCGAGCGCGTGCCGTCCCTGAAGCAGCTGGATCATTCGAATCAGGTCGTTCAGATCGACAGTTTTTCGAAAATCGCTTTCCCCGGATTGCGCGTGGGATGGATTGTGGCGCCGCCAAGCGTCATTGACCGCCTGCGCTTGGTCAAGCAATCAACCGATCTACACACCGGCCACCTGGCGCAATCCATACTGGCGGAATACATGCGCCGCGGATGGTTGGGCCCTCACCTGGAACGTACCCGCAAGGCCTATAGCGCCCGCCTGGCCGCGCTCGAACACGCTCTGGGTGCTCACATGCCTTCCGGAACAAAATGGACGCGTCCTGAGGGCGGCATGTGCGTTTGGGTCGAGCTGCCCGCCGGATTTGATTCGAACGATTTGCTGATCCATGCGCGCGAACGCGGCGTGCTGTTTGCTCCCGGCCGCTATTTCTATTTTCAGAATCCGCAGCCGAATACGCTGCGGCTCGGGTTCGCCGGACTCAGTGAACGTGATATCGCCCGCGGTATTGCCACGCTCGCCGACGTGCTGCGTGGTGAAATGCGCAAGCGCCAGCGCGGCGCGCGCCGCGCCGATGTGCCGCGCGTGGCGCTGGTATAATCCGGATTTGCCGCGAACGCGCGGCGAATCCGGCCGGAAAGCTTTTGGTGGCACAGGCTTCAGAGTCTGTGTGGTAACGACAAATTCTTTGTAGGGCACGGCTTCAGCCGTGCCGTAAAGAATTCAGAAGGAATACGGCTTTAGCCGCTGGCGTGTTCAAACTGGAGTTGTCACACAGGCTCTTCACGCTGTGCGGTTTTGATTCTTGACGAACTGAACAAACGCACAGGCTGAAGCCTGTGCCACCGTTCTGGACGCGAGTGTTTTAGGCCTTTGTCGAAGGCAGCCCGGGAAATGATTGCCGGAAACGAGGACCAAAAGCAAAATGAGAATCGATCCCAAACCCGGGAACGGATGTTTCGGCTGTGGCGGCGCCAATGCCCGCGGAATGCATCTGTCGTTTGAACAGGATGACGAGCGCCAGCGCATTGTGGGGCGTTTTTGCCTGGGCGAGGAATACCAGGGCGGCTCGGGCTTCCTGCATGGCGGGATCATCGCCCTGCTGCTCGATGAAGTCATGAGCAAGGCCAGCCGCTTCGACGGGCAGTCCGCGGTGACGGCGGACCTGCGCGTCGAGTACCGGCGCCCCATTCGCGTGAATACCGAAATCATCGTGGAGGGATTTGTGACCCGCCGCGAGGGCCGCCAGTTGTATCATGAGGGCGAGATCCGAAACACGGCAGGGGATTTGCTCGCGCGGGGCGAAGGGCGCTTCGTCATTATCGACCGGAAAAAGTACGCGGCGCAGCCGTAAGCGCGGGATTTCGCGGCTTGCGCGCTTGGCCAGTTTTGCGCCGTGCGTATTTTCGGTTCGTGGAAAGAACGAGTTCGGAACGGCAATATTTTAGGGGCGACATAAGGAGACGGAAATGACAGCAACGCAGGGAAGTAACGGGAATTATTCCACCGAAGCGTGGCGCGTAAAAGTGGGTTTGGCGGAAATGCTCAAGGGCGGCGTCATCATGGACGTCACCAACGCCGAGCAGGCGAAGATTGCCGAGGACGCCGGGGCTTGCGCGGTGATGGCGCTGGAGCGGGTGCCTTCGGACATCCGCAAGGAGGGCGGCGTCGCGCGCATGGCCGCTCCGAAAATCATTCGCGAAATCATGGAAACGGTGAGCATTCCGGTGATGGCCAAGGTGCGCATCGGGCATTTCTCCGAAGCGGCGGTGCTGGAAGCTCTGGAAGTCGATTTTATCGACGAGAGCGAAGTGCTGACGCCCGCCGACGAGGAAAACCACGTGTGGAAGCACGATTTCAAGGTGCCCTTCGTGTGCGGCGCGCGCAATCTGGGCGAAGCGCTGCGGCGCATCGCCGAGGGCGCGGCCATGATCCGCACCAAGGGCGAAGCGGGATCGGGCAACGTGGTCGAAGCCGTGCGCCACATGCGCACGATCACCGGCGAAATGCGGCGCCTCACGACGCTGCGCGGCGACGAATTGATGCACGTCGCGAAAGAACTGGGCGCGCCGCTCGACCTCGTCCGTGAAATCGCGCGCACCGGAAAACTTCCCGTGCCGAATTTTTCCGCCGGAGGCATCGCCACGCCCGCCGATGCGGCGCTGGTGCGGCATCTCGGCGCGGAATCGGTATTTGTGGGCTCGGGAATTTTCAAGTCCAGCGACCCCGAACAGCGGGCCAAGGCCATCGTAAAGGCCACCACGCATTACCAGGATGCCAAAGCGGTTCTCGAAGCCTCGGAAGTGTTGGGCGAAGCGATGAAGGGGCTGGACATTCGGCAGATCGACGAGAAGGATTTGCTGCAGACGCGCGGGTGGTAGCGCGAGTTTGAAGCAGCCTCGGAATTATTAAATTTTCCCGTCATTCCGAGCGAAGCGAGGAATCCCTTTTGGTTCGACGAGAAAAGAAAGAGGGATTCCTCACTTCGTTCGGAATGACGGTCAATTTTTTGTTTTTTTTAAAATGATCCCAGAAAGCCCAGAGCAAACTTCATGAAGATCGGAATCCTGGCGGTGCAGGGCGATTTTGAGGCGCATGCCGCGATGCTCGCGCGGCTGGGCGTTGCGCATGTCTTCGTGCGCACGCCGCGCGACCTCGCGGGCGTGGACGCCGTGATATTGCCCGGCGGCGAAAGCACCACGCAGTGGAAATTCCTGGTCGAGGAAGGCCTGGAAAAAAGTTTGCGCGAATTTGCTTCCGGCGGCGGCGCGATGTTCGGCACCTGCGCCGGAGCCATCCTGCTGGCCCGCGAAGTCCATTGCCCGGAGCAACCCTCGCTGGGATTGGCCGACATCGCCGTGATCCGCAACGCGTATGGACGTCAGCTCGCCAGCCAAGTGCGCAGCGAGATGACGTCCCTTTCGCCCGAACCCGTGGAAATGGTTTTCATTCGCGCGCCCATCATTGAGCGCGTAGGACCCGGCGTGGAAGTCCTGGCTTCCTCCCAAGGCCAGCCGGTGCTGGTGCGCCAGGGCCGCATTTTGATCGCAACGTTTCATCCCGAGCTGACCAGCGACACGACCGTGCACGAATATTTCTTGGAAATCGCGGCCGGGAAACCCGTCGCGGCGGCTGCGCGAACGGGTAGACTCGCCGGGAGCAGCGTTACGGCACACGAAAGCTGATTGATGCCACGGGAAAAAACAAGCGTATCGCGCGAAGATTACCTGAAGGCGATCTGGGATATCGTCCAGGAAGAGCAGGAGCCGATCAGTGCGCGCCTCGCGGAAGAGTTGGGCGTGACGCCGCCGGCGGTGACGGCCGCGCTGAAGCGCTTGACGCGCGACGGGCTGCTGGTGGTGGGCCGCGACGGCCGCATCACGCTGACGCGCAAGGGCAGCGGAATCGCCGATCGCCTGGCCATGCGCCACCAGCTTGCGGAAAAGCTTCTTACGGAAGTGATCGGCCTGGACTGGACGCGCGCGCATGACGAAGCCGAGCGCCTGGAACACGGAATTTCTCCCGAAGTCGAAAAATTGTTGCTGGCGCGATTTGGCGCGGAGGGATTCTGCCCGCACGGCGTCCCGCTGCAGGGGGGCCTGGCGAAATTGCGGCGCAAGTACGGCGCCGTTCCGCTTTCCGAATTGCCCGCGGGGCAGTCCGTGGAAATTCTTTGCGTGTACGAGAAGGATCCGGAATTTTTGAATTTTCTATCGGGGCTATCGATCCATCCCGGAGCGCGCGCGCGCATCCGCAAGCGCGAGTATGATGAGACCATGACGCTCGCCGTCGGGCAGCGCACCATTCACCTCGGAAAACCCGCCACCAGCCGCATCTGGGTTCGCGCTGTGCCGCAGTAGATTTGCTCGCAAAAGTGAAAAGCAGCGCCTTCCACTCGGCTTGAACTTCGGTACATTCGCACAATTCGGATATGGGTGGCGCAATCTTCACAGTCTGCGCGAAAAATCAAAACGCCGTCATTCCGTTCACGGTGAACGTTCACGATGAACCGAGGCATGTATTTGCCGGGGAACCCCTCTTCGCTTGAATTTAAACCGGAGAGGGTTTCCACACTTTGGTCGGAATGACGCCGTATATTTGGGTGGCGCACTGGACCTCGCTTGAATTTTTCACGCCGCGGTAGTAAGTTTCACTCTTCACTTAGCCTTACACAAATCAGGATCTGCCGGTGTGTTGGGAGGCTCCATGTCCGCGGAAATTCAAGTTCAAGTAAATGGAAAGACGTATCAGAGCCAGGTGGAGCCTCGTCTGCTTCTGGTGCACTACCTGCGCGATGTGCTGGGGCTGACGGGAACGCATGTGGGGTGCGAGACTTCCATTTGCGGCGCGTGCACCGTGCTGATCGACGGCAAGGCGGCGAAGGCGTGCACGGTGCTGGCGGTGCAGGTTTCCGGCTCGCAAATCACCACCATTGAAGGCCTTTCCGCGCTGGCGCCCGCCAACGGCAACGGGCTGCATCCGGTGCAAGAAGGATTCTGGGAGAAGCACGGCCTGCAGTGCGGATTTTGCACGCCGGGAATGATTCTGGCGTCGGTGGAACTGCTGGGGAAAAATCCGGACCCTTCGCGCAGCGAAATTCGCCACGCGATTTCCGGGAATCTTTGCCGGTGCACGGGATACCAGCACATCGTGCAGGCCGTCGAGTACGCGGCCAAGAAAATGAAATCGAAAAAGCGATGAAGCGTCACGCGCGGGTTGCACTTGTTTGTTCCGAGTTTTGAAGTGCCGCCCGGATGAACCCTGGAGGAATTATGCCCGCAGCCACGCACTATCTGGGAAAGCCGCTGAAGCGCAAGGAAGACCCGCGCCTGATTCAGGGCCTGGCGCATTACGTGGACGACATCGCATTGGTGGGCATGCAGCATGCGGCGATTCTGCGCAGCCCATATGCCCACGCGAAGATACGCTCGATCGATGTATCCAAAGCGCAGGCGGCTCCGGGCGTGTCGCTGGTGCTGACCGGCGCGGACATCCGCGGTTCGATCGCGATGATTCCCTGCGCCGCGCAGATTCCGGACATGAAGTCGGCGCCGCGCCCCGTGCTGGCGCTGGATCGCGTGCGGTTTGTGGGCGAAGGCGTGGCGGTGGTTGTGGCGACCAGCCGCTACGCGGCGCGCGATGCCCTGGACCTGATCGAAGTGGATTACGATCCGCTCACTCCCGTGGTGAATCCGGAGAAAGCGATGGAAAAAGGGTCGCCCGTGCTTTATGACGATCACAAGGACAACATCTCCTACCGCTGGGAACTCGAGGGCGGAGACATCAAAGCGGCATTCAAGAACGCGGACAAAGTGATCAAGCAGCGCATGATCAACCAGCGGCTGATTCCCGTGGCCATGGAAACGCGCGGCGTGGTGGCGGACTACAAGCCCGGGGAACGCCAGCTTACGTTGTGGACCTCGACGCAAGTGCCGCACCTGGTGCGCACGCAAATCGCGGCCATGCTCGTTGTGCCGGAATTTTCCGTGCGCGTCATCACTCCGGAAGTGGGCGGAGGATTCGGCAGCAAGCTCAACATCTACGCGGAAGAGGCGCTGGTCGGATATTTGTCGATGAAGCTCGCCACGCCCGTGAA
>Ga0316628_100003437_pt1 | contig 12189 bp, 10 predicted proteins | sample OWC_Aug_M2_C1_D5_FD_207648 | JGI IMG/M metagenome (GOLD analysis project Ga0316628, IMG submission 207648) | Wetland soil microbial communities from Old Woman Creek delta, Ohio, United States - OWC_Aug_M2_C1_D5_C | ecosystem: Environmental > Terrestrial > Soil > Wetlands | place: USA: Ohio...
GATCCGCGTCCTGCACCTTCGCCGCGACGAGCCCGGAAAGGCCGGGGAAGCCTTTCCCGAGCGCCTCGCCGGGGTAGGGCTCGACGACCGTGAGCCGGGGGGCCCGCCCGTCCTCCGCGCGGTTTCTCTCGCACGCCATTCCCGCGAGGACGCTCGAATTCCCGCCGCCGATCTCGACGATCCGGCGCGGCTTCCCGTGGCGGATCAGGGCGTAGTACACCTGGGCGTCCACCGCCATGAACGTCCCGTTGATGAGGTGGAACGCGGCCGGCCCGGCCCCCGGCGGCGCCTTCAGGGGGACCGCGGCGCGGAACTCGTCCATGTAACGGGGGAACACCGTCTCGAGGAGCTCGAGCGCGCCGCGATCGTTCATCTCCACGCCGGGCAGCCCGGAGAGGCGCTCCTGGAAGCCGGACAGGTCGGCCTCGTCGGGGATCGGAAGGTAGTAGTGCTTCCGGAGGAGGTGAAAACCGCTCCCGGCAAAGGCGGCGCGGACAGCCCGCTCCGCGTCCGGCGCCGGCCACCGGGACAGCGCCCGCGCCGCCCACCGCCCGGAGAGGACGGCGGAGCCGTGGATCAGGCGCCGGGCCACCCGTCTCGGCAGCTCCATCACCGGAGGAACTCCCACACGTCCCCCGGCTTCTGCCCCACCATCAGCCGGTGGCTCTCGAGGAGCGCCCGCGTCTCGCCGGGCGAGAGGACCGCGTCGCCCGAGCTGTACGCCTTGCCGAGCGGCGGGCCGCCCCCCTCCTCCTTGACGAGCTCGGGGAGCATCGGCCGGATCGCGTAGTGCTCGCCGCGGTCGAAGGTGCGCCCCCCCTCCTCTTCGGACACCATGATCTCGTGGATCTTCTCGCCGGGCCGGATCCCGGTCACGGAGAGCCGGATGTCCCGGTCCCCGATCAGCGCCTGCGCCACGTCGACCATGCGGGCCGCGGGGACCTTCGGGACGTAGACCTCCCCGGGCGCCGCCTGCGCCACGGCGGCGAAGATGACGGCGACCGCGCGGGTGAGGGGGAGCAGGAACCGGGTCATCTCCTCCGTCGTGATGGTCACCGGCCCCCCGCTCCGGATCTGCTCGTGGAACAGCGGGATCACCGAGCCGCGGGATGCGAGGACGTTGCCGTACCGGACGCAGAGGAACCGGGTCGCCGGGGCCGTGAGGTTCGCGGCGATGAAGATACGCTCCTGGACCGCCTTCGTCATCCCCATCACGTTGACCGGCTTGCACGCCTTGTCCGTCGACACGCCCACGACGGTCTCGACCCGCAGGTCGTTCTCCCGGATCGCGCGGACGATGTTCTCCGCCCCGCCGATGTTCGTCTGGACCGCCTCGAAGGGAAAGTACTCGCATGAGGGGACCTGCTTCAGCGCGGCGGCGTTGACCACGATGTCGGCCTTTCGCAGGACCGCGCAGACCGCGTGGTAGTCCCGCACATCGCCGATCCGGAACTCCAGGACCCGCTCGAAGTTCCGGTAGATCACCTCGTCGGTGACGGCGCGCTTCTGCTGGTACTCGAGCCGCATGTAGTGCTGCTTCGCCTCGTCCCGGGAGAAGATGATGATCTTCCGGGGCACCCCCGCGGCGCCCTCGAGGAGGAGGCGGGTCAGCACCTGGCCGAGGGAGCCTGTGCCGCCGGTGATGACGACGGTCTTGTTCGCGAAGAGGTTCATGCCGCTTCTCCCTTGCCGTGTTTTCCGCCCGGTCCGGTCACGCCCGCCCCGCCCGCTCCCGGTACGCCGGGGACGCGAGGAAGTGGCGGTGCATCCGGTCCACCATCTCGGGCCACGATGGCGGCTCGTAGCCGGTCGCGCGCCGGAAGCGGCGCGCGTCGAGCGACCGGTCGCACCGGAACTCCTCCTGCCGCTCGATCGCGATCGTCTTCCCGTACCGCTCCGCGACGAGCCGCAGCAGGTCGTACTTGGAGATCGGGGCCGACGCGACGTGGTAGAGCCCGGTCAGCCCCTCGTCCGGGAGGATGCGCTCGGCGACGATCCGCGCGAGCTCCACGGTGGGGAACCCCGTGTAGACGGCGTTGGCGAACCCCTGCACCTTCCCTTCCTGCGCGAGGAACCACTCGACGAGGCCGTGCCGGCCGACGAGCTCGTGCCCGACGATCGACGTGCGCACGGTCAGGCACCCGGGGCCGGTCACCTCGCCGAGCAGCTTGGTGCGGCCGTACAAGTCCGGCGCGTCGGGGACGTCGTTCTCCGAATAGTTCCCCTTCTCCCCCGAGAAGACGCAGTCGGTGCTCACGTGGATCAGCCGCGCCCCGGCCGCCTTGCACGCCAGCGCGAGACGGTGGGGGAACAGGGCGTTGATCGAGATGGCGACGATGGGGTCCTGCGCCTCGGGGAGCTGCTTGATGACGCCGACACAGTTGACGACCGCGTCCGGGGCCGCCTCGTCGAGCGCGCGCAGCACCGAGCCGAAATCGTCGGCGGTCACGCTCCCGTAGATCCTCGCGGCGAGATCCGGCGGAAACCAGCGCGAGAGGCCCTCCCGGCGCCGCGCGGTGGCATGGACCTCGAGGTCCGCCCGATCCGAAAGGAGGGTGAACAGGGCGTGGCCGAGCATCCCCGTCGCGCCGAATATCAGCACCTTCCTACGCGCCATCCCGGATCCCCCGCTCCCCGGCGACCGTAGTATATAGCCCCGCCGCCAGCGGCTTCAACACGGATCGGTCGAGCCGCTCCGCGGCGAGGCGGCCGTTCTCCCCGGCGGCCCGGTCCACGAGGCCGTCGTCGGCCAGGGCGCGGCGGAGGGCCCCCTCGATCGCCTCGGGATCCTCCGGCGGCACGAGCAGACCCGTCACCCCGTCCTCGACCCACTCGTCCGCGCACGCCGTCCACGACTGGACGGGGAAGGAGCCCATCACGATCGCCTCGAGCAGCGACGTGCTGATCGCGTCGCTGATGGACAGCCCGATCGAGATCCGGGCCTGCCCGTGGAGCGCCAGGATGCCGCGGTGCGGCGTCTCCTTGGGAACGATCCGGACCGGGATCCCCGTCTCCTTCCCCATGAGCTCGGCGGCAACCGCGACGTCCGGCGTCGCGGAGTAGACGGCGACCTCGTACCCCGACAGCGCGTCCGCACAGCGCGCGAGGGCCCGCAGGCCCACGAGGGCCCGCCCCGCCCAGTGCTGGTACCCCTTGAGCACGATCGTGCGCCGGGCCGAGACCGGCCCGGGGCGGCGCAGCCGGGCGGCGTCGGCCAGGTCGAAGCCGCCGGTATTCGGGAAAACCGGGAGAACCTTCCCCTTGAGGCCGTACTCCTTCGCGAGGCAGACGTCCCGCCGGCACTCGCAGGAGTAATAGTCGCACGCCCCGAGAACCTCACGGATCCGCGGCTCGTGTTCCGCGAGCCGCCCGAAGAGGTAGATGTCGCTTCCCCAGTTGGTCACGATCCAGGGGGGAAAGGCGCCTCCCAGGAGCCTGCGCGCCGCGAACGCCAGGTACCCCGCGTGCTGGATCTCCATCGAGTGCACGATGTCCGGCCGGGTCGCCGCGATGACGCGGGCCAGGCGCCGCGCCGCCGCCTCCGGGTCGGGCCGGTCGAGGAACCGCCGCCTGAAGACCTCTTCCGCCCGGCGGCGCAGGGAGACGCCCCGGAAGGCCACCCCGTGCGCGTTGGGCCCGCGCCGCCGCCAGCCGGTGTGGTGGAGCGTGACCCCGCCGATCTCGGGGTGGACGTCGAGGAAGCTGTCGGTGCTCGGGAACAGGTGGATGTCCCAGCCCCGGTCCGCGATCTGGGAGAGCCAGCGCGCGGTGTGGATGCTGTTCGCCATGGCGACGATCAGGAGGCGCACGGTCGCGACGCCTCCTCCCCCGGCGCGGCGAACGACGCCAGCAGGCGCTCGAACTCCGCGCGGATCTTCCCGACGTCGAAGTCCCTCTCGGCGACCCGCCGGGCTTCCCGCGACAGCCGGGACCGCAGCTCCCCGTCGGCCAGCAGTTCCGCGACGACGGAGGCCAGGGGCCCGGGCTCGCCGCGATCGGCGACCGCGCCGCACCCGTGGGTGCGGAAGTACCAGCTGACGAACGAATCCCCCGGCGCGTGGACCAGGATCGGCCGTCCCGCCGCGAGGTACTCGCCGGTTTTCCCCGGCGCGGAGGTCCTCACGGCCTCCGGGATCGGGCTATCGAACGCGAGCGGCAGGAAGAGCAGCGTGGCGTGCCGCAGGACCCGCGGCACCTCGGACTGCGGGATGTGGGAATGGCGCACGACCTCGGGCCCGGAGATCCCGGCCCCGGCGAGCTCCGCGTCGGTCTGCGCCGTGAAGATGTGGAGCCGCGCCCCGGGCCGGCCGATCAGGCGCAGCGCCGCGATGAGGTTCCGGAACGCATCGTAGTGGGCCCGGTAGACGGCGCCCGTGTAGACGATGTGGATCCCGCCGTCGCCGAAGACGGGCCCGCCCCGGTCGAGCGCGTCGAGATCCGGCATCGGGCACGGGTTGCGCACCAGCGCCGCGGTCACGCCGCGGCGCCGCGCGTACTCCGCCCGCAGGAATTCGTTCGGCGCGATCGCGCCCCGGGCCCGCCCGAAGGCGGCCGGCTCGAGACGCCGGGCCACCTGCCGCACGGGGCCGGTCCACTGGTGGACATAGTCGTCGAACAGCCAGGGGACGAACGGGATCCCCGTCCGGCGCCCGGCGAGTCCGGCGGCCGGCAGGTCCAAAAGGTCGCCCGTGCATCCGACGATCAGCCGGCACCGCTCGTCCGTCGCGATGCGGGCGATCTCGCGCGCCCGGGCGTCGACCCCGGCGAGCGCGGCGGCGGTCAGGCGCAGGGAGAACGGGTCCGCGCGCCGTACGCCGATCGGGCGCGGCGGGGGGGCGAGCCGGTGATAGGGGCCCGGGAGGCGGGCGGACGCGTCGCCCGCGCACGCTTCGTCTTTGTACCGCTCGCGCGAGATCAGGCAGTACCGGTCCGGGGACACCCTCTCGAGGAGCCGGTAGAGCACCACCGCCTGGCCCGACGGCGACGGCGGCAGGACGTGCGAGACGATGGCGGTCCGCGGAAACGTCACGACGGCCGCCCCGCGACCCGGCGGACGAGATCCTTGATCTGCCGGACGGTCCGGGCGCCGTCGAACTCCCGCGCAACGAGGTCGTCGTTGCGCCGGGCGAACTCCGCCGCGCGGGCGCCGTCGTCGCGGAGCGCGGCGACGATCTTCGCGGCCAGGGCGGCCGGATCGCGCGGCGGCGCGAGCCACCCGTTGGCTCCGTCGGCGACCCACTCACGCAGCTCCGGAATGTCCCCGAGGATGACCGGGACGCCGCACGCCATCGCCTCCATCATGCAGTTGGGGAGGGAATCGTTCGAGGAGACGGAGACCATCGCGTCGGACGCCGCGTAGTACGCGGGCATCGATTCCCAGGGCACATGCCCCTCCCAGCGGCAACGGTCCGCGACGCCGAGGTTCCCCGCGAGCTGACGGTGGCTCACAAGCTCCGCCTCTCCCCCGACGCCCGAGACGAACAGGAACAGGACGCCGGGGATCTCCCGGGCGACCGCGGCCGCCGCCGCGACGATGACGTCGCTGTTGAGGTACCCCCCGAGCCCGCGCGGGCAGAGGACGACCTTCGGGGCGGAGATGCCCAGGGCCGATCGCGCGCCCGCCTTGTCCGCGGGGCGGAACCGGGCCCGGTCCACGCCGGGGTACCGGATCAGGTGGACGTTCCCGGCCCCCGCCCCGTAGCCGAGACACGCCTCCGCGGCCGGCCGTGAGTTGACGGTCACCGCCGCCGCGCGCCGCACGCCGTACGCGACCATCTGCTTCTTCAACAGCCGCTCCGTTCCGGTCCACTGGGCCCACCAGGTGACGTCGCCGTTCCAGAACGTAATCATTATCGGCAGATTGGACGGCAAATAGTAGGCGAGACAGGCCGGGTAGAGAAGCGTCTGGAGAAAGACGACCTCGGGCCGGAACCGGGCGGCGGCGTCCTTGAGGATCCGGAGATCCGCGATGCCCGTCTCGACCTCCAGGAGGAGGTCGGAGGAGCCGACGACGGACCGGTGGAGGCCCCGGTCCGCAACCCCCATGCCGAGGAGGGCCCGGCCCACGCCGTAATGCCACCGGACCTTGTTGCGAACCCTCAGGATGTTCGCCCCCAGGAAGCCGAGCTCCCGGAGGTTGGACGCGTGGTCCTGGCGGCGGAAGAGGCGCTCCGCGATCTCCTTCCGGCGCGCCGGGCCGGACAGGGGCACGTTCACGGCGTTCGCGAAGCCGTAATCGTGCGGGGACGCGACCGCGACCTCGAAGTCCGGATCGCCGGCGAAGAGCGCGATGCGCCTCCATGCGTGGATGGAGTACCCCCACGCCAGGAAGAGGACGCGGACCGGCCGTCCCACCGTCAGGCCCCGCGGCGGGCGCACAGCAGGAGGCACCGGTCGGCCCGGTGGGAGTCCAGGCGCCGCGTCACCTGGAAATACGTCTCGACGACGGGCCGGACCTCCTCCTTGATCTCGAAGATCGCCTGCCGGCAGCGCATCCGGGACACCGCCTTGTCCTGGTCCGCGAAATGGTGGAGGACGTTGAGGCACAGAACGACGTCGACCTCCGGGAGCGGGTCTCCCCCCACCCACTGCGAGAAGGCGGCGTGCCCCCCCCGCACGTCGTTGATCATGCGGGCCACGGCCAGGACGGCCGGGCTCCGGTCGAATCCCAGGACCTCCGCGCCGGCGTCCTCCGCCTTGAAGCAGAAGTAGCCGTGGAAGCAGCCGAGGTCCGCGATGCGCTTCCCCTTCCAGTCGACGAGGTCGCGGATGCGCGCCCACGTCTTGTACGATTCCGAGTAGCCGACGAGCCCGAGGACCTCGATGTCCTGGTACTTCCAGTCGTGGTCCTTGCCCAGCCCCGCCAGGTGGTCTTCGAGGTCGAAGCACTTGAAGCGGACGCGGGCGAGCATCTCCTCGCGGGTCGCGTACGCGCCGCGGACGGAATCGTAGTACCTCACCTGCCGGAAGCCCGCCAGCAGCGGCACGTTCTGCCGGAAGAAGTTCCGGTACTTCCTCAGGTGGTGCTCCACGTCGAGGGACAGCGGTTCGGGGGGGCGCAGCCCGGCCCGGCGGAGCCAGCGCTTGACCTTCTCGCGGGCCGTCTCGCCCGCGCCGCCCATCCGTTTCTCCTCGTCGCGCTTCTCCTGGACCCGCCGGAGCCAGACCGGGCGGTCCGGGCAGAAGACGCAGACGACGAGGACGTCGTTGCGGGCCTCGTAGTCGATGAAATCGCTCCACTTGCCGTTCTCGTCGAACGGGATGGCGTCGATGACGAACGCGTCCGGGAGGCCCTCGAGGATCCGGCCGCTCTGCCGCTCCTTGAGGTCGTACCGGTAGAGGCGGTCGAAATGCACGCGGGCCAGCCCGTGCTCCCGGCCGTACCGCTCGGCGAACCGCGTCTTCCCGCTGCCGTAGACGCCGGTCACGAAGACCTTCCGGTACCCCGTCATCCGTCCCCCCTCCCGGTTCGACGCGCGCCCCCGGGCGGCGCCGCCGCGCCGGCGGGCGCCTCCCCGGCCGGTCGCCGGGGGGACAGGACCTCCCGGCACCACAGCTCCGTGATCATGAGGAGCCACGGCCGCGTCCACGGAACGCGCCCCCCGAGGAAGTCCCCCGCGAGCCCCCGGACCGCGCCCGCGTCGAAGAGACCGCGGCGGCGAACGGCGTCCGCCGAGAGGGTGTCCTCGAGGACGTCCCGGAGCGGCCCTTTCAGCCACGATTCGAAGGGCATCCCGAACCCGCGCTTGCGCCGCCGCTCCATCCCCGCGGGCAGCAGGCCGCGCCCGGCGTCGATGAGGATCCTCTTCGCCCCCGTCTCGCCGTACGGCCGGTAGAGGGGGTCGGCCAGCCCGGAAATGTCGCCGAGCTTCCCGGAGGACGGCAGGGACAGCGCGAGGTCCGTCACCACGGGGTCGAGGTACGGCACGCGGACCTCGAGGGAGTGGGCCATCGAGACGGCGTCGATGTCCCGGAGAAGCTGGTTGAGCGCGTAGCCGCGCAGGCAGATCGCGGACATCCGCTCCACCGGTCCCGCCCCGGGGAGCGCGTCGGCCTTCGCGAGGTCGTACGCGGGCTCGCGCCCCGCCCGCACCGACCGGCGCACGTCCGGCGCGAGGATCCGGGCCGTCCCCTCCACGCCGAAGATCCGGGTGATCCGCGCGTAGCGGGAGAAGAAATCGAACTCCTCGCGCGCCGCGTCGACGAAGCCGGCAAACCGCCCGACGGCCAGCGGGTCGAAGACGGGCAGGCGCAGGATCCCGCCGAGCGCCTTCCTCGCGGCGGCCCGGACGGGGTGGCCCTCCGCCCGCAGGCGCGCCATCTCCATGTAGATGAACCAGGGATAGCCGGCGAAGAGCTCATCGCCTCCCGTCCCGGAGATCGCGACCTTGACATGCCCGCTCGCGGCGCGGGAGACGAAGTACGAGTTGACCCCGTCGACCGACGGCTGGTCGAGGGCGGCCGCGATCCGCTCCACCCGGTCCCGGACGTCCCGTCCCCGGACGACGACCCGCTCATGGTCCGTGCCGAGGAAGGCGGCGGCCCGCTCCGCGTCGTCGGTCTCGTCGATGTGGGCCCCCTCCGCCTCGAAGCCCACCGAGAAGGTGCGGACCTTCCCCGGGCTCGCCTTCGCCATGAGCGCCACGAGCAGCGCGGAGTCCACGCCGCCGCTCAGGAACGCCCCCACGGGGACGTCGCCGACCATCTGGAGGCGGACGCTCTCCTCGAGCGCCGCGCGCGCCGCCGCGACGAGCTCCTCGTAGGGAAGGCCGCGCAACTCCGCGCGCCGGCCCTCCTCGAGACGCCAGAAGCGCTCCAGCCGCTCGCGCCCGGACTCCAGGACGAGGCGGTGCCCCGGGGGAAGCATCCTGACCCCGGCGACGGCGGTGGCGGGCTGGACGATCGCGCCGAACGTCAGGAGGACGCGCAGCGCGTCCGGGTCCACGGCCCGTTCCACGAGGCCGCTCGCCAGGAGCGCCTTCATCTCCGACGCGAAGAGGAATCGCGGGCCCCGCCGCGCGTAGAGGAGGGGCTTGATCCCCAGGTGGTCGCGGGCGAGGAGGAGCCGCTCCTTCCCCGGCCCGCCGCGCCGGTCGTGGATCGCCAGCGCGAACATCCCGCGCAGCCGCCGCAGGAAGTCGTCCCCGTACTCCTCGTACATCCGCAGGACGACCTCGGTGTCCGAGGCGGAGCGGAACGAATGCCCCTTCCTCTCGAGGAGCGCGCGCTCCTCGCGGAAATTGTAGGCCTCGCCGTTGTACACGATCCGGACCGAGCCGTCGCCGTTGGCCATCGGCTGGCGCCCCCGCGGCGACAGGTCGATGACGGCCAGGCGCGTCATCCCCAGGGCGATGCCGTCGTCGCGGAAGAGGCCCGCGTCGTCCGGCCCGCGGTGGCGCATGGCCGCGACCATGGACTCGATGTTTTCCGGGGAGTGGTCCCCCACGATGCCGCAGATTCCGCACATGGCTTATCGCCCCGATAATATCCCGGAAAACAGCTGGCGCACCCTCTCCGTCTGCTTCCGGTGGCAGAACAGCGCGACCGCCTGGCTCCGGGCGTTCGCCGACAACTCCGCCCTGAGCCGCTCGTCCTTCGTCGTCCGGATCGCGTCCGCGAGCGCCCGCGCCGTGCGGCGGCAGAGGATGCCCGCCGGCGGGGATTCCAGCGCGAAGCGGTGCGGGGCGAGGTCCGTGGCCACGACGGTTCGCCCCGAGGCCATGTAGTCGACGAGCTTCTGGGGAAACGCCAGGTGCGTGCTCAGCATGAACGGCCGCGGGATCACGAGGACGTCGGCGCCCCGGTAGTAGCCGGGGACGTCCGCGTAATCGACGGAGTCGCGATAATGGACCGCGCCGCGCGCCGGGTCGCCGGCCGCGGGCGGCTCGGGGCCCGGCCGCTTCCCGACGGACCCCACGAGGTGGAACTCGAACGGTTCCCGGTCCCGGGCGAGGATCCCGATCGCCTCCAGCAGCATGTCGACGCCCTGCCACTTGAACCAGTTCCCGGCGAAGAGCACCTGGATCTTCCCGGGGTCGGTCCCGAGCCGGACCGCGGGACCGTCCGGCCGGAAATGGGAGACGTCCGTCATCCCGAAGACGGGCACCGCCTTCCCGTTGAACATCTTCACCACCGGGTACAGCCCGGGATTCGCGACCGTGACCGCATCGGCGCCGGGAATGCGCGAGAGCCACCGGAGCGAGTTCCGGATCCTCTTGAGGCGCGATCCGTAGACGCGCCCGAGCTCGATGACCTCGATGAACCCGATCCCGTGGAGGTCGTAGGCGACGGGGCGACGGGCGGCGCGCGCCGTCCGCATCAGCGCGTCGGCCCCCGCCTCGGTGATCCCGTACAGGATGTCCGGCCGGAACGCGTCCGCGGCGGCGGAGAGCGTCTCCTCCCAGGGACGCCCCGGCGCGAGGAGCGTGCCGCCGATTCCCAGGGACGCGAACCCCGCCGGAATCCCGGACGCGACCACGTGGACGTCGGCGCCGTTGCGGGCCAGCCCCTCCGACATCAGGCGGGCCCGCACCTCGCTGCCGCTTCCGGTCGTCAGGTTCGCCGTGCAGAACAGGAGCACCTTCAACGTGGTCCCGGCCTCGCGCCGCGGCGCGCGAGCACGAACACGAGATTCTGCGGCGCCGCGATTCTCTCGTCCCGGATCTCGAAGCCCGGCTCCCTCTCCTGGTAATGGATCTCGAGGCGGCCGTAACGCCCGAGGCACCCGAGGCTCCCTTCCGAGAGCCCGAAGTGGGCGTGAAAAGGGTTCCCGGGCGCCTCGAGGAACGGGACGCTGCCGACGACAAGCCGGCGCGCCCTCTCCGCGAGCGAGGCGAGCACGAGCGCCAGGGGAGCGCGGATGTGCTCCACCGTCTCGAAGGAGACCACCACGTCCGCCCGGCCCTCGTAATCGAAAAAGTCGCCCGTCTCGAAACGGTGCCCGTACCGGGCGCGGGCGTACTCCACGGCCGCGCCCGAACGGTCCACCCCGAACGCGTCGCGGCAGAACGGGGCCATCAGGTGCGTCCCGTAGCCGGCGCCGCACGCCAGGTCGAGGACCGAGTCCGCGGGACGCAGCAGGCGGCTCGCGAACCGGTACCGCTCCACGTGCATCGGCCCGTAGGGCACGTCCGGCTGCAGCTCGGGGACGTAGCGCTCCCGGGACACCAGGGCGTCGTCCGCCTCCCCGCCGGGCGCGCCGGCGGGGCGCCGTCCGAGCCGCCGCCACATCCGGTACAACGACAGCGACAGCAACGCTCACGCTTCCGGGGGAGCGCCGGCGCGCGCCCCCCCGCGGGCCGCGGCACTCTCCCGGAGAAAGTGCGCCAGGTTCCCGGCGATGAGCCGGTGCCCGCGTTCGGAGAAGTGCACCGTGTCCGCGAGGAACAGCGAGTCCCGGGTCGGGTCGTCCGCGCCCTCGAAGGGATCGAGCAGCGGAATCCCCTCGTCGCGGCACAGCGCCTCGAGCACCCGGTTCCACTCCTCGATGATCGCGTTGTTCTCCGGGAGCCGCTCGCGCACGCACCGCTCGGACAGCAGGGGAATCCGCACGACGGCGAGCCGGGCCCCGAGCGACTCGCATTTCCCGCGGATGTTCCGGACGTGGAGCAGGAACGCTTCGAGCGGCATGTCGACGAACCGGATCCCCCGCCGGTTGAGGAATCGGCGCCAGGCCGCCTGGCGATCGTGGATCGCGCGCGTCACGAACCGTCCCCCGGGGACGATCCGGAACAGGTCGCGGAGGTCGCGGGGCAGGATGCGCAGCCCGCACTCGATGATGCCGCACTGCAGGATCACCACGTCCGGCCGGTGCGGCATGACGATCTCCCGGAACAGGCTGTCCACGGAGGCGACGGTGAGATCCGACGTCGTCCAGTAGCGGCACTCGATCCCGGGCATCCCGTCCTGGACGAGGAGCGGATAGTTGGACCAGCGAAGATTGTCCTCCAGCCCCGCGGCCGTGCCCTGCGAGTTGCTGACGAAGAGCACCCTCAATCGCGGCCCCCCCGCACGTCCTCCCCTTCCCGCTCCGACCGCCACGCGAGCAGGGGAAGCGTGAGCACCCCTTTGATCTCGTACGGGAGGTCTCCCTTCACCAGGCCCCGCGCGTGGGCCGTGAAGCGCAGCGCGTCCTTCTCGACCAGCCCGGTCTTGTAGGGGCCCTCCCAGAGTCCGATCGACACCGCGTAG
>Ga0316628_100003438_pt1 | contig 12189 bp, 9 predicted proteins | sample OWC_Aug_M2_C1_D5_FD_207648 | JGI IMG/M metagenome (GOLD analysis project Ga0316628, IMG submission 207648) | Wetland soil microbial communities from Old Woman Creek delta, Ohio, United States - OWC_Aug_M2_C1_D5_C | ecosystem: Environmental > Terrestrial > Soil > Wetlands | place: USA: Ohio...
TGGTAGCCGATGCTTCGGCGCACGCCGAGCGGGTTGTCGAAGACGTCGCTGCCGTTGACGCGCGCGGTGCCCTGCGTGGGTGCGATGAAGCACGTCAGGATGCGCATCGTCGTGGACTTGCCGGCGCCGTTGGGTCCGAGAAATCCTACGACCTCCCCGCGCTTCACCTCGAAGCTCACCTTGTCGAGCGCGCGAAACGACCCGTAGTTCTTCGTCAGGTCGCTCGCTTCAATCATCACGTCGGTTGCCATCGGTTCTCCTCAGCCGCTCGGCTCGAGCCGCCGCGACACCGCCGAAAAAAAAGCACGGGCGGCGCGGAGGGCGCATCCTAGCCAGGGGGGCCTACGTGTCAACGTCTCGACCCGCGAGCCCGAACCCCGGCGGTTTGCGCGACCAAAACCCGCGAGCTTGGTGACTATTCCCCGATTTTGGGTCCGGAGCTCCTGCCGGGCTATTTCGGAATCCGCACGATGGCGTCGCTCGCGCCCACGTAAATGGCGTCCCCGACCACGATCGGCAGAGGCGAGCTCAGCCCCGAGGCGACGAGGGCGGGCGCGGCCGGCGCGTTGACGTCCACGACCCAGATCGCCCCACCCTGCGGGTCGGTGAAGTACAGGTTGTTGCCGTCGAGGGCGAGCCGGCCCGGGTGGTTGATGCCCGTGACCAGGTTCGTCGCAACGCCGCCCGCGCGCGGAAACGAGACGATGGCGCCCGTCAACGCGCCGTCATCGAACGTGGCGTAGACCGTGAGGGACGAGACCGCGACGTCTCCGTACGTCGCGTTGGTCGGGGTGTCGAGCGGGGCCAGGTTCCCGCTGCCGCTCGTCTGACCGCGCAGGACGGCGGCCCCGCTCCCGCCGGTGGCGACGAAGACGTCCACGCCCGACACCGCCAGCGCTTCCGGCGACACGGCCCCACCGAAGTCCAGGATGCTCGTGAACACTGCGGTGCCGACCGCGGCGCGCTCGACCTGGACGCCGCTGCCCGTGTCGGTCGTCCAGAAGACGTTGCCGGCCGAGTCGAGCGCCAGGCCCACGGCGCCGACGATGCCGGACCTGACCTGCGTCGCCGTCCCGCCCGACTCGGCGACCGCGAAGACGCCGCCGGTGCCGGCGCCGGGCGACGTGGTGAACGTGACGATGCCGGACTCGACCACGACGGCCCACGGCGCGGTGACGCCGGTCGTCACGTCCTGCGGGTTGCTCCCGTCGGCCCCGACGCGCGAGACGGTCCCGTCCGCGGCGCCCGACGCGTAGTTTGTATAATACACATACGCACCCGACAGGAAGAGGCCCTTCGGGTTCTTCGCGCTCGCGAGCGTGGTCGGCGCGCCCGCGTCCGCGTCCGCGTCGCCGCTCCCGCCGTCGCCTCCGCCGATCGTGCTGCCGCCGGGAGGCGGCGGGGCCTTGCCGTCGCTGTCGCCCAGGTACGGGGGCAGATCCGGCGCGTCGTTGCACGCCGCGAGCAAGAGGACACTGGCGAGAAGGCGCCGCATCTCACAAATGTAGGACCGAGCTGCCGAGCCGCCAACTTCTAAGCTTCGGCTATTCCACCGGCACGACGCGCAGCGCCCGCGCGAGGCGGTGCTCACCGGCGAAGCCGATGGCCTCGGTCGTCCAGAGGGCGGCCTTCGCCGTGAGCAAGCCCGCCCGGGCGACGTCGCGCCGGTGGGTCACCTCGGTCCGCACGCTGGTCGAGTCGTTGGGGAGGTCGGCCTCGGCGGCGCGCCCCAGCAACGCCCCGTCGTGGCCGAGCGCCGTCCAGTAACTCGGCTTCGCGGCGAACTTCTGCGCGTAGTCGTCGAGCTGCGCATCCTTCGCGCTCTTGGTGTCGGCGACCGGCAAGACGCCGGCACCCGCCGCGAACAAGCGCAGCGCGTCGGGTCCCTTGCCCACGCCGGTGTCGCTTCCGGAGATGGACTCGAGCGCCAGCGCGACGGTCGAGCCGTGGGGCAAGCCTCCGAGCATCGTGCGGACGCAGGCCGGCGGCGCCGACAACAAGAAGGCGCGGACGTTCTGATCGCGCCACTCGTCGAGCGGCATGCGTGAGCGCGAGTACGGCGGCTCGCAGACGAACGGCGGCTGCAGCTCGAGCGACGCGGACTTGGCCTGCGCGAGGGCGTCCCGAGCCGCGCCGCCGCCGACGGTCGCCACCTTCACGCGGCGCTTGCCCTCGCGGCGCTCGATCTCGCCGAGCAAGAGCTGGATACTCGTCGCGCGTGACTCGCCCGCGACGAAGCAGAACCGCTGCGGCGGCGTCTTTGGCGCGGCCAGCGTGATCACGGCGAGCGCGTTCCGCTCCGACCAGCGGCAGGCTTGCTCGGCGGACGCTTCGTCGAAGCCCGCGAGGATGACGCCGGCGCCGGAGCCCGCGAGCTCCTCGAGCGCGGCCTCGATCCCTCCGCCGGGGTCGGCTCGCGTCACGAGGTGCGTGCCGTCGTCGTCCTTCGCGACGCGCGGCAGACCGAGCGCGAACGCGGCGCCTCGCGCGGCGTCGGCCGCTGCGTCGCGCAGCTCGGCGGTCTGCGTCGGGAGGACGAGGCCGATCGTGCGGAAGGCGACGGCGTGGGCGCCGCGGAGGCTCGTCGCGAGGTCGCGGAGATCCTGGCCCATCGCCGTTCCCGTCAGGTAGTTGCCGAGCGGAGAGTCGATGAGGCGCTGCGCCATGCGCGTGTCCTGCCCGTCGATGGCGTGCTTGGCCAGCGACTCGGCGACCAGCCTCTGGAGCTCGCTCGAGTATCCGCCGCTGTCGGCGCCCTTCATGGCGGACAGGACCTGCTCGAGGGCGCCGGGGTCGATGCGGGCGAGCTCGGCCGCCGCTCGGTCGTGAGCCGCCTTGTGGTCGTGCGGCGGCACCACGCGCAGCCAGCCGTCGAGATAGGCCACCGCCTCGTACGAGTGGTGCGCGTCGATCGAGGCGAGCGCCACCTCCTGGAACAGCGCCGCGCGCAGCGGCGCGTCGACCACCGTGCCGAGGAGCGGTTGCATGATGGTGAGCGCGTCGTCGGCCTTGCCGTCACGTCGCAACAGACGCGCCCGCAGCGCGAGCCAGAAGTCGTGCGCGTTGCCCTCCGGCGGCTCGGCGACCGCGGCGAGCTGGTCGCGCGCGGACCGGACGTCGCCGTGATCGAGGTCGACGTGGCCGAGGTAGAGCCTCGCGAGCGGCACGGTCGCGTCGTTCGGGTAGCGCGCGAGGAAGCGCTCGAACTTGAGCTGCATCGCGGAGTCGTGCGGCTCGTGTGCGAAGGCGTCGCGCAGCTCGGCGAAGGCCGCGCCGGCTTCGGGCGACGTCGACAGCACCGGCACGGGGTGCTCGGAGACCGGCGCGCCTCCGCACGCGAAGAAGAGGGTCATCCCGAAGAGCAGCTCGCGCCGCATCCGTCGATCATCGCAAACGAAGGCGCCGAGCGCCATCACCCCGCGCGCGCCGCCGGAATCGTGTAAGAAATGAGGCCGGTGCCCTCCGCGCAAGCACTAAGGCGGCTTCATTCGCTCTCGGGCCTCGTCGCCCTCGGAGCCTTCTTGCTCCTGCACCTCGGCGTCAACGCCGCGGCAGTTCGCGGCCAGGCCGCGTTCCTCTCGGCCTCGGCGTGGGGCCGGCTCCCGCTGCTGTGGGTCGTCGAGATCGTCTTCGTGGGCGTACCCTTCGCTTTTCACGCGCTGTACGGCTTCTGGCTGTGGCAGCGGCCGCGGCCCGATCTCGACAGCTTCCCGGCCCAGACGGCCTGGGTTCACGGCGCGCAGCGCATCAGCGGGCTGGTGCTCGCCGTCTTCGTCCTCGCCCACGTGTGGGAGCTTCGGGCGCAGCGCGCGCTCCACGGGCTCGCCCACGACGCGCTCTACTCGACGATGATGACGCACCTCTCGTCGACGTCGCACGGCGTCCCGCTCATGGCCATCGCCTACCTGCTCGGCGTGACCGCCGCCGTCTTCCACCTCTCGGCGGGCCTCTGGACGTACCTCGTCGCCCACACCCCCCTTCGCGGCGCGGCCGCGACGCGCGCGGGCTGGGCGTGCGCGGCGTTCGGTTTTCTGCTCTTCGTCGCGGGCGCGGGCACCGTGGTTTCTCTCGCGACCGGCATGCACGTCGGCAGGGCCGACCACACCGCCGAGGCGACCTGCACGCCGGGCAGCCGATAGGCGGCCGGAGGCGGCGCTTTACGGGCGCCCCGCCCGCCTCTACAAGTCCTGCCGATGGCAAAGAAATCCTCGAGCGAAGCCAAGGGCAAGATCCGCCGCGTCATCGTCGTGGGCGGCGGGCTCGCGGGGCTGACGACGACCATGAAGCTCTGCGAGGCCGGCGTCGCGGTCGACCTCTTCTCGCTCGTCCCGGTCAAGCGCTCACACTCGGTGTGCGCCCAGGGGGGCATCAACGCGAGCGTCAACACCAAGGGCGAGGGCGACTCTCCGCAGATCCACCTCGAGGAGACGGTCTACGGCGGCGACTTCCTCGCCAACCAGCCCCCCGTGAAGGGCATGGCGGACGCCGCGCCGGGCATCGTCTTCATGCTCGACCGGATGGGCGTTCCCTTCAACCGCACGGGCGAGGGGCTGCTCGACTTCCGCCGCTTCGGCGGCTCGCTCTTCCACCGCACCGCCTTCGCCGGCGCGACGACGGGCCAGCAGCTGCTCTACGCGCTCGACGAGCAGGTCCGCCGTTACGAGACCATCGACGTGGAGGACGACAAGGGCACGAGCATCCCCGGCGAGAAGATGGTCCGCAAGTTCGAGTTCTGGGATTTCCTGTCCCTCGTGCTCGACGAGACCGGCCGCTGCCGCGGCATCGTCGCGCAGGACATGAAGTCGATGCGCGTGGAGTCCTTCCCGGGCGACGCGGTGGCCCTGGCGACCGGCGGCTGCGGCATCATCTTCGGCCGCTCGACCAACAGCCTCATCTGCACCGGCACGGCGACGAGCACCGCGTACCAGCAGGGCGCGTGCTACGCGAACGGCGAGTTCATCCAGGTCCACCCCACGGCCATCCCCGGCGCCGACAAGCTCCGCCTCATCTCGGAGAGCGTGCGCGGCGAGGGCGGCCGCGTCTGGGTCCCGCGCGACGCGAAGGAGAAGCGCCCGGGCCGCGACGTGCCCGAGAGCGAGCGCGAGTACTTCCTCGAGGAGACGTACCCCGGCTACGGCAACCTCGTCCCGCGCGACATCGCGAGCCGCGCGCTGTTCAAGAAGTGCTTCCACGAGGGGCGTGGCGTCTACAACACCAAGACGCAGAAGAACGAGCTCGAGGTCTACCTCGACGTGACGCACCTGCCGAAGGACCAGCTCAAGAAGAAGCTCGCCGGCGTGCTCGAGATCTACGAGAAGTTCGTCGGCGAGGATCCCTACGAGAACCCGATGCGCGTCTTCCCGTCGGTGCACTACACGATGGGCGGGCTCTGGGTCGACTTCGAGCGCAGCGCCGACGGTTCGCTGGTCAAGGGCTCGCCGCGCAACCAGGCCACCAACATCCCCGGCCTCTACGCGGTCGGCGAGAGCGACTACCAGTACCACGGCGCCAACCGCCTCGGCGCCAACTCGCTCTTGTCGTGCATCTACGGCGGCATGGTGTGCGGCCCGGCGATGGCCTCGTACGTCGAGAGCCTGCAGAAGGGCTCGCTCGAGATGCCGCGGAGCCTCTTCGACAAGGCGCGCAAGCGGGACGAGGACAAGCTGGAGAAGATCCTGGGGATGGATGGGAGCGAGAACCCCTTCAAGCTCCACGACGAGCTCAGCGAGGTCATGCTCCGCGACGTGACCATCGAGCGAAAGAACGGCGCGCTCGCCAAGGTGCTCGAGACGATCGACGACATCGAGACCCGCCTGCGGGACGTCAACGTCCTCGACGACGCCAAGCGCTCGAACCAGAGCGCGCAGTTCGTCCGCCACCTGGGCAACATGATCGTCCTCGCGCGCGTGATCGCGCGGGGCGCACTCGCCCGCAACGAGTCGCGCGGGGCGCACTTCAAGCCGGAGTTCCCCGAGCGCAACGACGCCGAGTTCCAGCGCACGACGCTCGCGCTGCACCGCGCCGGCGGCGAGAAGACGAACAGCCAGGTCGAGTACGTGCGCGAGCTCGACTACGAGTGCGCGGGCCAGCCCGTCCACGTCACCGACGCCGTCGACGTCTCGCTCGTCAAGCCTCGCCCCCGCAAGTACGACACCGCGGGCGCAGCCAGCGTTCAAGCCGCGGCCGGCGCCGGCGCGGCCAAGTAAGGAGGACCATCGTGGCGAAGACCGTCCGTCTCAAGATCAAGCGCTCCGAGGGCCCGAACAGCGGTTCGCGCTGGGAGGAGTTCGACGTGCCGTGGCACCCGCGGATGAACGTCATCAGCGCGCTGATGGAGATCCGTCGCAACCCCGTGACCACGTCGGGCGCCAAGGTCGCCCCGGTCGCCTGGGAGTCGAGCTGCCTCGAGGAGGTGTGCGGCGCCTGCACGATGGTCATCAACGGCCGCGTGCGGCAGGCCTGCTCCGCCCTCGTCGACCGGCTCGGTGGCGAGGGCCAGACCGTGACGGTGGAGCCCATGACCAAGTTCCCCGTCGTGCGCGATCTCGTCGTCGATCGCTCGCGCATGTTCGACGACCTCAAGAAGGTCAAGGCGTGGATCAAGCTGGACGGAAGCCACGAGCTCGGCCCCGGCCCGCGTCAGAGCCAGGAGGTCCAGGAAGAGGCCTACCCGCTCTCGCGCTGCATGACGTGCGGCTGCTGCCTCGAGGCGTGCCCGCAGATCAACGACTCGTCGAGCTTCATCGGCGCGGCCGCCATCAACCAGGTGCGCCTGTTCAACCTGCACCCGAGCGGCAAGATGAACGCGGGCGAGCGGCTCGAAGCGCTCATGGTGGACGACGTGCTCACCGGCTGCGGCAAGGCGCAGAACTGCGTCGTCGTCTGCCCCAAGGAGATCCCGCTCGTCGACTCGATCGCCGTCGTGCAGCGCCAGGCGACCAAGCAGCTGCTCTTCGGCTGGCTCCTCAAATAGAACTCCGGTATCGTGCGGCCGTGCGCCCGGCTCGAATCGCGGTCCTCGCTTGCCTCGCGTTCGGCCTGGGCCTCGCGCGTGCCGCCGCCGCCGACGACGAGCCTCCGCCCATCACCACGGAGCAGGCGCAAGCCGCGATCAGCGCGGCCGACACCAAGGAACAGTCGACGCTCCCGACGGCGCCCGCCGAGGCGCCGCCTCCTCCGCCTCACCGCAAGGGCTTCGTGCTCGAGCAGTCGCTCGGCGCGCTCGGCTTCGTCGGCCGGTTCGGCGGGACGACGGGCCACCCGGCGCTCCTGCTGCAGACGCAGCTCGGCTACGAGCTCTTCGACTGGCTCTACGTCTTCGGGCAGGGCAACCTCGCCTTCACCGACACCGGCGACAGCGTGGGCGCGACGCAGAATCGCCCGATCCCCCTCCTCGGTTTCGGCGGCGGCGCGCGCTTCACGTTTCACTTCACGCCGCGCGTCGCCATGTTCGTCGAAGGGTCCGTCGGCGGCGACGTCGCCTACGTGAAGCCGGGAGTGCTCGCCAACTTCGGGTTCTCCAAGGCCGAGAGCCTCGGCTTCAACGCGGGCGGCCGCGTCGGTCTCGAGTGGTACCAGGTCGATCGCCACATCGCGCTCGGCGCCTCGGGCGGCGTTCTCTACGTGGCGAACCTCGCCTACGACGCCGGCGGGGATCTCCCCCTCGGCTGGAACGCCACCGCCGACCTCCGCTACACGTTCTGAGCTCGGGAGGACGATTCGAGATTTTTGGCCGCCCCGGGCTGAAGCCCGGGGCAGGCGAAAACCCCAGGGGATCATCGCGACCAAAGTCCGCCTTCGGCGGACTCCCATCCCGCGGACAGTTGGATCCGTGGCCGCACACGAGCCCGCCGAAGGCGGGCTTTGGGAGGTCTTGATCCCTCGACTCTTTGCCTGCCCCGGGCTTCAGCCCGGGGCGGCCCAGCCACCGATCGGCTCAGAATCGCGCCGGCGCGCGCCGATGTCGCTCGCGTTTGTTCACGAGCTCATGGCGTCGCCGTCACCTTGAACTTGTACGTGTCGTCCGCACCCGCGGCGGTGCGCAGCTCGACGCACAGCTCGTAGGCGCGCGCCTCCTTGGGCGTGAACGTCACCTGTCCCTCGCGCGCCACGTCGAAGCCGCTCGCCTTGTCGTCGCCGCACGGCGCGAACCAGAACGAATCGCTCGGCGTCTGCGTCATGTGCACCATCTTGTCGGGCGAGTACTCGTAGGGCTGGCCGACCTTCGCCGTCTTGTTCGCGTCGTGCGCGATGTGGCCCGGCGGCCCGAGCTTGCACGCGCCGAGCGCCGCGGCGGCGACGACGAGAGCGCGCGCGATCCTAGTATCCACTCTCCCACCACTTCTCCCCGGGCATCAGCCCGCGCTTCGAGTTGGTGCCGCAGTGCACCTCCCCGGAGAGGCGGTGGTACAGATCCCAGTCCTCGATCCAGACCACGTTGATGCCGAGCGGCGCAAGCGCGTCGTGCATCTGCGTCTTGAAGATGTCCTGGCCGTTGATGATCGGCCCGTGCGGATCGGGCGCGGCGAAGACGTCCTGCGCGTAGTACAGGCCGTTGACGGTGCCCGGTTGGTACGCGAGCGACGCGCCCTGCGACGACTCGTGCAGGAAGGGCACGTGCACGATCTCGGAGTCGGTGATCCCGGTCTCCTGCTTGATGACCTGCAGCTGACCGTCGACGCTCGCCGCGGCGGCGTCGCTCGTCGCCATGATGCTCGTATCGGCGAGGACGTCCTGGATCGCGATGGCGGCCGGGTAGGGGTTGCTGTTGTTGTCGAGCCAGTTCATCTGGTCGAACATGAGCACGGCGCCGTTCCCCGCGGTGACCTGGTCCTGGAGCATCTGCTTGGCGAGCGCGGCGTCGTTGACGAGCACGGCCCAGCCGCGCGGCGTGCTCGCCTTGACGAAGCTGATGGTCTCGTCGACGTGGCCGACGAGGAGCCACGACGTGTCGATGTAGATCGGCGGCTGCACCGCCTGCGACTCCATCATCTTCTCGAAGACCGGGTCCGGGTAGAAGCTCGGAATCGAGCCGCGGAACAGGCGCCCGAGCGGGTAGTCTTTCCCGTTCAGCGAGTACGGCGGCACCGTCTCGAGGTTCCCGAACGAGTTGAGCGAGTCCATGTTCTGGTCGTGCTTGACGTCGTAGGCGACGACGCCCGCCGCGTCGGGCCCGCGGAACTGCGCGAAGACGACCTTGCCCGCGTCGCGCAGCGGGTTGTCCGGGCTGTTGTAGTAGACGTTCGCCGAGCGCAGATACACGTCGATGACGTGCTGCTGCCCGCCTGGCGCGGGCATCGACATGTAGCCGACCTCGAAGAAGTCCTGGGTCCACTGGTCGTCGTAGGGGTAGGCGCTGTTGTAGGTCTTGTCGCCGTCGATCTCGGTGACGTTCGGCGGCGGCGTGCTGGAGTTGGTGCCGTCCATCGCCCCGTAGAGCGTGTCACGCATCGCGGTCGAGCCCGGGTCGGTCGCGAACTTGGTGACGAAGACCTGTTCTTCCTGCGCGAGGTGGTGGCGCGTGACGATGGGCGCAAGCCGCATCTGGACGACGTCGGTGGTGGTGCCGACCGTCAGCGTGATCGTCGCGAAGCCGTTCCACGTCGACGCGTCGCGCACGACGTCGGTGCCCTCGATGCCGAGCGTGGCGCCCGCGCGCAATTCGTCGGTCGAGAGCTGATCGGTGGTCCAGTCGAAGTACGTCAGCGAGCCTCCGCGCTGGATGAACAGGTGCACGTATGGAGCGGCCGCGTCGTCGACCGAGAGCGTGGCGACGGTGTCGGCGGGCGCCGCCGGCCACGCGCGTACCCCGAGCGGGGCGAGGTCGAGCGCGTCCGCGTCGCCGTTGATCACCGTGTCCGCGGCGTCGTTGCACTTCGCGAGCTCGACGTCGCTGAGGATGTCGCCGTTCTGCGCGGTGACCGGGCACGCCTTGAGGTCGTCGTCGATGTTGGCGAGGAAGATCGCGCCGTGGGTCGTGTTCCACGTGTCCTCGTCCTGATCCTCGGTGGGGTCGTCCCAGTCGAGGGTGCCGTTGCGGTTGTTGTCCGCGCGGAGATCCACGATCGGGCCGGGGGGCGGGCTGCTGCTGCAGCGCACGAAGCCGAGCGACGAGACGGCGGCCAGGAAGAGCAGGCGCTTCATCGCGTCCCCCGGGTCGGGTTGTGGGCGAAGCGGGTGGCGAGGCCGTCGAGCTGGGCGGCGAGCGCCGGCGACGCGTCCTTCTTCGCAGCCGCGATCCAGCTCGGCGTGTCGGGCGCGTCGATGGTCATCAGAGCGTTCGAGGCCTCGAGCCGGACGCTCGGATCCTCCGCTCCGACGAAGACGGCGAGCGCGCCACGGGCGGCCGTGTCCCGGATCGCGGGGGCCTCCGCCGCCGGGGCCGCGTTCGGCGTTGCGAGCGCCCAGGCCGACGCCATCGTCGCGAGCGACCAGAGCAGGGCTCGGGCCCGCGCGCCTTCCGGCTTCTGCGCGCCGAGCCGCGCGAGCGCGCTGGCGGCGGCGAGGCGACGGCAGCCTCCGAGGCCGGCGATGGCCGCGTCCTGCTTCGGCCCCGGCGTCAGCGCCAGGTTCGAGATCAGCGCCGCGTCCGAGTCCGTGCCGAGCTTGCCCAGCGCCTCGACGGCCGCCCGCACCTCGAAGAACTCCGTGCCCGTCGCGACGATCGAACGATAGACGGGCGCGGCGGCGGGATCGCGCAGGTCGCCCGAAGCTTCGATGAGCCCGGCGCGGAGCGCGATGCGCGCCGACTCGGACGCGGGCATCGTGAACCGCTCCGGGAACAGGAGCGGCTCGAGCAGCGCCAGCGAGGCGCCCGGCCGACCGCGCGTCGCGTCCCGCAAGAGCGGCGTCATCGGGTAGAAGCGGCCACGCTTGGCGTGATCGAGCGCGTCGGCGCGCGCGACGATCGCCGCGACGTCGCCGAACGCCGCGGGCGAGTCACGCCGGGCCTTCGCGATGCCGGCATCGAGCCGGGCGTGGGCCGCGGAGTCGAGGGAAGCGACCGAAGCGAATGGCGTCGCTCCTAAGGCGACGGAAGACCAGACCAGCACCCCCGCCAGCAACGACGTCAGTCCAGGACGCATGAAACCTCGCTCGCCCCCGAGATGTACGTCGCGCTACCACCCGGATCGGGCTCTCGCAAGGCGGCGGGCGGCGAAAGACGACGTACGTGCAAGAGCAGCGGAACTTTTGTCGTCGCGCGGAACGACTTCGGGGCAGATCGTTCCCGGCGCCTGGCCGTCCATGCACGCATGCGCCGGTTCACACTCTTCACCCTCCTCGCCCTGGGCGGCGTAGCGTGCAGCAGCAGCGCGCAGCTCGCCCCCGACCCTTCGCCGGCCTCCGAGCCCCTCGAGCGACCCGCCACGCTCGTCTCCGCGACGGTGCCGCTGACCGCCGCGGCGGTCTACGCGGACGGCGGACCGGTGACGCGGTTCTTCGACTACGGCGCGACGATCGACCGCGTCACCAACATGGTGAACGACGACGGCCTCGTCTCTCGCGCCGGACGGCGCGGCCTCGACGTCCTCGATCTCACCTGGGAGGACACCGGCCGCGCGATGGGCTCTTCGATCGGACCCAACATCAGCGACCTCACGCTGCAGGTCCGCCGCCAGAGCCCTTTCCCCGGCGGCGGGTGGGTCACCTCGCTGATGCCCGTGCTGCGCTTCCCCAACTTCAGCGACCGCACCGGCGACGTGCCGGCCGATCGCTTCTTCGCGCGCGTCGGCAACGAGAAGGACAGCGGCAACGAGCTCAAGACGATCCCGCTCACCGAGCTGCTGAGAAACCTCAAGGAGTACGTCTCGGCGCCGAGCAGCATCAAGGGCTCGGGCAACATGCTCGCCGCCCGCGACACGCACTTCCTCGTGAGCGCGCAGGCGGTGTTCCTGCCCATTCCGAAGCGCGGCAAGGCGGAGTTCAACCCCGTGCTCTTCAACTACCAGTCCGCGCCGGGCTCTCCAGCCGATCTCGCGATCCTCGTCTCGCGCCAGGGAACGAGCGTGCAGGTCATCGAGAACAAACCGGAGGAGGCCTCGGGCGCCGGTTGGGGGCAGGAGCTGTACTTCAACGCCTTCGGGCAGCGCGCGGCGCTCACGGCCGAGCGGCGCAGCGACGTCGTGGAGCGCATCGCCGAGCAGGGGGGCCCGCTCACCGAGGACGACAGGACCTCGCTCCAGAAAGGCG
>Ga0316628_100003440_pt1 | contig 12187 bp, 11 predicted proteins | sample OWC_Aug_M2_C1_D5_FD_207648 | JGI IMG/M metagenome (GOLD analysis project Ga0316628, IMG submission 207648) | Wetland soil microbial communities from Old Woman Creek delta, Ohio, United States - OWC_Aug_M2_C1_D5_C | ecosystem: Environmental > Terrestrial > Soil > Wetlands | place: USA: Ohio...
CGCCACGTCCGGCTCCTCGTCGTCGAGCAGCGCGACGGCGCGGACGCGCAGCCGCTCGGGCGGCGGGGCCTTCGCGTGCTCCTCCGCGAGGCGCATCGCGATGTAGCGGACGTTCATGTCCTCGTCGGAGCTCGCGCGGAGCAGCGCGCGCACCCGCACCTCGTCGTCGTCGCCCGCCGCGCGGGCGAGCGCGATCGTCGCCTGGTAGCGCATCGAGGCGCGCGAGTCGTCCTGCGCGCGGAGCAGGCGCGGCACCGCGCGGGAGTCGGAGATCTCACCGAGCGCGCTGATGGCGAGCTGGCGGACCTCGTCGTCGTCGTCGTCCACGGCCGCGATGAGCCCGTCGAGGAGCTCGTGCCCGCCGTCGCCGTCCGCGATCGCCACCGCCGCCGCCGCCCGCACGCGCGGCGCCGGATCCTTCAGCGCCTTACCGAGCAGCTCCAGCGCGCGCGCGCGCGTCTCCGGATCGCGCGTGTGCCGAACGAGGTCCGTCGCCGCGGACGCGCGCACCTCGGGTTTGTCCGAGGCGAGATCGCGCTCGCAGGCGTGGAACTTGCGCGGCAGAGGCGGCGGGAACCACATGTGCAGGGAGTCGTAGCACGCCCCCACCCGTTCGTGCTCGGCGGCATGCTCGCTCGCGCGGCGGCCTCCGCGACTCCGACTCCGACTCCGTCTCCGACTCCGTCTCCGTCTCCCATCGCACGCGGAGCAGCCGCGCACCGCGGGTGTGCCCACCTCCCCCGCCCGAGCGAAGCGACGGGCCGGGGGGAGGCGCTCGCCCGCAGGGCCGGCGCGCAAGGTTTGGTGATGCGCACGCACGCCAGGTACGTGCACTCTGCAAGCATCACCAAACCGAGCACCGGCCCGAGGACGAGCGGGTGGGGGCCCCCCTCCTCTCCTCCCCTACTCGATCGCCCGTCCCGCGAGGATCAGCACCCCGCTCGTCACCATCACCGCCACCGCGCCCACCGCCATCACCCACGGCGCGAACAGCATGCACGCCACTCCCTGCTCGAGCACGCTCCCGAGCGACACGCCTCCGCGCGGGCCGAGGCCCACGAACGACAGCGCCGCCTCGCTCACCACGATGGCGCCCGCCGTCGAGCCGAGCTGCACGGCGAGCACGCCGAGCGAGTTCGGCAGGATGTGGCGCACGAGCACGCGCGCCCTGCCCTGACCGAGCGCGCGCGCGGCCTCGACGAAGCCGGCGCTCCGGAGGATGCGCGTCTGCGCGAGGGCGAGGCGCGCGAAGGGCGCCCACGCGGTGAGCGAGAAGACGACGGCGAGGTGGACGCGGCTCGGCGTGCGCACCGCCGACAGGACCGCGAGCGCGAGCAAGAAGGACGGGAAGGCCTGGACGAGATCGCACGCGCGATCGACGGCGCGCTCGAAGCGCCCGCGCGCCATCGCAGCGCCGGCGCCGAGCGGAGCGCCGACGAGCAGCCCAAGGGCGGCGACGACGACCGCGAGCAGGACGCCGCGCAGGACGGCGTGCGAGACGAGCGCGAGCAGATCCACGCCGGCCTCGCCGCACCCGAGGGGGTGTCCGAGCGACGGGGCGAGGAACGACGCGGCGGGCTTGAGGCGCTCGGGATCGCGGCCGACGGCGCAAGCTCCGCAGACGCCGGCGAGCGCGGCGACGGGCAGCAGGCGGCCGAGCTTCATCGGCGGACCCTCGGGTCGATCGCGGCGTGCAGCGCGGCGGCGAGCGTCTGCACCACGACGAAGAGCGCGCCGGCGGCGACGATGGAGGCCTCGAGCACGGGCAGGTCGCGCGCGGCGTACGCCTCGAGGATGAGAGTGCCGAGGCCGGGTCGCTCGAAGAGCCGCTCGAGCACGACGGCGCCGCCGAGCAGCGCGCCGAGCTGCGAGGCGACGACCGCCATGACGGGGCCGAGGGACGGCGGCAGGGCGTGGACCAGCCAGGTGCGTCCGAGCGGGTTGCCCTTGGCCCGCGCCACGGCCAAGAACGGCGCGTGCTCGACCTCGGCGAGGGCGGCGCGGCCGACCCTCGCGACCTGCGCGGCGAGCGGGAGCGAGAGCAGGCCGCCGGCGAAGAGCAGCCCGCCGGCGCCCGCGTCCGGATCGCCCGGCAGCGGCGCGACGCGGAGCTTGGCAGCGAGCGCGTACGTGAGCAGCGGCGCGAACGACAACAGCGGCGTCGCGGCGACGGCGACCGCGACGCGCTCGACCCACTTGCGGCGCGCGCCGAGGAAGGGGCCGGCGGCGAGCAGCGCCGCGCCGATGCCGAGGACGGCCGCGAGCCCGACCGACGTCGCGGCGAGGGCCGTCGTCGGACCGATCGCCTCGCGGACCTGCGCCCCCGCGCTCGCGCCCGGGTGGCGGAGCGACTCGCCGAAGTCGAGCGAGCCGAGGCCGCGCAAGAAGTGTGCATATTGCACGTAAAGCGGCCGATCGAGGCCGAGCTTGCGATGCAGCGCCTCGACCTCGGCGGGCGCGGCCTCGTCACCCAGGAGCAGCCGCGCGGGATCGCCCGGCAACAGGCGCAGCGCGAAGAAGACGAGCGACGCCATCAGGACGACGACGAGCGCGGCCTCGACGGCCCTGGCGGTGACGGCGGCCACGGCGCGCAGGCGGGACGATGCTCGCCTCGAGCCCGCCTCGCCCCGCACGGCCCTCACTCCGATGCGGCGTCGGCGGCGTCCACGCCTGCGTCGGCGGCGTCCGCGCCCGCGTCGGCGGCGTCCGCGCCCGCGTCGGCGGCGTCCGCGGCGGCCGACGCGTCGAGCTGGAAGCCGGGACCGGCCTCGATCGGCGGGACATCGGGCCCGGAGACGCTGCACACCGGCGCGAGGACGTCAGGGGCCGCGTCCGACGCGACGTAGCTCGTCGCCGGGAGGCACACCTTCTTGCCGCGCACGGTGTCGAGCAAGAGAGCCCCGACCTCGGACGGATCGACACACTCGTACCCGTCGCGGCAGTCGCCGGTCGAGTTGCAGACGAGCAGGCACATCTGGCGGCTGAACCGCGACGGCGAGTGACGGTCATCGTACGGACAGCCCACCTCGGAGGGGCTGGTCGCGACGCACGCCGCCTCGGGGGGGCACGAATTCGGGACGCAGTTGAAGATGGTGCAGTAGCCGAAAGGCTGGGAGGTGTCGCAGAGCCGGTCGCCCATCGGCGAGCAGTCGGTCGAGAAGTTGCACGGCGAGCCGATGGACGGCTGGCAGCCGAGCGCGAAGGCCGACATGACCACGAAGACGCGGAGCGTCGAGATGCGAGAGGTGGGAAAGCCCATGCCGGAAGGCCAAGTGATTACTAGCGCTCTCGCTTAAACGCCAGCACGGACAAAAGGCCGCCGCGCGCCGCCGACTGAGAACCGTCAGCCCGAGCCGCCGCGCGCTGCGAGCTTCGATTGACAGCCGTGGGTTTGAAACCTAGATGTTTCTCGCGCCGTTCCCGGCCCTCACCCACTCTGCCCATGACGACCTACATCACCTCCGACTGCATCAACTGCGGCGCTTGCGAGCCCGAGTGCCCGAACGAAGCCATCAGCGAGGGCGACGAGATCTACGTGATCGACCCCGAGCTCTGCACCGAGTGCGTCGGCTTCTACGATCACGAGGCGTGTCAGGCCGTGTGCCCCGTCGAGTGCTGCCTGCCGGATCCGAACAACCGCGAGGAAGAGCCGGCGCTGCTCGCGCGCGCGCTGAAGCTCCACCCCGAGGACGAGGAGCTGAAGAAGAAGGCGGGCGCCAACGACTTCCCGTCGCGGTTCCGCAAGTAAGCTCGATGCGCGCGCGGCGCATCGTCTTCCTCCTCGGCGCCGCGTTGCTCCACTGCGGAGGGGCGACTCCCCTGCTCCACCCCGCGCAGGCCCTCGCCACGGGTGACGTGCGCGGCGCGGCGGGCATCGCCGCGCGCGCCGTCGTCGGCGATCTCGGCACGTCGCTGAGCCAGGCGACGAACGCCGCCGCGGCCGCGGCCGCCCAGAGCACGACACCCTCGATCGACACCACCTACGCGAAGGGCGCGCTGGTGGCCGCGACGATGGCGCCGGATCTATCGCCCGTCGCTGGTGCGCGCGTCGGCGTGGGCTCGCAGTTCGAGGGCGGGATCATGTACACGGGGCGCGGGGCGCGCATCGACCTGCGGCGCGCGTTCGGCCACGGGACGTGGGCGCTCTCCGTCGGCCTCGGCCTGGACACCGCGTTCTCCGGCCGGCAGACGGACGCGCTCGCCGGCGTCGACAACGCGAACCTGCTCGGCTTCGGCGGAGACGTGCCGATCCTCGCGGGTTACCAGAGCACCTCGGGATTGTATTATGCATGGATCGGTGCGCGCGTCGGCTACGAGCACGACACGATCCAGCCGCGCGGGGAGCAGACCGTGCCTGCGCCCAGCCAGCCTGCGCCCACGCTCGCGGGCGACCGGGTCTTCGTCGGGGGCCTGCTCGGCGTGGCGATGGGCTTCCGCCACGTCCACGTCGCGCTCGAGCTCGAGGCGGACTACGCCACCGTGAGCGGCACCTTCGGCGGCGTCTCGGCGAGAGTGGACGGGCTGTCGCTCACGCCCGCGAGCGCCGTTTGGTGGGACTTCTGACCCTGGTCGGCTCGCCCTCGAGGACGCGACCGACCACCTCGCACGCGGCGGACGACGCGCGCTCGTGGTGAGCGCGCCACTCCGAGCGGCCGCGCGAGCCGACGACGTTCGCGATGCCGAGCACGGCGCAGAACGGGACGTTGGCCTTCGCGCAGGCGCGCGCGACGGCGAACGCCTCGAGGTGCTCGACGTGCGCGCCCGAGGTCGTGGCCACGTCGCGCGCGAGCGCGTCGTCGGTGGTGATGGCGAGGGTCGTCGCCACGGTGACGCGCTTGACGCCCGCGGCGGCGAAGCTCGAGTAGAGCGATGCGTCGGCGTCGAGCGAGCTGATCGTGCCGGGCGCCATGGCGCCGAGATCGCGGGCGACGGCGGCCGACGAAAGCACGATGCGCGTGGAGACGACGACGTCGCCGATGGAGAGGTGCGAGGACGCGAACGCGCCCGCGGTGCCCACGAGGACGACGGCTTGGGGTTTGTGCGCCGCGATGGCCTCCGCGGCGCCGATGGCCGCCTCGACGAGGCCGACGCCGACAAGGGCGCGCGGGAGGCGCGAGCCGCGGATGGCGAGCGGCGCGACCTCGGGCCCGAAGGCAGCTACGATGAGGGGTCCCATGGGCTTTGGTGTCGCGGCAGGATAACCCAATCCTTGCGGTCGACCCGCCAGCCGAGTACGCTATGCTTACATGGTGCGTAACGCGCTGATTCCGCTTTTCTTGGCGGCGACGGGCTGTTCTGCCGTGGTCGCGGGCTCCCCGTCCGAGGGGGACGCCCAGAGCGCGAGCGTGACCGGCGTCGTGGTCGTCGAGAAGACGGTGACGGACGATGCCACGCGCGGCGAGGCCTCGGCGCGCTTCGTCCGGGTCCGGGGCGCCGTCGACGATGACGCGCTGCGCCTGGTGGGTGCCGCGCTCGACTTGCCGGCCGTCGGCGAGTGCGCGAGCGCAGGGCTCCCGCCGACGACCGCGCACCCCGTGGAGCTGCTCGACGTGGGCGGCGTCTCGATCGAGTCCGCCGGCCAGAAGACCGCGCTCGTCGGCCGCCAGCTGCCCGACGTCGTCGATCTGGTCTCCGGGACCGTGTACTCCGCACGCATCGACGCGCGCGACTCCGTCCAGGTGCTCGTCGGCGGGACGGCGGACGTGCCGGCGTTCTCGCTTCGCGCCGAGGCGCCCGAGGCTCCGGCGGACGTGCGGATGGCGGCGCTCGACTCCGGCGCGCTCGACGTGAGCTGGAGCGGCGGCGCGGACGTGGTCTACCTCGACGTGAACGGCTCGCGCTGCACCTTCGCCGACGAGGGCCGCGCGCTCGTCCCGGCGAACGTCGCCGGCGACGCGACGGCGGCGTCGCTTCACCGCGTGCGCCGCGAGAAGCTCAGCATCCCCGGGCTCGACGGCGGCGAGCTGCGGTTCGACTTCGCGCGCGCCGTCACGCTCGCGCGCCGCTGACGAGAGAGCGTCACGTGCGTCGGGCCGTTCCGTGGTTCTTCGTGGTGCTCTCGTCCGTGGCGCCGAGCCTCGCCCAGGGCCCCAACGCGCAGGGCCGCACCGCGTCGCGCGCGCCGTCACGTCCGCCCTACTCGACGTACGTCCACTCGTGGCACACGCCCGCGCCCGATCGCACGGCGTCCGTCGACGAGCACGGGCGGCCGAAGCTCGTACTGATGGTGCTCAACACGCAGGAGCGCGTGGAGCTCGGGGCGCTGGACCCGCGCGGGGGCTTCGAGCCGGTCGACCTGGACCGCGCCTCGCACGCGCTGCGCGAGCCGTCGAGCGGCAACGAGCACCCGATCGATCCGCGCGTGCTCGACGCGGTCTACCGGATCCAGGTGCACTTCGGCGCGCAGGAGATACGCGTCGTCTCGGGCTACCGGACGCCCCGAGCGATCGCGGGCCGCAACGGGTCGAACCACGGCCGCGGCCGCGCGATCGATCTCGTGGTGCCGGGAACGAGCGACCAGGACGTGGCGAAGTTCGCGCGCGAGATGGGCTTCATGGGCGTCGGGATCTACCCGACGAGCGGCTTCGTGCACGTGGACGTGCGCGACCGGAGCTACTTCTGGGTGGACAACAGCGGGCCCGGACGGCGCAACCGCGAACGCGGCGTCCTGGCGGACGTGGCTGCGCGGGCGGACCGAGAAGCCGCCGCTCGCGGGGAGCACGGGCTGCCGCCGCTCGCGATCGCGAGCGACGTGGACGGGCTGCTCGGCGGCCACGCGGTCGCCGCCGAGCCGGTACCCGAAGAAGACGACGACTGATGGACGCGGACGTCGCGGCGCTCGTGGCCCGAGAACGCGTCGTGGAGGCGGCGGAGCTGGCGGCGAGCCGCGGGGACGCGGCGACGGCGAGCGAGCTGTTCGAGCGGGCGTGCGACTTCCCGCGCGCGGCGGCCGAGGCGCTGCGCGCCGGAGAAGCGGAGCGGGCGCTGCCCTTGGCGGTGGTCGGGCGCGACGACGCGCTCGCGCAGCGCGCTCTCGACGCTCTCCAGGCGCGCGGGCCCGGGGACCTCGAGCGCGCCGCGGCGCGCCTCGAGCTCCGTGGGGATTTCGGCTGGGCGGCCCGCGCCCACGAGGCGCGCGGCGCCGCGCGCGAGGCCGCGAGCGCGTACGAGCGCGCGGGAGAGGCCACGCGCTCCGCCGCGCTCTACGAACAATCGGGCGATCCCGTCGCCGCCTCGAAGGTCCTCGAGGCCACCATCCGCCGGGATCCTTCGCAGCTCGCCTGCCACGTCGCGCTCGGAAAGCTCCTCGCTCGCTACGGCAAGCACGAGGCCGCCGTCCGCGCCCTGCAGCACGTCCCGCGCGACGCGCCCGAGCGCCGCGAGGCGCTCGATGCGCTCGCCGGCTCGCTCGGCGCGATGGGCCTCGCCGAGGCCGCCGACGAGGCCTCTCGCGAGCTCGCGAGCCTCACGGCCTCGGCCTCGCCCGCCGGCACCGCCGAGCGAGCTCGCCCCTCCCCGACCCCCGCGCCCGCGAAGGAGGTCCTCCGCCGCCTCTTCGGCCGCTACGAGGTCGTCCGCGAGGTCGCCTCCACGGCCACCTCCCGCGTCCTCGAGTGCACCGACTCGGTGCGCGGCGAGCGCGTGGCCGTCAAGATGTTCGCCGCCTACGACGCGCGCGGCGCCGGCCGCGACGCGCTCGCTCGCTTCGAGCGCGAGGTCCGAGTCCTCGGCGCGCTCGACCACCCGAACATCGTCCCGCTGCGCGACTTCATCCCCGACGGCCCCGCCCTCGTGCTCGCGTGGATGAGCGGAGGCACGCTCGAGGTCAAGATGCAGTCCGCCCTCGCGCCTGCGCGCGCGATCGAGATCGCCGACGCCGTCCTGCGGGCGCTCGGCGAGGCTCACCGCCTCGGCGTGCTGCACCGCGACGTCAAGCCCGCCAACGTGCTCTTCGACGACGCCGGCGTCGCCCGCCTCTCGGACTTCGGCGTCGCCCACCTCGGCGATCTCTCGACGACCGCGACGGCCGCCGTCATCGGCACGCTCGCGTACATGAGCCCCGAGCAGCGCGAGGGCAAGCCCGCCACCGTGCAGAGCGACATCTACGGCGTGGGAGCCATCCTGTTCGAGATGCTGACCGGCGAGAAGCTCGTCCTCGGCGAGGCCCCGAAGACGCGCCCGAGCGGCGCGCACCGCGACCTCGACCCGCGCCACGACGAGGCGGTCATGCGCCTGCTCGCCGAGTCGCCCGCCGCTCGCCCTCCCGACACGTTCGCCGCGCGCCGCGAGCTGTCGTCGCTGACCTGGCCGAAGGACGTCGAGCGCGCCCCGATCAAGCCCCGGCCGGCGCGCGCGCCGAGCGAGCAGCCTGGCCCCACGCGCCTGACCGTGCAACTGGACGGCAAGCTCGTCGACTCCTGGACTGGACGCGCGATCGAGCGCGTGCCGCTCACTCCGCAATCGCTCTCGAGAGCGGGGGGCTTCGCGCGCGCCGCGCTGCGCACCCTGCAGACGGTGCTGCGCGTCGATCGGGAGGACGACGCGATCTGGCTCGAGACCGCGGCCGGCAAGCCGCTCGATCGCCCGCTCTCGGCGGCCGAGCACCAGGCGCTACTCCAAGCGCTCGACGCGCTGCACGCCCAGGGCGTCGTCCACGGTCACGTCGACCGAGCGCACGTCGTCGTCGGCGCGCCGGACCCGTTGCTCCGGTTCGAGGCCGAGGCGGACAAGGCGGCCACCGCGGACACGGACTTCGCCCAGCTGCGCCGCCTGCTCGAACCGCCTCGCGCGTAGCCTTCACACCAGCGCGTCCACCACGCCGAGCAGGACGCGTCCGCACGCGGCGACGTGATCGCGCGCCAGGTCGCGCGGCCAGTGCAAGAAGCCGCAGTCGACGCGCCCGAGGCGCGCTCTGTCCGCATGCAAGCCGTCCGGCACGCTGCGGGAGCGGAGCATCCGCGCCGAGCGCCGGAGAAGCGTGACCACGCCGTGCGCGGTCGCGTTGCAGACGTAGGCGTTGTCGGCCCGAGCCTGCCCCGCGGCGACGCCGAGCAGCACCTCGCCGAGCGCGGGCGTCTCGCGCACTTCGCTCTCGATCGCCTCGCGCGCCGCGTGCTCCACGACCTCGAAGCGCAACGGCAGCGGGCGCGCGCCCGTGAACGGCACGCGCCGCGCCGGCCGCAGGCCCCAGGCGTCGCCGGCGCTCGCGCGCACGGGCGAGGCGGCCCGCTCGACGAGCAGCGGCTGCGCCGGGCGCGCGACCCCGGACATCAGGATCACCGTCGGCCGGAAGGCGCGCGCCTCCTTGGCGACGAGCATCGCCGCGGCGTCCCACACGACGGGCAGCACCATCACCGAGGCGAGCGCGAAGCGCCCCGACGGCAGGCGCACCCGCCCGCGCCCGACGGCGAAGCCCGCGGCGCGACCGGCGCGCAGCTCGATCCCGAGCCCGCGCACCATCTCCTCGGTCGCGTTGCGAGGCGTGTTGGGAAAAGCGCCGAACCCGGACAGCAGCACGCGCGGCTCGGCCGCGGAGGCGACCACGCGCAGCGGACGGAAGCCGTGCACCGCGGCACGCGCGCGGGCAGCCGCGCGCTCGCCCGCGAGCGCCGCGCGGAGCATCACGCCTCGGAGGCGACCGGCAACAGGACGAAGAAGCTCGTGCCGTCCGGGCCGCTGTCGACCCCGATCTCGCCGCCGTGCGCCTCGACGATGCTCTTCACGATGGACAGGCCGAGGCCGGTGCCTTGCCCCTCGTCCTTCGTGGTGAAGAACGGCAAGAAGACGCGGGTGCGGATGTCCTCCGGGATGCCGTGGCCGTTGTCCGTGACCACGACGCGCACGCGCGTGTCCTCCGCGACCAGCTCGGTCGCGATGACGAGGCGCCCGTCCTTCTTGGGCATGGCGTGGCACGCGTTGGTGATGAGGTTGACGAAGACCTGCGCGAGCTGGTCGGGCCGGCCGCGCACGGGCAGCACGCCGTCGCCGAACTGGCGGACGATGACGACGTTCGAGTCCGACAAGAGGTGCTCGCAGAAGACGATGGCCTGCTCGATGACCCCGCTGATCACGACGGGGTGCGGCGGGTTGGACGACGGTCGCGCGTACGACACGAGCTCGCGCGAGAGGCGGAGCATCCGCCGGGCGGACTCGTTGATGCGCCTCACGCGCTCGAGGTCCTCGTCGTCGTTGCGCGAGCTCGCCCGCTTGGAGAGATAGTCGGTGTACGCGAGGATGGAGGTGAGCGGGTTGTTGATCTCGTGCACCATGCCCGCCGCGAGCTGTCCGAGCGAGGCGAGCTTCTCGGTCTGCACGATCATCGCGTCGCGCTCGTCGATGTCTCGGCGGAGTCGCGCGAGCTCTTCGTCGGTGCGCGCGTGGCGGCGAGCGGCTTCGAGCACGTAGACGGCGCGGTGCGCCAGCTGGAACGGCGTCGACGCCTCTTCGGCGAGCGAAGGGTCGTCGCCCGCGACGTGGATGGCGAGGCCCTCGATGCCCGGGACGCGCACGACTCGCTCGATGGGGAACTGGGAGAAGATCGCCTCGTCCGCGCGGTGCATCGACGACGGGAAGAATGCCCCCGACTCTCGCTTCCCCTCGGACGGCGCGGGGAGCTCCGAGCAGCGGTAGGTCTTGGCGGCGCCGCCTGCCACGACGGTGGCGCCCACGGCGTGCCCGGGGAACAACGCGGCGAGCCCGTCGACCAAGGCCTGAACGACGGCGTCCTCGCCCTGCCCGACGGGAACCTCCGTCGAGAGCACCAGCAACCGGTCGAGCAGCCGCGAGGGGACCTCCGCGAGCAAGACGCTGCGGCTCGCGGACATCTGCTCCTCGGGGATGACCATCCCGGAGTGGGAGACCCCCGCACGCGGCGCGGGCTCCACGCCGCCGGGCACGCCTCGAGCTTTCGGATCGCGCTCCGTCGTCATGCGCATCACCCGCCGCTAGGCGGGTGTCCTCCGTGCCGGCTGCTCGGCGCCGCCTCTTCGCTCGCCTTGTCGAGGTCGAGGATCTTGGCCTGGCCAACGTAGTTCTTCGTCTCGTACTTGGTGATCTTGCCGATCTTGCGGACGATCTCGGCCATGCGCTCGGCCTCGGCGCGGATCACCTCGGTGATGCCGTACGCCGGAGACTTCGGGTCGACCTTGCGCTGGAGCAGATCGGCCGACATGACGACCGTCGTGAGGGGCTGGTTGAGCTCGTGCGCGGCGGTGCCCGCGAGCTCGGCGATGACGGCCTGACGCTCCTGGGCGAGGAGCTGCTCCTGGGCCTGGGCGAGGCGCTGCTCCATGCGCATCTTCTCGCGCAGGTCGGTGAAGATGCCGACGGAGCCGACCGGCTCGCCGTTGTCGTAGAGCAGCGACGCGGAGAGCGAGACCGGCACCTTCTCACCGCCGGCCGTGAGGATGTCGGTGCGCAGGCCCTCGACGCGGCCGCCGCCGGCGCGAATGAGGCGCATGACGTCCTTGGCGATGCCCTCGGGGTAGAGCGTCTTGACGTCGTGGTTGATGATCTGCGACGCCGGCATGCCGTAGATGCGCTCGGCGGCGCGGTTGAACAACCGCACCGTGCCCTTGAGGTCGGCGCTGATGATGGCGTCGACGGAGGAGTCGATGACGCGCTCGAGGAAGTTCTTGGTGCTGAGCAGCTCGTTCGCGACGGCGCGGTCCTGGGTGACGTCGCGGAAGTTGCAGAGCACGACGCCGTCCTCGCGGAGCACCGAGTTGAAGGCGAGGCTGAGGACGAGGATGGAGCCGTCCCTCTTGCGCATGCGCACGTCGACGCCGCTCGGGAACTGTCCCTTGGAGAAGCCGCCGCGGAGCTCGCGGATGCGCCGCATGTCCTCGTGCACGAGCAGCTCGCCGAGCTTGCGGCCCGCGAGGTCGCGCTCCTCGTAGCCGGTGATCTCGCGCGCCTTGGGGTTGCTGAACAGGAGCTTGCCCTCCTGATCGAGGACGATGATGCCGTCGGCGGCGCTCTCGAAGAAGTCGGCGTAGCGCTGCAGCGAGCGCATGCGGCGCTCGGCCTCGAAGCGGGCGACCGTGACCTGCTGCGTCTGATCGCGGAGCGACTGCAGGACGCGCGCGTTGCGCAGGGCGATGGCCATGGCGTTCGACACCGTCCGGCAGAGGCCGAGCTCGCGCTCGCCGAAGGGGACCGTGTGCCGGGCGCGCAGGAAGATGACGCC
>Ga0316628_100003441_pt1 | contig 12183 bp, 8 predicted proteins | sample OWC_Aug_M2_C1_D5_FD_207648 | JGI IMG/M metagenome (GOLD analysis project Ga0316628, IMG submission 207648) | Wetland soil microbial communities from Old Woman Creek delta, Ohio, United States - OWC_Aug_M2_C1_D5_C | ecosystem: Environmental > Terrestrial > Soil > Wetlands | place: USA: Ohio...
GGAATCGAGACGCTCGAACTTCCGGGCCAGCTCGTGGGCGGCGATCGAGACGAACCCGGGCGCCAGGCCGCACTGGGGCATGAAGAGCTGCCCCGGGCGGGCCTTCTCCGCGATGCTTCGAATCTGACGGGTCGTCTCTACGTCCTCCGTCAGGTCGAAGTAGGTTCTTCCCGTGTCGAGCGCGGCCTGGGCGACCAGCGGATTGTGATGGAAGCTCAGCGCCGACAGCACGACGTCGTGGCTGCCGAGCGCAGCGCGCACCGCGGCCGAGTCCGTGGCGTCGAGTCGCATTCGGTGCGCCGCCGGCACCTTGTGCTCGATGCGCGCGAGCGCCGTGGGGTCGTTGTCCGCGACGCACACGGTGTAATCCCCCGTCCGCGACAGGAGCTTCGCGACGGTCCGTCCAATCTTCCCAGCCCCGAGAACGAGCACGCGGAGCATGCATCACTCTTGCCCGCGGGCAGACCTCGCGCAAGGAAGGGGCGCTTTTCCCCGGAGCGGCAAAGCCGATGGCCCGCTCGACTCCTGTCCCCTGAATCCTTGATTCAGGGGACTATCGAGAAAGTCGGCTACCCGGATCAGAGCTGTGGCGACGTCCTGAATTTTCGAGGCCCTTGCCCCGTCGGGGGCCTCGAAAATTCTCCGACGAACCTTGGATCCGGGGACTACAGCGGTTCCCGGTTGAATTGAGCCTCCGCCTTTTTCAGCCCCCAGCGGGTGAGGGCTGAAAAAGGCTCCGAATGGCCCGAAACCTGGTCACCGCTGTGGTTTTCCAAGATCAGCTCAACTGAGTTGAGCTGTAGGTGCATCGCGTCACCGTTTTGGATATGGAGCTTCGCAGCATGCCAAAAGCGTCCACATCGAAGGCACCTCGCCTTCGCCCCGCGCCGGGCGGACCGTCCACCCGCGGCCGGCTCGTCGAGGCTGCCATCGACATCGTCCGCAAGGAGGGGCTCGGAGACCTGACCACCGTCGAGATCACGCGGCGCGCAGGGATCGCCCAGCCTGGATTTTACAAGTACTTCCGGAACGTGGACGAGTGCCTCGAGGAGGCGACGACCCAGGTGCTGGACGGCATGCGCAAGACGTTCAGCGCGATGCGCCGCGGCATCAAGAACCGCAACGATCCCGACGAGGTCGCCGAGCACGTCCTTGCCGTCCTCGACGCGGTGGCAAACGATCGTCCGTTCAACGAGCTCATCGTCCGTTACCGCCGCGACCCCTCGACCCTCGGGAAGGCGATTCGCGACGTGGAGGTGAAGATCAAGCGGGACTTCGTCGAAGAGCTCGCGGCACAGGTGCCCACCGGGTTCCGGCCCGAGCACGGGCCGCGTCTCGAGCTGATTGCGGATCTGGCGATGAAGTCGCTGAGCGCCGGTATCGAAGTCGTGCTCACGGACGGCGCCGGGCGTGCGGAGGTCGCGCGCGACGTCGCCGAGTTCACGATTTTCGGGACCCGCGCCGTGCTCCGGCGAATGCTCGCCCAGTCCGGCAAAAAAGCCACCCGCCAGAGCTCGGCTCCGGCGGCGAAGCGTCGGTCATCCTCGAGGCCGCGCGGCTGACCCCGACCTTCGCGCGGCGGGCGCTGCAGAGGCGACGGGCGGCAGAGGTCGGTTACCGGAGCTTCCGGCGCAGATAGTTGATCACATCCATCTTCGTGATCAGGCCCACGAATCGCTCGCCCTCGCACACGATCGCGACGAGACCCTTTCTGAACAGCTCGAGGAGCGACTCGAAGGATGCGTCGATCTGGACGGTCTCGAGGTGGCCGGTCATGAAGTCGCGCACCGCATGGCGGAAGGCGTCTTCGTCCTTGGATACGGCGAGCAGCACGTCGGACTCGTCCAGGATGCCGACGATGCCGCCGTCTGCGACCACGGGAAGCTGCGAGACGTCGTAGAGCTTCATGCGCGCGTGGGCGACGAGGAGCGTGTCGTCGGGTGTCACGGTCACGACGGAGCCCTTCTCGGTGCTCCGGGAAATGAGCTCGCGCAGGTCGCCCCGCGACTCCGCCTGCAGAAAGCCTTGGTCGCGCATCCAGTAGTCGTTGAACATCTTGGACAGATATTTGTTGCCGCTGTCGCACACGAACGTGACCACTCGTTTCGGAGTGGACTGCTCGCGACAGTAACGGAGCGCGGCAGCGACCAGCGTCCCCGAAGAAGAGCCCGCCAGGATGCCTTCCTTGCGCAACAGAGCGCGCGCCGTCGACAGGCTCTCCTCGTCCGTGATCGTGTAGGCCGTGCGCACTCGCGAGAGATCGCAGATGGGCGGCACGAAGTCCTCGCCGATCCCCTCCACGACCCAGGAGCCGGCCGTGCCGAGCTTGCCCGTGCGGACGTACTCCGCAAGGACCGAGCCCGCAGGGTCGGCCAGCACGAGCTCCACGGCGGGTGCGACGCGCCCGAAGTAGCGACCGAGCCCGGTGAGGGTTCCCCCCGATCCGACGCCGCAGACGACGGCGTCGAGCCGCCCGCCCGTCTGACGCCAGATCTCGGGCCCGGTGGTCCTCTCGTGCGCGAGCGGATTTTCAGGGTTCCCGAACTGATTGACGTAGTAGCCGCCGAGCTCACGGGCGATCCGCTCGGCCATGTCCTGGTAGTACTCCGGGTGGCCCTTACCGACGTCGGAGCGAGTCATCCGGACCTCCGCGCCGAGGGCTCGAAGGTGGAAGATCTTCTCCTGGCTCATCTTGTCCGGGATGACGAGGACGAGCCGGTAGCCCTTGCGCGCCGCCACCAGCGCGAGCCCCAGGCCCGTGTTGCCGGCGGTGGCCTCGACCAGGGTGCCGGAAGGTTCGAGCTCGCCGCGCGCCTCGGCGGCCTCGATCATCGCGAGCCCGATGCGATCTTTGATGGAGCCGCCCGGGTTCTGGCTCTCGAGCTTGACCCAGAGCTCGCACGGCCCGGTGTCGAAGGATTCGAGCCGCACGAGCGGCGTGTCGCCGATCAACGACAGCACGCCCCGGCGCGCGTCTTTCGCGGGCTCCGTCATTCGCCCCTCGCCACGTCGAGCGCACGCTCGAGATCGCTCCACAGATCTTCGATGTGCTCGACGCCGACCGACAGTCGCACCAGGCCATCTCCGATGCCGAGCGCCCGGCGGTGTGCCTCGGGGATCGAGGCGTGGGTCATGAGCCCTGGATGCTCTGCGAGCGACTCCACCCCGCCGAGGCTCTCGGCGAGCGTGAAGATCCGGAGCGCGGAGAGAAACCGTCGCGCTTCCGCGAGGCCGCCCTCGAGCTCGACGCTGATCATGCCGCCCGGGCCCCGCATCTGCTCGGAGCAGAGCGCGTGCTGGGGGTGGCTCGGCAGCCCGGGGTAGTGCACGCGACGCACCCCCCTGGCCGACTCGAGCCGTCGCGCGAGCTCGGAGGCGGATTCGACGTGCCGCTGCATGCGTACGGGGAGGGTCTTGATCCCGCGGAGCACGAGGTAGCAGTCGAACGGGCTCGGTACCGCGCCGAGCGCGTTCTGCAGGAACTTGAGCCGTTCCGCGAGCGCCTCGTCGCGCGTCACGAGCAGCCCTCCGACGGCGTCGGAATGGCCGTTGACGTACTTCGTGGACGAGTGCAGCACGACCGTGGCCCCGAGGTCGAGCGGGCGCTGCAGCACCGGGGAGGCGAACGTGTTGTCGACGACCAGCGGAATGCCGCGCTGGGCCGCGAGCTTCGCGACGCTGCGGATGTCCGCGAGCCGGAGCAGGGGATTGGTGGGCGTCTCGATCCAGAGCATCCGCGTGCGTTCCGTCGCGGCCGCCGAGAGCGCCTCGACGCTGCGCGCGTCCGCGAAGGTGACCTCGATGCCCATCGGGGCCATGACGGTGCGGAGCAGCCGGTGCGTCCCTCCGTAGACGTCGTCCCCGCACACGACGTGATCACCGGACCTCAGCGTGTGCAGCAGCGTCGTGGCGGCGGCGCACCCGCTGCCGAACGCGAACCCGCGGCCCCCGCCCTCCAGGGCGGCGATGCACTCTTCGAGCGCCGCCCGCGTCGGATTGCCGCTCCGTGAATAATCGAAGCGCGGCGGGCGACCGGGCTCGGGCTGCGCGAACGTGCTCGCGAGCACGATGGGCGTCATCACCGCGCCGTGCACCGGGTCGGGAGGTTGTCCCGCGTGAATCGCGAGCGTTTCGAGCCGAGGCTCGCCGTCTGCCTTGCGGGTTTCCCTCACGGGGCGCTGATCCGTCATCGGTCTTCGATTCTAGCGCCGGAGCCGCCCCCGCATGTGGCGGTTTGATCATGCGAGGCAACAATGCCCTCCTTGCGGACCAGGACCATTCATGACGCGTCGTCCTGAGGCAGGGAAGCGGCCAGAACGAACGACCCGTCTCCGGGTCTGGATCCTGCAGCGCTCGCGAACGAACTCCGCGCCGTTCTGCATGCGCGTTCAGCAATGGGGCACGAACTAAGAACGAAGAACCGGTCCTTGCCTCGCGCGTACGCGAAAGGCGACGTGCTGCTCGGGAAATACGTGCTCGAGAGCCCCCTCGGCGAGGGCGGCATGGGCACGGTCTGGCTCGCCCGGAACATCACGCTCGACGCACCGGTAGCCCTGAAGCTCATCCGGCCGGAGCTCGATCTCGACGAGGCGTCCGATCGCCTGCTGAAGGAGGCGCGAGCCACCGCGAAGATCGAGCACCGTGCCATCGTGCGCGTGTTCGATTTTGGCGTCACCGAAGGTGGTGATCCGTTCATCGTCATGGAGCTCCTCGACGGCAGCAGTCTGGCCGACCTGCTCGAGGAGAGAGGCAAGCTTCCCGCAGAGGAGGTCGTCCAGATCCTTCTTCCGGTCATAGACGGTCTGTCGCGCGCGCACGCGGAGGGCATCGTTCACCGGGATCTCAAGCCGTCGAACATCTTTCTCGCACGCGAAACGAAGCGCATCCAGCCGAAGGTCGTGGATTTCGGGATCGCGAAGCTCGACGGGCAGGACCCCATGCCCAAGCTGACCCGGCAGGGAACCGTACTCGGAAGCCCCGCGTACATGGCGCCGGAGCAGGCTCGAGGGCTCGATGACGTGGACCATCGCGCCGACGTGTGGACGGTGTGCGTCGTCCTCTACGAGGCCGTGACCGGCGCGAATGCGTTTCAGGGGGCGAACTACAACGCCGTCCTTCGCGCCGTCATCGAGGACGAGGTGGCGCCCATGGACCAGCACGGGGTGGACGATCCCGAGCTTTCCCGGATCGTCGCTCGCGGCCTGGAGAAGAGGCGAGACGATCGGTTTCCGACGATGCGCGCGCTCGGCGAGGCTCTCGCGCGCTGGCTCGTGTCGCGCGGCGTGACCGAGGACGTGTCCGGGCAATCCGTGGAGGAAGAGTGGCTCGCGGAGCCTTTCGATTTCGACGGGCTCCGTTCCGGGCTGGAGGAGGAGCCCGCCGGTGGCGCGGTCTCCTGCCGCGAGAGCGAGATCCTGCCGCTGGTCTCGCGAAAGCGGATGGATCTCCCGGGCGAGTCGAGTGGCACCCCGGAGATCCCGGAGTCCCAAGAGGAGTCCGCCGCGCCCGTCGTGTGTGCCCCTTCGGCGCCGACTCGATCGCGCCTGGCGGTCGGAATCGCCATCTCGCTCGCGGCGGCCTCGTTCTCGGCGGCGTTCGTGGCGGCGAGGCAGGTGCAGCTCTCGGACGCGGCCCCGAGGCCGCGCGCTCCTTCGGTCCGTACGACGACGGCCCCGGCACCGTCGCGCCCTGCGCGCGTCGAGCTTCGTTCGCTCCCGGAGCCCGCCGCGACGGGGCGGCAGCCCGCGCCGCTCGCCTCCGCCCGCACCGACGAGAACCGGGCCGCGCTTCGCCCGACGGCCGGCGGCGAAGCGCCGCACCGCGCGCCATCCAAGCTACCCCCGGCGACCGGGGCACCCGCTGCGACGGCGACCTCGACGCAGCGCGATCCGAGCAAGCAGCCGGCGTTCGCGGTGCCGGCGGCTCGCGAGCCGCTCCGCCCGTCCACTCGAGCGCTCGATCTCAAGGACCCGTACTAGATGGCGCGCGCCCGAAGTGTGGGAGGGCTCATGGGCAGCGCGATCGCCGTGCTCGCGATCACCGGGCTCCATTCGACCAGCGCGATGGCCATGGGCGCCGGCCCGAGCATCGCAGCTGCTCCGGCGGAGACCCAGGGCGTCGCGAAGCACAAATACCAGGCGGGTGCCGGCGCGTACGCGGCGGGGCGATACAAGGATGCCATCGACCTGTTCCTCGAAGCCAACCGGCTCGCTCCGAGCGCCGCGCTATCGTTCGATGTGGCCCGTGCGTACGAAAAGCTCGGCGACAAGTCGAGGGCGCTCGAGTGGTACCGCGATTACCTCCGGCGCTCCCCCAGCGCGGCGGACGCAGGCCAGGTACGGCTGACGATCGAATCACTCGACCGGGAGCTGGTGAAGAAGGGCGACCAGCAGGTGACGATCCTCTCGCAGCCGAGCGGTGCAACGGTGGTGATCGATGGACAGCCGGTCGGCATCACGCCCGGGACCTTCGACCTGAAGCTCGGCGTCCATCACGCCCGGCTGAGCCAGAAGGGGTTCGTCGCGGCAGACCGCGACTTCGTCCTGACGATCGACGCGGCCCGGGACGTCGTCGTCTCGCTCACCGCCGAGCCGCCGCCCAGGCGCGAGCAAGCCCGGACGTCGCCGCCCGCGACGACGAAGCCGAGCCCCGGGCCGGCTCCGGTGCCACCGACGCCTGCACTGCGGTCCCTGCCGGTGTCGACGAGCGCCACGATGCCGATGCCCGAGCAAGACGTGCAGGGGCCTACGACCTCCCCGCTCGTGACGTGGGGCTGGGTGACGCTCGGGGCGGGGGGGGCCGCATTCGGCGGCGCGATCGTGTTCGAGGCGCTCCGCAGCAGCGCCGAGAACGCGGCAAAGCACGAGAGCACCCAGATTGGCTACTCGGAGGAGCTCGACAAGGCGAAATCGCGCCAGACGGTCGCACGCGTGCTCGCCGGCGTGGGGGGCGCGCTGACGATCACGGGCGGTGCGTTGCTCATCGTCGGGTTCGGCAAGTCCAAGAAGGACTCCAGCGTGTCCGTCGCGGTGACCGGCAGCCCTCAAGGAGGCTCGGTGTGGCTCGGAGGCAAGTTTTGACCGTGCGGCGTCCGTCGTGGCTGTTCGCGGCGCTCGCCCTCGCGGCGTGCGCCAACTCGATCCCGGACCAGCCTTCCGGCAAGGCCTGCGATCCGAGCGGCGCCTGCCTTTCGGGCTGGGTGTGCGACGTCGCGACGAACCTCTGTGTGCGAGCCTCGTCGAAGACCGACGGAGGCAACCAGGCGGAGGCCACGGATGTGGACGCGTCGGCCGGATGCAGCGCAGGGCAGACCGCGTGCGGCGGAAAATGCGTGGATACGTCCCGGGACCCCGCTCATTGCGGCGGATGCGCCACCGCCTGCCCGTCCCCGCCCTCGACGACTCCGGTGTGCGTCTCCGGTGCGTGTGACTTCGTCTGTGCGGGTGGGCGCGTGCGCTGCGGCGATCTCTGCGTGGACACCGCCACGGACCCGAAGAACTGTGGCGGCTGCGCCGCCGCGTGTCCGGGAGACACCAACGCCCGGCCCATTTGCCTCGCCGGAAAGTGCGGGACCGTCTGCAACGCAGGGTTCTCCCGGTGCGGCGACGCGTGCGTGGACACCACGAGCGATCCGGGGCACTGCGGCAGCTGCAAGAAGGAGTGCCAGGAGGACCGGGTCTGTGCGGCGTCCACGTGCACGGACCAGTGCGTGCCGCCCCTGGTCGACTGCAACGGCGCGTGCGTCGACCTGACCTCGAGCCCGGCCAACTGCGGCGCCTGTGGCACGGCTTGCCAGAGCCCCGCGGGCGGGAGCGCGAGCTGCGTGAACAGCACCTGCATGGTGGCCTGCGACCACGGAAAGCAGCTGTGCGGCGGGGCGTGCATCGATCCGAATACCGACGCCAAGAACTGCGGCCGCTGTGGAAATGTCTGCAGCGCGCCGAGCTCCGCCTCGGCCTTCTGCAGCGGGGGCACGTGTGGCTTCTCGTGCAACGCCGGGCTCACCAGCTGCAGCGGCTTCTGCATCGACGCGAGCATGGATACGTCGAACTGCGGCGCGTGCGGGAACCGCTGCGGCGCGACACAGACATGCGGGTCCGGTCACTGCGTGAGCGCGTGTCCCTTCGGGACGACGAGCTGCTCGTCCAAATGTGTGGACACCTCGTCGGATCCGGGGAACTGCGGCAGCTGCGGGAACGTATGTCCGGCGCCGTCCGGCGGCACGGCGACCTGCCTCGGTGGCGCGTGCGCCACCGGGTGCGCCTGGGGCTACTCCGCTTGCGGTGGCAAGTGCATCCGGACGGACAACGACCCTCAGAACTGCGGGGGCTGCGGCAAGGTGTGTCCGGCCCCGACCGGCGGCACGGCGACGTGCAGCGGGGGCCAGTGCGGGGCGGTCTGCGCGACCGGCACGGCCTGCGGCGGTCAGTGCGTCGACACGACGACGGACCGGAATCACTGCGGGTCCTGCACGAACATCTGCGGGACCGGGCAGATCTGCGCCTTGGGCACGTGCGCCGCCGCGTGCGACCCGTTCAAGACGCTCTGCAACGGCAGCTGTGTGAGCACCAGCACGGATCCGCAGAACTGCGGCAGCTGTGGCAAGGTCTGCCCGGCGCCCTCGGGCGCAACCCCGCTGTGCTCCGGCGGCGTGTGCACGTTCGCCTGCCTATCGGGCCTCTTCTCGTGCGGCAGCAAGTGCGTCGACTTGAATGCCGACCCGAACAACTGCGGCGGCTGCGGCATCGCGTGCGGAAAGGGCGGCGCCTGCAGCGGCGGCCAGTGCTCGACGAGCGCGAGCTCGAGCCACGATCGCTGCGACTTCGGCCTGGTGCGGTGCCATGACGGGTGCGTCGACACGAAATCCGATCCCGACAACTGTGGGCAATGCGAAAACCGGTGTGACGACTGCTTCGTCGGGATCTGCTTCCAGAACTGGTAGAGCAGACGAAGGCCCCGGCTCTCCGATCCCCGCGACGAGAGGGGAGCGCAGGCGCGCTCGATGGGTCCCGGTCGCCACGCTGAGCGCGATGCCCGCGAGCCCCTCCTGGTTCTTGACGGGCTTGTCGCAGCACGGTACCCGAGGCTTCGGGACGCAGCTCTTCATGCTGGCTTTCACGCTGCTCGTCATCGCACTGACAGTGCTGCTCGTCGTTTCGATCCTGTGGCGTCGACGAGCACGCCATCCGATGTCCGCGGACCGCGAGGCCGGCTCTGGAAAGACGGTCTCACGAGCCCCGGTCAGCAGGTCAGGTCTCTTCGCGCGCCGTCCGATCGAAAGACGGCTCGAGCTTCCCGTCCTGCGCCCGAAGATCGCGGAAAGGCCCGAGGGCGAGGCGTTTGCCATCCTCTCGCGACGGCGCTCACCGACGAGGCACCCGATCGTCCTCGCGCACGGCTACATGGGCTTCGACTCCATCGGGCTCCATGGAGAGCGGCGCGAGTATTTCCTCGGCGTGCGCCAGCGCCTGGAGGCGCTCGGCCACACGGTCCACCGCATCCGCGTCGCGCCGGCGGGCGCCATCAGGCTGCGCGCCACTCAGCTCGCGAACCAGATCCGGAGCCTGCCGGCAGAGCGTGTCAACATCATCGCGCACAGCATGGGCGGCCTCGACGCAAGATACGCGATCGCGAGGCTCGGGCTCGGCGACCGCGTCGCCTCTCTCACGACGATCGGCACGCCCCATCGAGGGACTCCGCTGGCGGACACCGGGGCGCTGTGGATCGGCGAGTGGCGGCATTTCCGGCAGCTGCTCGATGCCCTCGGTGCGAACGTCGACGGCCTGTATGATCTCACCACGCAGCGGATGGAGCAATTCAACCGCATGGTGCCGGACGTCTCGAGTGTCTACTACTCGAGCGTGGTCGGTGCCGTCTCGAACCCCGGATCCTCGCTGAATGCGATACTCGCGGCAGGCCACGCCTATCTTTTGCGGCGGTCGGGCTCGAACGACGGGATCGTGCCCGCGGAATCGCAGAAATGGGGAGAGGTGGTGGGCCAGGTGGACGCCGATCACTGGGAGCAGATCGGCTGGTCGGGGACCTTCGACGCCCAGGCGTTCTATGCATCGCTCGCGGAGCACCTCGCGGCGTGGGGGCTGTGACGAGCTCCCGGTCTGCCCCCGGTCTCGTCAGCCGAGGCCTTCCGCGGGCCCGGGCGCCCGGCGCTCGTTCGGCGCGGGCACTGCGGCGCTCTCTTCGTGCAACCGCCGCATCGCCCACGGGTCGGACAGCACCGCGATGGCGTCGCTCCGGCTGAGCGATGCGGCTCCCTCCTCCACCGCGCGCCGCACCAGCGGCTCCACCACGCGACGTGGCCGTGACCGGGTGCCGGTCGCATCGAGCAGGGCGACGTGCAGCGTGTTGAGCCAGGGGTCGTCGATCATCTTCCGGAATCTCTGCGTGAAGTCGGCGTGCTCCGGCGGGACCTCGCACGACAGCTCCCGCACGCGATCGAGGATCGGCACCGCACCGCTCGTCTCCGGAGGAGTGAGCAGGAGCCCTCGACGGCGAAGCCCGATCCCCCACTGCCGGCTCGAGAGGATCGCGGCGAGGGGCACGGCCGAAAGGAGTCCGAGCCAGACGGGGGCGAGCCACGCGACCAGCCGCGGGGCCGCCGCCAGCGAGGCCACGGCAAACAAAGCCCCGAGGGCGCTCTGCCACCCGTGCGCACGGACCGCGTCCCTCCAGGGGGAGGGCGTCTCGTCCCGATCGGAGCTGCCCCAGTCGACGCTCACGCCGAGCAGCACCGACAGGAGCGAGGCCACCTGGGAGACCATGAGGATCGGAGCGGTGAGCACGGACACGAGGGTCTCGAGCACCGCGCTCGCCGCGACCTTGCCGGCGCCCCCATGCGCGCGCGCGCGCGCCGGATCGGTGAGGATCAGAGCGAGGCCCAGGATCTTCGCCGCGAACAGGAAGACGACCGTCACGACGAGCAGCCCGATCGACGCGGCCGCGAAGGACCGATCCAGGTGCGCGGGCGAAAGCGTCACCGAAGGTCGTGACCCGATCAGGAAATCGAGGAGCACCAAAAATCCCCAGAACGCCGAGGTGGCATAGAAGAGAACCCCGATCGCGAAGTGAATCCGGCTCTGCCACGAGAACGTCGGAGAGAAGACGAGCCGCAGGTGCTGCAGGTTTCCCTGACACCATCGTCTATCTCGCGCGCTGGCGCTCGAGAGCGAGACGGGACACTGCTCGTAGCTCCCGGTCAGGTCCCAGGCGAGGCGCACGTCGTATCCCGCTCGCTGCATCAGGGCTGCTTCGACGAAGTCGTGGCTGAGAATCGGTCCGCCGAAGGGCGGCCGCCCCGGCAAGCCCGGAAGCCCGCAGTGATTCATGAACGCCGACATGCGGATTACCGCGTTGTGCCCCCAGAACGTCCCGTACCCCTGAAAGCAGTAGGCGAGGCCGGCGAGAACCGGCGTGCCGAACACGGACGCCGAGAACTGCTGCAGTCGCGCGTACATCGAGTCCTTGAGCGCAGGCAGCGACGGGGCTTGCAGGATGCCGAGCCCGGGCACGTGTTCCATGCGCCGCACGAGCTCGACCATCGTGGTGCCGTCCATGACGCTGTCGGCGTCGAGCACGATCATGTACCGATAATGCCTGCCCCAGCGTTCGCAAAAATCAGCGATGTTGCCGCTCTTCCTGCGGAACTTGTGCTGCCTGCGACGATAGTAGAGCGGCGCCGCTCCGCTTCGCGCGCGCGCGCGTCGCAGGGAGGCGAAGCAGAGCTCCTCGCGCAGCCAGATGTCCGGGTCCGTCGTGTCGCTCAGCACGAAGAACTCGAAAGTGCGGCCCTGACCCGTCGCCTCCACGGATTCGAGCATCGCCTGGATCCGCGCGAACACGCCCTCGGCGGCTTCGTTGTGGACCGGGACCACGACGACGGTGCGCGGCAGCTTCGTGTTCGAGGCAGGCTTTGCCCGCCAGAGAGCGCCCTGCTCGCGACGTGCCCGCCACACCCGGAACGCCCCGACAGCAGTGAGCCAGAACCAGAACGTGATCCAGCCGAACAGGATGGTGAAGACCGACGTGAGGATCGGCTCCGCCGGTCCGATGCCCTCGCGCGACATCAGAACCGAGAACGTCACCCCGGCGGCGGCCGTGACCGTCGCGACCGGCACCACGAGGACCCACACGCGCAGGTCGCGGCGCGCCCCGGTCATGAGCCTGGCT
>Ga0316628_100003442_pt1 | contig 12182 bp, 10 predicted proteins | sample OWC_Aug_M2_C1_D5_FD_207648 | JGI IMG/M metagenome (GOLD analysis project Ga0316628, IMG submission 207648) | Wetland soil microbial communities from Old Woman Creek delta, Ohio, United States - OWC_Aug_M2_C1_D5_C | ecosystem: Environmental > Terrestrial > Soil > Wetlands | place: USA: Ohio...
AGTTTCGTTCAAATCTCTCTGGGCCCAAGCATCCCCGAAGGGGATGCGTGCGCCTCAGCGCACAGAGATTTGAAGATTTTGATGAAACTTCCAGCACGAAAATGCCGGACAATTTGGCATAAATTGAATATTCGATGGTCCAATATACTGCCGGGAGCCTGCGCGGTGGCACAGGACCAGTTCGGCACAAGGCCGGTGAGAATAGCCTTTGCGGCCAATATCGGGATATTCGGGGTCAAGGCCGTCTCCGCCTACGTCACGGGCAGCGCGGCGCTTTTCTCGGAAACGCTCCACAGCCTGGCCGACTCGATGAACAGCATATTCCTGATTGTCGGCCTGCAGCTCGCCCTGCGCCCGCCGGACAGGAAGCACCCGTTCGGCTACGGCAAGGAGACATATTTCTGGTCCTTCGTCGCGGCCATGTTCATGCTGGGCGTCATATCGGTCAGCTCGATGTACCGCGGATATGACCAGGTCGTCCACTCCAGGCAGATAGAGAACATCGACGTCGCCGTCCTGGCGCTGGCGGTCTCCATATGCCTGGAGGCCATCGCCGTCACATACGCCATCCAGGGCCTCACGAGGTGCGCCAACCAGACCGCAGGGGTCTGCACCCGGAATCCGTTCAAGGCGTTCTTCAATGTCCACGACCCCACCCTCAAGCTCATCTTCGTGGAGGACTTCACTGCCCTGGTGGGCGTTCTCATCGCGCTGGGGGCCATCGGCGTGGTCCACCAGACCGGGGCCCACGAGTACGACGGCTACGCATCCATCGTGATAGGCGTTGTGCTGGGGGTTCTGGCCGTGTTTTTGGCCCGCGAGAACCGCGAGAAGCTCATAGGCCAGGCCGCCGACGAGGGGACAGAGCGGAATATATCGCACATAGCGATGGCCCAGCCCGGAATCAAGGACGTTTTGAGCGTGCGGACGATGTTCATGGGCACCAACAAGATGATAGTGCACCTGGTGGTGGAGTTCGAGCCGGACATCCGCCTCGAGAAGCTCGACGACCTGATGCAGAACGTCGAGCGCAGAATCAAGGAGAACATCCCCGGCGTGCTGGACTGCTTCATCGAACCGGTCCCGGATCTGGACCGGATACACGACGAGTACTGAACGGGTGCCGGGAGCCGGGTGTCGGGTGCCGGGTGACGGACGACGCTTTGCGATCGGTGAAAGCTGACGAGGGTAAAGGGAATAGGGTATAGGGAATAAGGTAATGGGAATAGGGTAAAGGGAATAGGGTAATGGGGACCACGTCTCAACGCGGGGAACCCGATTTTATCCTCAGTCCCTGAGAAGTGGCCTCCAATACCCTATACCCTATTCCCTATACCCTATACCCTAAACCCTTTTTCTCTTGCGCTGGCCGGGCATGAGCTCGTCTCTCGGCACAGGCCTGAACCCCTGCCTGTTGGGGACGGCGCGCATCGGCCGCTCGACCCTGGCATGCTCCTTGCGCGGCCCGAAATAGCTGCCGACCGCGGCCCTGGGCGCCGGGCCGGCGCTGAGGATGTGCTCCTTGGCCATCGGTGGGGGCTTGACCATGAGGGCGCCGTGTATGTACTTCATGTATGCGATGATGGAGAACACGATTGCGATGTTGCAGACGACCGCGGCCAGCCAGGAATACCCCCAGACGGCGGTGGTGACCATGATCATCGAAAGCAAAAGCATCACCGTGTTTGCCACGAACATCCTGGCGGCGTTGCGGTCGGGCTTGAGCACATCCAGGTCCTGCAGGTCCAGGGTGGCCGCCCTCGGCCTGAGGAATTCGGCGAACATCCACCAAACCAGCGCCAAGATGACCGCCGCCGCCGCCACGGCCACCAGATGGATGGTTCCAGCGGTCACCATCGAGAAGCACATCGCTGCGCCGGCGGCCATCATGACGGCAAGCAGCCTCTTTTCCGACCCGGTGGGGGAGAATCCCGAGGAGATTATCGCCCCCCTCAATGTCCGGGCGATGAGCGTGGCGCCGAAGCGGACCGACCGCGGAAGCACCCGCGCCAGCCTGTCCGCCAGCTCGGTGGCGTGCCTCATCATGAAAGGCGTCAGGCCGCTCATCAAGAAGCAGAAGGCGCCCGTGAACGGGCTTATCTCCCCGGCTTTGGTGAGCACCTTTTCCCCTGTGGCGGGGTTCTGCAGCCCGCTCCCCACGGCGGCGAACATCACGGCGTCCTCGCCCCTCCCCAGGAAGCCCGTCCCTATCGAGATCGCGACCCTTCTGGTGAACCCGACGAAGTAGGCCAGGCAGCCCAGGACGAACACCTCGTTCATTATCACGAGGGGGACCGCCAGGGCGATCATGGGCGCCACCTGCACAAAAACCCTCGGGTCGACGAGCATCCCGAACGACACGAAGAATATGGCCACGAAGGCGTCCTTCATGGATAGCATCTGGGAATGCAGCTTGTCCCTCAGCCTTGTCTCGGCGAATGCCATCCCCACCAGGAACGCGCCGATGGCAGGAGGAATGCCCATGAACTCGGCGAAGGCCGAGGACAAAAACACGATGCTGAGGGCGAAAAGGACGAACAGCTCGTCGCCCTGGATTCTCTCGAAGTAGTGGAACGCCCTGGGGGCTATGAACATTGCCAGTATGAAGAAGAACGCGTAGATTATCACGACGCCCAGCACCAGGTTGATGACCTGCTCGGCCGTCAGGATGTCGCCCAGGACGAACGCGGAGGCGAATGTGAGCAGGAGTATGGATATGAAGTCCTCCACTATCATCGTGCTGAACATGTAGTTGAGCTCCTTGCGGTACAGCTGCTTGTGGTCCTCGGCGGACTTGGCGGCCACCGCCACGGAGCTCATGCCGATGATGGCGGCGAGGAATATGGTGTCTTGGAGCGGCCAGCCGAATATGGCCCCGATGATGAAGCCGACGTAGATGTTGATGAGCACGTCCGACACAGCCAGAAGAACGGCCGGCTTCCAGGTGGTCTTGAGGGCCGATGCGGAGAATCCCAGCCCAGTGAAGAACAGCAGGAACATCAGCCCGAGCCTGGATATCATCTGGATAAAATCCCTGTTGGCGACCAGTCCGGTGTACTGGTAGCCCCAGATTGTCAGGCCCAGCCCGGCCATACCGGGGCCTATGAGGATGCCCACTATGATGTAGCCCACTATCACCGACTGCCTCAGGCGGCCCGCCAGGTAGGCACCGAGGAAGGCGAGGAATATGACGACACCTATCTCAAGGAAGAAGGACCCGGCCAAGGCCTTGCCACCTCACCCGCCGTGCAGCAGTTTCTCCAGCTTCCCGAGCTCCTCGGGCGTTCCCATGGCTATGAGCACGTCAGCCTCGGCCAGCGTCGTCGAGGCCTTCGGATTGGCCAGCGTCTCCTCTCCCCTCTGGATTGCCAGCACCGAGGCGCCGGTGCGCCCCCGGATGTCGAGCTCCTTGAGGGAGACGCCTGCACACGGGGATTTCGCAGGCACCCGGACAAGCTCCATCTGTGCGCTGGAGGCCAGGGCGGAGCGCAGCATGTCCATGGGCGTAGGCCTGAAGAATGTGTCCCCCAACACGGCGCTGAGCTGGCGTGCCTCCTCGTCCGTCAGCGTGAGCAGGTTTGGCTCGGAATCATCGTCGGTCGAGTGGTATATGTCCCGGCGCCCCGTGAGGTGGGAGATGACGGTTATGGTCTCTCCCGCCGCGGTCGTAATGGTGAACCTTTTGCCTATTCCGGGCAGGTCCGCTTCCGCTATCTCGTTCAAGGCCGACATCCTCCCTCATAGTCCTTGCTGCAGTGTGGAGTATCCACTGGCCGAATAAAAAAAAAGGGGAAAGGAGCGATCGTGATGTTAGTCATTTCCTGAGGTACTGCTCCTCGATATCCCGCAGCCTGGACACGTTGCGGTGCAGCTCCCTCATCCTTTTGGCCTTCTTGGTCACCAACCCGGAACGGAGATAGACCAGGTCCCTGACGGCAGTGCGGATGGCCTCCGAGCGGGAGGGGAAGTCGTCCACCCCGACCAGAAGGTCGAGGGCCTCCACGAACCTCGAGGGAAGCCTTATTGTTATTTTCTCGGTGCCGGGCATATCGCGTGTCCGTCCCTGTGGAGGTCAAGTAGACCTCTTTTGTCTTGCTTACGTCCGACACATATGCGCATTGGGGTATTTAACCCATTCGTATCAAATCTTTAAGACGGGCACGCTCATCCCCCTCAAGATGGAACCCCATGTCCAGCTGATGCGTCCCCTCAACTCGGCGATGGGCGCGGTCGCCGTCTTCGTGGGCGCCATTGTGGCCGCCGGCCCGTCGCTGGCCTCGTCGGGAACCCTGGCGGCTGTGGGCATCTCTGCTGCCGTGGCATTCCTGTACACAGCGGGGGGAAACACCCTCAACGACTACACGGACAGGCGCACCGACAGGGTGAACCATCCCCGCAGGCCCATCCCCTCACGTAGGATAAAGGCGGAATCCGCCCGGAAGCTCTCGATAGGCCTGTTCGCCGCGGGAATGATGGGCGCCCTCTTCATAGGCTTCCCTCGCCCCAACGGCCTGTGCATCCTGGTGGCCATCGTCAACTGCGTCCTTCTGGCGGGCTACGAGATGAGGCTCAAGTCCTGGGGCTTCCCGGGGAACCTGACGGTCTCGTGGCTGACCGCCTCGCTGTTCCTCTTCGGGGGCGCGGCGACGCAGGAGGGGTTTGCCCCGACGGTCTTCCCGGCCCCGGTGCTCGCCCTGGCCCTCCTGGCGTTCCTCTCGTCCGTTGGCCGGGAGATAATCAAGGGCATCGAGGACGTCAAGGGCGACCGGGACCGCCTGACCCTGCCAAGGGTGCTTGGGACCAGGAGGGCAGGCTATGTCGCCACCGGGTGGATTCTTCTGGCCGTCGGGTTCTCGGGCATCCCGGTATTTCCCCTGGGGGTCTTCGGGCCGCAGTACTACCTTCCCCTGGTTGCCGCGGCGGATGGAATATTTATATATTCTGTGCTTGTTCTATTCGGGAATCCCGGGAAGGCCTCCCAGGCCGCCAAGATTGCCATGCTGGTGGCGCTGGTCGCATTCCTGGCGGGCGCGATGGTGCCGAAATGACGCACGGGCCGGTCTGGAAGGGCATCCGCAGGACCATCAGCCGTCGCGCGGCCCACCTGGGGCTCATCGACCCGGACAAGCAGGGACCCCAGCAGGCCGGCGAGCTGGCCGCCCATTTTGCGCGCGCCGGCAGCGACGGGATAATGGTCGGCGGATCCACGGGCGTGGACCCGAGGATAACCGACGAGACGGTCATCCAGATAAAAAGGCGCTGCGGCCTGCCCGTCATACTTTTTCCCGCGGGGGCCGCATGCCTCAGCCGCCACGCCGACGCCCTGTTCTTCATGATGCTGCTCAACTCGCGGGATCGGCGCTTCCTCATCGAGGAGCAGAGGAGGGGCGCCACCTGCATAAAGAGGTTCGGCCTTGAGCCAATCCCCATGGGCTATTTGATATTCGAGCCCGGAATGAGGGCCGGAGAGGTGGGCCGGGCCGAGCTTGTGGCGCGCGGGGACATCAAGCTCGCGGTGGAATACGCGCTCGCGGCCGAATACTTCGGGATGTCGGCCGTGTACCTGGAGGCCGGCTCGGGCGCGCCAGAGCCCGTTTCCCCGCCGTCCATCAGGGGCGTGAAGAAGGAGCTCTCCATCCCGGTGATAGTGGGCGGCGGCATCACCAGCCCGGAAGCTGCTCGCGCGATCGTGCGCGCCGGCGCCGACATAGTGGTGACGGGCACCGTCGCCGAGAGGCCGTCGGGCAGGGAAGAGGTCTTGCGCGACATTGTGGACGCGGTCAGGAAGGGGTGAGGGTCTCATGGCCGAGGTGACCACCGAGCAGGGGGTGGTGCAGGCCACGAGGGTGGCCGATTATGTCTTCACCTCGCCGAAGCCCTGGAAGACGTTCCCGGTCCTGTTCATCCTTTCCCTTCTGCTCGGCGCCGCAGCAGCGGCGCCCTTTGACCCCTGGCGATGGCTTGTCCTCTCGTGCGGGCTGTTCTTCGTCCCCTCCGCGGTCGGCGCGGCCGCCGCCGTCCCGCTGGCAAGGGGGCTTGGTGGGACGATCTACCTGCGGCGCAGCACGCTTCTGGCCCTCATCTCCCTCGTGGTCCTGGTTCCGCTCGTCCTGGCATGGCGCCTTCTGATTGCCCCGCGGTTTGCCGGACGGCTGTCGGACATGCTCCTGTTCGGCTGGGGGCTTGTATTGTGGTTGTGGCACCTCGTCCTCCTGACGACGTCGCACACCAGCCACGCCCGGAGCATACCGGCCGCCGCCGTCATGCCGGCCGCGGGCATCGTCATGCTGGCCGTCCTGGTTCCCCCGTTCGGCGCCAGGGAGGCGGCGCTGGCCCTGGGCTTCTGCGCCGTCTTCCTTCTTTCCGCCTCCGCTTTCAAATCATTGGCGGAATCGCCGCTTAGGCGCAATTTCGGGGCCAGCGGGATGGAGCTGGTGCGCAACATGCTCTCCCACTGGACAGAGGGCGGCGACGCCGGCAAGGACGGGATGGAATCGTTCTTCGCATCTTTTGCGGTGGATTTTTGCGCCGACATCGGTATCGTGGCGTTCCGTTCGGCCCAAAGGACGCGGGCCCTGTGGCTCGTCCCCTCGGCGCATCCCGGGCCGTTCGGGACACTGGGCGGCTCCGACCTGCCCGCCAAGCTGCGCAGGGAGCTTCCCGGCGACATAGATAACATCATGGTCTTCCACGGGGCGGCCGGCCACGACCAGAACCCGGCCTCGGACGCCGACGTCCGCATTCTGGCGGCGGCCGTGAATGACGGCCTGAAGGGGCTTGAGTATTCCGTCGCGGCGGGGCCGTTTTTGCGCTTCCAGGGCACGAAGGTGGCGGTTTGCGCCCAGAGCCTGGGGGGCGCCGTGGTGGCGGTCCACACGAGCGCGCCCGACCCGACGGACGACATCGACCACGCCGTGGGGAAGATGGTCGAGGGTGCGTTGGCGCGCCGCGGGGCCGCAACGCCCGTGTTCATAGACGCCCACAACTGCCTTGAAAGGGGGAGCGGCGCCGTCCATTCCGGCAGCTTCGAGGCCGAGGAGCTGCACAAGAAGGTGGAGGAGGCGGCGGCGTCGCTGCCGCCGGCGGGCAAGGGAATCCGCGCAGGGTTCGCATCCGTCGCTGGCTTCAGGAAGGAACGCGACGGCATCGGGGCCCAGGGCATCCAGGTCGCCGTCATCGAGGCGGGGGGGAAGAAGGCGGCATACATCCTTTTCGACGGCAACAACATGGTGAAGGGGCTCCGGGAGAAGGTGCGCGATGCCGTCAAGGGCGCCGTCGACGAATCGGAGGTCTTCACCACCGACAACCACTGCGTCCACGCCACCATGGGCGGCTACAACCCGGTCGGGGCGAAATACCCGGCGGACGAACTGGCCAAGAAGGCGAGGGGCGCCGTCGACTATGCCCTGGCCCACATGGAGGATGTCGAGGCCGGCGCGGCCTCTGTCAGGGCGAACATAAAGGTGTTCGGCCCCGGCAACACGGCGCGGCTGACGACGGCCATCAATTCGACGGTGGCGATTCTGAGGACGGCGGTGACATTGTGCTTGCTGGGCGCGTTTTTGGGGGCGTTCGCGCTTTTCTATTTCGTAAATCTGGTTTGGTGAGGGGCCTTGATGGGATGTGCGGCAATGATGCAGACATGCGGTTGAGGTGACATGACTGACACTGATTGCTGAATACAAAGGAGAGATTTTTATTATTGAACTTGAAAAAGGGGATCAAGTTCTTCTGAGCACTGGAATAAAATCAAAAGCCGAAAAGACCGGGATACCAAGGGTCGATAAAGGTGAATTTGAAAAATGGATGCCGAAAAAAGATGTAAAAATCCTCGGGGACCATAAAGAACTTGGATTAGAGCATAAATTGATCTGATATTGGCAACGGAGATAACAAGCCAAGGATTTCGGCCGAGGATCAACAAGCCCCGTTTCTATGCTTGATGATCGTGCCCGCCGGCCCTCCATTTTTTTGACCCGGGCCTTGAACCCCTCCATGCCGACCTCCTTGAAACCTCGGGGGCAATCATCGCCTGTGGGTGGCGAGCCGGAAGGAATCCCGCGGATTTGAGCAATATATGCAGGTTATCAAAAATGTCAACCTGCATAAATGGGTCTAAATATCCCGATGTCCATATTGTGGCGCATGAACTCCATGGACCTTCTGGAATCTCTCCAGAGGTACCCCGTGTTCGATGCCGCCCAGTTCGCCTCATCGGCCGGCCTGGACCCGGGTTCCGCCAAGGTGAGGTTGTTTAGGATGAAGGGGAAGGGCAGGATAGTCGAGATACACCGGAACTCCTACACCATGTTCAGGGATCCGTTGATAGTGGCATCGCGGATCGTGTGGCCGAGCTACATCTCCCTGTGGTACGCGCTAAGCTATCACGGGATGACATCGCAGGTCCCCCACGGAATTGCGGTCGTGACGACGCGCGGGACGTTCCGCAAGAAGCTTGATTTTTTAGGAACCACAATAACGTTCATCAGGGTGCCGGCCTCATTCCTTTTCGGGTATGACCGGATAATTGTGGGCGGTCACGAGGTTTTCATGGCCTACCCCGAGAAGGCCATCGTTGACGCCGTCCACCTCAAGATGATATCCGCATCCGAGGTCTTTGAAATGGTCCGGGACAATGAACAGGGGCTGGACCTCAAGCGCCTGGTCGAGTTCGTTTCGAGGAGCGATGATCGGGATGCGATGAGAAGGATAGGGTTCATGCTCGACCGGATGGGCCATCATAACCTCCTGCGCCTGCGCGGCCCCTTTGGCGGGACCGCGGTCCCCCTGGACCATTCCCTTCCCCCGGAAGGGCCGATGATAAAAAAATGGGGCATTATAGACAACCTGAGGGTGGAAAGGTGATAACCAGGATGGAGCTGCAGGAGGTCGCCCGCTTCAGGCGTCTGTCGCTGAAGAACGCGGAGCGGGATTATCTTCTGGATGTCTGCTTGCATACGGTATCAAGGCACGGGCGCGGGCTTGCGTTCAAGGGCGGTACCGCGCTGTACAAGCTGCACAACCTGAACCTGTTCAGCGAGGACCTGGACTTCGTTGCCGAGAAAAAAAGACCCGACCTTCGGACACTGCAGGACGAGATCGTCCGGGCCGGCAGGCTTTTGGGCATTGCCGCCCGCGCCGGCGAGCCGGACGAGCACCAGCGCAGCGTCAATCTCCAGGTGTCGTTCAACGGGCCGCTCTATGACGGCAGCAAGGGAAGCACGACCCGGGTCATATTCAATGTGAGCCTCTGCGAGAGACCGAACCATGTGGAATGGCGGATGTACAACCCGCTTTTCAAGGAACTCGGCAGCTTCGAGCTCCGGGTCCTGCGGGTCGACGAACTTCTGGCCGAGAAGGTCCGGGCCGTCATGACAAGGGACAAGCCCCGGGATGTGTACGATGTCTGGTTCCTGCTCAGAAGCGGTGTCAAGCTTGACGAGGGGCTTGTCGAAAAAAAGTTCAAGGCCTACGATTCACGCTTCTCGATGGAAGCGTTATTGGCTGCCGCAAGACGGAAGAAAGGGATGTGGATTTCCGACCTCTCGGACCTCATAATAGGCGAGCTGCCAGTGTTCGACACCGTCATCCACGACATCACGCAGATGCTCAAAAAAGGCCCGTAGGCGGAAGAGGGCCTCCTGTGACGTTGGCCGGTGAATGGAATGCATCTGTTTCCGGACCATCGCCTGGAGTCGAATGACACGGTTCTCCCGCGGCGGCATCGTGTAAAAGCGCATGTTCGGCGTCTGCCGCCTCGACATACATTGGCGGCGGAAGCCGGGCTTGGGCCGCATTCGCCCTCATGCTCATGAAATGGCCGTGCATCGGGGGAAACATCCCGGCATCGCTTTGTGCGTCCGAGGCGCCCGGACATTGGAGGAGGGCGGCCGGAACGCCCAGCAATGAGAGGTTCGCGAAGACCACGAGCGCGCAAAGTGAAAACGCCCGCAGGGGCCTGGGCGCCTGCTCCTTGAAGAGGTTGTCGAAGCGCTCCTCGAAATGCGTGCCTGCGCGATGGGCGCCGAGGGCCGAGGCGCTCATGGGAATTTTGGCATAACGCGCCTTCTGGGGCCCGTGCTGGTGCAACGTGGCCAGCGCCGACATGAAATCCATGCGGTCGCTCTTCGATTTGATAAAGAGGCGGTCCGCCGCCAGCTCCCTCTCCTTGAGCATCCGCTTGACAAGGAAATGGACGCCGGGGTTGTAGACGAAAAGGATTCTCATGGATTGAAGGAGGGGCTTCACCAGGAGGTCCCCGCTGCGCACATGGGCCAGCTCGTGGCGGATGCAAAGCTCCAGCTCCGTCTTCGTCAGACGGCGGAGCAGCCGAGAGGAGATGACGAGCGTGGCCGGGTAGCCGAAGACGAACGCGTTGGCCGGGCCATCACATATGAAGATTCTGGGAGACCGCACGCCCATTTTCTTGGCGGTCCGGCCCACCAGCCCCAGGATCTCGGGGTCCAGGCATGGCCGGGCTCCCAGCCTCGCCAGCAGGCGCCTCTTTCCGGAGGCGAGCTGGATGGCAAGATAGGCCGCGGCCGCGAAAAGAAGCACCGCGCTGAAAGCCCAGAACCAGCCGGCGTCCTGCTGGACTCCAATGGCCGCGCCGGTCGAGGACCAAAATTGCGCCGCACCGGTGCCGGGCGCCGCCTGGAGCTTTGCGGCCTCGACCTGGAAATTTTTCTGGACCGGGTCGGGCCGGGCGGCCTCCTGCGTCGCGCATGTCCTTGGCGGGCCGCGCCCGTCGATGAGCCGCGCCTGGGGCAACATCATGGGTTCTTTGACCGGGGAATATGGACCGGATGTGCCGTTGGAGATCGAGACATTGGCGGCGCGGTCCATGGACGGGACAGGCGGCGCCCCGGATATCGAGCCGAGGAATGGCCCATCGGACGCGCCGGCATCGCTGGAAGATGATGTGACGGAAAACGGCGCCCAGAAGACCGTGAAGGCCATCGCCAGCGCCACCAAGAGCACGAACGACCTTGTCCTGGGGCTGCCCAGCCGGGCGAGCCTCACCAGGCCGATGGCGGCCAGGGATGTCAGGGTGGAGACGATGACGAATGCGGCAAGCAGGGATGGGACCTCATACATCCCTCTTCATCTCCCGCAGCTGCTTTTTGATTCTTTTGACGCTCTCTTCACCGTCCGAGAGGTTCTCTGCAAGGTAGCTTATCGTTGCTCCCTCGAACCTGTCCAGCAGGCCCCGAAGGGTCCTGCGCACGATGTTGGTCTCCAGCTCGGCCTTGCTCAGCACCGGAGTGTAGATGTAGAGCCTCGATTGCCTGTCCATCTTCTGGGAGACGATTCCCTTCCTGGCGAGCCTGCCGAGAATGGTGCGGACGGTGGAATAGGCCCTCCGGTCGTTGGCCGCCTCCAGCTCGCTGCACACCTCCCTTGCGGATGCCTTGCCCAGCCTCCACAGGACCATGAGCACCTTTTCCTCGAGCTCGCCGATGTTGCCTACCATTGCATAAGGTCCAGGCGCTCATACTATTTACACTTTGTCACGCTACACCCAGTAGCATGGTCCGTCGGCGCGGCTTGTTTTCTCATTCTCACCAAAATCTATTTATATCGTTGCAGCCTACCGCTACACTGTGTAACATCAAGTGAGGGCGCGGGCCGGGGCCCGCAACAGGGAAGAGGCCTGGCGGGCGGTTGCCCGCGGCGGGGATGATCGTATGGGAGTGCTGAAAAGAAGCATGCGCAACGTGGCGAGGAAGAAGAGCAGGATGGTGCTCGTGGTGGTCGCCATCGCCCTGGCCATGGCCATCATGATATCGGTGCCGTCCGGGATAATGTCCAACGAAAACCGTGTCCAGGAACTCAACGGCCGCTACAGCAACATGATATCCCAGACCTCGGCCGAGATAAACCAGACCGCCAACCTGATAGAGTGCAGCTTGGGCTTCCGGGACGAGGGGACATATCTCAACGACAGCGACATATCGCTGATCAAGTCCATAGCCAACGTCTCATTGGTCGTCCCCAAGCTGAGCAAGATGTTAATGGATACCAACAGATCCTACACCCTCAATGGCGAGCCCCTCACGACCGCGCTTATCGACAGCTACGGCGTCCTGCCCACCAACATGACCAAGGGCCGCAACCTGGTGGCCGGGGATCTGGGCGTTGCCGTGATAGATTCCAATCTGGCCGACAAGCTGGGCGTAGAT
>Ga0316628_100003443_pt1 | contig 12181 bp, 8 predicted proteins | sample OWC_Aug_M2_C1_D5_FD_207648 | JGI IMG/M metagenome (GOLD analysis project Ga0316628, IMG submission 207648) | Wetland soil microbial communities from Old Woman Creek delta, Ohio, United States - OWC_Aug_M2_C1_D5_C | ecosystem: Environmental > Terrestrial > Soil > Wetlands | place: USA: Ohio...
GTGGAAGATCGAAATTGTCAACGACATCCCCGCGCTCTGCGGCATGGTCGATGCGGTCCTGCTCGAAAGCGTCGATGGCCGGGTCCATCTGGAACAGGTGAAACCGGTTTTGGCGGCTCACAAGCCAGTCTTCATCGACAAGCCGTTGGCGGCGAGTTATCAGGACGCTCGCGAAATTGCGCGGCTCGCGCGAGAAGCCGGCGTGCCCTGGTTCAGCTCTTCTTCCCTGCGCTTCTGGGAGGAAACGAAGCGTTTGAAGAATCCTGACGGCGTCGGCCGAATTCTCGGGTACAACGTCTACGGCCCGGCCCCCATCGAACCACACCACCCCGACCTGATGTGGTACGGCATCCATGCGGTCGAGATGCTCTACACCCTGATGGGACCGAGATGCGAGTCGGTCAGCCGGACGAGCACGGAAGGAGAGGATGTGGTCACGGGCAAGTGGAAAGACGGCCGGCTGGGCGTGATGCGGGGCTTTCGCGACGGCTCGTGGGATTACGGAATCACTGCGTTCGGGGACAAGGCGGTTCTCCATTCTGAGCCCCGGCCCGAAACCTATCGCCCCTTGCTGCTCGAAGTTGCCAAGTTCTTCCGAACCCGCGTCGCGCCGGTTCACCCGGAAGAGACCCTCGAAATATTCGCGTTCATGGAAGCTGCGGATCTGAGCAAGGCGCGAGGCGGAACCGCCGTGCCTCTCGGCGAAGTGACTCGATAAATGAACTCGGAGATCCGAAAGGAATTGCCATGCACAAAGAGAATCGCCGGTCGTTCATGAAGAAGGCGGGCCTGGCGTCGGCAGCCGCGGCCGCTGGGTTCGTCAATTGGAATCCCTCGGCGCGGGGCGCGAACGAAAAGGTCGTGCTGGGTCTGATCGGCTGCCGAAACCAGGGCCGGAACGACGCGCTCAGTGCCATCAAGCAGGGCGCGGTGTTCAAGGCCCTCTGCGATGTGGACGACGCAATCCTCGCCAAGGTCCGGCCCGACGTCCAGGCAGCCCAGAACAAAGCTCCCGGCTCGGTCAAAGACTTCCGGCACGTGCTGGACGACAAGGAAATCGACGGAGTCATCATCGCCACGCCCGATCATTGGCATGCCCTTCCCACCATTCTGGCGTGCCAGGCGGGCAAGGATGTTTACATCGAGAAGCCGCTTTCCCACACCATCCACGAAGGGCACCTGATGCGCGACGCGGCGCGCAAGTACGACCGCGTGGTTCAGGTGGGCACGCAGCGCCGCAGTGAGGAACACATCCGGGAGGCGGTCGAGTACGTGGCCTCGGGAAAACTCGGGAAGGTCTGCGTGGTCAAAGCCTGGATCACCCAAGTCCGCGAGAGCATCGGCAATCCGCCGGATGGCACGCCGCCGCCCGGCGCCGATTACGACATGTGGCTGGGGCCGGCGCCCAAGCGCCCCTTCAATCCCAACCGGTTTCACTACACCTGGCGGTTCTTCTGGGATTACGGGAACACCGAACTGGGCAATCAGGGCGTTCACATGCTCGACGTGGGAATGTGGGGCATCGAGAAGTTGCGCGGGCTCGAGCATTGCCTGCCCACGCACGTCGCCAACAACAGCGGAATCTATTGGCTCGACGACGCCAAAGAGGTGCCCGACACGCAGGTGGTTACCTACGATTTCGGCGTCCTACAGCTGGTTTGGGAGATGCACAGCTTCCAGAATCACCACCCCATCGAGGGAATGGACGTGGGGACGGCGTTCTATGGGACGGACGCCACGCTGGTCGTCGATGATGACGGCTGGAAAGTGTTCGGCGGCAAGAATGAGGTCGTCGCCAGCGGGAAATCCACGGGGGGCTCACACACCGGGAATTTCCTCGAATGCATCAAGAGCCGGAAGCGGCCTAACGCCGACATCGAGGTCGGACGCCTCAGCACAACGCTCTGTCATCTCGGCAATATCTCGTGCCGACTCGGCCGGGATGTTCACTTCGATCCCAAGACGGAGACTTTTGGCACTGACTACGGCGCGAACGCCTACCTTACCAAGGAATACAGAGAGCCCTATACTCTGCCGAGAGTTTGACGAAGCCGAGGTACAGGGTCCGAGGGTGCCGTCCCGAGCTGCGCCGAAGGCTCCACAAGAATCTCCCGACCTCCGCCGTAGCGGCCATCCTCCGGAAGTCATACGGTCAGGAGCCGCCGGGCGTTTTCTTGGAACAGGGCATTCCTCCGGGATTCAGGCAAGCCTGATTCCTGCATCTTGAGCAGCGCCGACTCGAAATAGAACAGCGGGTAATTCGAGCCAAACAAAACTCGTTCCAGAGAGACTCGCTCCGCTAAGCGAGCCACCCCTCCAATTCCTTCCACCATCGAGAATTCGAAATAGACCTCGCCTGCGGACGATATCGGCTGCAACTGCTCCACTCCGATAATGGGAGTGCAATTCAGAAGTTCCAGCCGCACGCCTGGATTGTTCTTGACCAGATCCGCCAGCGGAGACAATTCAACCGGAGGGACACGCACAAGGGGATGCTGTGTGCGCACATCTTCCATGCATAAAGCAAGCTGCACAATCAGCCGGCGCGCCGTTGCCAATCTCAGGACCTTCGCGAAAGCCGGATCCTCAAGGCCGTATCCGTGGTAGTTGGGGTGCAAGCGAATTCCAGGCATCTTGTGCACTTCCTGGCAGCGTCGCAAATCTTCCTGCCAGTCCGGAAGCCTGGGGTTGAGGGATCCGAAGGGAACGAGAAGATCCTGTCCGTACGTGCGACAGTCCGCCGCGAGCCGGGCGTTAACCGCGGCAATATCCTTGTGCAGAATCCCGTCGAAACTGCCGGCCCACGCTTGGTTGACGTTGTGCTTCCGCAGCTGGGCAACGAGCTCCGCAGGCTCATCGCCTGTCAACCGGCGGAACGGCCAGCGCGACAGTGTCACATTCGTGTCGATGATCACCGGCGGCACCCTTTGGCCTGAAGGATGGGCGAGAGCAAGCGGCGCAGGTTTCCGCCCAAGATAAGTTTCTTGGCGTCATCGGAAATGTCGGCACCGATGACCTTGGCGAGTTGGGAAGCGAAGCTCCGGCCTCCTACATCGCTGCCATAAATCACGCGTTCCGCACCGAGCTCGCGCACGGCCATCTCCACCACCCCTGAGGTTGGATCGAATCCCTCGATTCCGGCGTGAATGTTCTTGGTGCCGCGAATGATCCGAATCCCGCGCTCCCAGTCACCTCCGGTGTGGGCACAGATGAAGGACGCCTGCGGGTGCCGTTTGGCAAGCTCGACCAAATCATCGGGAGATGACTCGCCGGGTTCGTTGCCGCCGATTTTGAGCCAGGTGTGCTGGAGGATGGGGACCTTCATCGCCATCGCCCGCTCGACGATGGGATCGAGTTCCGGAACGTTGCAGCGCTTGTCCGCCTCCAACTCTCCAACACCGACCATGGGCCCGTCGCGCACGCAGCGATCGAACTCCTGCAAACTGAAGTCGAGATAGCTCGGACTGAGATACACGGAGCCGAAGGAGCGGTCGGGAAAGCGTCGCACCGCCCGCAACACCCGATCGTTTTCCTCGCGGAGCTGCTCGGGCGTGAGATGCATCTGGGCCGAATAGCCCTGGGAGAGGATCAACCGCTCGACTCCCATGCGATCCGCAAAGCGAATCAGTGCTGTCATGCGTTCTTCGGGAGTGCCGCCGGGGACGAGGTGGAGATGGCAGTGCGCATCCCAGATCGGTCCGAACCGGGCCACTTCCGAGGCCGAGGGGAACGCAGTCGCGCCTTGCGCAAGCGCCAGAGAGCAACTGGCGCCCAGACTTTTGAGGAGGGTTCGCCGCGAAAGCATTATGGCGCTTCCAATCAATGCCCGATGTTGTGGCAGCGGTCACAGGAAAGCGAGGCCTTGCGCAGCTTGTGACAATCCACACAGGCGAGCATGGAAAGATCTTTTTCCTGCCAGAGAGCATCCCGGTCTTCCACCGGACCGTGGCATACCGCGCATTCGACCTTGGCGTCGAGATGCTTCTGATGGCCGAAGAAAACGAAGCCGGGAAGCTGGTACACCCGCTGCCAGGCAAGGGCCTGGTGGCGCTTTTCGAGCTGCGCCAGCTTCTGAATAACCGGGCTGCCGGTCGCGATGCTTCGGTGGCAGCTCATGCAATCCGCCACGCCGGGGATCTGCAGTTTCTCGCCGGCTCCGACGGGCTGATGGCAAGTGGCGCATTCCAATCCGGACTGAGCGTGGCGCCGGTGGCTGAAAGGAAGCGGCTGATCCACTGGCTTGGCGGGCGCGCTTAGGGCCTGGGGTTCGCGCCCCGGGCCCGCTGAAATCATTCTCGGCTGGGTCTGCGGTTTGACGCTTACCGGGCTGCGTTGTTCTTCCGGAAACAAGGTGTACGCCGCGAGAACGGGCGCGCCAGACGCTTCGGGATTGAAATACCCACCCGGCCCGACGGCAATCACCACGAACTGCTTCTTCGTCTTCTTTCCCCAATAGGTCATGGGGGTAGCGTGGCCGTTGGATTCGAGCTGGGTGACCCAGAGTTCGTCGCCAGTCTTGGCGTCAAACGCTCGGAAGCGGTGATCATTGGTCCCGGCGATGAAGACCAGTCCTCCTGCCGTGGCGATCGAGCCGCCCAGGTTATAAATGCCGGTCTTGGGAATCCCCTTCGCTTCCAGTTCATCGACGATGCCGAGCGGGACCTCCCAGGCGATTTCCCCCGTCTTCAGATCGATGGCGTTCAGATCCCCCCAGGGCGGCTGCTGGCAGGGATAGTGGTGGTCATCCCAGAAGCGCGCGTAGCCCCCCCAGGGGCTGGAGCGGACGTAGGGCTCCGGTGAGCCTTCCGGCTGAGGCCTCATGAACCCCACGGCGCCCACTTCGCTGACATTCACGAAGAGATATCCCAGCTCTGGGTTGAACGAAGCGCCCGACCAGTTGCCTCCGCCGAGGGTGCCGGGCATCATGATGGTCAGGTCCAGACCCCAGGGGTTGAAGATCCCTCCCGGCAGCGCGGAGCCGAAATTCTCCAGGCAGTATTGGCGCGACTCCGGGGTGACCGTGGTGAGGTCATCAAGAGTCACGGAGATTTTCGCCAGCGGCGGGGGCTTGAGTGGAAAGGGTTGGGTGGGCCAGGTCGCCTCCCCTGGCACAGAACTCTGTTTCACCGGCCGCTCCTCTACGGGGAACAGCGGCTTGCCGGTCTGGCGGTCGAGCACAAAGACAAATCCCATCTTGGTCACTTGCGCCACGGCCGGGATATCGCGGCCGTCGCGGCGCACGGTGACCAGGGCGGGTGGGGAACAAACGTCGTAATCCCAGATATCGTGGTGCACCATCTGGTAATACCAGAGCAGCTTGCCGGTGGCGGCGTCGAGGGCCACGAGCGAATTTCCGAAAAGGCCCTGGCCTTTACGGTCCGCCCCATAGAAATCATAGGAAGGCGACCCGATGGGAAGGAAGACCATTCCCCGCTCGGCGTCCACACTCATGATCGTCCACACATTGGTCCCGGAACGGTCTTTCCAGCTATCGCCTTCCCACGTGTCGTGACCAACATCCCCGGGCTGAGGAACGGTGTTGAATCTCCAGACGAGTTTTCCCGTCCGCACGTCGAAGGCGCGAACCGCTCCACTGGCTCCTTTCGCCGGATATTCCTGGACTTCCGATCCTGTAATGACCAGGTCTTTGTAGATGACCGGAGGGGAAGAGACGTCATAACTGGCTTTCGGATAGTTGTCCGCGACACCCGCGCGGAGATTGATGGCGCCGTCTGAGCCGAATCCCTGGCAGGGTTTGCCGGTCTGAGGATCGAGAGCGAACAGGCGCGCATCGAGGGTGGCATAGAAGATGCGCCGGTCGGTGTTCCCCTTCTTCCCAGGGCAGGGAACCGGCGATTCTCCCTCCCAGTAGGCGACGCCGCGATTGGGCGCGGGTCGGCGCTTGGTACTGTCGCCTGCCAAGGGATCGAACAGCCACAGCTCTTTTCCCGTTTCGGCGTCCACCGCGATGGCGCGGCTGGTGGGAGTGGTGAAATAAAGCACGCCATCCACCATCAACGGAGTGCTCTCAAAAGCTTCGATCCCGCTGTCGGGACCCTGAGGGACTTGGTAGGTCCAGGCCCGTTGCAGTTGATGGACGTTCGCGCGGTTGATCTGCTTCAGCGGAGAGAATCGCATCCCTCCCGGGTCGTGGCCGTAATACCGCCACTCATGCCCGGCCGAGGCGGACGAAGCTTGTCCGAAGGCTAGACCGCTTGCGAGGAGAAGTGCTGCCGCAATGCAAATGAGCTGCCGCATCAGTTGACCACCCCACTTCCTGCCCGAGCGAGTGAAAGTCTATATCACAGTCGTGAAGTTGCGGAATCGGATTTCTCTGAAATGGGTGACGGGCCGAGGGGGCATTCGCCCAAGAGTTCGCTGCCCTCGCCAGGTCTGTTTTCCCGTGTCTGGGCAGTGATGTAAACTCCCGAAGGTCCGGGCCCACTATACCGGTCAGCGCAGGTCCCGCGATTCAGGCTGGTTCTCCCTAGGACCGATCGCCGCTGCCAGGCTATCGGGACAGGCGACCGATGGCCAGCGAGTAGGTAGAAATGGTCACACGCGGAGTCTCTTGTCTCCTTCTTGCCGGTCTCCTGTGCGCGGCGGTTCCATGCGCCGTTGCTGCGCCAGGAGAAAAGCTCCAGGTGGAGGGATCCGTGCGCGACCCAAGCGGAGCGTCGGTCCCGGGAGCGGAAGTGATCTTGACCGGCAAGGACTTCCGGCAGGTTCAGACCACGGACCGGGAAGGAGAGTTCAGATTCGCTTCGGTTCCGGTTGCCGCTGCCACACTCCGCGTGCACGCGGCCGGGTTCGCGACGGTCGAACAGAGGTGGAATGCCCAAAAGGCATCTCCTGTGGTGATTATGCTCCAGCCGCTCTCCCCGGTGGAACGAGTTGCCGTCACCGCGACCCGCACCGAGCAGCGCGTGAGCGAGACGGCGGCCAGCGTCGCCGTGCTGACCTCCGATGACCTCGCGGCGAGTGCGGCACCGGCGCTCGATGGAGCGCTCCATCAGGTGCCGGGTTTCGTGCTCTTTCGCCGCACGGGGAGCGCGGTTTCCAATCCCACGGCCCAGGGGGTTTCACTTCGCGGCGTCGGCGCCAGCGGGGCCAGCCGCGCGCTCGTCCTCTCGGATGGCATCCCACTGAACGACCCCTTTGGCGGCTGGGTCTACTGGGACCGAATCCCCAGGGCCTCGGTCGAGGCCATCGAAGTGATGCGCGGCGGCGCCTCCGACCTCTACGGGACAGGCGCGCTGGGCGGCGTCGTCAATATCATTCCCCGCCGGGTGCAGAAGACTTCAATGTGGCTGGAAGCCGCCTACGGCAGCGAGCAGACTTTCGACGCGTCGCTTGCCACCTACCTTCGCAGTGGCAAGTGGCTGGCGACCCTTTCTGCCGAGAGGTTCCGCACGGATGGATACGTTCTGGTCGCCGAGCGGGAACGCGGTGCCGTTGACACGCGCGCGGGCTCCGGCCATTCGACGGCGGAAGTGACGTTGGAGCGCAACACCTCGGAGCGGTCGCGCGCCTTTGTGCGGGGCGGATTTTTGCAGGAATCACGTCGGAACGGCACGCCGCTGCAGACCAATGACACCCGCTTCCGCCAGCTTGCCCTAGGGGGCGACTGGCAGTCGGATGCGGCGGGGGCGTTCTCCCTCCGTGCCTATGGCGGGCCGCAGACTTATGACCAGAGTTTTTCCGCCCTCGCGCTGGACCGCGCCAGCGAAACGCCCACGCGAATTCAGCGAGTCCCCGCGCAACAGACCGGCGCTTTCGGACAATGGTCGCGGACGCTGGGCTCCCGCCAGACTCTGGTGGCGGGTTTCGACGCCCGCGAGGTTCGAGGTAGAAGTGACGAGTTGGGATTCACCGCAGGCCAACCCTCCATAGCGCAGAGCACGGGAGGGCGCCAGCGCACGGTGGGCCTTTTGGGCGAGGACATCATCCGCCTGACGCCGCGTTGGATGATCCACGCCGGGTTGCGCTTCGACCACTGGAGCAACTCGCGCGGTTTTCTCGACAGCCGGTCGCTCGCCGCGCCCGTGTCCGCTCAATTGACCCGCTTCCCGGTGCGCACGGAGCAGGCGCTCAGCCCGCGGGTTGCCGTCCTCCACCGCCTGAGGGAGAATGTGACGATCAGGGCTTCAGCTTATCGCGCCTTCCGCGCTCCCTCCCTCAACGAGCTCTACCGCTCCTTTCGCGTGGGGAACGTTTTGACGCTCGCCAATCCCGCCTTGCACGCAGAGCGGCTGACGGGTGGAGAAATCGGAGCGAGTGCCGCGGCCTTCGACCGGAAGCTGACCGCGCAAGCCACTTTCTTTTGGAGTGAGCTTTCGCAACCCGTCGCCAACGTGACCCTGGACGTGCGACCCAGCCTGATCACGCGGCAGCGGCAGAATCTGGGCAGTACAATGTCGCGCGGGGTTGAGTTCGATTTCGCTGCACGGGTTTCCGATGCCCTGACCCTCTCGGGCGGCTACCAGTTTGCGGCTGCGACCGTGCGGAGGTTTCCGGCCGATCCGACGCTCGAGGGTCTGCTCATCCCGCACGTCCCCCGTCACGTCTTGGCCTTCCAGACCCTGTACAAGGGTCGCGGCTGGGCGACGGTGGCCTTGCAGGCGAGATACTCGGGCGCGGAATTCGACGACGACCAGAACCGTCTCATCCTGCGCCGCTACTTTGAATTGGACGCTCTTGCTTCACGTTCGCTCGGACACGGCGTGGAAGCTTTCGCGGCCGCGGAAAACCTGCTGAATCAGCGCTTCGACGTCGGGCGCACGCCGGTCCGGACCATCGGCCCGCCCCTCCAGGCACGCGTGGGATTAAGAGTCTCCCTTCACTGAGGTCGGCAGGCGGGAACCCCACTCGCTGCGGCTCCACCCACGCCGGACGTCAACGCTTCACGGCAAAGCTTCCTCCGGTGTGAGAGAGCCCGGGCGACGCTTCCGTAAGACCATCGATCGGGTAGTCGTTGCGAAGTTCTGTCGAGTTGCGGCGCGGGCGTCGATGTCGTGAGGAAATCTCAACAAACAAAGACCAGATTCTTATAGACTCTGGGATTGAGGTTCACGAAGCTGAACAAAGTGGTCGCACGGCGATTGGTGACGCGCGCTGAGTTCGTATGCTGACTCTCGAGACGGAGCGGCTCACGCTGCGTATGTTCAAGCCCGAGGACTTGGACGCCTATGCGGAGATGTGCGCCGACCCGGAAGTAATGCGGTACATCAACGACGGCAAGACACTGTCTCGCGAAGGGACGTGGCGGGATATGGCATTGGTGATGGGCCATTGGCAACTCCGGGGGTATGGTTTGTGGGCGGTGGAGGAGCGAGCCACCCATAACCTGATCGGCCGCATCGGCCACTGGAACCCGGAAGGCTGGCCGGGCTTCGAGCTGGGTTGGATGCTCGGCCGCCGCTATTGGGGTCACGGGTTCGCGACGGAAGGAGCCCGGGCAGCTCTGCAACATGCCTTCTCGGTCCTGAATGTCCCGCACGTGATCAGCCTCATCTATCTGGACAACGCCCCCTCAATCCGATTAGCCCAAAGATTGGGTGAACGCCTTGAGGGTCCGGTGGAGGTTGGCAACATCAAGCTCCTGAGGTATGGGATCGACAAGAGCGAGTATGCCCACCACTGAGGAACGTGTGGGCCGCCCTCCGAGTGCGGGAAGGGTGAAGACGCGTCATCGACGCCGCCGGGCTGGAAGGGATTCTCAAGCGATGAGAGGGTTAGATGACTGAAGGGCGATGCCTGATTGCCGTGGATGCGGGCACCTCCGTCGTCAAGGCGGTGGCGTTTGACCATCTTGGAAACGAAGTGTGCGTGCACGAGACACCCATGCCGCTTCGCCAACCCGAGCCGTTATGGATCGAGCAGAACATGGCTGAGTTGTGGGAGATGGTGATGGTGTCTTTGCGGGGCGTGGCCACAAAGCTTCGGGAGTCAGGGCGGGAAGCTGAAGGCATCGGCATAACTTCGACGGGAGACGGAACCTGGATCATCGACCGGGAGGGGAAGCCGGTGCGTGGTGGGATCATGTGGTGCGATGGCCGGGCGGGCAGAGTCGTCGAGCGGCTGCACGCCCAGGGGATTGCCCATCGCGCATTCGACATTTGCGGGACTTCAGTTTTCACGGGCTCGCAGGCGGCACAACTCCTCTGGCTGCGGGAAAACGAGCCTGAGTCTTTGAAGAAAGCCCAAGTCATTTTCCACGCCAAGGACTGGCTCTTCTACAAGCTCACCGGCCTCGTCACCAGTGACGAAACCGATGAATCGCTCACCATGCTGAGGATGTCCACCCGCCAATACGATCCGGAACTTTTCAAGATCTTCGGCATTGAGGACCTTTATTCGAAGTTTCCTCCCGTGCGGGCGACAGTGGAGAACGTTGGTTCGCTCCTCCCGGCCATCGCCACGGAGCTGGGACTTCCCCAGGGGCTCCCCGTGGGATCGGGCCCCATGGACGTCGCCGCCTGCGCGCTGGGGACGGGAGCCATCGAGCATGGCCAGGCCTCGTCTATTCTCGGCACCGCCGGCATCCACGAAGTGATCATGGACGGGCCGAACCTGGAGCCGCGGATGGTGGGCATGACCCTCTGCCACGGCGTGAAGGGGCGATGGATGCGCATGCTCGCGGCCATGACCGCCACGCCCAATCTGGACTGGTTTCTGAAAGAGCTGGGTGTGGGCATCAGCCAGGAGGCGCGCGAGGCCGGCAAAGACTTGTATGAGCACTTGGAAAAAGCCGTGGAGTCTGTGCCGGCAGGTTCGGAGGGGGTGATCTTCCATCCTTACCTTTTCCCGGGCGGCGAGCGCGGCCCGTTTGTGAAGCCGACGGCGCGCGCCAGCTTCACGGGGTTGAACCTGAATCACACCGCCAAACACCTTCTGCGCGCCGTCTACGAAGGCGTGGCGTTCGCGACCCTCGATTGTTATCGTCACATGCCAATCGACCCCAAGGTTGTGTTCCTGTCGGGCGGGGGAGCGAACAGTCCGGCTTGGTGTCAAATCCTGGCCGACTGTCTCGGCAAACCGGTGAGCGTGCCGGAAGGGTCGCAGTTCGGCGCCAAGGGTGCGGCCCTGAACATCGGAATTGCTGTGGGAGTGTATCGCGACGCCCAGGACGCCGTTGCGAAGTCGGTGAGGGCGGCCCGGCTCTATGAGCCCGACTTGACGAACACCAAACTCTATCACAAGCTTTATAAAGTCTATCAACAGACCGCCGAGAGGCAGATGGATTTGTGGGACCAGCGCGCCGAGATCATCGGCAGGAAGCAGTGAGGATGGGGAACGAGAAGCACCTGGCGTTGAAGCGGGAGATGATCGAGAAGTGTCGCCTGCTTGAGAAGATGGGCTACTTCATCGGCACCTGGGGAAACATCAGCGTGAGAGTTCCCGAAGGGTTCATCGTCACGCCCAGCCGCGTGGAATACGCCGTAATCACGCCCAAGGATTTTGTGACCGTATCGCTCGCAGGAAAAGTTCTGGCGGGGCACCGGCTCCCGTCCTCGGAAGCCGAAATCCACCGCGCGGTCCTGAGCAAGAAGCCGGACGTAGGCGCGATCATTCACAGTCATTCGCCCTGTGCGACGGCTGTCTCCTGCCTCCACGAGACGATTCCTGTTTTCGTCGAGGACATGGCGCAGATCATCGGCGGACCGGTGCGCACCACGCGGTACGTCCCGGCCGGCCAACACAAGAAGATTGCGGAAGAGGTTGCCAGCACCATCGGCGAGGAAAACGCCGTCCTGCTCGCCAATCATGGCGTGATGTGTTGCGGGCGGACTCTGGAGGAAGCTCTGGTGGCCAGCCAGATTCTGGAGAAAGCGGCGGCCATGGTGCTGGCGGTGGGCGGCGCCGGCAAGGTGATTCCGATTCCCGATGAGTTTGTCCGGTCCGAACGGCATCGCTTCCTCTACAAGTACGGAACCGCTCATGATGCGCCGTGAAGGACCGGCGCTTGGGGAGAGTGAGAGTTGAGCGAAGAGGTTCATCGCGTGGTCAGCACATGGCATGATTACGTGCGCAAGGCTTACCGCTCGGCGATCGACCGGAACCGAAGGGAGTTGATCACTCCGGCGCTGATCATGGATCTCGATGTTGTTCGGCGGAACATCCAGTTCATGATGCAACGCCTCTCCACGATGAAAGCCCGCCTGCGGCCCCACGTCAAATG
>Ga0316628_100003444_pt1 | contig 12177 bp, 11 predicted proteins | sample OWC_Aug_M2_C1_D5_FD_207648 | JGI IMG/M metagenome (GOLD analysis project Ga0316628, IMG submission 207648) | Wetland soil microbial communities from Old Woman Creek delta, Ohio, United States - OWC_Aug_M2_C1_D5_C | ecosystem: Environmental > Terrestrial > Soil > Wetlands | place: USA: Ohio...
GAAGTAAAAAATGAACGACTTTACAAGAAAAACCTGGAAAGAATCCTTCAAAGGGTTCTACCAAAAATATTCCCGGCCGTTGTGGTTCTTTATCTTCAAAACCTGCGGCAATGAGAATATGACCGATGATATTTTCCAGGAATCCTTCTATAGGTATCTGAAAGCAGAGCCGATCAAGTTAAATGAACACCAGCAGAAAGCTTACTTATTCAAGATCGCCTACCGGCTGGTAATCGATCATATACGAAAAATAAAAGTCGAACAGAAAAATTTAAGCGAAGCGCTGCTAAAGAACGGCCTGGGATATGAAAAAAGCCTGGAACCGGAAATCACCCTGGCCCTGGATATGGAACAAACCTTTCAATTACTAAAGCCAAAGGAGAGAACTCTCCTTTGGCTGGCTTATGTTGAAGGATACAGTCACCAGGAAATCGCGGCCATTACCAACTCCAGGGAAAAAGCCCTCAAGGTAAGGCTTTTCCGGCTAAGAAAAAAATTCGCCGGGATTTTGCATCAGAAAGGATATCATAGGGAGGTGAAAAATTAAAATGCGCCAAAAACATTGTGCCTGGGAAAAAGAAGTATTACAAAGCCTGGCTGCCGAAAAGGAAACCGCGGAACTTCAAGAGCACCTGGCCCAATGCCCCCTTTGCCAGGAATCGGTTTTCCTATATCGCTGGATGAACCGCTTTCAATCGGTATCCACCGAAGAAAAAATGATGGGAAAAAAACTTCCCACCGCAGAATTCCTCTGGGAAAAAGCTTTTTCACCCCGAATACCGGATAAAGAATTGATAACCAAAGCGCTGAGACCTTTGACTATTTATCGGTTTTTAGCCAGTGCGGCTGCGGTGATTGTTCTTTTTATACTTATTTTTTCTAATCTGCCGCAGATTCAATCGTTTTTTAAAACCAGCCCGGTCGTGGATATGGTATCCAGTTCCTGGTCTTTATTGAAGAAAGCCTTTCCTTTTTTATTTCTACCGATGGTCTTTGGATTCGTCACCCTGGTTATTTTTACCATCATAACCTCTTTTAACCCCGAAAAGTTTAAGACTTGAAAATCCCACGGACCCTGTGGTATTATTCCCGGTAGAGGCTTATAATGTTTGAAAAATTATATGAACAGATTTTTTTTATCTCCGCATTCCTGTATCTCTTATTCGCCATTTTCCTCTTCTCCCATAAAAAAGGAAACCGCCTGAGTAATAAAATCTTCGCCGGATTTTGCCTGGCCAATGCCTTCTTTATCATGATCGACATCTTCGATATCTTCTGCCACTCCTTATACAAGATTTTTCCCCTTTATTTCGATGTCATCTGGGATTCCTGTTTTTTCCTTATAGGGCCCCTCCTCTTTTTTTATACAATGTCCCTGATCAACCGGGACTTTGCCTTTAAAAAAATCCACCTCTGGCATTTGCTCCCTTTCTTCATCGATTTAATATACCGGAATTACCGCTTTTTCGCCCATGAGAATATCGAAGCTGCCCTGACTGAACGCGGCTTCTTTATCCCCTATTGGGAATTGAGAACACGCTATATTACGATGGACTTCCATGTGATCGTTTATGCCCTAACCTCCTTAATCATTTTCTATATGTATCGATCCCGACTAAAAGAGATATTTTCCTCCGTTGAAAAAATCAAACTTTCCTGGCTGCATTTGGTCTTATACGGATTCATGGCCATTCACCTCCTGCATATTTCCAAAATCACTCTCCCCTTCCTGCCTGGAACCTGGAGAGAAATTATCGGAGTCCTCATGCATTTGGGCAACCTGGTGTTGGTATCGATCGTGGTTTTCAAAGGCCTGAAAGTACCTGAAATTTTTTCCGGGTGGGAAGAAAAACCCACCGGCCAGAAATATGCCAAAACCGCCCTGTCGCAAGAACAAATCGACCAATATAAGAAAAAATTGACCCATTACATGGAAATAGACAAACCCTTTTTGAACCCGGATTTAAGTATTACCGAATTAGCCGATAAGCTCTCGGTTCCCTCCCATTATATCTCCCAGGTTTTAAGCCAGGGACTGCACCTGAATTTTTACCACTTTGTGAATCGCTACCGCGTAGAAGAAAGCAAAAGAATCCTGGCAGAGAAAGGCGATGAAAAAACCGTTTTGGAAATCCTGTATGAGACCGGGTTTAACTCGAAATCCACCTTTAACCGAATTTTTAAACAATACACCGGGGTCAATCCCACCGAATTCATAAAATCCAAAAACCAAAATTAATTTGACTGGTCTTACCTTATTTACTGGGGCGACAAAAGAATTTTTTTATTCTATATTCATAGAGTTGATGAAATGAATACATCAAAAAAATTAAGGAGGACTAAATGTCAGGTAAAAATGATGCTTATAACCGGAGAGCGTTTTTATCCAAATCCTTTTCCGGGTTAGCTGCCCTGGGTTTGGTGGGGATATCCCCGTCCCTGTCTTCAAAAGAGACAGCAAACCGGGAAATTATTTGCCGTCCCCTGGGTTCCACAGGAATTCGCTTACCCATCGTCAGTAATGGAGGAAGTCGAAATCCTGCGATTATTAAAGCCTCATACGAAATCGGCATGCGTCACTTCATGGCAGCCCATTTGTATGAAGGAGGTCTAAACGAAAAACGATTGGGAGATGCACTTAAGGATTTTGGCTTCAGGAAAGACATCGTGCTGGCCACGATGATTCCCACCGGGAGAAACTACCAGGGGGTGTGGGCACCCAATGTAAAAGAACTTTTTTTGCAGCGGTTCTCCACCAGTATGGAACGGTTAAAAACCGATTACCTGGATATTCTTTATCTCTATAATATCCGGACTGTGGAAGAGATCGCAAAACCGGAATTGCTGGAAACATTGACCCAATTGAAGCAGCAAAAAAAGGTACGATTCGTGGGCTTCACCACCCATACCAACCACCGGGAACTCCTGGAAAAAGCAATCGAGCTGGATTTTTACGATGCCATCATCGTTTCCTTCAATTATACCATGTCGGACAATACGGAGTTGATAAAGACCCTGGAGAAAGCTCACCAAAAAGGGATCGGGCTGGTGGCCATGAAAACCCAATGCGGCAGCACCTGGGGCATCGACGGCTATAGAAAACCTTTGGAACAGACCAAAAATCAAACCGCCATGCTGAAATGGGTCTTGCGCCACAATTTTATAACGACAGCTATTCCTACCTTCCAAACCTTCGAGCACATGGAGGAAGATTTTTCCCCTGCTTATGACCTTGAATATACTACCGAAGAAAAACGGTTCCTGGATGATGAAAATATCCGGATCGCTGTGGGGTTCTGCCGGCAATGTCAAAAATGCCTGCCCACCTGCCCCAAAGGTGTCGATATCCCAACTTTAATGCGCATCCATATGTACGCCTATGGCTACCAGGATATGGACCTGGTTCATCTGGCCCAAAACGAGTGCCGGGAGAACCAAAGTCTATCGCAGTGTAGAAATTGTAAAGAATGTAAAGCTCTTTGCCTCAATTCCGTTCCCATTGCCCGGAGAATTTCCGCTTTGAAAGAGCTGAATTGGCATCGATATGTTTAATGAAGGAGGTCAAAATGTGTAAATACACTATACTTTTACTTTTAACGATTATTTCTTTAGCATCGCTGCTTTACCCGGTAAGCCTCCAGGTACCGACCCGGTACAAAACCATTCAAGAAGCCATCAATCGAGCTGCGGACGGTGATACTATCCTGGTGGCACCGGGGACCTATAAAGAGAACATTAATTTCCAGGGCAAGAATATCGTGGTAACCAGCCATTACATATTCTCCAATGACCCGGGATTCATTGCCAACACGGTAATCGACGGGAGTAACCCGGCAGACCCCGGTATCGCCAGTTGTGTGGTATTCCTGTCCGGGGAGGGCCCCAGGACTATTTTGCAGGGATTCACCCTAACGAAGGGCACAGGAACCATACGCACCGAACCCAATGGCACCTCCTGGCGCGAAGGCGGCGGCATCATGATCCTTCGTTCGTCTCCCACTATTAAGCATAACTTGATCGTAAGAAATATCGTACTCGATACGACCGGGGTCACCGGCGCAGGTGGAGGCGGTATCGGTTGTGCCGAGGGCAGCCCCCAAATAGTGAATAATACTATCACTCAGAACCAGGCCCGTTATGCCGCAGGAATTATGTTGTATCGTTCCGGGGTGGTACTCAAGGACAATATCATCTGTCAAAATAAGGGAGGGCAAGATTACGGCGGCGCCGGCATCGTGATGGAAAGCAATGGCCCCGCAGAAAAAATAATGGAAAACAACACCATCATAGCCAACGCCTCCTGGGGCAGCGGTTTTTACGGCGGCAGGGCCGGGGCGCTGCTGGTATTTAAAACCTCGGTCCAGGCCCGTAACAATATCATCTGGGGCAATATCCAAAATAACGGAGAACAAATCTATATCCATCCCGAACGAACCACGGCGGCTTTTACCTCCAACAACATCGAAGGCGGCCGGGACGGCAAAGGAAATATAAACGAAATCCCCAATTTCCCAGGAACTTTTACCCCCACTGCCCCTTATTGCGGCATTCCCTGGGAAATCCCGGGAAAAATCGAAGCCGAAACCTTCGATTGGGGACCTGAAGGTCAAGCCTATCATGACAACGATGAGAAGAATCAAGGCGGCCTGTACCGTTCCAGTGGAGTGGACCTGGAAAAATGCGATGATTTTGGTGGAGGATATCATCTTTCTCATCTGCAAAAAGGGGAATGGCTGAATTATACCGTGAACATTGCCGCTTCCACCACCTATGATCTCTTCATCAGGCTGGCTTCCGAAACCGATAACGGGGGATTTCACCTGGAATGCGATGGAAAAGATTTGACTGGCCCGAACCGGGTACGGGATACCGGCGGCAAAACCAATTGGCAGCAGATAATCGTACCCGGTTTAAAATTACCAGCCGGTCAACATGTCGTGCGCCTGGTATGTGAAAACGGGGGATACGTTATTAATGCCTTTTATTTTTCACTCTCATCGAGTACGCTGCCGGAACATTGGCAGAGCCAGGATATCGGTCCGGTGGGAATTACCGGGAGTGCCGGCTTTTTAAATGAGGTATTCCATATCCAGGGTGCTGGTGCGATCAAAAATCTAGACCTGGGCTCGGACCAGTTACATTTTGCCTTTCAAAAATGGAGCGGCGATATCGAGATCATTGCCCGCATCCGCACCCAAACCTACACTGACGAATGGGGAAGGGCCGGTTTGATGATCAGGGAAACTATTGTTGACGATTCGAAATATGCTTTCGTGGCGGTAACCCCCACGATAAGCCCGGTTTTGTATAATCGCAAAGAAAAAGGAGGCCCCGTCGATCTTCATAATTGGAGAAACCGGGGCGATAATAATTGGCTGAAATTAACCAGGATTGGGGATACCTTTACCGGCTATCAATCCGATGACGGCAAAACCTGGATGGCATTGGGGCAATGGGCTGGTGAAGGAACAGCAGAAATTCCTATGACAGCTCCTGTCTATGTGGGCCTGGCGATTTCATCGCAAAAAGAAGGAATACTCAGTGCCGCCAGTTTTGATCATGTGGAGATAAAACAACCCCAATAATTATGACTTCGGCGTCCATACAGCAATTAAGTAGGCCGAAAATCAAAAGTTAATTATAACACAGGTTTTCGACTTTTTCAGAGCCTGGAAATTTGAAAATCCAGGATGAACGTGGCTAAAACTTGACTAACGCTGGATTTTAACTGCAATAGTATTCTTGTCCTCGAAAAAGGATTTACTGCGTTTTGGAAGAAAGAAGAATATACAAATTTCGTATATTGTTGCATTTTGTAAATCAATAACGAAGAAAAACCAATTTTATTTTGGAAAAAAGTTGCAGAATCCACTATTTTATGGTAATATGGCAAAATGAGTAATAAACACGAATTACGTATAGTTATAGCTGGCTGCGGAAAATGAAAGGATGGTGACGGATGCCGAAAGAGATATTCCCATCCTCCTACCGTTGCGACTGTGGCTACCAGAGTGACCATTTTGAGAACACGATCAGGGAACTCAAGCAAATGAGCATGCGGAGGCCGCAGCGCCTCGGATCGGACGATGGTGCCCATGTGGTCGTCTTCAGCAAGGGTGAGATGACAGCCATGTGGTGCCCGAAAGTCGGCAAGGACATCCCAGCCAACAAGCCCTCGCAACGTATTGCTCACCCGCGGCGGGTTCGCAAACGTTGAAGGGCAACGTTGGCAGAACGGAAGGAGGCACAATCCCATGCTACTCCACTGCGACATTGCGACGCTGACCTTCGTCTGTATCCTCGTCACCACGCTCCTGGTCTGGTGGCAGGCAAGAGAGGCCACAAGGGCACGCACACTCGAGGCGATGCTGATGCTACACGAACGGGTCTCTTCAACCGCGGCACGTGATGATCGAGGGGTACTCTACGACATATCCAAACATGGTTGGCCAGAACCTCCTGATTCCATCCCTGATTGCCAGAGGAAAGCGATAGAGCGCATCTGTGTCGATTCGGATGTCCTCGGGAATCTGGTAGAATGCGGTCTGATTCCAGAGAGGCAGTTCCTCCTCTATCATTTCGATGTTATCATACAGACATACGAAGCGGCAGAGCCATTCATCTTGTGGCGACGGAAGAACTCCCGGTTCGGCCACTATGTGCCCGCATTCGAGAAGCTCTACAGACGCGCTCGACGCTATGTCCCAAAGGAAGGTCAGGGACGGAGCTGCCAACATGACGCTGCACAGGAGGGGGAATCCGTTGCCGCTCCTTTCCCGCCTGTGAGCTAGCCATTAGGCGTAAGACTAAATGAGCATACCATCGGATTTCAAAACAGCCCTTGAAACCAAAGTGAACGAGCAACTCCGATCACAATGTGTTGGCTATTTACTTGGCGCTGGCTCGTCATACCTTAATGGGAAGGGCTATCCGCTTTCCTTTGAGTTGTGGGACAAGATCAAAGACTATATTCCCGATGCTGCAAAGCGGGATGAAATACAGCAAAAAATCGATTCTCCAGGTACCAAAGGCATCGAGCATGCGCTTGACTTGCTCGATGGTGGCGGACCGGAAGAAGGTGAACATCGCCATCTCGTTGCAAAGGCAATCGCCGACTTATTCATGCCCCTTGCTCCACCGCTGGATACTCACATTGAATTTGTGAAGCGCCTTGCAGCAAGATCCGTTCCACACGTGAAGATTTTCAGTCTAAACTATGATCCCCTCATAGAGCGAGCTGCTGAATACGCAAAGGTGCGCCTTTGCGACGGGTTCACAGGACACGAACATGCTTACTTCGATGCATCAACCTTTGAGGAACGCATTTTCAGGATCAGAGGAACGCATAGGGGGCGACAATCTGACGAAACCTCCAAGCCGCTTCATCTACTGAAATTACATGGATCACTCGGGTGGTATCACTGCGATTCGCACGGTGTGCGTCGTTGTGGCTTCGGCATCTCTATTCCAGAGAACACTAAACGTCTGATTATCCCGCCACAACGACGCAAGGCAGATGATACTATGACTCAACCATATCAGGCCTTATGGTCAGCCTTCCGGGGTGCGCTTGGGCAGGATCATAATCCCCTGCATCGCCTTGCCTGCATTGGCTACGGCTTCGCGGATGAACATGTCAATACCCTTGTCGAGAGCGCACTTGCGCGAACTGACTTCACAGTGCTTATATTCACAAAGTATCTGTCAGATGAAGTGTGGAATCGTTGGAGTGCAAAGAGCAACGTAATTGTCATGACAGAGAATCGCTGCGCCATCAAGGGCGAAGTCGGGGCAGGACATTCCGACCTGTGGAAGTGCGATTATATAATGCAAAGGATATGAACAATGCCAAACGAAACTAATACTATCATTGGTTATCTTGTTGATGTGCAAGGCAGTCAACTTATTGCAACACTCATTGAGGACGAGCAGGGCCATGTCCCGACAATTACGATCGGCGATGAGGATATTGCCGTTGGGCAGATTGGTTCCTATGTTGGTATTCGCCAAGGTTCCGTGCAGATTATAGCGATGGTCACCCGGATGACTGAACAGGAAAGTCTTGCTTCCCCAACCATCGAAACGCCCGGAGAACTATCTGCTCGCCTGCCTTATGCGAAGCGAATCGCGCGATTGACCCCCATTGGATCAGTGAACTCGGAAGGCCTTTTTGAGCGTGGCGTCGGTCAATATCCGACAACTGGTGCAGAGGTACATGCCATCGGCTCAGTCGAGATCGGGACCATGCTTGGAGAGTTCCGAACGAAGGGGTTTGAAGTAGGAACACTGGTAACCCATCCATCGATTCGGGTTTTCTTACATGCATCCAATCTTTTTGGGAGGCACCTTGCAATCCTTGGACAGACCGGTTCAGGTAAGTCATGGACCGTGGCATCACTGGCACAGAAGGCAGTTGCCGAGATGCCCAAGGCTCATATCATCATTCTCGATCTGCACGGTGAGTATTGCTGGAAACGAGACGCAGACACTCGGCACTATGCGTTTAAGGATACTATTGTGAGGCATGTAGATGCTCGAGAGTTAGAAATTCCATACTGGCTTATGACGTTCTCCGAGCTGTGTGATCTTCTAATAGAACATAGCGAACGTGAGGCAACAAACCAAACAGCCTTCTTCCGCGATTGTCTACTTGATGCTCGCCGAGTGGAGAACACGGGTGCAACACCTTCCCTCGGGCTTCCGCGCGTGACGGTAGATACCCCAATTTACTTTTCTCTGGACGAGATACTGGCGAAGGTACAAGCTAAGAACATCGAGAGAGTTGACGGTGGAAAACGCCAAGGGCCGATGTTTGGAAACTTCGATCGGTTCCTAATGCGGATCGAGAGCAAGCTCAACGACACTCGATATGATTTTCTACTCAAACCGCAGCAACGAAAAACTTCGGCATCGCTTTCAGGGCTACTTCGTGATTTTGTTGGCCTGGGTAATCCAAAGCGGTCGGTGACAGTAATTGACTTGTCATCTGTTCCTTTCGATGTACGGCCCACAGTGGCCGCTCAAATTGGGCGCTTGGCATTCGAATTCAATTACTGGAATCCTCAGTACCGAGAATTCCCGATATTCCTAATTTGCGAGGAGGCCCATGTCTATATACCACGGGACAATAGTAGCCAATTTGAGGGGTCTCGCAAATCCATGGAGCGTATCGCTAAGGAGGGTCGCAAGTACGGTGTAGGACTGGCAATTGTCAGTCAGCGTCCGCATGAGATATCAGAAACCGTACTTGCCCAATGCGGGACGTTTGTGTGTCTGCGGATCACCAACCCCGACGATCAGGGTTACGTCCGACGACTTGTACCTGAAAGCGAAGGCGATTTTGTGAATGTGCTCGCTGGACTCGGACGAGGCGAAGCCCTAGTACTCGGCGAAGCGGTGCCTCTTCCAACCCGTCTTCGATTCGATAAGCCAGACCCTCCACCCAACAGCGACGATGTGGACTTCTACAATCAATGGAAGACTGGACCTGATGACCTTGATGTGGATAAAATTGTCGAAAGATGGCGAAAGCAGGAACGCTAAGTGTCATGACGGATTTACGCCTAACAAGGCACTGCACCGGACGCCGACCAGCGGCGCCGGTGAGCTTTGTCGTTAGCCCCAAAGGACGCACATGAAGGAGCGAGTATTCGCAGCATGCCCGCTGCGGCCTGAATTCGACGACCTCTATCTCGTCATCAAACAGATTGCCGAATCCCTGGGAGCGTCGGTGCTGCGCCCAGACGAGTTAAATAACCGGTATTACTTTATCGATCTTGTTTTTTATCACTGGATAGTCAAATGTTTTGTGTTGATCGATCTTAAGAGAGGGTTTTTGATGGCAATCAAGTTTGAATGTGACGAAAACGTGCCTACTTTATACGAATTTATAGTAGCTTTTAGGAGTTAATAGGGGTTAATAGACGTTGAGTAAAAAGTCCCGAAACATTGGATCCAGAACGAATAAGGTCTTATGATGGGGTTTTATGGAAGCGGGCAAAAACGCTGCATGCTTGTTCCGGCAGCCAAAACCCTTTTTGAAAAAAGGGTTCGTTATAACGGACTTCCAAAAAATTTTTATTAAAATGGTTTTTATTGTCTTCTTTTCTTTGTGTCCCTTTGTGTAACTTCGTGGCTAAAATTAGGGGGTGAATTTTGGTTTCCATTACACTTGAATGATAGATAAGAATGAAGTAAAATTCAATATTACTCAAATTTTTTAAGGAGAAAAAAATGAGAATATCAGTATGTATATTAATCGCCGTGTCGGTTTTGTTTTTCCTAAAACCCGCAGTTGCCCAGGGAATCTTGACCGATCCCTATGAAATAATGCAAAAAAGCTTCCAGGCGCAGAGAAATGCGGAAAACCCCGAAGCCCATAAATCCCAGTATTTCGAAGGCGCTGTGGTAGTCCAGGGTGCCGGGATGGAAGGTACCATAAAAGGCTGGAAACAAATCCCCCTTCGTTCCAGGGTGGAAACCGATCTGAAATTCTTTAAACAAATCCAGGGTTACAACGGCCAGGTGGAATGGGTGAAGGACACCAACGGAAAAGTCAATATCCAGAAGGACGAAAATTCCTTGAAACGAAAAAAAATCGAAGAGTTAAGCGATGAGGTCGACAATTTTAAACCCGGTTCCCCGTATTTTAAGCTGGAATTTAAGGGGATAGAGAAAGTCGGTACCACCGATTGTTATGTCATCGATATCGCCAATACCATCAACCAGGATAAGCAAACCTGTTACATCGATACCACCGGGTTCCTGGTGATGAAAACCTGCGACATCCAGCCCGATTCCCAGCAAAACACACTTTTTTCCGATTATCGCGATGTCAACGGCGAGAAATACCCCTTTAAAATGGACCTGGAACATTTACCCATCGGCCAGAAAATAACCATTACCATAGCGAAATTCGAAACCGGTATTCCCATAGAACCTTCGATCTTTGAGGTTCCTGTGCAGGACGCCGGGGATTTCCAATTTTTAAAGGGCGATCGATCCGAAGACGTTCCTTTTAAGCTCATTGAAAACCATCTGTATTTGCCGGTGACGATTAACGGGCAGGAAAAAGTATGGTGCCTGGATACCGGCGCAGAAATGTCGGTTATCGATACGGATTACGCGGCAGAGCTGGGACTTACTGCCGAAGGAAATATTAAAGGCACCGGCGTGAGTAAAACCGTGGATGTTTCGTTTGTGACCCTGCCGCCCTACAATACCGCCGGGATCCAATTCAAACCACAAAAAATCGCAGCGGTGGAAATCAAGAAGTTGTTTAAGTATTACATGGGACTTGACGCAGTCGGCATACTCGGGTACGATTTTCTATCCCGTTTCATTACAAAAATCGATTTTGCCAATGAAAAAATTTCCTTCTATCATCCCGATCATTTTAATTATGTTGGGTCTGGTCAAGTGCTGTCCGCCCCGTTGAAGGAGAATATATTTACTGTGCCCATGAGCGTAGATGGAAAATACAGCGGCATGTGGTCGCTGGATATTGGGGCCGGGAGCACCAGTTTTCATTACCCTTTTGCCGAGGAAAACGGTTTTCTTAAACTCCCGGGAGTCGATCGTGTAGGCAGCGGTGCCGGCGGCAACTTTAACGAAAAATTCGTCCGGTTCCGGGAACTGGAATTGGCCGGGTTTATTATTCCCAAACCTGTCATCGGTTTCCCCACTGAAAATGTCGAAGGCGCGTTTAGGGTCAAAGAAAGAATCGGGAACCTGGGCAATGATGTTTTAAAACATTTTGTTCTTTATCTTGACTATAAAAACCAGCGGGTGATGCTTGAAAAAGGGAAAGATTTCGATCGTGATTTCCCCCGGGATCGAAGCGGTCTTACGCTTTTGTTAACGGACGAAGACGGCCTGCTGGTATTTTATATCAGCGCTGGCTCGCCTGCGGCCTCAGCCGGCTTTCAAAAGGATGATATTATTACCTCCATCGATAGTAAAAAAATCTCCGAATTAGGCGGCGTACTGGGAGTCCGGGATTTATTCCGGGAAAAAGCCGGCACAGTATATACGATCGAAACCCGGCGTGGGAATGAAGTGAAGAAACTGGTCTTAACGCTTAAAGAATTAATTTAAAGCCGGATTTGTGCCTTCGGCGACAAGAAACCCTTTCGAGAAAGGGTTTCTTGACTTCCCAAAGCTTTTTATTATCAAAAG
>Ga0316628_100003445_pt1 | contig 12176 bp, 10 predicted proteins | sample OWC_Aug_M2_C1_D5_FD_207648 | JGI IMG/M metagenome (GOLD analysis project Ga0316628, IMG submission 207648) | Wetland soil microbial communities from Old Woman Creek delta, Ohio, United States - OWC_Aug_M2_C1_D5_C | ecosystem: Environmental > Terrestrial > Soil > Wetlands | place: USA: Ohio...
TCACGGCCGTGCACCCGCTCGCGCGGACGCTTGTCATTGCGGAAGCCCTGACCGGGCAGCTCTTTCCCGCGATCATCATCGGCGGGTTGGTGTCCTCGGCGCTCCAGACTCATTCGGAGCCCTGAGGGAAACAAATGACCAATGACCAATATCCAATGACCAAACGGGAAGGGCCGACCGCGTGCTAGTTGGGCAGACATAACGCGTTGGTGGATTCCTTCGTAAGGGCCTAACCTCCATTGGTCATTTGCCATTGGGATTTGGTCATTCCCCCGAATCGTGTTCTCGAATGATGGGGTGGACGAGCGCGTCAGGAGCCCACGCGTCGTAAAAGAGCAAGCAAGGGAGGAGACAACATGCGTGGAGGTGTGCTGAAGGGCGTGACGGTCGTCATCCTGGTCGCCCTCCTGGCGACCGGTTGCGCGGAGATGCAGGCGAACCCGAAGACGACGATCGGGGCGGCCGGAGGCGGCTTGACGGGCGGGCTGATCGCCGCTGCGGCGGGTGGAAATCCCGCGGCCATTGCCGCCAGCGTTATCGGGGGTATTCTGATCGGCGGCATGGTCGGGAACCTCCTGGACCAGCGCGACAAGCAGATGGCGGCCGAGGCGGCCCATCGGGCCATGGAAACGGCGCCGACCGGGAAACCCGTGGCGTGGAAGAACCCCGACAGTGGCCACTCGGGGACGGTCACCCCGACGAAGACCTACCAGACGGCGAACGGCAACTACTGCCGCGAGTACCAGACCACCGTGCTCATCGACGGCAAGCAGGAGCGGGCCACCGGGACCGCCTGCCGGCAGCCGGACGGCACCTGGCAGATCGTGAACCAGTAACGCACACGGACCCCCACGTGGGGAGGAGGATCACATGGGGCGGACACTCTGGGCAGTCCTGATCATCGCAGCCGCTCTCGCCTATCTGCCGGCTTATGTGGGCGCCCAGACCCCCACGCCGGATTGGCGAGAGGGCTTCCGGGCCCACGACAAGAACGGCGATGGGCGTATTGACCGTGCCGAGTTCCAAGACTGGGTCCTTGACGGGTTCTACTTCCGGGACAAAGACCGCAAGGGGTACCTGGTTCAGGCGGACCTCCAAGGGGTGGCGTCACCCGCGGTGTTCCTAGCAATTAATCGTAAAGGAGATGGCAAGCTCACCCTGAACGAGTTTCTCAACGCGCTCTTCCAGGACTTCGCGGCGGCGGACGTGAACGGGGACGGGGCCCTCACCCAGGACGAGGTCGCAGCGTACATCCAGCAAGCCAAAAAGTGAGTTCCGACGTTCGTGCCCTAGGCGTGAGGATCGCGGGACGGAGTCGGGTGTTTCCCGGAGCGCGCCGAATATCGGCCAGGAAGGCGGATAGACCGTCTCACTAAAGGAGAACGCAGATGCCCACGATCCTTCCCAAGACCGCAGCCATCCTCGCCCTGTGCTGCCTCTGCGTGTTCGGCGTCACCGCCTGCGGTGGGGGCGGGGCGGACGTCAAGAGCGAAGTTACGACGACGACCGTCGGGCAGCAACTCATGGACCTGAAGAAGGCGCTCGACGCTGGGGCCATCACCAAGGATGAGTACGAGAAGGAGCGGGCAAAAATCCTGAACCGGTAACGGTGCGGGATGGCACAACAAACCTACCCGGCACTCTGCGAACTGCGCTCATGCTGGCAGCACGGAAGGATGATCTGCTTCAGTCGCAAAGAAAGGAAGGAAGCCATGAAAAGAATCTTGCGCAGCATCCGCCCTTTGGGCGCTCTGCTTGCCGCGCTTCTGGCCGTGTGCGTGTGGGGCGGGCCGGTCTGCACGGCGGCGGCCGGTGAGGCGGAGAACGCCCAGCAACTGGTCGACAAGGCGCGGCTCACGCTCAACGCGTTTGTGGCCGACAAGGAGATGGGGCCGCCCTTGAAGGAGCTCCTCAAAAAGGCCAGGGGCGTCCTCATCTATCCGCAAGTGCTCCGGGGCGCCTTCATTGTCGGCGTGTCGGGCGGCAGCGGGACGTTCGTCGCTTACGACCAAAAAGCCAAGAAGTGGGGTGGGCCGGCCTTCTACACCATCGGAGAGGCGAGCTTCGGTCTCCAGGCCGGGGGCGACGCCTCCGAGGTCGTCCTGGTCGCGTTGAGCGAGCGCGGCATGACCGCGCTCCTCGCCACGAGCGCGAAGCTCGGCGCTGATGCGGGCGTCGCCCTCGGGCCGGTCGGCGCTGGGGCCGAAGCGGCGACCGCCAATCTCAGCGCGGACATCATCAGCTACTCACGGGCAAAGGGCCTCTACGCGGGTATGTCCGTCGAAGGGGCGGTGGTGGCGACCCGGGACGCGCTCAACAAGGCCTACTACGGCAAAGCGGTCGGCCCGACGGATATCCTGGTGAAGCGCACGGTGTCGAATAAGCATGCCGCCGGCCTGATCGGTGCCGTCAGCAAGGCGGCGGGGAAGTGAACTAGCAGGCTGCTGAAAAAGGTCCATCTACCGCGTTGGCGCGCTCGCGCGGCGCTGCGACGTACGTGCTAAGTACGCCTCGCGCCTGCACCCATCCTTGTGGATGGGTCCCCGGCTTGCCGCCTTGTATCTGAACCTTTTTGAGCAGCCTGAAACGACGAGGTCTTCAGCAGCCGGCAAGAGGTCCGGTCGTCCACTCTTACGTGGGAGGATGCCATGCGTTGCAGCGAGGTAACTCAACCCAGGCAACGGTGCTGCCCGCTTGGATTGGGGCGATGGCGAGACCACGCCGCAGAGATGCGCCTGGAGCAGCAAGAGTAGGACTAAGGTCCGATTGATTTCCCCCCCTTGCTCCGCATATATTTCCGGGAGTCACTCCTCTTTTTCCCACGGAGACGAAATGTCTTCACCCTTCGTGGCGATCGTGGACGACGATGCATCCGCCAGACGGGCGCTGACACGCCGCCTGCAATCCGCGGGATCCGCGTTCGCGTCTACGCCTCGGCGACGGTGTTTCTCGAAACCGGGATCACAAGCAATCCAGCGCGCATTGTGAATAGAGCCGTCACGGGCAAATGAAGGTAGAGCACCAGGAACCGAACCACAAAGGAGGACGTCATGCGCCGCAGAAGAGGGGTAACGTGCGCCGATGAGCGGGGCGCCGCGTGTGAGGGACGGCGCTGGAGGCGTCGCTCCGTGGTCGTGCTCGGCCTTCTGTGCGCCCTCGGGGCACTCGTCCCCGGGGCGGCCCGCGCCGCGGAGACGAGCCTGGACCAACAGGAAATAATCGCGGCGGCTCGTATCGCCCGAGTCCTCCCGGGGGTGGTGGGGATCATCGTGAATGTCGGAGCCGACGTCACGGTGCGGTGCGGGCCCAAGGACATCTACGAGGTCAAGCCCGACCCGGACACGGAGAACGGCACCGGCTTCATCATTCATCCCGACGGCTGGATTGCCACCAACGGCCACGTGGTCAAGCCCGTCTACAAGGACGACGAGGAGCACATCACCGCCTTCCTCGAACAGGCCGCGCAGGCGGCCTGCGGCCCCGGCCTCAAGAAGCTCCCCGAGGCGCGGCGCAAGGCCCGGATGGCGGCGATCCTCAAGGATCCGGAGAACCGGAAAGGGGTCAAGCTGACGAAGAAGCTCGATGTGTACTTGCCGACCGGAGAGGGGCGGCAGGGCTTCCCCGCGGTCGTGAAGGCGTACAGCCCACCCATCGACCCCGAGCTCTTACCGAAGGACGGAAGTACCCCGAATCCCCCGATGCTGGATGCGGCCCTCATCAAGATCGAGGCGAAGGATCTCCCGACGGTCCAACTGGCTCCGAGCGCCGGGCAGGCCGTGGCGCTCGGTCAACAGCTCGTCATCGTGGGATATCCCGGGGTCGTGGTCTGGCACGATTTCCTCAGCAAGAAGTCCCGAGCCGAGGCCACCGTGACCTTCGGCCGGGTCTCGGCTTTCCGGCTGGACGTGAACGAGCGCTGGATCCTCCAGACGGACGCGCCCATCTCCTGGGGCAACAGCGGCGGCCCCGCCTTCAACATCAAGGGGGACGTCGTGGCGCTGGCCACCTTCATCTCCACCTCCTTGGAGGGCGACCAAGCGATCCAAGGCTTCAACTTCCTGATCCCCATTGACTCGATTCACGCCCTGGCCAAGCAGGTCGGCATAACCCCCAGCACCGACAGCCCCTTCACCCGAGCCTGGGACCAGGCGACCCAGGCACTGATCGAGGGCCGCTACGCGGAGGCGATAGCCCACGCGGAGGAGGCCGACAAGCTCGTGCCGGGGCTGATCGATGTCCGGCGCGCCATCGTGCGGCTCCGGCAGCTGCAGAGCGCGAAGCCGTAGGGCGGAGGTAGAACAGGGGACAGCTGGCAGCGGGCAGCAGGCAGAATACGGCAGGCGCCGGGGAGCAGGGGTGCAGGGGGGTAGGAGGGTCGGGGGACAATGCAAAACCGACAACCGACAAAGGAAAACCGATCAAGGGGCCTTCAATGATCGGTTGTCGGTTGTCAGTTTCTCATTTTGCATTGGCTTTGCAATATTTCGTGTCGTTAAAATGACTGGTGCGTCGTGTGCTTTTCGCAGCGGTTGGCGCCGTGGGTCGATACGGTAAAGCCCGCGATCCGCGGGAGCAAGCGAGCGGGGAGGAGCGTATGCGACAGGATGCGCGCGAACGGTTTGGGCTGAGGCGCGCCCAATGGTGGAAGGTTCTGCTGGCGGTGGCGGAACTGGCGTTCTGCGCTGGCCTTGCGGCGCCCGCGGCGGCGGGGACCATCTGGGATCGGGTGTCGGAGACGGTGCTGCCCAATGGGCTCAAGGTGCTCTTGGTGGAAGAGCCCAAGGCCCCCGTGGTGACCGTCCAGATCTGGTACAAGGCGGGCGCCCGGAACGAGCCCCTGGGCAAGGGCGGCCTCGCCCACATGATGGAACACATGATGTTCAAGGGGACACCCAAGACCGGCCCCAAACAGTTCTCCGTCATCGTGCAGCGCAACGGCGGCCAGGATAACGCCCACACGGCCCGGGATGCCGCGGCGTACTACGAGGATTTCGCCGCGGATCGCGTCAATCTCGGCCTCGAACTCGAGGCGGACCGGATGGTGAACGTTCTGTTCGAGGAGAAGGAGTTCCTGCCGGAACGGGACGTCGTGTACGAGGAGCGGCGGCTCCGGATCGAAGACCAGCCGAGCGTCACCCTGGGCGAGGTGATGCGGGCCACCGCCTTCATGGCGCATCCCTACGGGCGGCCGACGATTGGCTGGCCCAGCGAGATCAAGGGCTGGACCCTGCAGGATGCCATGTGGTTCTACAAGACGTATTACGCACCAAATACCGCCACGCTGATCGTGGCGGGCGACATCAAGAAAGACGAGGTCCTCAAGAAGATCACCGAGCTGTTCGGGCCGATCCCCCGCGGGCCGGCGCCGCCGCCGCTCGTCATCCCTGAGGAGCCACCCCAGATCGGCGAGCGGCGGATTTTTGTCCGCAAAGAGGCGGAGCTGCCGATCTTCTTCGCGGTCCACCACGCCCCGAACCTCACGCACCCGGACAGCGCCCCCCTGAACGTCCTCGCCTACGTGCTGGGCGGGGGGGAGAGTGCGCGGCTGCACAAGAAGGTGGTCTACGAGCTGCAGCTGGCATCCTACGCCGGCGCGGATTACAACCCCGTCTACATGGATCCGTATCTTTTCGGCCTCAGCGCCGGTCCCCTGCCGGGGAAGACGGCGGAAGAAGTCGAGCGCGCCATGGTGGCCGAGGTGGAGCGAGTCCAGACGGAGCCGATCACCGACCGGGAACTCCAGAAGGCCAAGAACCAGATCGAGGCGGAGTTCGTCTTCGCCCAGGACTCGGTCCACATGCTGGCCAATCTTCTGGGTGCATATGAGTGCGCGGCGAGCTGGAAGCTCCTGACGACGTACGTGGACGGCATCCGCAAGGTCACAGCAGCGGATGTGCAGCGCGTGGCCCGGCAGTACATCGTGCCGGATAACCGGACGGTTGCCATTCTGATCCCGACGAAACCGGGCGGCGGCGCCCCGCCGACAAAGTAGGAGGCGTGTGATGAGACAGACCTGGAATCGCCTGGGCACATGGGCACGCCCCACGGTCCGATCGATCGGGCTCCTGGTCGGTGCCATTCTTCTCATGGGGGCGCTCACGGCCGAGGTCAAGGCTGCCGCACTCGCCCAGCGCGAGGTGCTCCCCTCCGGGATGGTCCTTCTGGTGGCCGAGCGGCCCGCAGTGCCGATCGTGGCGGCCACGCTCACGCTCCAGGCCGGCGCCGTGTTCGATCCACCCGGCAAACCCGGGGTCGCGAACCTGACCGCCATCATGCTCAGCCAGGGAACCACAACCCGGACCGCCCCGCAGATCAGCGAGGCGATCGAGTTCGTGGGCGGCTCCTTGAGCGTGGAGTCCGGCACGGACACGGCGCGACTGTCCTTCTCCATGCTGAGCAAGGATCTGGACCTGGCCCTGGATCTGATGGCAGACCTCCTCACCAATCCGACCTTCCCGCCGGCCGAGCTGGCCAAGAAGATCCCGGAGGTCCTGGCGAGCCTCAAGCGGAACCAGGAGGATCCCGGGACGGTGTCCTACGAAGCCTTCATGACGCTGGTCTACGGGTCCCATCCGTATGGGAAGCCGACCGAGGGCACCGAAACCAGCGTGCCGACGATCACGCGGGACGACATCGTCGCTTTCTATCAGGCGTACTACCGCCCCAACCGGGCCGTCCTGGCCGTGGTCGGCGATGTCACCATGGCGGATCTCAAGCAGCGCTTGGCGGCGCGACTGGGCGGTTGGGCACCTGGCGGTCCGCCTCTTGCCAAACCGGCTCCGCCTGCCCCGCTGACGAAGAGCGTGACGAAGACGATCCAGCGGGAGGTCACGCAGGCCGCCATCAATTTCGGCCACCTCGGGATCACCCGAGACAACCCCGACTACTATGCCGTATACGTGATGAACTACCTGCTGGGGGGCGGAATGAACTCCCGGCTTCCGCAGAAGATCCGCGAGGAGAAGGGCTGGGCGTACGATGTCGGCAGCGCGTTTGCGCCGGGCAAGTACGCCGGGGACTTCAGCGTGTCAATGCAGACCAAGAACGAAGTCGCCCAGGACGCCATCGACGCCGCGCTGGCGGAGATCCGGCGCATCCGCGATCAGCCCGTCTCCGACCAGGAGCTCGCCGATGCGAAGGCATACCTCACCGGGAGTTTCCCTCTGCGGCTGGACACCTCGGCCAAGGTCGTCGGCATGCTGGCGGCCATCGAGCAGAACAACCTCGGCCTGGACTACGTGGAGCGGTACCCGACCCTCATCAACGCCGTGACGGCTGCGGACGTGCAGCGGGTGGCGCAGAAGTATCTCAACCCCGACACGTACGCGCTGGCGGTGGTCGCAGACCTGACGAAGGCGAAATTCAAGCCGTAGCGCTCAGCGCCATCGACGGGGCGCGGCATCCAGGTGCCGACAGGGAGACATGGCCATGATAGCGTGTCGACGGTTCCTTCTTCCGGGAGCAGTTGCGTGTGGTCTGCTGTGCGGCGTGTTGATGTCCGAGGTGCGCGCGCAGGACATACCGTGCACCGACGAGATCCAAACCTACTGCGCCGATGTCAAGCCCGGGGGCGGCCGCATCCTCGAGTGCCTCAAGACCAACGAGGCGAAGCTATCGCCCGCGTGCACCCGGCGGGTGAACGAGCTCCAGGGGGCCGTGAGTGGGCCGCTGGGCGCCTGTCGCGACGACTGGGCGGCGCTGTGTTACCATCCGCGTGCCTCGACGGATCGCCAATCGATGCTGCAGTGCCTGCAGGCGAATCGCGCGAACGTATCGGCCGGCTGCCAGAAGGCGTTGCAGAGTATGAGCGGCACGCGGCAGCAGCCCCGCGGGATGGCGCCCTGACAGGTTTCCGGTGGCACCCGAAACGCGCACGCGCCTGATTCCGTCGTGTAGTGATTGTCCGCGTGCTCGCCTTTCCGCCCACGGTCGACGGGCGGACGGACGTCGGAGGGAGGGGGATGCCGATCGTGGATGCCTATCTGAAGACGCTGTTCGTTGACGCCGGGACCGGCTATTACCGGCTTCAGCGTTTCCGCGTTGGCGATTTCTTCGGGCCGGTGGACCTCGGATTGCACCTCGCCGGACGTTACAACAGCCTGAACATCGGTGTGGGGCTCCTGGCGGGCTCCATCTTCCCCGGCTCCAATCGCTTGATCCTGACGGGCTTCTCCCCGTGCTGGGGCGGATTTTTCGTGTCGTCCATGGGCGGGGCGGGCCTTGTCTTCGACAACCTCGGCCTCAACATGGTCTCCATCATCGGCAAGGCGCCGACACCGTCGGTCCTCGTGCTGAACCGGACGCACGGCGAGGAGATCGAGGTGAGGGTGGTGCCCGTGGATCTCGCGCGGATCTGGGAGACCGGCCGCGGTGGGATCTACGGGCTCATGGATGCGGTGTACGCCCAGTTCGGCGACGCCTACGAGACCGACCCGCGGATCCTGGCGGTCGGGCCGGCCGCCGCCGCGACGGATTTCGGCGCCATCGGATCGGTTCCCGTCGGCCGTAGCAAGCTGTCCCATGTGGACACGTGGGCTGGGCGGGGCGGCTTCGGCAGCAAGCTCCTCCAGCAGCACGGGATCGCCGCCGTCATCTACGGCGGGACGTACGTGGACGAGGATTTCCGGGACCGCAAGGTTGCCGACCAGTGGTTCGAGGAGCGGTACAAGAAGAAGCTGGCCGCCAAGGACCTGGAGGCAACCGTCAAGTACCGCTACGACCCCAAGTTTGAAACCGGCGGCACGCTGGGGGTGAACTATGCGACAGTCGGGGGCCGCCTGATCGCCTTCAACTACGCCAGCATCTACCTCGGCGAGGCGGAGCGGCGGGAGATACACCAGCGGCTCATCCTCGATCACTACCTCAAGCAGTTCAACGAGGAGACGATCCAGCCGAAGGAGCAGCACACCTGCGGCGAGCCGTGCCCGGCGGTCTGCAAGAAGATGCGGGAGGAGTTCAAGAAGGACTACGAGCCGTACCAGACGATGGGCCCGCTCTGCGGCATCTTTGACCAGCGGGCGGCCGAGCGGCTCAACCACCACGCCGACATGCTGGGGTTCGACGCGATCTCGGTGGGCGGTGTGTTGTCATGGCTCATGGAGGGGCTGGCGACCGGGACGCTCCGGCCGGAAGAGCTGGGCGTGACGGGCACGCCTGTGTTCACGGCCAAAGACTTCCGGGTCGAGACCGACTCCATGACCAATGCGGCCCTGGGCGTCGAACTCCTGGATTCCATCGTGAAGCGGCGCGGTCTGCTGAACCTGGAGGAGGGGGCCCGGAAGTTCGCCCGGCGACTGGCGCGCGAGCGCGGGAAGAACATCCTCGACCCGTTCGTGTACATCGCCTACGCGCGGAAAGGATGGATGGTCCCAAACCAGTACTGGACCCCGGGCGCGCTGTCACCGATGGCGATCATGGGTAAGTACTACATGTACTACGGGAACGAATTCATGCCGCCGCGCAAGCTGGGCCGGATCAACGCCCAGCGGTTCCGCGACGAGCTGATCATGGACAACCTGGGCATGTGCCGGTTCCACCGCCTGTGGGCCGAAGAGATGCTTCCGGACGTGATGGGGACGCTCTACGAACAGAAGGAAGGGTTCCTGACGAGGCTGGCCGTCACGGCAAGCCGCATCAACAGCCGGAACGCGTCCGTGTTCTGGGAATCCGAGCGGAGCGCCGATCTCGTCGCGACGTTCCTGACCCGCCAGCGGGACGTCGAGGGGAACACCGACAAGGAACTGCTGGAATGGATTGACCGGTTCGCGCGAGACAAGAACGAAGCGGCGCTGAGCTTCTGGTACGACGTCCACAAGGGCATCCACGAGTCGCTGCGGGAGTTTTGAGGGCCCCGGCCGTATCTTCGCCGTCACGGTAAAATCCTCCATGTGATGGACAGCGTATCCCGCACGGTTGTCTGTCATCGCCCACAGCCAGGCGTGGTGCGATCGACCGCCGCGGCGCCCGGGCGTGCGGGAGGTGCCTCACACGTCGGAATCGGCATCGTGGTCGCCATGGCCATCACGCATCGCGCAGATGCCGCGGCGTGACCCGGCGACAAAGTTCACGATCTCAACGGCCGGACCACTCGTGAATTCTTGGCGCATCCTGTCCAGGGCCTGACTGACGTTCAGTTGAGACCGGTACAGGATCCTGAACGCCCGCTGGACCTGCGCCCGGTCGGCCGGCGACAGGCCGGCCCGGCGCATGCCGATGGTGTTGAGCCCCCCGATCCGGTTACGCGCGAGCCCGGCGGTGGTACAGAACGGCGGGACGTCCTTGCCGATCCCGCAGCCGCCGGACAGCATGGCCAGGCGTCCGACGCGGACGAACTGGTGTATCACCGCATTGCCGCTGATGAAGACTCCGTCGTCGACCTCCACATACCCACCCAGCAAGGCGCCATTGGCCACGATGACCCGGGCGCCCAGCTTTACGTTGTGGCCCACGTGGCTGTTCGCCATGAGAAAACACCCATCACCGACCACGGTCGCCGTGCCCGGTTTCGTGCCGCGGTGAATGGTGACGTGTTCGCGGATCACACAGTCGGCGCCGATGCGGACGAACGTCTCGACCGGCTGGAATGCCAGGTCCTGCGGCAAGTCGCCGATCACCGCCCCCGCATGAATCCGACAATTGGGGCCGATCGTCACTCCACGGTACACGACGGCGTGCGGCCCGATGTGCACATCGGGTTCGATCACTGCGCCGTCCTCGATCACCGCCGTTGGATGGATAGTGCTCATCGCCGTGTCCTTATGGGTTGCTGGATGATATGTTCGGGGCCACTGGCGAGCAGTGAGCGCACGAGCGGCCGGCGTTGCCGTCGGCTCAGCGCATCGTCGGTGAGATGCGCCCCACCGCACCCACAGGAGGGGCGGCCCACCCAGGACAAGCGAGCACTCCCCCGGACCTCGGAGCAGCCTGCTACAGGACGCCGGGTGGGGGATGCTCCGGGCGGTCGCTCCCCAGTAGCGGCAACGTGCGTCTCGTTGGTCGGAAGACTGGACCGGTTGGAGTCTACGCCGAGTGAACCGGGCAGTCTATGGGATTTTTGGCCTATCCGACCTTGGTTCCGCGGAGAGGATGAGGCGTCACCGCCGGGAAATGACACATGGTCGCCCGATGTCAGGCCGGCCAATGAGGCTCGTGACCGCAGATCTTGCGGAAGGTCATCGCGGAGCGCGTCGCGATCAAACCGCTTGAGGTCCACCGGTATCGTTGGACGGCACCGTTGAACGGCTGGGCCGCCCCGGGGGAGGCGCATAGAAGCGATCCCTGCTCCGGGGAAATGGACTCATACGACGGCGACTCGACGCCGCGCAAAACCGAAGACACCGGAGAAGTGGGGTCGAAATGGGTTCGCCGATCCGAGGGGAGTTCTTCACAATTATGGTGCCTCCCCCCGGGACGGCGTCATCCCTCAAGGGACGGTCGTGTAACACATAGGGCCGGAGTGGCCAAGCTTCATTGGTTCCATAGGCTGCTGTCTTGACATCCCCCACCCCACTGGATATGGTACGACCCTCGCAGGCACCTGCCGCCCCGAAGGCGGAATGTCCAGGCCGCGCCCACGACGGAGATCGGGAGCGGCGACGGGAGAATAGTCCCGGGAAACTGCAGGCGGGGTAGATCAGCGGTCACGGATGCCCGGGTTGTTCGCGAATTTTCGTGAAGAATCCGGGCTCGAAAAGGAGAGAGCGAATGGCGACAATTCGAGGAGCTTTCAGAATCCGCTCCGCGGCAATCGCAATCTGCATTCTCGCCCTGGCGGGTTGCCTGTCGCAGCCAGCCGGGGCCCAGGAGTCTCCCCGGTATGGTGGAACCCTTATCGTCGGGGGAAGCGGCGATCCCGTCTCGCTGAACCTGGCAGCAGGTTTCAGCACCGTCGACACCCTGGCCGCGGCCCACATTTATAACTTCCTGGTCGTTTCGGACTCCGAGCTGAACCCGCAGCCAGACCTGGCGGAATCCTGGAAGGTCTCCGAGGACGGGCTGACGTACACCTTCAATCTGGTGAAGAACGCCACCTGGCACGACGGGAAGCCCTTCACCTCCGCAGACGTGAAGTTTTCTCTCACCGAGGCGCTCGGCAAGCTCCACTCCCGCGGCGCGGTCGTGCTCAAGGCGGTGGAGTCCGTAGAGACCCCGAATCCGTACACCGTGGTCCTCAAGCT
>Ga0316628_100003447_pt1 | contig 12175 bp, 11 predicted proteins | sample OWC_Aug_M2_C1_D5_FD_207648 | JGI IMG/M metagenome (GOLD analysis project Ga0316628, IMG submission 207648) | Wetland soil microbial communities from Old Woman Creek delta, Ohio, United States - OWC_Aug_M2_C1_D5_C | ecosystem: Environmental > Terrestrial > Soil > Wetlands | place: USA: Ohio...
GAGACGGTGCTGTAGCCGTACGCGGAGAAGGCGCCGAGGAAGACGAGCGCGTCCATCCCGAACGACCCGTGGCGCGCCCCTCGCAGGGCGCCGCGGAAGAAGGGCGCGCCGGAGTAGAAGAGGACCGGTGTGGAGAGGAGAAAACAAAGCCATCGGAAAAGGCGCACGTATTGCGCGTCGATCCCCTGGAAGTAGCCGGCGTAGAGCCCGGCGGTGAAGAGCATGACCTGCATCGACAGGAAGGCCGCGGTGCCGAAACGCAGCAGCAGGTCCGACTTCTCCCGCCGCAGGGCGTCGCCGGCAGGAAGGGATTCCGCGGGGTACGGCGCATACCCGAGGGCGCGGATCGCCGCGACGACGTCCCCGATCCCGAGGACCCCGGGCGTCCATGCCACGCGCGCCCTGCCGGTCGCGAAGTTCACGCGCACCGATCGTATGCCGGGCCGCCTCTCGAGGTAACGCTCGATGAGCCAGACGCAGGAGGCGCATCGGATCCCGGAAATCAGGAGGTCCGCCTCGTCCTCGCCGCCCGTCGTGCGCACGGTTCCGTCGAAGGCATCCATCGGAACCCGGGCCGTCTCCGGCGGACCGGGAGTCCACCCCTTCCGGCGGGCGTAGAAACCGGTAAGGCCTTCGGAACGAAGCAGCCCGTGGACCGCCCGGCAACCGGGGCAGCAGAAAAGCGCCTCCTGCCGATCGACCGTTTCCCGGATCGCGGATTCCGCCGGGACCTCGGCGAGACAGTGCGCGCAGACGGCCATGGCGGCTTCCCCGCTCAACGGAGGAACGCGCGGGCGGCGAAGGCGACGCCTGCGGCAACGAGGAGGACGGATGCGACCTTCGACAACGTGCCTCGGAGGCGCGGACCCGCCGCGGCGATCGCCTTGCCGAACAGGAACAGGGCGGGGAACGTGCCCGCACCGAAGGCTGCCATCGCCAGGGCCCCCCGGAGGAACCCCTCGGCCGGGGATCCGGCCTCCATTCCCGATCTCGCCGCCGAAAGGAGAGCGGTGTAGACCAGGCCGCAGGGGAGGAGTCCGACCGCCAGACCGAGGGGGAAAGCGGCCCCCGGGCCGCCCGCCTCGGCCGCACGCCGGGCGACGCCGACAAGGGCGCCCCCCGATGGCGCGGCCCCCTCGATCCGGCGGGCCCACGGCAGCCAGCCGCCGAAGGAGAGTCCCATCAGCACGATCATCACGCCGGTGGCGGCAAGGAGGAACCGCTGGAACGGGGCGACCCATGCGGCGAAGCGGAGGAAGGATCCCGATGCCCCGACCACGCCGCCCGCGATGCCGTACGTCGTCACGCGGCCCAGGTGGAACAGGAGGTGGGGAAGCGCGGCCGAGCGGTTCCGCAGCGCGATGGCGTAGCCGGCGACCAGCGGGCCGCACATCCCGATGCAATGTCCGGCTCCTCCCAGCAGCCCCGCGCCGAAAAGGATCCACGGCAAGGTTTCAGTCGGCCACGTCAAGATGGAACACCGCCTTCCCGGCGCCCGGCGCCGTCACCGTCGCTTCCCAGCCGCGCCGTCCGCTCGGGCAGCGGACGAACACTCCCTTGCCCCGGTATCGGCCGTCTGCCCCCCGTGACAGATCGACGCGGTTCCGTCCCATCTCCATCCCCGGCATCGACAGGTCGACGTACGGCGAGGCCGTCCCGGCGTATCCCTGGAGGGATACGATGAAATCGACCTCCCGCATCGATCCGGGCGGCCAGGGGGTGATCGAGAGGAGGACCTCCCGTCCTTCGATGGACCCGCGCAGGGCGCCCGCCGCGTCGGACGGCGGCACGACGGCCGCCCAGCGGCGCCGGGGATGGAGCCTTCCGGCGTCCACGGAGAGGGAGAGGACCCACCGCCCGGGAAGGGGGAAGTTTACGTCGGCGCCGTATTTCCCGGGGGAGACCTCCTGGAGGAGCCAGGTCCGATCGTGCCGGGTCCCCTCGATCCGCATCGTGTCGAGGGTGACCCGCGCGCTGCGAAGCGGTCCCGCCGAGGTGGCGAGCGTGGCCAGGATCCGATTGTTTCCCGCGCGATATCGTTCGGTGACGTCCACCGTGAATCCCTCCCGCGACTCCTCTTCCCGCGCCGTGAACTCGTTGCTCGCGGCTTCGGAATATCGCCGGTCGACGAGCCCGTCCCAGGATCGATGGGCGATGTAGATCGTCGCTCCCATAAGGAGCGCGAAGGCGGCGATCAGTCCGCCGACCAGTCGCTTCACGGAAATGCCGCCTTCCGGACGATGCGGAACCCCCTGCCGCTGGCGGCGATCAGGATCTCCCCCGGAGTCTCCTCATTCCCCTGCACGGTCACCGTGCCTGTAACGCGCCCCCGGGAGGGTACTGTGACCCCCGGGTCGTCCAGGAGGCGCGCCGGTCCCTCGACGGACAGCGCCACTGCGACCGGCCGGTCCGAGTCGTTCCGCACGGAGTACCGGTAGACGTTCCCCCGCGTCGTCCCGGCTGTCCCGTCCCATTGCACGGCGAACCGGACGTCGGGGCGGCTCCAGACCGCGACGAGGAAGACGAGCGCAGCGGCGAGGCAACCCCCCGCGAACAGGTACGCTTTCCCGCGCAGGACCGTTCCACGGTACGCGATGAAGGGAGGGATGTTCCGGCGCAACGTCACCTCCCGGCATGCGTCGATGCACGCCGCGCAGGCGATGCACTCCCGCTGCCCTCCCTTCCGGATGTCGATCCCGACGGGGCAGACACGGGTGCACCGGTCGCAGCGGAGACAATCGGCCCGCGCGGGGTCATATGCGACCGCGAGCGTCTCCCTGTCGGCGAGGACATTCTGAAGCATCGCATACGGGCACGCCGTCCTGCAGAAACGGGAGCCCACGACGGCCACCATGACGTAGATCACCCCCCATTGCGCCAGGAAGAAGCCGAGGAGGACCGGGGACCGGAAGAGGTTGCGCGTCGCCTCGGCGGGAGGGACGAAGTACCACAGGAGGGAAAGGGACACCAGGGCGCAGAAGGGGAGCAGCGCCAGCGTTTTTCCGGCGGCCCGGAAACGGGCGGGCAGCGCGGAGGCGATCCACTCGCCGATCTCTCCGATCACCGTCTGGGGGCAGAGCCAGCCGCACCACAATCGTCCGAAGACGACCGTCACCCAGAGGATGAGCGCCGTGAGGAAGAGCGTTCCCAACAGGACCAGGTAGAACTCGTCGATCGGGACGACCGCCCCGAACAGGTGGAGCGAGAGGGTGGAAAGGTCGAATCGCGCCGCGCTGCGTCCGCGGATCCGGAGGAACGGAAGGAGAAGAACCGCCGCCCCCCCGAGGAGGGCGACGATCCTTCGGCGTATTTTCCACATGGGACGAGTGTAACCCGGGGCGGGGAGGGTTAAGGCTTCTTCCCGTACTCCCGGACCGAGTCGACGTAGGCCAGCACTTTCCAGATCCGGTCCCGTCCCAGTTCCGTCTCGAAGCCCTGCATTCCGCCGGGGCGGCCCATGGCGATCGATTCGTACTTCTGGCCGTCCTGTTCCCCGTACTTCAGGTGGCCGGTCAGGGAGGGGCCGTCCTCACCCTTTAGGTGTTTTCCGTGGCAGTCCCTGCACTTTTCCGCGTAGATGATCTGTCCTTCCGCCACGGCCTTGTCGTCCCGCTCGTACGGATTTTCGGTCATCTTCGCGGCGACGGCGGAGGCTCTCGCCTTGTCCGCCGCCGTCTCCCGCTCGAGCACCTTGTATTGGGACCACCCGCTGATCCAGGGAGTGTAGGCGGCGATGTAATAGAGGCCGAACGCGATCAACCCGAACAGCAGAACGAGGAAACCGCGGGGAACCTTGTTGTGCGCCTCCATCTTCCCGATCGGTTCGTCCATCGTCTCATCCCTCCCGGCGGCTGCCCGAAGAATCGGGCAGGGGATCGTCGTCGGCCAGCATCCGGTGCTTGGGGGCTTCCACGCGCTCGTATCGCTTACGGCTGAAATAGTACGCGATGATCCCGGCGAAGATCCCGGCGAGGAGCAGCGTGAAGAGGAGGTATGCCAGCGCGCGCGGCGTCATCGGCCTTCCTTTTCCAGGTGACGGATGTAGGCGACCGCCTTCCACACCCGGTCCTTCCCGAGCTGCGGAAGGAACGAGGGCATCCCTCCGGGGCGCCCGCCCGCGACGGAGGCGAACAGTTCCGCGTCCGAACCGCCGAACTTGTGCACGGTCGTCGCCAGCTTCGGGCCGAATCCCCCGGCTCCCTTTTCGCCGTGACAGGTCCGGCAATTCTCCTTGAAGATCTTCTCGCCTTCCTCTTCGGCCGCGCGGCTTCCGCCGAAGGGGTTCTTCGTCTCCGCCGCCTCGGCGACGGCAGATCCCACCGCGGTTTTCTGCGCCGCTTTCAGATCCCGCCCAAGCTTCTGGAGATACGCCACCAGCGCGTCGAGTTCCGTGACCTCCCCCTGGAGGGCGACCGGGGTCGCCTGGGAGCGCACCTGCGCGGACGGATAGGCCGGCGCCGTGACCGTCGTCCGGAAGGCGGCCAATTGCCGTACGACTTCCGCGTCGTCGTAGCCGAATCCGAGCGTTTTCACCTTCCTGGCCGTGAGGGAGGTGTCGAGCTTCGTCCGGGCGATCCATGGGTAGGAGGGCATGTTCGTCGTCGGGAACATGGAGCGGGGGTTCGACATATGGCGGTAGTGCCACGAATCGGGGTATTTCCCGCCGACCCGCGCCAGGTCCGGACCCGTGCGCCGCGAACCCCACAGGAAGGGCCGGTCCCAGGCCGATTCCTCGGGCTTGGAATAATCACCGTACCTGGCGACCTCCGTTCTCATCGGCCGAACCGTCTGGGTGTGGCAATTGTTGCACCCTTCCCGGATGTAGATGTCCCTCCCTTCCGTCTCGATGGCTGTGTACGGCTTGATCAGCGGGCTCACCGGCTGGGTCGACGGAAGAAAGAGGGGGATGAAGGTGGTGACCAGCGTACCGACCGATATGACGGCCACCGCCGCGACGGCGAGGAGGACGGGCTTCTCGTACAGGCTGTTGAAGTTCATTCGGGTTCTCCTGACTCAAGCCGCCTGGGGTTTCCGGGAGGTCATGGCGATGTTGTATGCGAAGACCAGGATCCCCGCGAAATAGAGAAGGCCGCCTGCGAGCCTCACGGTCCAGAACGGGTACATCGCCGCCACGGAGTCGAGGAACGTGTACATGAGGGAGCCGTCGGGATTCACGGCCTTCCACATGGCGCCCTGGACGATGCCCGCGATCCACAGGGTCAGCGTGAACAGGAGCTGCCCCACGAGGATCAGCCAGAAATGGACGTTCGCCAGCTTCACGCTGTGGATCTCCCGGCCGGAGATCCTCGCCATAATGAAATACATCGACGCCGTGATGATCATCGTCACCCACCCCATCGTCCCCATGTGGACGTGGCCGGGAATGTATTCGGTGTAGTGGAGATGGCCGGAGAGCGCGCGGATCGCCTGGGTCGGACCCTGGATCGTCTGGAGCCCGTAGAAGGTGATGCCGAGGATGAAGAACTTGACCAGGTAGTTCGACTTCATCTGGTCCCAGTTCCCGTTCATCGTGTAGTAGCCGTTGATGACGGAAGCCCAGGAGGGTGCGATGAGAAACAGGCTGAACGCCAGCGCCACGGTCTGGATCCATTCCGGGACCGGGGTCAGCATCAGGTGGTGCGCGCCCGTCCAGAGGTATCCGAAGACGAGGGACCAGAAGGCGATGATGGAAAGCCGGTGGCTGTAGATCGGCAGCCCGGTGGATTTCGGCAGGAAGTAGTAGAACATCGCGAGGATCGGGAAGGTGAAGACCGACGCGACGGCGTTGTGTCCGAACCACCACTGGATGTTGGCGTCGTTCACGCCGGCGTACGCCGAGTACGACTTGGTGAGGCTGACCGGGACCGCGAGATTGTTGAGGATATAGACGACCGCCACCGTGACCACGCAGGCGACGAGGAACCAGAGGGAGACGTACATCTGCTTCTCCCGCCGCTTGACGAGCGTTCCCATCACGTTGACGGCGAACATCACCCACAGGACCACCACCACGATGTCGAGGGGCCACTCGAGCTCCGCGTACTCCTTCGAGGTGTTCATCCCGGCGAACAGGGAGAGGGCCGCAAGAGCGATGGCGATGTTGAACAGCCAGAGCTGGGCCTTCGCGAGGCCCGGGAACGCGAGCGGCGACCGGGTCAGCTTCTCGAGCATGTAGAAGCTGCATGCGAAGATCCCCGCGAGGGCGAATCCGAAGGTCAGCCCGTTGGTGTGGACCACCCGCAGGCGCCCGAATGCGAGCCACGGCGCAAGGTTCAGGGCGGGGTAGATCATCTCGGCCGCAAGCCACAGCCCGACCACAAGCCCGACCAGCAGCCAGAACACCGAGGAGAGTGCGAATCCCCTCACGATGGAGTCGCTTCGTGCTTCGTTGGCCATCCGCATCCCCCGTTGGATGATGACGTTGTGTACAGTATACATAACTGCGAATTTGCTCTCAATAACGGGGGCACGCGCCTCGATTGTCTGATAGAATGCCGTCGGTTTGATGCTTTTCCTGAAGTTCCGGGTTCATCCCGCCGATAGGGATGAAGGGAATTGTTCCCGCAAGCAATCAAGGGAGTGGAACTACCGGATGGTGCTTCCTGTGTTCCAGTGCCTGTCGGCGTTCTTCCAGTTCATCGCCGCGTGGCAGTCGGTCCTGTATCTCTCCACCGGGCGGCTCGGCCGTGTCTGGTCCCTCGTATCCCTGGCACTCTTCCTGAAGGGTCTGCTCTCGGTCTGGATGGTTTTCTCCTCTTCGTGGTCCACGGTCACCTCGTTCACCGACCAGCCGGTCGTGCTCGCCGAATTCTTCATCTCCGTGCTCCTCGCCTCGGGCTTCGTACTCACCGGCCAATGGTTCCGCATCAGGGAGCACCTCGAGGCGCGGTTCGACCTCATCACCGAGGTCGAACGTTCCCTGGTGGGTGTCCTGGACAAGGAGAGGGTCCTCTCCCTCGTGTGCGGAATCCTCTCCCGCTCCCGCGGGTATCGCCTCGTGTGGGTCGGAGCCGCCGAAGAGGACGGAACGATCCGTGTGGCATGCAGCGCCGGTGACGCCGCGGAGTTTCTCCGAAAGGTCGCTCTCCGCTGGGACGACACGCCCGAGGGGCGGACGCCGCCCGGGAACGCCTTGCGGACAGGCGGCACGATCACCTCGAGGGGCGGCGGGGGACTCCCCGCCGACTGGCGGGAGGTCAGCCGGCGTCTCGGGCTCGTACACTGCGCCGCGGCCAGGATCGAGCAGCAGGGTCTCCCGCACAAGGTTCTCGTCGTGCATGCCGACACGGCCGCCGCCTTCGACGCGGGCGAAACGGAGGCGCTCGCCGCGATGGCCCGCCGGGTGGAAAGCGCGATCCAGGGGGCAAGGCGACACGAGATCTTCGTCAACGCGAAGGCGTCCTACGACGAACTCCTGCGGAACCAGCGGGATGGGGTCATCCTCTTGCGCGAGGGGAAGGTGGTGCGAGCCAATCCGGCGGCCGCAGAGATGCTCGGGTACGCGTCCCCGGGGCTGCTGTTCGACGCCGATCCGGTGTCGATCCTGGCGGAACCCGACGCGGTCGCAGGCCTGCGGGAACAGATGCTGGGCTCCGGCAAGGGAGAGTCCCGCAGCGAGTGGGAAGCTTCCCTCCTGCGCATGGACGGCTCGACCTTCCCGGGAGAGATCCGCCTTACCTGGGCGCCCCGCGAAGGCAGGAGCGACACGTTCGTCCCGAAGCGACGCGGCCCCCTCGGGATGCTCGTCCTTCGCGACGCAACCGAGAGGACGCGAGTCCTCCGGGAACTCCGGAAGGAGCGGGACTTCTCGAACCGGATGCTGGATATCTCCGGGGCGCTCGTCCTGCAGGTGAACCGTGCCGGGGAGATCCTTCTCTACAACCGGCAGTGCGAGGAGTTGACCGGGGTCCCCGCCCGGGACGCGCTGGGGAAGAAGTTGTGGGACCTGCTGATCGAGGAGCAGTCGCGCGACCTCCATCGCGACGCGATCCGCGGGGTCGCCGCGGGCCGCACCCCCCCACCTCTGGAGACCTCGATCGTCACCGCCCACGCCGCGCCGCGGACGATCGCATGGAACCATGCCCCGCTGCACGACGGGACCGGAACGATCGTTTCCGTCATCGTGACCGGGATCGACGTAACGGAGCGGCGCCTTCTCGAAAAGCAGTTGATCGAGATGCAGAAGATGGAAGCCGTCGGGACGCTGGCCGGGGGGATAGCGCACGATTTCAACAACATCCTCACGGGGATTCTCGGCAGTCTCGACCTCGCACGCGGGTTCGTGCCGCTCAGCTCCCCGGCGGCGGTTCCGATCGCCGAAGGGATCAAGGCTTCCGAACGCGCGGTCCAGCTCGTGCGCCAGCTCCTCGATTTCTCCCGGCGCGCGCCCGCGGAGTGCCGGCCCACGAACCTCGGGAACGTGATCCGGGAGGTGACCGCGCTCTTTTCCCAGACGATCGACCGCCGGATCGAGGTGACCTACTCGATCGCGGACGACCTGCTTCCGGCCTTTGTCGACCCCAACCAGGTACACCAGGTCCTCATGAACCTGTGCGTCAACGCGAGGGACGCCATCATGGAGAGCCTCGAGACCGTGGAGAAGTCGGGGGGGCGGCCGCTGACGGGGTACTGGATCTACACACGGGCGGAGAACGTCGAGGTGGACGACGACTACTGCCGGATCTTCCCTTATGCCCGGAAAGGCCGGTATATCCGGCTCTCCATCGGCGACAACGGCGCCGGGATGGACGAGGCTACGCAACGGAGGGTGTTCGAGCCGTTCTTCACGACGAAGAAGATGGGGCGGGGAACGGGGCTGGGGCTCTCCACCGTCTACGGCATCGTCAAGCAGCACAACGGCTGGATAAACCTCGAGAGCCGCGCGGGGAAGGGGACGAGCTTCTGCGTATACTTTCCCGAGGCGACGGGCCTCGCGGAGGAGGCGGCGTCGCAGGAGACCGGTCCTTCCGGGAGGGGGAAGGAGACCGTGCTGTTCGCGGACGACGAGGAGCTTATCCGCGATCTCGGCCGCCAGGTGATGGAGATGCACGGATACACGGTGCTGCTGGCCGAGGACGGCATGCGGGCGATCGACCTTTTCAGGTCGAACCGGGAGGCGATCGACCTGGTGGTGCTGGACCTCACGATGCCCCAGCGGTCCGGGATGGAGGTCCTTCGCGCGATCCGGGAAATCGACCCGGGCGCAAGGGTCATCCTCTCCAGCGGCAGTCCCCCCACGGAGCCGATTCCCGGGACGACGTTCCTTCCGAAGCCGTATCGCGCCGAAACGCTGGCGAAGGCCATACGCACCGCCCTCGACGCCCCTCGTCCCGCCTGAACATCCTCATCCCTTCCTGATCGCCGCGTTGATGGCCGCACGGAAGATGTACCCCGAGAGGTGCATCAGCGTGTCGGACAGCTCGGGATCGACCTCCATCGACGCCATGCACGGGTGATGGTGATGCCGCAGCGCCCCGACGTCCGCCGCCTCCGACAGGCGGGTTCCCGGCAGGACCTTCGCCACGAAGCGTCCCGCGCCGCACGGGCAGTCCCGCTCGACCGTCACGAGGCCGACCCGGTCCCCGTCGGCGTCGATCCGCATCCTCGGCCGGCCGAACAGCGAAGCGAAGGCGGACAGAAGCGGGTGCGGCCCGCCGTCGAACCCGCACAGCGGACGGGCGAAGGCGAACGCCACGCCCATGGCCCCGAGTCTCTTTCCGATCTGGTTCTCCAGCCCCCGCGGGCAGGCCGTGCGGTCGTCGACGGCGGCGAGGACGGCGGCGGCGCCGGACCGAAGCGCGATGTCGGGGATCAGTTCCGCCGCACCCGGCGACTCATGGAGGGAGACGAGCAGGTCCGCGGAGGGGATGTCGGCCGGAAGGATCCCGTCGGGATCGTCGATCACGGCCGGAAGGCTCCGCGGAAGGGGGAGGCGGAAGATTTCCCATCCCTGCGGCCGGTTCGCGGCCACATATTCCGCGATCCGCTCGCCGTACTTCCCCTGCGTCGCAAAGAGGACGTTCACGCCGCGGGGCCGAGGAGGGAAGCCTTGAGGGCGTCCGCGACGGCGTCCGCCGCGCGGGATTCCCCGGGGGGAAGGTCGAGGAACGACCGCCCCTCGTTTTCCCAGGAGGGAAGCCGCGGATCGTGCGGGAGCGCCGCGAGGAGGGGGAGTCCGAGGGCCTCCGGAATCGCCCGGCCGGATACGCCGTACGGACGATTGAGCAGGAGCCACGTTTTCCCCACGGGCAGGGCGAGCTCCGCGGCCAGGTCCCGCAGGGCCGCCACGGCGGCGATACCGCGCCCGGAAGGGTCGCCCACCAGGACGAGGTGATCGATCCGCCGCGTCGACCGGCGGGAGAGATGTTCCATCCCCGCCTCGTTGTCCACCACGACGGCCCGGTAGCCGCCCTCGATCCGGTCGAGCGCCTCGCGCAGCAGGTTGTTCACGTAGCAGTAGCATCCCGGCCCCTCGCCTCGCCCCATCGCGACAAGGTCCACCGCTTCCCCTTCGGATATCCGCCGCTGGACCTCGGAGGCGATCCGGTCCGTGAGGGGGACCGCCCCGCCCGCCGCCGCCCGTTGTTCCTCCCGGAGGGAACCGAGCCCCTCGGGGAGAGGCAGGGCCAGGAGCTGGTGCAGGTTCGTGTTGGGGTCGGCATCGACGGCGAGAAGCGGGCGGACGCCCGCAAGGGCCAGCGCCCGCAGCAGGAGGGCGGAGCAGGTGGTCTTGCCGACCCCTCCCTTGCCGGCGACGGCGATCCGGATCGTCACGCGGGGGTCCCTCCGTACCGGGTCCGCAGCAGGTCCGCCAGTTCCACGGTCAACCGCAGCGCGCGCTCCGCGGATTCCTCGGGCAAGGTGCCGAGGCCGCACGCCGGGGTGATCACGGCGGCGCGGACCATCGCCTCCCGTGAAATCCCCCGGGAGGCGTACCGGTCGAGGATCCCCTCCATCCGGTCGGAGAGGGATTCCGCCGTTTCCGCCGCGATCGCCTCGCGCGCGGTGGGAATCGTCCCGAATGCCAGCACGCCGCCGCGGGCGAGGAACGCGGAGACCGCTTCCGGGTAGAGGAGGAGCGAATCGGCGAACTCGTAGGCGTCGAAGGAGAGGTAACGGACCTTCGAGGCCAGGACCAGCCCCCAGTCGGTGTTCGCGCAGCAATGGATTCCGCACAGGACGCCGGGCAGCCCGTCGAAGATCTCGTCGAGGGCGGCGATCACCTCTTCCCGGGGAAGGGAGACGATGGCGGAGCCCACGGAGGCGAGGTACGGCTCGTCCAGCGCGAGGATCACGGTCCCGGAAAGGCGGCCGAGCATCGAAGCCTGCCACTGGGCGACGCGGAGCAGGTACTTGACCAGGATGTCCCGGCCCACGGGGTCGTAAAAGACCGGTTTTTTCCCGCGGTCGCACACCATGAGCCCGAAGGATACGGGCCCCGTCATCTGGCCTTTCACCGCGGGGAAGGGCCCGGCGCCCGCCCCGAGCAGCGCGTGCAGCCCGGCGGCGCGCTCCGTGGGAACGGCGAAAGGGGAGAGATCGCCGGAGAGGAACGTCTCGTAGAACGCCTCCGCGTCCGGAAGGAGCTCTTCCCCGCTCTTCATCGCCAGGCGATCCCCGAGGAACGAGGCTCCCGGGAGCGCCGCGGCGAACTGCGGGTACATGTGCTCGAGGGGGGTCCGGCGCGGGAGCTGCGGCCAGTAGGGAATTTCCCGGAAGCGGGACAGAACCTCGGCAACGGCGGCGCGGGGATCGAGGTGCGGCAGGCTTCCTACGCCGGTGCACGGAAAGAGCCCCGGCAAAGCGGTCATCGGCCCACCTCCGCGGCGAGCACGTTACGGTAGCTTTCCTCGTCCGTGTGGGGGAGGAAAAGGCCGCGCTGGTACAGCTCCATGAAGCCGGGATCGGAGGACAGGTCGTGGTACAGCGTCCCCGCGGCGAGCGACAGGGCCTCCTTCCAGCGCCGCCGGTTGCGCAGCGCGCCGAGCGCGCCGGCGAGCGACGCGTTCCCGAGCGGTGCGAAGCGGGCGAGGGGGATCGGGGGGAACAGACCGATGGCGAGGGCGGAGCGCAGGTCGAGGAAGTTCCCGAACCCCCCCGCGATGTAGACGCGCGCCACGGCCTCCCGCGGAAGCCCCACCGCGGCAAGCAGCGCCTCGGCGGCCGCGCACAGGGC
>Ga0316628_100003448_pt1 | contig 12174 bp, 16 predicted proteins | sample OWC_Aug_M2_C1_D5_FD_207648 | JGI IMG/M metagenome (GOLD analysis project Ga0316628, IMG submission 207648) | Wetland soil microbial communities from Old Woman Creek delta, Ohio, United States - OWC_Aug_M2_C1_D5_C | ecosystem: Environmental > Terrestrial > Soil > Wetlands | place: USA: Ohio...
GCTTCGCGGTGGTTCTTGTCGCCGCGCCGGTCGGCTGGCTCGCGGCGGACCTGGGGAGCGGGCTGCTGCACTGGGCGTGCGACTCCTTCGGCAGCGCGAGCACGCCCGTGATCGGCCAGGCCCTCATCCGGCCGTTCCGCGAGCACCCCGTCGACCCGCAGGCCATGACGCGGCACGACTTCGTCGAGACCCACGGCGCGAGCTGCCTCGCCGCGCTGCCGTTCCTCGCCGCGAGCGTGGCGGTGCCGCTCGCCTCGTGGCCGTGGCTGTGGAGCTTCCACGCCATCCACCACTCGAGCCTGAAGATGGACTGGATCGCCGGCTCGCGCATCCACCCGGTCGACGCGGTGGTCACGCGCGCGGTGGCCTACCTGCCGGTGTTCGTGCTCGGCTTCGCGCCGCCCGCGCTGTACGCCTACCTGGTGTTCCTGTCGTTCCACACCGTGTTCATCCACGCCAACGTGCGCTGGCGCTTCCCGTACCTGCGCTGGGCGATCTCGACGCCCGAGTACCACCACTGGCACCACACTTCCGACGAGGAAGGCATCGACAAGAACTTCGCCAGCTTCCTGCCGCTGTGGGACCTCGCGTTCGGCACCGCGCACCAGCCCGACCATTGGCCGAAGAACTACGGCACGGTAAAGTTCCAGCCGCCGGAGACCTACATCGGGCAGCTCCTCTACCCGTTCCGCAGGAAAGGCGAGGCGACGCCTTACGGTTGAGGACCCGGGCCCGAGAAGGAGGACGATATGACCGCCTGTTTCATCGTACGCGCCCAGGTCGTCGACGCGACCGTCGAGGACGACTTCGACCGCTGGTACCAGAACGAGCACCTGCCCGATGCGGTGAAGGCGTTCGGCGCGCGGCGCGCGTGGCGCGGCTGGAGCGACGTGGACACGTCCGTGCACTACGCCTTCTACGAGTTCGACGACGCGGCGCGTGCGCGGGCCATCCCGGGCTCCGACGCGCTCAAGCGCCTGGTCGCGGAGTTCGACCGCGCCTGGGGCGACAAGGTCAAACGCAGCCGCGACATCGTGGAAGCGATCCAGACCGTCGGCAGCTGACGCCCCGGACATGAAGACGATCCTCATCACCGGCGCGGCCGGAGACGTCGGCACGCACCTGCGGCGCGAGCTTGCGGGAAAGTACGTGCTCAAGGTTTCCGATCTGCGCTCCCTGAAGAAGATCGACAAGGCGGAGCGGTTCACGCGCGCCGACATCTCGAAGTTCTCCGACGCGCTGCGCATCACGCGCGGCGTCGACGCGGTGGTGCACCTCGGCGGCTATTCGGTGGAAGGCCCGTGGCCGGGGATCCTGAGCGCCAACGTCGTCGGCTGCTACAACGTCTTCGAGGCGGCGCGCCGCAACGGCGTCAAGCGGATCCTGTTTCCGTCGTCGAACCACGCGACCGGCTTCTACCGCCGCGACGAGACCATCGATCATCGCGTCTATCCGAAGCCCGACAGCCGGTACGGCGTCTCCAAGGTCTTCGGCGAAGCGCTCGGCAGCCTGTACGCCGACAAGTACGGCATGCAGGTCTTCTGCATGCGGCTCGGCAACGTCGGGCCGGTGCCGATCGACAAGCGGCGGCTTTCGATCTGGCTTTCGCCGCGCGACCTCGCGCAGCTCGTGACGATCGGCATCGAGCATCCGGACATCCGCTTCGAGATCGTCTACGGCGTGTCGAACAACACGCGCGGCTGGTACGACAATTCGAACGCCACCCGGCTCGGCTACCGGCCGCTCGACGACTCCGAGCCCCAGGCCGCGGCAGTCCTCGCGCGCGAGAAGCCGGGCGACCCGACCGCGGAGCTCTACCAGGGCGGGGCGTTCGTCGTCGCCGAGGAGATCCCGAACCCGGCGCCGCTGCCGGTAAGACCGAGGAAGAAAAGGCGCAGGTAAGCGACCCGGGCAGCAACGCCTGCGCCGAGGCGCTCAGGATCCGGAGCGGTATTCCCCCGGCGTCACGCCCCACCTGGCGCGGAAGGCGCGGTAGAAGGTCGAGAGGTCGTTGAAGCCGACCGCGAGCGCGACATCGCCGATGGAGCGTCCGCCGGCGGCGGGGCCCGAGAGCAGGCGTCGCGCTTCCTCCAGGCGCCGCTCGAGGAGCCATTCGCTGAAGGTCTTGCCGCTCGCGCCGAACAGCATGTGGAGCTTGCGCACCGACATGCCGAGCGCGTTCGCGGCGCGCGCGGGCGAAAGCTCCGGGTCGGCGAAATGCTTGTCCGCGTAGCGGATCGCGCGCTGCAGGGCGGCGGCGCGCACTGCCTCGCGTCCCGCGTCGCGCAACTCCGGCGCGATGCCCGCTGCCATCGCCACCAGGCGCACGAGATTCTCGGCCACCGGCTCGACGATGCGCGGATCGATGCGCTCGCCCTGCGCGGCGAGGGCGCCGAGGCAGCTCGCGACGAGCGAGCACTCCGGCGAATTGCACGTCAGGTGGATCATCGGCAGATGGCCCGGGAAAGCCAGGTAGGCGTCCAGGCTCCTGCGCGGCACGCGCCAGATGCGGAAATCGAAATCGCCCGAGGCGCCCGTCGAGAACGGGAGGTTCGGGTCGGCGATCACGATGTCGCCGCGCAGCGCGAGCACGTGGCGCCCGCCTTGCATGAACCAGGCGGCCTCGCCGACCTGGTAGTAGACGTAGTAGGTGTCGCTCGGCGCCTGGCGGATGTCTTCCGTGCGCCGCGACACGCGGTGCCCCTCGCACTGCAGGTCGACGACGTCCACGCCTCCCAGGCGCCGCGCCTCGATCGCCCCGCGGAACCCGCCGTGGTCCTCGCGCTCCGGCGTGATCGCGTAGACGTGCTGGCAGCAGGCCTCGCGCCAGGATGAAAACTGCTCCCGTACCGGGATCACTTCGCTGCGCCAGTTCATGGAATTCGCCGCCTCCCCCCCGAGGGAATTGCGCTGGATGCCAAAGCATCTTGCGCGGACTCCCAAGACGCGGCTGCCGGTCCGCGCAACCATGCGGCCTGACTATAGCAGAGGCTCAGGAGGCGAACCCATGCATGCGCCGCTGGTGGAACCCGCCGTGCTCGAGCGGGTGAAGGGCTGGCGCCCGTACATCGAGGCGAAGCTCGGCTTTCGCAACCACTGGTACCCGGCCCTGTTCTCGCACGAGCTCGCCGAGGGCAAGCCGGTGGAGGTGATGCTGCTGGGCGAGAGCATCCTGGTCAACCGCGTGGACGGCGAAGCCTGCGCGATCCGCAACCGCTGCCTGCACCGCGGGGTGAAATTCTCGAAGCGGCTGGAGTGCTACCGCAAGGGCACGATCACCTGCTGGTACCACGCCTTCACTTACGACTGGAAGGACGGGCGCCTGGTCGACATCATCACCAATCCGTCGAGCGCGCTGATCGGCAAGCACAGCCTGAAGACCTACGCGGTGCGCGAGGCCAAGGGCCTGGTGTTCGTCTTCGTCGGCGACGGTGCGCCGCCCGACCTTTCGGCGGACGTCCCGCCGGGGTTCCTCGACGCGGGCCGCGCCATCCACGGCAAGCGCCGGACGGTGAAGAGCAACTGGCGCCTCGGGGTCGAGAACGGCTTCGACGCGAGCCATATCTTCATTCACAAGAACTCGAAGCTGGTCGAGGGCAACGACATCGCACTGCCGCTCGGCTTCGCGCCGACCAATCCGGGCACCGGCACGCGTGCTTCGATCGGCGCGCCCGGCCCGATCGGCCTGTACGACCTGCTGGGCGAGTCGGCGATCCCGGTGTTCGAGGGCACGCTCGGCGGCGAGCCGGTCATCGAGGGCCATTTCGGCGAGAAGAAGGTCGCCGACAACATCTCGATCTGGCTCCCCGGCGTGCTCAAGGTGGACCCCTGGCCGCAGGAGGGCATGAACCAGTTCGAGTGGTACGTGCCCGTGGACGCGAATACGCACATCTACCTGCAGACGCTCGGCCGCATGACCTCGAGCGAGGCCGAGGCCGCCGCGTTTCGCAAGGAAGTCGAGGAAAAGTGGGTCGACCTCGCGCTCGACGGATTCAACGACGACGACGTGTGGGCGCGCGAGGCGACCGAGGAGTTCTACGCCGACCGCGACCGCGGCTGGGTGGAGGAGCGCCTGTTCGAGACCGATATCGCCATCGTTGAATGGCGTCGCCTCGCGAGCGAGCACAACCGCGGCATCCAGACGCGGGAGCATCTGTGATGGCGCGCTATGCGGTGAACCGCCTGGTGCAGGAGCTTTTTCGCGAGCCGGGCCTCGTGACGCGGTTCCGCGAGCGGCGCGCGGAGGTGTACGACGCCTACGGGCTCGACGCCGCGGAGCGCGCCGCGCTCGACGAGGGCACACCGGCGGCGCTCGCCTCGGTCGGCGTGCATCCGATCCTGCAGATGCACTACCTGCTCGCCTGCAATCCCGACGTCGCCAGGCTCATCACGGTGGACGCCTACCGCGACGCCGCGAGGGGGAAATAATGGGCCGCCTGGTCGCGGTGGGCGCCACCTCGCACATCCTGATGTCGCCGCAGGGGGTCGAGGCGCGCGCGCAGCGCATCGTGTCGGGCATGCGCGAAGTCGGCCGGCGCCTGCTCGCGAAGAAGCCCGACGTCATCGTGGTGGTGGCCACCGACCACATGTTCAACGTCAACATGAGCCTGCAGCCGCCGTTCTGCGTCGGCGTCGCCGACGAGTACGTGCCGTTCGGCGACATGGACATTCCGCGCGAGCCGCGCCCCGGACACCGCGCGTTCGCCGAGGCGTTCGTCGCGCACGCGGCCGCCCGCGGCTTCGATCTGGCGAAGGCCGAGGAGCTGCGGCCAGATCACGGCGTCGCGCTGCCGCTGATGTTCATCGACCCGGCGCGCACGGTGCCGATCGTGCCGCTGCTGGTGAACATCAACATGGACCCCGCGCCCGCCCCGGCGCGCTGCCATGCGCTGGGCGGCGTGCTGCGCGAGACGGTCGACCGGCACCGCCCCGCGGACGAGCGCGTCGCGGTGCTCGCCACCGGCGGGCTGTCGCACTGGCTCAACGTTGCGCGCCACGGCGAGGTCGCGGAGGCCTTCGACCGCAACGTCCTCGCCAGCTTCGAGCGCGGGCAGCCGGAAGGCCTCACCCGGCTCAGCGCCGCGCAGGTCGTCGAGCAGGGCGGCAACGGGGGCCTCGAGATCGTCAACTGGCTGCTCGCCGCCGGCGCCGCGCCCGCCTGGCGGGGAGAGACCGTCTACTACGAGGCGATGCCGGAGTGGTTCACCGGCATGGGCGGAATGGAGCTGCACGCATGAGCGGAATCAAGTCGCGCCACGTCGATGCGGGCGGCGTTCGCACCCACTACCTGGAAGCCGGCAGCGGCGCGCCCGGAGCGCCGCCGCTCGTCCTGATTCACGGCGGCGGCGCCGGCGCCGACAGCACCGGCAACTGGCGCGGCACGATCCCGGCCTTCGCGCGCTACTTCCGCGTCCTCGCGCTCGACATGATCGGCTTCGGCGACACCGGCAAGCCCGATCCCGCGTCGTTCGAGTACTCGCAGGGCGCGCGGGTCGCGCACCTGCGCGATTTCCTCGATGCGCTCGAGATCGAGCGCGCGGCGTTCATCGGCAATTCGATGGGAGGCTGCACGGCGCTCGGCCTCGCGGTCGAGCATCCGGCGCGCGTGGAGCGGCTGGTGCTCATGGGCAGCGCGGGGCTCACCACCACGCTGCACGCCGACCTGATGCCGGTGATCAACTACGACTTCACGCGTGAGGGCATGGTGCGCCTCATCCGCGCGCTCACGAACCCCGGCTTCGAGCCCGATCCCAAGCTGGTGGACTACCGCCTGCAGAAGTCGCTCGAGCCGGACGCGCGCGCTGCCTACGGCGCGACCATGAAATGGATCAAGCAGCAGGGCGGCCTCTTCTATCCGCCGGAATTCATCGCGCGCGTGGCCTGCCCGACGCTGGTGGTGAACGGCAAGGACGACAAGGTCGTGCCGCTCGCCAACGCCTACCGCTTCCTCGAGCTGATTCCGAACTCGTGGGGCTACATCGTGCCGCATTGCGGCCACTGGGCGATGATGGAGCGGCCGCAGGATTTCGCGCGCGCCTGCCTCGGCTTCCTGCAGGCCGCCGCGTGAGCGCGGTCGTCGAGGCGGTCGAGGTCTGCGAGGACTGGTCGGTCGAGCCCGGCGCCGTGCGCCGCGTGGTGGTGCACGGCCGCGCGCTCGCGGTGTTCAACGTCGCGGGCGAGTTCCACGTCACCGACGACACCTGCACGCACGGCTTCGCCTCGCTTGCCGAGGGCACGCTCGCCGGATACGTCGTCACCTGTCCCTGGCACGGCGGCGCCTTCGACGTGCGAAGCGGCCAACCCGTCGCGCCGCCATGCGTGGCGCCGCTCGCGGTCCATCCCTGCGAGCTGCGCGACGGCTCCGTGTGGGCGCGTCTCAAACCCGATTAGGAGAACCCGAATGCCGACCCTCGAGCAGATCACGCAGCGCGTCCAGACCGCCGTAGGCGCCGACTCCGGCGTCGATGCGCGCATCAAGTTCAACTTCGGCAACGACGGCATCCTGTTCATCGATGCCAAGTCGACGCCGAACCAGGTGCACAACGCCGATGCCGAATCCGATATCGCCATATCCGTGTCGATGGAGAACTTCGAGCGCATCATCGACAAGAAGCTCAATCCCAAGTTCGCGCTGATGACGGGGAAGATGCGGCTCAAGGGCGACATTCGCATCGCCATGCGCCTGGACAAGGTCTTCGGGCTGGAATGAGCGCGCCGATCGCCGAGGCCGCCGCGCGCCTGCGCGGCGCCGAGACGGCGCGCAGGCCCTGCAAGCCGGTACGCGACCTGATCGGCCCGCACGACGTGGACGCCGCCTACGCGGTGCAGGAGGCGGCCACCGAGAGGCGGCTCGCCGCGGGCGCCCGCCTGGTGGGCCGCAAGATCGGGCTCACCGCGGTTGCGGTGCAGAAGCAGCTCGGCGTCGACCAGCCCGACTACGGCATGCTGTTCGCCGACATGGAGGTGCCCGACGGCGCCTGCGCGCCGCCGGGGCGCCTGCTGCAGCCGCGCGCCGAGGCGGAGATCGCCTTCGTGCTCGGGCGCGACCTGGACCGCGCAGCGATGACCGTCGCCGACGTCGTGCGGGCCGTGGACTGCGCGCTGTGCGCCATCGAGATCGTCGACTCGCGCATCGAGAACTGGGACATCGGCATCGCCGACACCGTTGCCGACAACGCCTCGTCCGGGCTCTACGTGCTCGGCCGCCGGCCGACCCGCATCACCGACCTCGATCTCGCGCTGTGCGGCATGGTCGCGAGGAAGAACGGCGAAATCGCGTCGCTCGGCGTCGGTGCAGCGTGCCTCGGGCATCCGCTGAACGCGGCGCTGTGGCTGGCCAATGCGATGGCGCGAGTCGGGCGGCCCCTCAAGGCGGGCGACGTCGTGCTCTCCGGCGCGCTCGGCCCGATGGTTCCCGTCGCCGACGGCGACATCTTTTCGATCGAGATCCAGGGGCTCGGGCGGGCGAGCGTGTCGTTCCCTCGCCGCGCGACCTGACTCCGGCTCACTTGGTGCCCGAGGTCGAGTAGTCGACGTCCGAGACGACGCCCTTGTCGTCGATCGAGATCCGCAGGACCTCGACTGCCTGTCGAACCGGGGCGGCCCCGAACGTCATTGTCCAGCGGCGCATAATGCCCGCGACAACGCGACAAGGAGACCGCCATGGAGTACATGCTGCTGATTTACGGGAACGAAAAGCAGTTGCAAGGCCGCAGCAAGGCCGATGCCGAGGCGATGCACGCCGCCTACATGGCGTACGGCGAGGCGCTCAGGAAAGCCGGCGTCTACGTCGGCGGCAACCGGTTGAAGCCCTCCGAGATGGCGACCGTGGTGCGCGCGGCGAACGGCAAGACGCAGGTGCTGAACGGGCCCTACGCCGAGACCAAGGAGCAGCTCGGCGGCTATTTCATGATCGAGGCGCCCGACCTCGACGCGGCGATATCCTGGGCGTCGCGCTGTCCGGGCGCGAGCCACGGCACGATGGAAGTGCGCCCGATCTGGACGATGTGAGCGGCGAACCGGCCCGGCTCGCCGCCGAGGCGGTGGCGCGCCGCAGCTACGGCAAGCTGGTCGCCTTTCTCGCCGCGCGCACGCGCGACGTCGCGGGGGCCGAGGACGCGCTGTCCGAGGCCTTCGCCGCGGCGCTCGCCGACTGGCCGGCGGGCGGCATTCCGCGCACGCCCGAGGCGTGGCTGCTGACGGTGGCGCGCCGCAAGCTGATCGACGCCGACCGCCGCCGCAAGACCGGCGAGCACGTGGCCGTCGACCTGCTGCTCGCCGCGGAGCCGTCCGAGACGGACACCGCCATGGAATTCGAGATCCCCGACGACCGGCTGCGGCTGATGTTCGCCTGCGCGCACCCGGCGATCGACGCCGGCGTGCGCGCGCCGCTCATCCTGCAGACCATCCTCGGCTTCGATGCCGCCACGATCGCCTCGGCCTTCCTCGTCTCGCCGACCACCATGGGCCAGCGGCTGGTGCGCGCGAAGAACCGCATCCGGCTGGCCGGCATCCCGTTCCGCGTGCCCGAGATGGAGGACCTGCGCGAGCGCCTGGACGCGGTGCTCGAGGCGCTCTACGCCGCGTACGCGGAGGGCTGGTCCGATCCCGCGGGCACCGCGGCCCGGCGGCACAACCTCTCCGACGAGGGGATCTGGCTGGGGCGGCTCGTCGCCTCGCTCCTTCCCGACGAGCCCGAGGCACTCGGCCTGCTCGCGCTCATGCTGCACGCCGAGGCGCGGCGCGACGCGCGCCGCGACGCCGCGGGCGACTACGTGCCGCTCGACGAGCAGGACCCGGCGGCGTGGAACGGCGCGCTGATCGACGAGGCCGAGACGCTGCTGTTGCGCGCGAGCCGCATGGGCGCGATCGGCCGCTTCCAGCTCGAAGCGGCGGTGCAGTCGGCGCACGCGGCGCGGCGCCTGACGGGGCGCACCGACTGGGCGGCGATCGAGCGGCTCTACGACGCGCTGCTCGAGATGACCGAATCACCCGTCGTCGCCATCAACCGCGCGATCGCGCGCGCCGAGACGCGCGGGCCCGCCGAGGGCCTCGCCGCGCTCGACGCGCTCGTCGCCGACGCGCGCCTGCTCGATTACCAGCCGTACTGGGCGGCGCGCGCCGCGCTGCTCGCGCGCGCCGGCCGGGGCGCCGACGCCGCGCAGGCTTACCGGCGCGCGGTCGGCCTGGAATCCGATCCCGCGGTGCGCCGCTTCCTGCAGCGCCGGCTCGCCGAGCTGCCCACGTAATGTCGGGCAGCTCGTCTGCCCGTTTCGCAGGAAGGGCGGGACGACGCCTTACGGCTGAGTCTTGTCCAGGTGGTCGTTATACGCGAGCAGGCGGTCGCATTCCCGTTTGACCACGGCGTAGCACTCGCATACCCGTTGCTCCAACGCCGGCCGATCCAGCACGGTGATCTGGCCGCGCTGGTACCGAATCAACCGCGCTTCCTGCAGATGTCTCGCCGCTTCGGTGACGCCCTCGCGACGCACGCCGAGCATGTTCGCGATCAACTCCTGGGTCATGTGAAGCTCGTTGGAGGGCAACCGGTCCAGGCTCAGCAAAAGCCAGCGGCACAGTTGCTGCTCGACGGTATGGTGCCGATTGCATACCGCGGTCTGCGCCATCTGCGTGATCAGCGCCTGGGTGTAGCGCAGCAGCAGGTGCTGCAGTTCCCCGCCGCGCTCGAATTCACGCTTCAAGATCTCTGCCCCCAGGCGGTAGGCATGACCGGCGCTCTGCACGATCGCGCGGCTCGGCGTGCTGCCCCCTCCCATGAACAGGGAAATCCCGATCAGGCCTTCAGTGCCGGTGACCGCGATCTCCGCGGACGCACCGTTCTCCATCACGTAGAGCAGGGAGACGATGCCTTCGGTCGGGAAGTACACGTGCGCCATCCGCCCACCGGATTCATAGACGGCCCAGCCGAGTGGCAGCGAGACAGGCTCCAGGTGCGGCAGCAGCCGCTGATAGTCCTTCGCGGACAGCGCTGCGAGCAGGAGATTTTTCGTGGGGGGATACGGAGTTGCTGCGGCATGCTTCGAGTTCACGTGCCACCTCCGATCGCAAATTATAGCCGCTATGTGCGATACCGAACAGAACTGCGAAGGCGACAGGGGGACAGTGATCAGGGTAAATGATTGGGGTATCAATCACACAGCGCTGTTTCTTGTTCCTTACATACGTGCTCCCTCCTTCCCCCTTTTGCGTATGTGGGAATCCGGCCCCGCCTTCCCGGGCGGGGCTTTTTTTGACGGGCGCCATGCCGTTCAGCGAATTGCCCGCGCCGTGGTAGATCTTCGCAAGGACTTCGCGCAAGTCGAGCAAACATGGCGTAGCAGCCAGGAGTTCTGCGTGCTGCTTTCCGTTGCGGCGGCATTTACATTTCACCAGACGCGTCGCGACAAGGAAAAACTGCTGGCCCCGAACGAATATGCCAACGCGCTGGACATCGCCGCCGCCGCGCTCTCCTGCCTCATTCCCATCTACACACCGGATGGACGGGGGGAGCAAATTCCCGTATCCGTAAATCTCGCGAGGCAGAGGTTTTGCGGAGGCGCGACCAAAGTTCAATGCGACGATGGAGCGATATTTACGCCGCTAACCATAGTTCGCGGTGATGTGCTCCCCGCGCTCATCGCGATCGAGCGTTCGGGTATCGAATATGTGGCGCCCAAGCGCCTGAATGGCGTGATTGCCAGCCCATTCGACGAGCGAGACTGATTCGCGGAGGCCGGTCGAGGATGACACGGAAGAATGGGTCATCTGGCGCGGTAATTGCCGAAAGGAACGGCATCCTTAGCGCCCTCCTGCGCACCGAATACAGGCGCCTGGTCGCCAAGATGGAGCATGTGGAACTGGCGCGTGGCGCGATCGTATATCGAGCCAATCAGAGGATCGAGTACGTGTACTTCCCGGAAGACGCCGTGGTCGCCATGGTGGACACCACGGAGGACGACCGCACCGTCGAGGTCGGCATCGTCGGCAGGGAAGGAATGACGGGCATCAATGTTTTCCTGGGCGGCCTCACCACGCCCGACAAAGCCGTCGTGCAGCTTTCTGGCGCCGCGCTGCGGATGAGGTCCCGGGACCTGCGAAGGGAGCTTCGATTCGGCAGCCCGCTGCAGCGCGTGCTGATTCACTACACGCAGGTGCTTTTGGCTGTGCTCAGCCAATTGGTCGCTTGCAGCCAGCACCATAGCGTGGAGCAGCGCCTGGCGCGCTTGATATTGACGATGCACGACTACGCCGCTCCGCACGAATTCGTGATGTCGCATGAGTCCATCGCGGCGATGCTGGGAGCGCGGCGCTCGGGAGTCTCGACTGCCGCGGCCGGCCTTCGGGACACGGGGCTGATCCGCTATCGGCGCAGCCGCGTCATCGTTCTCGATAAGCGAGGGCTCGAGCGAAAATCATGCGAGTGCTATCGCTTCATAAGAAAGCAATACGAAGGTCTGCGCACTCGAGTGCCCCGCCTGCTGTCGAGCTGACGCTCGCTGGGAGGCTAGCGGCGGCTTGCCAGAACCTCGACCGGCACGATGCGCGCTTCGGCGACGCCGCGCGACATGTTGGCCATGATCCGGGATGCGCTTTCGCCGTGGATGAGCATGACGGCCCGGTGCGGCGCCTTTGCGCCGCGCGCCACGATCTCGCGCGAGCGTGCGCCGAAGGCGAGCGCTTCCTTTTCGGTGGTGCGAAAATGCAGGATCTCGAAGCCGGCGGCTTCGAGGCCGCGCGTGGTTTCCTCGGGAGTGGAGAGGAAGCTCGCCTGCGCGGTCGCGGCCCACGCGGTCGGGTAGTCGACTTCGGGGCCGGGGCCTTTGGCGATCTCGGACAGCATGAGCCAGGCGCCGGGCTTCAGCACGCGCCGGATCTCGCGGTAGAAGGCGGCCTTGTCGGCGATGTTCATCGACACGTTGATCGAGTAGGCGCCGTCGAAGCTCGCGTCGGGGAACGGCATGGCGAGCGCATCGCCGTGCTCGAAGCGGACCTTGTCGCCGAAGCCGACCCGGCCGGTGAGGTGGCGCGCGACATCGCAGAACTCGGCAGTGAGGTCGATGCCGGTGATGCGGCAGCCGAAGCGCCGGTGAAAATAGCGCGCCGGCCCGCCGATGCCGCTGCCGATGTCGAGCACGTGGTGGCTCGCCGCGAGGTCGAGCCGATCGGCCATTTCCT
>Ga0316628_100003449_pt1 | contig 12171 bp, 15 predicted proteins | sample OWC_Aug_M2_C1_D5_FD_207648 | JGI IMG/M metagenome (GOLD analysis project Ga0316628, IMG submission 207648) | Wetland soil microbial communities from Old Woman Creek delta, Ohio, United States - OWC_Aug_M2_C1_D5_C | ecosystem: Environmental > Terrestrial > Soil > Wetlands | place: USA: Ohio...
CGCGACGAATCCGGCCGCGGCCGCTTTGCCGCTGCTCGCGGCGTCGACGCGCGACGCTGCCGAAACCGTCCGGCTCACCTACGTCGGCGGGCAGCACCTCGCGGTCGAGGTGCGGCGTTGCCATTGAAGACGGAGAATTTCCGCAGCCTCATTCCGCATCGCGGCGCGATGAGCCTGCTGGGCGAAGTGGTCCAGTTCGACGCGGAGCAGATCATCTGCCGCGCCGCGAGCCATCGCGATCCGGCCAACCCGCTGCGTGAAGGCGGGGTCCTGCCGGCGATCTGCGGCATCGAATACGCGGCCCAGGCCATGGCGGTGCACGGTGCGCTCAGGGAGCAAGGCGGCCCCCGCCCGGGCATGCTCGCCGCGGTGCGCGATGTCGCGCTGCGCGTCGAGCGCCTGGACGACATTCCGGGCGACCTGACCCTGACCGTGCGCAGGCTGATGGCCGATGCGCGGCACATGCTCTACGAGTTCAGCGTGCGTGCCGGGGAGATCGAGCTCGTTCGAGGGCGCGCCACGGTCGTGCTCGGCGCGCAGCCCATCGAATGAAGCGCGCCCTCGTCACGGGCGGCAGCGGAGCCATCGGGTCCGCGATCTGCAGAATCCTCGCGCAGCGCGGCCTGCATGTCGTCGTACATGCCTATCGCAACCCTGCGCGCACGCGCGACCTCGCGCGGGCGATTCGCGCGGAAGGCGGCAGCGCGGAGGATCTGGCGTTCGACGTCTCAGATCCGGCCCGGGCGACGCCCGCCCTGGAGCGGATCCTAGAAGCGGGCGCGATCCAGGTGCTGGTGCATAACGCCGGGATCACCGCCGACGCGCCGATGGCGGGCATGAGCGACGCCCAGTGGTCAAGCGTCATCGGAGTGTCGCTCGACGGCTTTTTCAACGTTTCCCGGCCTCTCCTGCTGCCGATGCTCCGCACGCGTTGGGGACGGATCGTCGCCATCACCTCGGTCGCGGGCATCATGGGCAACCGGGGCCAGTCCAATTACGCCGCCGCCAAGGCCGGGCTTCATGGTGCGGTGAAATCGCTCGCGATCGAGGTCGCGAGCCGAGGCGTGACGGTGAACGCGGTGGCGCCAGGAATCATCGCCTCCGACATGACGCGTCAGGCGTTTGACGACGCGGCCATCGCGCGTCTCGTGCCGATGGCTCGGGCGGGCACCCCGGAAGAGGTCGCCAGCGCCGTGGCGTTCCTCTGCTCCGACGAGGCGTCCTACATCTCCGGCCAGGTCCTGGGCGTAAACGGCGCCATGGCGTAAGGCCCTGAGCTGTACCGAACTGGGGGAAACTGGTGGAGTGGAGGAGGATCGAACTCCCGACCTTCGCATTGCGAACGCGACGCTCTCCCAGCTGAGCTACCACCCCGTGGGGAGGCGCGGATTTTACCGCAAAGCCGCGTGCCGTGACAGGCAGCGAGCCAACGGCCGGCCGGTTTCGCGCCTCGCGGTTACCGGCCTGCCAGCGCCACCAGAACGCAGGTGTAGGCGAGGAGCCCCGCAAGGTAGGTTGCGAATCCGCGGCGGTCGGACGGCTGCTTGGCCGCCCGCTCGATCAGCGTCGCGCGGTTGTCGAGGTAGCCGGCGAGCGCAAATACGGTGAAGCAAAGCACCAGGACCGCAATCGCGCCCGGCGTGAACGGGCTGTTGCGACCACCGTTCGGGCCCGTGACGGGCCCGATCCGGTGACGGCATGCGTCCCGAAATACCGCGACGGACGTCGCGACCGTAACGATCCATACTGCCATAGCAGCGTTCACCCCAACCTCCGGACTGGCGACACGTGCCGCCGATTGGTCCGGATGTTGAAGTGCGCCTGGTTGCTGCCGGGTTACGTACGATTTACGGATCGATTACGGATGCGGCCTAGCGGCGGACCCGCTGCGCCGCCGCTAGGCCGCGCCGCTCGCGAAATGCTCACAACGCGCGGCGTCGAGCGGCTAGCCCGCCTCGCGAAACCCGCGGGTCGCGTCGACCGCGACGGTCCTCGAAGGACAGAGAGCGACCTGGCCGCTCTGCAGGACCACCGCGTCCTGGAACCGCAACGCCTGGCGCGCGTGGTGCGCGGCGCGCAGGCTCGGCCAGCCCTCGGGCGGAATCTCGACGCCGTCGATCGCGACGGCGAAGCCGCCGAGGACGCGGATCTCCACCCGATGAAGAGCGTCCGTCGCGCCGGCCACTGGCATGCCTGTCATAGGGGCCGAAGCGTCCTATGAAAGGAAAGATGCAGGCAAACCAGGCGCAAGGAACGTTTTAGGAACGCCGCTTCGCCATGCTGCGCCTCACCAGGCCAGCATCACGCCGGCCTGACCAACCTCAACCGAAAGGAGGCAACACCATGGCCGAAGCAAGCAAGGAACTGGTCGTCCTGATGACCAAGGGCGCCGATCACGAACTGTCGTCCGTTGCGTTCACCGTCGCCAACGGCGGCATCACGGCGGGCCTGAAGGTCTACGCGTTCCTCACCAGCGGTTCGGTAGACCTGGTGCGCAAGCGCGCTGCCGACCTGCCGCACGTCCCGCCGCTCGACCCGCTCAAGGCGCTCATCGACGATTTCCTGCGCCGCGGGGGCACGATTTGGGCCTGCCCGCCGTGCGTGAAGGCGCGCGGCTATGCGCAGGAGGACCTGATCGACGGCGTGAAGATCCAAGGCGCCAGCACCATGCACGAGCGGTTTACGGCCGGCGCGGCGTCGCTGAGCTTCTGAGGATTGGTGGGCCGGCCTGGATTCGAACCAGGGACCAAGGGATTATGAGTCCCCTGCTCTAACCGGCTGAGCTACCGGCCCACGGATTCCAGTGATACTTTACGTCGCCAGCACGCGGTCGAGGAAGTCGAGCCGGTCCTGGCCCCAGAACAGCTCGCCGCGATACACGTAGGTCGGCGCACCGAACACGCCGCGCGCAAGCGCCTCCTGAGTGAGGGCATCGTAGCGGGCCTTTGCGCCGGGCGCGTCCGCGAGCAGCCTGTCGCCGTCGAGGCCGACCTTGGCGGCCGCGGCGCGCAACGTCGCCGGCTCGGCGATGTTCAGCTCTTCGGCCCACACTGCGCGCAGAATCGCGCCCGCGAGCCGCATCTGGGCGTCGGCGCCTGACGGCGCGGCGGCGACGATCACGAGCGCGGCCAGGTTCGAGTCGACGGGAAAGAACTTCGGCTGAACGTTTAGCGGCACGCCAAGGTGCGCCTTCCAGCGCGCGAGCTCCATCAGACGGTACGCCTGGCGCTGGGGCGCTCGCTTGCCCACGGGCAGACCGCCCGACTGGGGAAAGATCACGCCAAGGTCCACCGGCTTCACCTCGACCCGTGCCCCGCGCTGGCGGGCGATGTCGGCGAAACGCTGATGGCCCAGGTAGGTCCAGGGCGACGACGGCGAGAAATAGTAGTCGACCAGCTTGCTCACGAATTCCCTCCCCCAAAAAAGAAGGGCCGCTCGCGCGGCCCTTAGTTCAGACGTTTCCCGATCAGGATTCCTGGTCGAGGAAGCTCTTCAGCCGCTCGGAGCGCGAAGGATGCCGCAGCTTGCGCAGCGCCTTCGCTTCGATCTGCCGTATTCGCTCGCGGGTGACGTCGAATTGCTTGCCCACCTCTTCCAGCGTGTGGTCGGTGGACATCTCGACGCCGAAGCGCATGCGCAGCACCTTGGCCTCGCGCGGCGTGAGCGTATCCAGCACTTCCTTGGTCACGTCGCGCAACGACGCGTAGGTCGCGGCGTCGGACGGCGCCATCGTCGACTGGTCCTCGATGAAGTCGCCGAGATGGGAATCGTCGTCGTCGCCGATCGGCGTTTCCATGGAAATGGGCTCCTTGGAGATCTTCAGGATCTTCCGGATCTTCTCCTCGGGCATTTCCATGCGCGCCGCGAGCGTCGCCGGGTCGGGCTCCTGCCCGGTCTCCTGCAGGATCTGGCGGCTGATGCGGTTCATCTTGTTGATGGTCTCGATCATGTGCACCGGGATGCGGATGGTGCGCGCCTGGTCCGCGATCGAGCGCGTGATCGCCTGCCGGATCCACCAGGTCGCATAGGTGGAGAACTTGTAGCCGCGGCGGTATTCGAATTTGTCGACCGCCTTCATCAGGCCGATGTTCCCTTCCTGGATCAGGTCGAGGAACTGCAGTCCGCGGTTGGTGTACTTCTTCGCGATCGAGATCACGAGCCTCAGGTTGGCCTCGGTCATCTCGCGCTTGGCGCGCCGAGCCTTGGCTTCGCCGGTGGACATCTGCTTGTTGATCTCTTTCAGGTCCCGGATCGGGATGCCGATCTTCTGCTGCACCCCCTGCATCTTGCCGAGCAGCTCGAGTATGGAAGGCTCGAAACGAACCAGCAGCTCGCTCCACGGGTTGCCGGCGTTGATCTCGTTGGCCAGCCAGCGCTTCGAGCCCTCGGATCCCGCGAACACCTTGATGAAATGCTGGCGCGGCATCTGCGCCTTCTCGGTGCAGATATTGTGGATTTCCCGCTCGCGCGAGCGGATCTGGTCGACGAGGCTTCGCACGCTGTCGCACAGCCGCTCGACCGTCCTGGCCGTGAAGCGGATGGTCATCAGCTCGTTGGAAATATGCTCGCGCGCGCGCAAGTAATCCTTGTCGCGCGGACCTTTGCTCTCCAGAGCGCGCGACAACTTGTCGTAAAGGCGCCGGATGCGGGCGAACTTCTCGAGCGCGTCCGCGCGCAACTGCATCAGGCTGGCCGTCGCGGCCGCGCCGTCGTCGTCTTCCTCTTCCTCGATCTCCTCTTCGATGGTCTCTTCTTCCTCCTGCTCGGACTCGGCCTTCCGCGGATCGAAGTCGTCCTTGGCGTTAGGATCGATCAGGCCATCGACCACCTCGTCGATGCGCATCTCCTCCTTCTCGACCTTTCCGGCGAGATCGAGGATTTCCTGGATGGTGGTGGGGCACGCGCTGATCGCCTGGATCATGTGCCGCAGCCCCTCTTCGATGCGCTTGGCGATCTCGATTTCGCCTTCGCGGGTGAGAAGCTCGACCGATCCCATTTCGCGCATGTACATCCGAACCGGATCGGTGGTGCGGCCGAACTCCGAATCGACGGTGGAAAGCGCCGCTTCGGCCTGCTCTTCGACATCCTCGTCGTTCGACGCGACCGGCGCGGCCTCGGTGATCAGCAGGGATTCCTGGTCGGGCGCCTGGTCGTAGACCTGGATGCCCATGTCGTTGAACGTCGAAATGATCGACTCGATCTGCTCGGCGTCGACCAGGTCGTCCGGCAGATGGTCGTTGATCTCCACGTACGTGAGAAAGCCCCGATCCTTGCCCAGCTTGATCAGGTTCTTGAGGCGGGTGCGGCGAGTTTCCGCATCCTCCTTGGGCAGCTCGGCGGTGGCCGCGAGCCATTCGTCGCGACGCGCCTTGCGGCTGCCGCGGCCCTTTTTCTCCTTGGCCGCTTTCAGGCCGGCGTTGACCTTGGCTTCCAGCAGCTCGAGCGCCTTGGTGGCGCTCTGAATCGTGGGCTTGCCCTTCTGGCCGGCGTGGTTCTCGGCCTTCGCGGGGACCGCCTTGGGCTGCGTCCGTTCCTTGCCGGGCTTCGCGACTTGAGCGTGGGCTTTCGCGCGCGCAACGATCTTGGGCGCCGGGCGCTTCGGCTTGACCGCCTTGTGGGCCGGCCGCGCAGCACGCGCCGGCTTGACCGCCTTTTTCGCGGCAGCGCGTGCCGCCGCAGGCTTTTTCGCCTTCAGGCTCTTGATTGCCTTCGCTTTTGTCTTGGCCGCGCGGGCCTGCTTAAGTTTCCGGTTGCGCTTGTCCTTGGCCATCCTAACCTCGTGTTGTCCCGTCGGGGTGCGGGAAAGAACCGTATATTCTAGCAAAGCCCTTGATCTTCAAGGCCTGTTGCGGACTACACCCAGCATTTTTTCCTCGAATCGGCGACGCTCTTCCGCAGTCGCGACGCCCTTCAGCACCCGCTGCCGTAGCGTTCGGTCCGCTTCCGGCTCGCGCCGCCGCAACGCCTCGAGAACCTCGCAGAACTCGGACGCCGCCTCGTCCTCGCTTAGCCTGAGCTCGAAATTCAGCGCCGCCTGCGCGCGCGCGAGGGTGGCACCGTGCGAGGCCTTGTCGATCAGCTCGGCGAGCACGCTGTCGCTCAAGCGGGACGGGTCCGCCACGCCACTCACCAGGTCCCTCAGCTCCAGCAGCGCCTGCGATTCCGGCAGTTCGGAGCCAAGCAGCCCGGGATCGAGCTCCAGGACCAGCTCGGGCTTGGCGAATGCGCGTGTGAGCAATTTCCACTCCAGAGATACCGGCAACGGCGCGCTGGCGCGCTGCGGAGCCGGCCTTACATAAGTGGGGGCGCTACGCATGTCCATCAAGCGTTCCGCCTCTTCCTGGGAGACGCGCGCGAACTCGGCGACCTCCTTGACCACTTGCAGCCTGAGCCCCGGCGCGGCGATGCGCTGCACGTGCGGCTTCGCCGCCGCGAGGAAGCGCGACCGGCCCTCCGGCGTCGCGAGATCGGACTGAGCCCGCAGCTCCGCGAGCAGAAATCCCGAAAGCGTCTGGGCCTCGCGCAGCAGGCGCTCGAGCGCATCCTTGCCGTGGGCGCGAACGTAGCTGTCGGGATCATCGGCTTCCGGCAGGAACAAAAACCTGATCGGCTTGTTGTCCAGGGCGAGCGGCAAGCTCACCTCGAGCGCGCGCCAGGCGGCCTTGCGCCCCGCGGCGTCGCCGTCGAAGCAGAACACCAGCTCGTCTGCAAGCCGCAGCAGCTTGGACACGTGTACCGGGGTGGTTGCCGTGCCGAGCGTGGCCACCGCGTAGCCGACGCCGAACTGCGCCAGCGCCACGACGTCCATGTAGCCCTCGACCACCAGCGCGCGGCCTGCGGCGCGGATCGCGTCGCGTGCCTGGACCAGGCCATAGACTTCCCGACCCTTCTCGAACAGCGGCGTCTCCGGCGAGTTCAGGTACTTGGGTTCGCCCGCGCCGAGCACGCGCCCGCCGAAGCCGATCACGGCCCCGCGCGCCGAGAGGATCGGGAACATCACCCGGTCGCGGAACCGGTCATAACGTTTGCCCTCTTCGCCCTGGATCACCAGGCCGCATTCGACGAGCGACTTGTCTTCGTACTCCGGGAACGCCGCGCGCAGCGCCTGCCAGTCCTCGGGCGCGTAGCCGATCCGGAACCGCGCTGCGATCTCGCCCGTGAGGCCTCGGCCCTTGAGGTAGTCGATGGCGCGCGGTGATTTCTTCAGCTCGCCGCGGTAGAACTCCATCGCCCGCTCCATCAGCGCATAGAGGTCGGTTTCGCGCTCCCTCCGCGCGGCTTCCTCGGGGCTGCGAGGCTGGAAATCCGGCATCTGCATGCCGGCCGAGGAGGCGAGCTCCTTCACCGCATCGACGTACCCGAGCCCCGCCTGGGCCATCATGAAGCCGATCGCATTGCCGTGCGCGCCGCAGCCGAAGCAGTGATAGAACTGCTTCGCCGGGCTCACCGTGAAGGACGGGGATTTTTCGTTGTGGAACGGGCAAAGCCCGAGGTAGTTCGCCCCGCCCTTCTTCAGCTGGACGTAACGCGACACGACATCGACGATGTCGATGCGGTTCAGGAGATCCTGCTTGAAGCTCTCGGGGATCACGGTAACGCCGTTCCCCGTAGTTTAGCGGGCGCGGCCAGATCTAGCCGGAGAGCCGGGCCTTCACCTGGGCCGAGACCTGGCCCATGTCGGCGCGGCCGGCGAGGCGCGGCTTGAGCAGCCCCATCACCTTGCCCATGTCCTTTACGCCCGAAGCCCCCGATTCGCTCACCGCCGCGTCGATGGCCTGCGTGATCTCGGCGTCGCTCAGTTGCTTGGGGAGGTATTCCGAGAGCACCTGCATCTCGAATTTCTCCGCGTTGGCCAGGTCGGCGCGGCCGGCGGATTCGAATTGAGCGATCGACTCCCGGCGCTGCTTCATCATCTTGTCGATGATCGAGAGAACGTCTGCGTCCGTGAGCGCGACGCGCTCATCGACTTCCTTTTGCTTCATCGCCGCGAGCAACAGTCGGATGGCCGACAGGCGCGCCTGGTCCCTGGCGCGCATCGCGGCCTTCATGTCTTCGCCGATACGGTCTTTGAGCGGCATGGGGCTTCAGAAATGCAAACGCCCCGATGCTGTGCATCGGGGCGCGTCGTCGGTATTCGCTGCCGCCGGCCTAGTACAGCTTCTGCGGCAGCATCTGGCTGCGCAGTCGCTTGTGCAGGCGCTTCACAGCCGCGGCGAGCTTGCGCTTGCGCTCAGCGGTCGGCTTCTCGTAGAACTCACGCGCGCGAAGCTCCGTGAGGAGCCCGGTTTTCTCCACGGTGCGCTTGAAGCGGCGCATCGCGACCTCGAAAGGCTCGTTCTCCTTGACGCGGACGGTCGGCATCCAATCCTCGGGTACGGGGTACAGAAGGGGCCGAATTATATCCGGATTGGTCAGCCCCCCGCCAGCCCCCCGTAGAATGCCGGGCCATGCTGATCCTGGGACTCGAAACCTCCTGCGACGAGACCGGAGTCGCTCTCTACGAGACGCTGCGCGGTCGGCGCAGCGGCTTGTTGGCGCATGCGGTCCACTCCCAGGTGGCGATGCATGACGTCTACGGGGGCGTCGTCCCCGAGCTCGCATCGCGCGACCACATCCGGCGGCTGGTTCCGCTCGCGCGCCAGGTGCTGGCCCAGGCGGGGCGTGAGACGGGGGAGATCGGGGCGGTGGCCTACACTGAGGGGCCGGGCCTCGCCGGCGCGCTGCTCGTCGGCGCCTCGTTCGCACACGCCATGGCGCTTGCGCTCGGCGTACCGGCGATCGGCATCCACCACCTCGAAGGCCATCTCCTGTCGCCGCTGCTGTCGGCGCGGGCGCCCGATTTCCCGTTCATCGCGCTCTTGGTATCGGGTGGCCATACCCAGCTGATGCGCGTAGACGGCGTCGGCCGTTACACCCTGCTCGGTGAGACGCAGGATGATGCCGCCGGCGAGGCGTTTGACAAGACCGCAAAGCTGCTCGGGCTGGGTTATCCCGGCGGCCCTGCGCTCTCCAAGCTCGCCGAGGCGGGCACCCCCGGACGCTATCGTCTGCCACGGCCGATGATCTCGAGCGGCGACCTTGATTTCAGCTTTTCCGGACTGAAGACGGCCGTGCTGCTGCTGGTGCGCGGTGCCGACCCCAACGAACAGTTCTTCGCCGACGCTGCGCGGGGCTTTCAGGATGCGATCGTCGACGTGCTGGTCGCCAAATGCACGCTCGCAATGGAGACCACGGGACTCACCCGGCTGGTGGTCGCCGGTGGTGTCGGCGCAAACCGGCAGCTCCGCGCCGCCCTCGACTCGCAAGCCGCACGGCGCGGATTCGACGTCTACTATCCCGAGCCCGAGCTGTGCACCGATAACGGCGCCATGATCGCCCTCGCCGCCGCGCTGCGCCTCGAAGCGGACGGGTTGGGCTCGCGGCAGCGCGCGGGCTTCACGGTCCGCCCCCGCTGGGAGCTGGACAAGGTCGCCTAGGCGGCGGCGTCGCGCTTGCTTCCGATGCGCGGCTCCGTTCCTGCGAGCAGGCGACCGATGTTTGCCCGGTGGCGCCAGGCCAGCAAACCGGCGATGACGACCACGACGGGAAGCACCGGGCGCAGCCCGAACAGCCACCAGGCATACAACGGCGCGAACAGTGCGGCGGCCAGCGCTGCGAGCGACGAGATGCGAAAGAAAAGCACGATGACGATCCAGGTGCCGATGGTCGCGAGGCCGAGCCAGGCGTTGAGGCCGAGGAGCACACCCGCGGCAGTCGCCACGCCCTTGCCACCCCGGAAGCGGTGGAACACCGGAAACAGATGGCCCGCGAACACGGCGAGCCCGGCAAACGGCGCCGCGAAGCCCTCCGCGCCGGAGCTGCCCGCAAGCACGCTGGCGAGCCACACTGCGAGCCACCCCTTGCCGGCGTCGCCGAGCAACGTGAGCGCAGCCGCGGCCCTGCTGCCGCTGCGCAGGACGTTCGTCGCGCCCGGATTCTTCGAACCGTAGCTGCGCGGATCGGGCAGCGCAAGCAGTTGGCTCACCACGATCGCGAACGAGATCGAGCCCAGGAGGTATGCGGCGACGACGATCAGCGCGGTCTGCATCGGCCGGCAATTTTACCCTTGCGGCCCCTATAATCGGCCACCGCCATGGACTGCATCCTCATCCGCGATCTGCGCTTAAGCGTGCTGATCGGCATTCACAAGCGCGAGCGGCACGTGCCGCAAACGGTGTCCCTCGACCTCGAGATCGGACTGCCGGGCGAGACGGTATTCAGCAGCGACAAGGTATCGGACACCATCGATTACGAGCAGGTGGCGCTGGGCATCGGGCAGATCGCCGCGAGCGGTCACTTTCGCCTGGTCGAGACTTTCGCGGAGCGCGTCGCCCGCCTGATCCTCGACCAGTTCGGCGCGCCGTGGGTCAAAGTCAGCGCGGCGAAGATCGGCATCCTGGGCAACGCGAAGTTCGTCGGCGTCGCGATCGAGCGGCGCAAGGCCTAGTCCGCGAGCGCGACGTCGACCATTTGCGGCGCGAGCGCGCGCACGATGTCCGCGGGCGCGACCCCGAGCAGGAAGCCGCGCCGGCCGCCGTTGATGTACACGCGCGGCAGGTCCAGGATGCTGCGCTCCATGTAGACCGGCATCGCCCTGCGGGTGCCGAAAGGCGAAGTGCCGCCGACCTGGTAGCCGGAATGGCGCTGCGCGACCTCGGGCCTGCACGGCTCGACGCGCTTGCGGCCCGCTTCCCGGGCGAGATTTTTGGTGGAAACCTTGCGGTCCCCGTGCATCAGCACCAGGAGCGGCTTCCCGCCGTCGTCTTCCATGACCAGCGTCTTCACCACTTCGCCGGCCGGAACGCCGAGCTCCTCGGCCCCGCGCTCCGCGCCGCCGTGCTCCATGTATTCGTAGAAATGCTCGGTGTAGGCAACGGCGTGCCGCTTCAGGAACTGCGTGGCTGGCGTCTCGCTATGGCTCGGTCTTTTCATCCGCGCGGGTGGTGCTTGGCGTGAAGCTGCTTGAGGCGCTCGCGCGCGACGTGGGTATAGATCTGCGTGGTCGAGATATCGGCATGGCCGAGCAGCATCTGCACCACGCGCAGGTCCGCGCCGTGGTTGATCAGGTGCGTGGCAAACGCGTGGCGCAGAACGTGCGGCGACAGGCTCTTGCCGGGGATCGAATGCGCGCCGTGCCGCTTGAGGTTGTGCCAGAAAGCCTGTCGCGTCATGCCGGCGCCGCGCTCGGTGACGAACAACGCCTCGCTCGCCGCGCGCCGCAGCAATGTCGGCCGGGCCTCGCGCAGGTATTTCTGCAGCCAGTGCACCGCCTCCTCGCCGAGCGGCACCAGGCGCTCCTTGGACCCCTTGCCAAGGACGCGCAGTACGCCGGCCTCGAGATTCACCTCGAACGTCTTGAGCGAAACGAGCTCCGAGACGCGCAGGCCCGAGGCGTACAGCACCTCCAGCATCGCCCGGTCGCGCAGGCCGAGCGGCTTCGCGACGTCGGGCGCAGCGAGCAGCGCCTCGACGTCCGCTTCGGAAAGGGTCTTGGGAAAGCGCGGGGCGCGCTTCGGCGGGTCGAGCTTGAGCGTGGGATCCGCGCGCACGCGCCGCTCGCGCAGGCAATAACCGTAGAAGCGCTTGAGGCTCGAGAGCATGCGCGCGTCCGAGGACGCGCGATGTCCGGTCGCGCCCTGGTGACGCGAAGCGAAAAAGGCATGCAGGTCGGCTTCCCGCGCCGCGATCAGCTCGACGTGCCGGGGCGCCAGCCAGCCCGCGAGCTGCGCGAGGTCGCGCCGGTAGGACTCGATCGTGTTGCGCGCCAGCCCGTCTTCGAGCCACAGCGCGTCGCAGAACGCGTCCAGTTGGTTCGCGTCCGCCTCGCTCAGGGCGCGAGCTCGAATGCGTCCGCTCCGGCCTCGTGCATGAGCAGCCAACGCTTGGCCTCCAGCAGGTAGCCGCCGGTCGAGTGGGCAAAGCCGCCGAGGCCGTCGGCGGCGACGACGCGGTGGCAGGGAATCACAATCGGCAGCCGGTTGTCACCGCAGGCCTGACCCACGGCGCGCGCCTCGCCGCCGATCTCGCGCGCGAGATCGCCGTAGGTGCGCGTGCGGCCGCGCGCGATCGCGCACATGGCGGCCCACACCTTCCGCTGGAACGGCGTGCCTTCGATCAGCAGGGGGAGATCGA
>Ga0316628_100003450_pt1 | contig 12169 bp, 11 predicted proteins | sample OWC_Aug_M2_C1_D5_FD_207648 | JGI IMG/M metagenome (GOLD analysis project Ga0316628, IMG submission 207648) | Wetland soil microbial communities from Old Woman Creek delta, Ohio, United States - OWC_Aug_M2_C1_D5_C | ecosystem: Environmental > Terrestrial > Soil > Wetlands | place: USA: Ohio...
ATAGCGAACAATGCGTCGTGATTCGCGTGGATTCTCGCTCATCGAACTTCTGATCGTCGTTGCGATCATTCTCATCATCGCGGCGATTGCGATTCCCAATCTGTTGCGGAGCCGGATTGCGGCCAATCAGGCTTCAGCGATTGGAAGCATGCGCATCATTAACACCGCCGAAGTGACCTACTACTCGAGTTTTGGACAAGGTTATTCGACCACCCTGGTCAAGCTGGGCCCGCCGGCTTCTGGAGCTCCCACCGATGCGACAGCAGCCGGATTGATTGACAGTGTCCTGGCCAGCGGCGTCAAGAGTGGGTACACCTTCGCGTATGCGCCCGGCCTTGTAGACGGGGCTGGCAGAGCCCAGGGATTCATCCTGAATGGCGCCCCAACTCAAGTGGGGACGACCGGGTCAGCGTACTACTTTTCGGACCAGACGTATGTCATCCGCGGGACCACTTCTGGACCTGCAACGGCGAGCGACTCGCCCGTCGCACAATAGTCTGACTAAACAGGCGTCAACCTAACAACCCAGATTTCTCCAGCGGCCAGCGTTTTCTGCAGAACCCCCGCACCCCTTACGACCTTCAAGGGGACCGACTGATCTATTTCCACGTTCTGCCCTTTCACCTGCGGCCACGGCAAGTGAATGGTGATGGTCGCCTGCGCGGGCGTGCGCGCGTGGTTAAACGCAAAGACGAATTGGACGCGATCGCTCGTCAGCCGGCGCACTTCCATCTCTGACGTGCCAGCGCCCGACACGTGGACCTCCTGTGAGATTTCCGCCGACCGGGCCAGCGCGAGAAGCAGGCGCTTGGTCGAGGGATCGTGCGCGCGCTGATACGACATTGCCGGGAAAGAACCCACCAAAATCGCTCTCCCCTTTCCGTACCGGTTCTCCACGATCGCAGGTTCACCATTGGAGAACTTCGCCAGCACGCGCGCGTTCGCGGCGGGCTCGAGTTCTTCTTCGAAGGCTTCGGCGGCCGCAACTTCGCCGGCGGTCCAACCGGGAAGACCTGTGTTCGGCGCGGCCAAGATTCTCGCCTTCTCGACGGGCCGGATAAGCTTCTCCTTCGCGCCGAAGACTTCATCCAATCCGAATCCCGGCACGCGATCGCTGGAGAATCCACGCTCGTCGTTCCATGCCAGGCGTGCTTCGGCGATCACCGTCCCGCCATTCTCGATATAGCGCGCCACACCCTCGCCGACGTTTTTCGAGAGCATCACCGGGAAAGGCAGAAAAACAACTTTGTACTGACCGAGGCGGTTCTGAAGGACGTCCTCGGGGTGGACGAAATCAACGGGAATCTGTTCTTCGAAGAACGCGCGGTGCAGTCCCATCAGCGAGTCGCGCTCCGCATTGCCGAGCTTGGACATTGATGGCTGCGAGCCACCCACCATCGAGGAAAGGCGGTTGAAGAGCACCGCCACTTCGGCCGGAGCGGGCATGCATTGGCGGATCTCCGCGGCGTGGCGATTGATGGTCTGAGCCACGCGGCCGGCTGCACGCGCCCGGTCGGTCAGCGTCCCGTCGAGATTGATGAGCCCGTAGCCGTTCGACTCGTATCCGGAACTCATCGGGTACCACGCGTACACAGAAATTTGACGAGCACCGTGGGAGAGCACTTTCCACAGCCAGAATTCCAGGTCGTGCGGAACGACCGCGTCCGCGATGCGCATTCCCGTGACGCCCTGCCCGGCCTGCAGTTCGCCGATCCAGAACCCTTTGCCGTAGCTATGCCCCGAGGAGCGAGTGAAGTCGAGTCCGGCGGCGATCATCGTATAGGGCCATGGGCGCGTGGACTGCGAGTGCTTGGGGTAGAGCGAAGTGCCGAAGAAGTCAGCGGTCGCCGCCATTTTCCAGTCGTCGGGATCGCCGTACCCGTCTGTGGGAGAAGTAAAGAGGCCCGGCACGGCGGCGTGGCTGGTGATGGGATGCGTCGTGTCGGCGCTGCGAATAGAATCGACGCGGGTTTTCAAATCGCCCGCCAGCTTGTCTTGAATGAACGTCCGCCAATCGAGATAGTCAGTGTAAGAGAGGATCGTCGAGCCGCGCGGAGGCTCCACCTGCTCCCAACGCTCGAAGCCGCGATACCACGCGGCGTTCAACGCGTCGAGCGCGCCGTATTTCGCCTTCAGCCACTCGCGGAAGCGCGCCTGGGAATTCGGGCAGAAGCAGAATTCAGGATTGTTCAGATAAGGAAACTCCGCCCAGTTGATGACGTGCGGCTCGCTCCAGACGTCCCAACCATAAAGCGCCGGTGAGCGGTTGGCGCGCTCGGAGAGCGCGTGCAAAAACTTGACGATCTCCGCGCGTACGCCAGGATGATCGATGCAGAAACCCGGCGACGCCTGCGACTTAATCACCGCGCCTGAGCGGTCCACGAATTGCGCGTCAGGATTGCGTTCGCCCACCCAGTCCGGCGCGGAATCGAGATAGAGCTGCACGACGACGCGCAACCCCCGCGCCTCCGCGAGCTTCAATAGCAATTCCAGATTCTCGAATCGGTACTCTTCCCGCTTCGGCTCGGCGGTCGCCCAATCCACCCAGCACTTGACGGTGTTGAAGCCGACGCTTTTGATCGAATCGAAGTCGCGGCCCCAACGCTCGGCGCTCGTCGCGTCCACGCGCTCGAGCATCGGTGCGCGCGCCTTGCCGCCGCCGTACCAGACGGCCACCGGAAAGAAATCCGGCGCCTCTGTCGGGGCGGGACTTTCGAGGGCGGTCGTTGCGTTGCTCAGGAAGAATGCTGTTGTCAGAACGGCCAGTAGAAAGACGCCCAAGAATTGTAGTCTGCGCATGGGGGAGACTCTCCGTGGGTGGGAAATCAGTCGCGATGGGATGCGCCGGTCCCGCTCGGAGCGGGACCGGCGCTACAGCTTATTCAAACTCAATCCGGCAGCGCCTTTTGCAGAGCTTCGAGTTCCGGCTCGCCGGGGCCGAGGGGCAGCTTGACTCTACCCCGCTGCACTGCCGAGCGGCACAGGGCCATCATGATCTCGAGGCCTTTGTAAGCCTGCTCGCCGTTCAAGGGATGAACCTTGGCCGGATCGTCGAGCCAGTCGGCAATCTCCTGGACGTAGGGCGGCATGTCGTGCGCGTAATCCATGTTTCCCGTGCCGGAGATGACGCCGCCGGAATTGCGCGTGACGGCTCTCCAGCCGCCGCCCGTCAGGACTTCGGCAAAGCCCTCGGTGCCTTGTGCGCCGATACGGCACTTGCGCCACCACGCCTCGACCTCGGGAACGTCCGGCACGCCGTCGCCGCTCTCGATGATCCCGCGCACGCCGTTCGCGAACTGAATGACCCCCGCAATGTAGTCGGGCGAAGGATGATTGTCCGAGAATTTTCCTTTTCCTGACGCCTGGCCCATCACCCATTCCGCCTCGGCGTAGTCGTTGAACCAGCGCGTATATTCGATGAGGTGCGTAATCATGTGGAGCATCCAGCCCGTCGCCGTGCCGTAAACGGTGTGGACGCGGCCGATGGCGCCGCTCGCGATGATCTCTTTCACCTTCTTGTAGTGCTCGCCGTAGCGGTGCTGATGGCTGACGACGGACTTTACCTTTGCGTCGCGCAGCAGCTTCATGATTTCCAGCGCTTCGTTGGTGGAGGTGGCAACGGGCTTCTCGTAGGCGATGAGTTTCGCGCCGTTTTCGACGCCCAGGCGAATCATGGGCAGGCGCAGGTTGGGCAGCGTGCAGAAGCAGAAGACTTCCGGCCGGAGTTTCTTGACCAGGGGAGCGGCGTCCAGGCTGGTTTCGGGATTGCCAAACTGCTTGGCCGCGGCTTCCACGCGCGCCGCGTCGATGTCACAGAGTCCTACAAGCTGGAATTTCGGGTTCTTGAAAAACTCCTGGGCGTGATGCACGCCGCGCTTGCCGCAACCGACCACCACAACCGTGTATTTCTTCTCGGGGCTCATAGGTGATGACTCCAACGAAAGGGATGAAGCGGCCGGGTGGATTGTAGATAGACAACCCACCCGGCCCGAAGGTAATTCGAGCAGCTTGCTTGTGGTTCGTAGACGACCAGCTTACGCCGCGCCGGCTCCGCTGACCTTCCCGGCGTGGGCTTTGTCCCACGCCTTGATGGCTTCGACTGTGTACTTCACCTCTTCGCTGGTCACCTCGGGATACATGGGCAGCGAGAGGACGCGCGCCGCGGAGCGCTCCGTGTGCCGGAGCGAGCCGGAGATGCGCGCCGCGTGACCCCACGGGTAACCTTCCTGCTGATGAATGGCGATGGGATAGTGGGTGAGCGCAGTGATGCCCTTCGCCAGGAGGTCGGCTTGCAGCGCGTCGCGCGCGTCGGTTTCGACCACGTAGAGGTGGTAGATGTGCCGGTAGCCCGGGAGCGCCGTGGGTAGCATGAGCGACGTGCCCGCGAGGCCCGCGTCAAATTCCTTGGCTCGCGCGCGTCGCGCGTCGTTCATTTCATCCAAATGGCGGAGCTTAACGCTCAGTACCGCGGCGTGGAGTTCGTCCAGCCGGCTGTTGTAGCCGATGCTGTGATGCGAACGCTTCAGCGAGCCGTGATTACGCAGCTTGCGGATGTGATTGGCGAGGCTGGCATCGTTGGTCACTACCGCGCCGCCGTCACCGAAGCAGCCAAGGTTCTTCTGGATGATGAAGCTGGTGCAGACGGCGTCGCTCAATTCGCCGATCGCGAAATCGTTGCCGCGGGCGCCCAGCGCCTGGGCGTTGTCTTCAACAATCTTCAGATTGTGCTTGCGCGCGATGCGGGCGATTTCCCGCATCTCCGCCGGCTGCCCGTAAAGGTGCACGGGGACGATCGCTTTGGTCTTGGGCGTAATCGCCGCCTCGATGAGCGCGGGATCCATGTTGCAGGTCTTGGGATTGATGTCCACAAAGACCGGCGTTGCGCCGATTAGCCAGATCGCCTCCGCCGTCGCGAAGAATGTGTTCGAGGTGGTGATGATCTCGTCGCCCGGCCCGAGGCCCATGGCGATGAACACCAGCCACAAGGCGTCGGTGCCCGAGTTCAAGCCCACCGCTTCATTCTGGCCGCAGAATGCCGCGAGTTCTTCTTCAAACTTCTTCACCTTGGGGCCGAGAACGTAGGTGCCGCTCTCCAGGACTTCGTGAATCGCCTGGTCGATCTCTGCCTTCAGGTTGTGATACTGCCGGACGTGGCCGTAAAAGCCCACTTTCATTTCTGCCATAAGAAAGCCTCCAATATTCAAGATAGCTGAAACCGTCAGATTAATCGGAAACGGCGCGGTGGGCAAGGAATTTGTAAGTGAGGGAGGAGGGCGTTTTGTCCTTCGTCCTTTGCGCTTGGTCTGTTGTCGGCCGTAAGTGATAACCGCTCTTCAAACCGTCCTCGTCACAATCTGCAGTGACCGCGGCTTGTCCGGGTCGATGCCTTTCACCTCCGCCAGGAGGGCGGAGAAAATTTGCCCGGGGACGATATACGGGATGGGAGTATAGATTTCAGGAATTTGTCCGGGTATGAGAATCGTCCGCGTCGAGGCGGGCAGGCGCACTCCAGCGGAGGAAATCAGCAAAGTCTCCGCCCGTAATTTTCGCAGGCGGTCCGCGAGGTTCCGGAGGTCGCGGAAAACTTTTCCCGGCGGCATCAGGATGATGACCGGGAAATCCCGCTCGATCAGCGCGATGGGCCCGTGCTGAAAGTCGGCGGAGGAAAATCGCTCGGCGACCACATAGCAGGTCTCCATCAGCTTCAAGGCCAGTTCGTAGGCGTTGGCGTAGTTCAGCCCGCGGGCCACCACCGCGCACTGGCGCATGTAGCGATAGCGCTCGACCAGCTCGCGAATTTCGGGCACGAGCTTCAGCGTCGCCTCGACGCGGTCGGGGATTTCGCTAACGGCATCCATGGATATCTTCGGCCCCAGGCCGCCCGCCAGCAGGTAGAACATCAAAAGTTGGCCGGTGTAAGTCTTCGTTGCAGCCACGGATTTCTGCCGGCCGGCGCGCACCAAGAAGACTTCGTCCACGAGGCCCGCCATCGTCGAGCGCGCTTCGTTGGTAATTCCGATCGTGAATGCTCCCCGGCGCTTCGCGGCCTTCAGCACAATGTTGATATCCGCACCTTCGCCCGATTGGGAAATCCCCACCACCACCGCATGGCGAAGGAGCATACGCGTTCGATAGAGGGTGTGGATGCTTGGCGCGCACATCGAGACGGGCAGGCCGGTGGTCAACTCAAGTAGATAGCGACCAAACACCGCAGCGTTGTCGGAGGTCCCGCGCGCCACCAGTACAATCACCTGGAAGCCCTGTCGGCGCGCGTATTGCTTCACCACTTCGGCGTGCTCGCGCTCCGCCTTGAAAGTCCGCAACAGCGCGCGCGGCTGGTCGAGAATTTCTTCCATCATCAGTGACATGAAACACTCCACTATGAAGACGGCCCCGCCATCATAAACAGGGCAGGCCCGCACCGCAACCCGTAACAGATCTCGTGCCTCCTCTTCCCCGTAAATCGGCCCCCGCCCATGCATCGCGGTTGACTATCCTTGTGCGTGGGGTGCACAATTACAGTCTGGCCTAAATCGGGGGCAGCAAAAGAAGGGATTCGAGATAACCGGGCGGCACGCGCCCGCATCCTGATTTGATATGGGAAGCCGGAGACTTAAGTTCGGGATTGGCATCGGCATGATCCTCGCGGTGGTCGCCTGGGAGGCCATTTCAGGCTTTCAGCAATCAAAGACCTACTATGTGACGGTAGGGGAGCTCCTGGGCGGGCGCGTCTCGCACCAGCGACTGCGCGTGGGTGGAATCGTTGCGCCGGGGTCGATCGAGCGGCGCGGCGGGATGGTGAGCTTCCGGCTGGCGCAGGATGCGCAGTCGATTCCGGTGGTTTACGTGGGAACAGACACGCTGCCGGACACCTTCACGGACCGCGCGCAAGCGATCGTGGACGGCGAGCTGACCGCAAACGGCGAATTCCGGGCCGAAAAGATTCAGGCCAAGTGCGCGTCGAAATACGAGGCCAAACCGCAGGGCCAGGGCGCTAAAGATTCCTCACGGGGGCAGGCCGAACTAACCGGGGCAAAGTAAGGGCGGAAATCAAATCGCTGCTCCAGCCGAGTCACGCCTTCTCGTGACGCGGTCCGCGGGGAGAATTCATGAACCAGGTCGGAAATGTCGGGCTGATCGCCGCACTGGCATTCGCAGTCTACGGAATCGTGGCCGGGGCCGTGGGGGGGAAACTGCGCAGCCTTCGCGTGGTGCGCAGCGCCGAGCGCAGCGCGCTGGCCTTCTTCGTTCTCATCACACTGGCGGTTGTGGCACTGGAAGCTCAGATCATGAGCAATGACTTCCACAACGCCTATGTTGCCGCCCATTCAAACCGCGACCTTCCGACTTATTACAAGTTTGCCGTGCTCTGGGCGGGACAGGAAGGCTCGCTGCTTTTCTGGACGTGGCTGCTTTCCATTTACGGCGGGGCCGCGGTACTGCTGAACCGGCGCAAGAATCGCCAACTGATTCCCTACGTCGTCGCCATACTGATGGCGACCGGCACGTTTTTCGCCGGGATTACGTTCTTCGTGGCAAATCCCTTCAGCGAACTCTCCGTTGTCACGGCCGCGGGCACGCAACCCTTCGCCCCCGTCGACGGGAACGGCCTGAACCCGCTCCTGCAATATCACTCGATGGTGATCCATCCCCCGATGCTCTATCTCGGGTACGTCGGGTTCGTTGTCCCGTTCGCGTTCGCAATGGCCGCGCTTATCACGCGGCAACTGGGTGATAACTGGATTCGAACCACGCGCCGCTGGACGATGGTTCCGTGGATGTTCCTGGGCGTGGGAATCCTGCTGGGCGGGCGCTGGGCCTACTCGGTGCTAGGCTGGGGCGGCTATTGGGGCTGGGACCCGGTGGAGAACGCCTCGCTGCTTCCCTGGCTGTCGGGAACGGCGTTTCTGCACTCGGTGATGATCCAGGAGAAACGCGGCATGCTGAAAGTCTGGAACATCGTTCTGGTCATCACCACTTTCTTCCTTTGCATCTTCGGGACTTTCCTGACGCGCAGCGGAATCGTCTCTTCCGTGCACGCTTTCGCGCAGTCGAATATCGGACCAGTCTTTGCCGTCTTTCTGGGCATCCTCCTTTTCTTTTCCGTCTCTCTGCTGTTTCTGCGGCTGGAGTATTTGAAAAGCGAAAACAAACTTGACTCGATGGTTTCGCGCGAGAGCGGGTTCCTGTTCAACAACTGGATCTTGCTCGCGGCGGTTTTTGCAGTCCTGTGGGGAACGATTTTCCCCGTCATCTCGAAGGCGGTGCAGGACGTGACGGTCACGGTGGGCGCGCCGTACTTCAACCGGGTGGCAATCCCCATCGGATTGCTACTGCTCTTTCTGACCGGTGCGGGGCCCCTGCTCGCGTGGCGCAAGACTTCGTTCCAGAGTCTGAAGCGGAATTTCACGCTGCCCCTAGCGGTAGCCGTGGTGGTAGGCGCGATTCTGTTCTTCAGCGGCGTGCGGCACTTCTACGCGTGGATGAGCCTGTTTTTGTCGGCATTCGTCGCCGTATGCATTCTCCAGGAATTCTACAAAGGCGCGCGGACGCGGCAGCAGACTGGCGGCGAACATTTCCTCCAGGCCATCTACAACCTCACGATGTTCAACACGCGGCGGTACGGCGGATACGTCATCCACCTGGGCATGGTCCTGCTGTTTGTGGGATTCGCGGGGCAGGCATTTCAAACTGAGAAGAAAGGGTTGATGCAGCAGGGCGACGAACTGCGCGTCAAGGACTACGTCCTCCGCTGCCGCAGCATCGAAACCGGTGACACACCCAACTACGCTTTCCAACGACTCACGCTGGACGTGAGCAAGGATGGCCGCGCGCTAGGCACGCTCGAACCCGACCGGAGATTCTTCAAAGCCAGCCAGCAACCGACCAGCCGCGTCGCGATTCGCTCCGCGCTCTCCGAAGATCTCTACACGGTGTTGGCGGGCCAGGATCCGGACACCAACAAGGCTATCGTCGAAGTTTTTGTGAACCCGCTCGTGGCGTGGGTGTGGATTGGCGGCTTCGTGGTGTTCCTTGGCACGCTGTTGGCCATGGTGCCCAGCCGTGTGGAGCGCCAGATGGCGGAAATCCGCCAGGCCCAGGAAGAAGCGGTGCGAGCCCACGATGCGATTTAGGTCGACGACCACTCTGCTTTTCGCCGTGCTGCTCACCGCCACCGCGACGCGCGCCGACGACGCGCGCCCCACGGTTGAGTCAATCAGCGAGCGCGTGATGTGCATTTGCGGCTGCGTCGCGACGCTCAATCACTGTCCGCATCCGGAATCCGAGTGCTCGATGCGGGCGGAGATGACGAAACTAATCAAGACGCAGATCGCCGGGGGCAAGACGGAGGAGGCGATACTCCAGGACTTCGTCGAGCGTTACGGAGTGAAGGTGCTGGCGGCGCCGCCCGGCAAAGGTTTCAATCTGGCGGCGTGGGTTCTTCCTGGCCTAGGCCTTATCCTGGGGCTGGCGTGCGTGATGGTGATCGTCCGACGATGGCGTCAGCCTTCGGCAGTGACCGCGAGCGCCACACCGAGGCCGGATCCGAAGGTGCTGGCAGCGGTGGAAGAAGAAATGAAAAGGTCGGGACTAGGGATTCGGGATTAGGGGTTTGGGTCTTTTCCCCAGCCCCGAACACCCAATCCCCAGCCCCTTTGAATGCAATGTTACTTGGCATCGCGTTGTTGATTTCGGCAGGCTTGTTGGTTTTCGTGGCTGCGCCCTTGCTCACTCCGGAGGGCGCGGGCGAAGGCACGCTTCCCGTGGACGTCACGCCGCAGGTGGACCTGAAGCGCCGCCGCCTGGTGCTCTACGAAAACATACAGGATCTCGATTTCGAGTACAAAGCGGGAAAGCTATCGCTGGAGGACTACCAGGGATTGCGCGTGGATTACACCGCCGAGGCCGCGCAGTTGATGGCCAACTCCCAGGATCTCGAGGCCACGAGCGCCGAGGAGGCTTTCATCGAGCGAGGTGTTGCGGCGCGGCGCGCCCGCCGGAACGCACCACCCGTGCCAAACTACAAATGCACGAAGTGCGGCTTCGAGAATCCGCTGCCCGTCAAATTTTGCGGCGATTGTGGCGCGCGAATCTCCGCGAAATCATGAAAGGACCTTGACCGTCGTTGGTGCCTACAACCCCTTCCCAAATCACCGCGCGCAACTTTCATGCTGTTGCGATTTTTGTCGTCACGCTGGCTTGCGGCGCGCTCAGCGCAGCACCGCTCGCAGCACAAGGAACAATGAAGGGCACGGTCACGAACGGCACGACCGGAAAGCCCGTTCCGAACCAGCTCGTTCAGCTCATGGTTCCGCGCAATGGGATGCAAGAGGTGGCAACGGCAAAGACGGATGCCGCTGGGCGATTTGCCCTGACGCCGCCCGCCGACGGCTCCGCGCCGTTCTTCCTGGTGCAGACGGTTTTCCAGGACGTCAACTATCGCGTTCGGATCAGTGGTAGCACGTCCGCCGATATGATGGTCTACGACGCCACGAGCGTTCCCCCACCATTACGCATCAAATCGGCCCGCATTCTGGTTAATGCCGAAGGCCAGAAGGTTCACGTGCAGGAACTCTTCGCGGTCGAAAACACAGCCCAGCCGGCGCGGACATTTGCCAATTCCGACGGGACGTTTTACTTCCATCTCGGCGAGGGCGCAGGTGACCCGACCGCCGCGGTCGCCGGGCAGATGAACATGCCCATCCCGCAAGCCGTTCAGGATGGCAAATCGCCGCGCGAGTTTTCCATCAACTACGCTTTGCAGCCCGGCGTCACCGTGGTCATGGTGGCGTATGACGCGGATTACTCGGCGGGAAAGTTTACGCTCCGCGACATGGTTGATTATCCCATCGGCCAATTGGAGCTGAGGGTCTCTCCGCCCAGCATCACCGTGGATTCCAGCGTGTTCAAAGCCGCGGGCGTCGATTCCTCCAGTGGCGAGCAAACTCTCCGAGCGGAAAGCTTGACCTCGGGGACGGCATTGGAAGCATCGGTAAGCGGCGATGCCGCGCCAAACACCGCGCCGGAAGCGGCTCAGGGCGAGGGCGAAATCAAGACCGTACCCAATTCCATGGCGCGACTGGGGCTGGCGCTGCTCGCTTGCTTCCTGCTGATCCTGCTGTGGGCGCTGGGAGTCCGATTGGCGAGAGAATGGCCGCGCTGGAAGGATCGACAATCCTCGAGCCCTGCGCAGAAGGAGCTTGAGGCCAAGGTCGATGGGCTGCTAAATTCCCTGGCAGACCTGGATGAGCTTTTCGCCGCCGGAAAAGTTCAGGAGAAGAGTTACTGGAAGGAACGGCTGGAACTGAAGGCGAAGATCGTTACGATCCTGAAGAAGAGTTCGCCCGCGCTTCTCGAGCCCTATGCCACCCGACACACCCCGCGCTGACCGCGTGCTCGAACTTCGCAACGTATCCAAATTCTTTGGCGACCTCGGAGCATTGAGAGACGTGTCGCTGCACGTTGAGCGGGGCGACGCCGTGCTGCTCTATGGCCCCAACGGCGCCGGCAAGACAACGCTGCTGCGCCTGCTTGCCTCCATCGCCCGGCCAAGCGAAGGCCGGGTGCTTTTTGATGGGAAGGATCTCCACCAGAATTCCGCGTTCGCCAAATCGCGAATTGGTTTCGTTTCGCACGCCACGTTTCTCTACGATGAACTGACGGCGCGCGAGAACCTGCGATTCACGGGCAGGCTGTTCGGGCTGAGCGAACTCGAGAAGCGAATCGATTCCGTGCTCGAGCTTTTCACACTGGCGAAACGCGCCGATGAGCCGGTGCGCGGCCTTTCGCGCGGGCTCCAGCAGCGCGCCACGCTGGCTCGCGCCATGCTGCACGATCCTGACTTTCTGCTGCTCGACGAGCCCTTCACGGGGCTCGACGCCACGGCGACGGAAAATCTCCAGGCGCTTCTCGGGCGATTGCCGCAGCAAGGCAAGGCGCTCGTCTTTTCAACCCATAGCTTTCAGCAAGGCGCGGCATTGGCGCAGCGGCTGGTGGCGCTGGAAGGCGGACGCCTGCGCTACGACGGACCGCTTCGAATGGCGCCACTCGAATCGTTGCATATCCAGAAAGCGGAAGGCGGTCAGCCGTAGGCAGGAGCGGAAAATCAAAAGGCAAATGTTAAAAGGCAAAAGTGTAAAAGCCCCGACGCTCAAGAGTGATGAACCAA
>Ga0316628_100003451_pt1 | contig 12168 bp, 14 predicted proteins | sample OWC_Aug_M2_C1_D5_FD_207648 | JGI IMG/M metagenome (GOLD analysis project Ga0316628, IMG submission 207648) | Wetland soil microbial communities from Old Woman Creek delta, Ohio, United States - OWC_Aug_M2_C1_D5_C | ecosystem: Environmental > Terrestrial > Soil > Wetlands | place: USA: Ohio...
ATCTCAAGTCCGTGTACGGGGACGCCGCGACCAAGGAGAACCAATTCGGCTGGGACTGGCATCCGAAGATCCTTGGCGACCATTCGCACATGGCGATGTTCGCGGCGATGAATGCGGGCAGGGTAAAAGGGATGTTTTGCGTCGGGCAGAATCCGGCCACATCGCTCAATGCCAAGCTGGACCGCTCCGCGCTAAGAAAGCTTGAGTGGCTGGTCGTGAAAGACAACTGGCTCACCGAGACAGCCACTTTCTGGAAGAACGCGCCCGAGGTCAAAAACGGAGAGGTGAAGACCGCGGACATCAAGACCGAAGTTTTTTTCCTCCCCGCCACCCAGGTCGCCGAGGTCGAAGGCACCTTCACCAACACACAGCGACTGCTGCAATTTCATCACAAAGCCGCAGAGGCGCCCGGTGATTGCCGTTCCGACACGTGGTTCTACTACGAGCTCGGCAAACGCTTGAAGAAGCTCTATGCGAATTCCACCCTGCCTCGAGACGAGGGCTTTAAGAACATTGTCTGGGACTACGAGCATGAGAACGAAAACGAGCGCAAAAAAGGCGAGCCTTCGTCGGCGAAAATTCTAAAGGAGCTGAACGGCTTTTTTACCGAAGATCCCACTCGTCACTGCGTCGGCTTCGCCGAGCTGAAAGACGACGGGTCAACCACCTGCGCGTCGTGGATCTACTCGGGAGTTTTGCCCGCGGCGGGCAAGAATCTCGCCGACAGGCGAACGCCCGACGCGCCCGGCAAACCCGGCGCTCAATTGGAGTGGGGTTGGGCGTGGCCGGCGAACCGGCGGGTTATGTACAACCGCGCCTCGGCTGATCCCGAAGGAAAGCCATGGAGCGAAAGAAAGAAGTGGGTGTGGTGGGACGCCGAGGCGAAAAAGTGGGTCGGCTATGACGTGCCGGACTACATCGCGACCAAACCGCCGACCGACAAAGCGAAGCCGGGCACGGCCGGCATGGATGCGCTGCCCGGCACTGCACCCTTCATCATGCGTCCGGACGGGCTTGGCTGGCTCTACGTGCCAAGCGGCCTCGTCGATGGACCGCTCCCAACACACTACGAACCCGTGGAGTCGGCGGTGCATAATCCGCTCTATAAACAGCAGACGAGCCCGGTGTACAAACATTGGAAGGATAATGCCAATGAGCTGGCGAAAATAGGCGATCCAAAGTTCCCGTATGTGATCACGACGTACCGACTCACCGAGCATTATTTGGCGGGAGCGATGAGCCGCTGGCTTCCCTGGCTCACGGAGCTGCAACCGGAGCTTTTTGTCGAGATCAGCCCAGAGCTGGCCCAAGAAAAAGGCATCAAGAATCTCGACTGGTGCAAAATTACCAGCCCGCGGACGCAAATACGCGCCAAGGCGTTGGTCACCAGGAGAATGCGACCGTTCAAGATCGAGGGCAGGGTGGTTCACCAGGTCGGCATGCCTTGGCACTGGGGCTACGAAGGGCTTTCGACGGGCGACGTGGTCAACGAGCTCACGGCGCTCATCGCCGACCCCAACGTCTCGATGCACGAGGCGAAAGCGTTCGTGTGCAATGTGGAGAAAGCCTAGCCCTTCGGGAATTTCAAATGGCCGATCTCAAATTTCAAATGTGGATCTGAAATTTAAGATCTGAGATTCGCAACGTAAGGAGCGATTTATGCCGGAGCCCATGGGATTTTACACCGACACGACGGTGTGCATCGGTTGTAAAGCGTGCGAAGTCGCCTGCAAGGAATGGAACCAGCTTCCCAGCACCAATGGCGGCATGAATACGCTGAGCGGCGATAGTTACGACAACACCCGCCGCCTCGACGGCATCCACTGGCGTCATGTGAAATTCATCGAGCAGTTCACTGAGGATCGCAAGGACGGCCGCTGGTTGTTGATGAGCGATGTCTGCAAACACTGCGTGCAGGCGCCTTGCCTCGAAGTCTGTCCGACCGGCGCTATTATTCGAACCGAGTTCGACACTGTGGTCATTCAATCCGACGCCTGCAACGGCTGTCGCGACTGTATTTCGGCCTGTCCGTTCGGCGTAATTGAAGTCAATCCGGCGTCGGGCACGGCACAGAAGTGCACACTCTGTTACGATCGTCTCCAAGGCGGATTGGAGCCGGCTTGCTCGAAGGCCTGTCCGACCCAATCGATTCAGTTTGGCACGATCAACCAGCTGCGCGAGCGCGCGCAAAAGCGCGTCGCACAGCTCCAGGAAAGCGGCGAAAAACGCGCTTACCTTTACGGCGCCGATGACAAATTCCTTGGCGGCCTCAATTCGTTCTATCTGCTGGTAGACAAGCCTGAAGTGTATGGGTTGCCGCCTGATCCTAAAATGCCGACGCGCAATCTGGCATCCGCCTCGTGGTTCTCGGCTTTGGGCGCTGTACTGGTCGGATTGATGGGGCTCATTAGTTTTCGTAACCGCGGCGCCAGGATCGAGTGCGGGGAGGAACGTCCATGAATGCGATTCCGTCAAGCACCTATTTTAGCGCCCCACCGGAGTGGGGATGGTATATTGTTTTTTATTTTTTCTTCGGCGGGCTGGCCGGGGGATGCTATTTCCTCGCCGTGCTCATCGATCTCTGCGGCCGTCCTGAGGATCGTCCGCTTGCCCGGCTCGGCTACTACATCGCATTCCCCTGCGTGGTTCTGAGCGGGCTGTTATTGACCCTCGATCTCAATCGGCCGTTGCGATTTTGGCATATGTTGATTGAATCGAACACCTATCGGCCGCTGATCAAGCTCTGGTCGCCGATGTCGGTAGGCTCCTGGGCTTTGCTCATCTTCGGAATCTTCAGCCTTGTTTCCATCCTTGGCGCGCTTGCGGAAGACGGCCGGCTCCCCTCGCAGGCGTGGCGCAAAGTGCGGCCGCCGGGAGTGCTCAGCCGCGTGATCGCCGTGCTCGGCGGGCTCGTGGGATTTTACGTCGCGGGCTACACCGGAGTCCTTCTGGCCGTGACCAACCGACCGATCTGGTCCGACTCGCCGCTGCTCGGCATGCTTTTCGTGGTTTCCGCCGCATCGATCTCCGCCGCGTTGATGATGCTTCTTGCGCATCGATCCCAATGGACGATGCCGGCGATGAGCGCGCTGCATCGCATGGACGCATGGGTGGTGGCGTTGGAACTCCTCGTGCTGATCGCGGTCATGGTATCGTTGGGACCCGTGTTCGTGGCTTGGCTCAGCGCCTGGGGATTACTGCTCTTTGTCGGCGTCATCGTCGTCGGCATACTGATGCCCTTGGCACTTTATTGGCGCAGGCAGTGGCTCGGCGACCACAATGCGACTACGGCGGCGGCGTTGGTTCTGTTGGGTGGTTTCATTCTTCGTCTGGTTATCGTCTTTTCGGCCCAACGAGTATGATATGAAGATTACCGCAATTCCTATCGTCGCTCTCTTGCTCTGCATCGCGGGATGCGCCAGTCCCGAGGCTACGCGGACGCGCGGCGGCGGTCCAGGAGCGGATGTCGGCAACCGAGGCCCGGTTATCAATATGCACGAAGGCTCGCGCCCCTTCTACCAAACCCCTGAGCTTATCTCTGCCAAGCATCCGCCTCTCGAGGCTGCGCGCCAGGCGGACGAGCTTAGCCGCAAATGACGGATACCGATCCCGGCCTCCAAGATCTCAAACACCTCCACCCGGAGTGGGAGCCCTGGCTCGCCGTCGTTCAGGCCATGCTAAGTGAAATTGCTGAGCCCAAATGGGACACGGTTGTTCCGCCTTGCCCGCAGACGCGAAGCAAAGTTCCATTCCTCGCCGGGGCCGAATTACATTTGGAGAAGAGTTTGATTCGGCCGTTGTTGGCGCACTTGGTCCAGATGGCGTGCCGGAGTCGAACTCCAAAGATGGCGACGCTAGCCGCAGTGGCACAATCGGAGCTGGATAATTTAACCCTGTTCAAGGCTTCGCTGCACCAGGACAGCAATCATCTAACGGAGATTGCGGGGGCTCTCGGGGTGGATTGCGAGGCGTTGCAGGCCGTCGCGGCGTTGCTGCCGGTGCCGTTCCTCCAAGCTTGCAACCGCCATTGGAACCAATCCGTAAGAGTGGACTGGGCCGAAGGGTATTGTCCAATCTGCGGCACCTGGCCGGCATTCGCCGAGGTGCGCGGTATCGAGCGCAGCCGCTATTTGCGCTGCGGCCGCTGCGGTGGAGAGTGGCAAATGCACTGTTTATCATGTCCTTACTGCGGCATCACCGACCACAATGAGCTGGTGTCGCTGGTGGCGGAGAATGGCGCCTCCAACGTTGTGATCGACGCCTGCAAGCGCTGCCTCGGATATGTCAAGGTTTTCACCACGCTCCAAGGGAGTCCGCCCGCCAAGGTTATCCTCGACGATCTTGCCAGCGTTGAGCTCGACGTTGTCGCCGCCGAGCAGGGCTACAAGCGGCCTGCAGGCGGCGGTTATTTTCTAAACGCAACCGTGAGCATGTAGCCGTTTTGCCCGAGGCCATGGATGCAGATAAGCAACCTTTGCAAGTGTTTCGTCCCGCCAACATTTGCCGAGCCCTGCTCGAGGCCCTCGAGGCCTCCGAGGGGCGGAGAAAAAAACGCAAGCGTGACCAAACGCCCGACGCCATTGGACTTGCGGTCAAGCGCGAGCTCCTTGAATGCGTTGTACAAGAAGACCCTGACTCAGAGGGATTCGAGGCCTGGCTCATGCGCTATTCCTACAACCGCCAAAGCGGACATTCATCGGGTGCCGTATCGGCCATGGCGAGAGCGGTGCTTGAGGAATGGCGCCTTGCGCATTCTATGGGTGATTTCAAAACCTGGCTCGAGCGCGGTGCGCCGAGTGACGACGCCGATACCGCTTCGCACCGTGATGCCAGCACGGCAACCGAAAGGTAGTTCCGAGTAAATCGTTTCGCCTCCGCCAATCAGACTAAGTCGCGCCCATCTTTGACTGAGCGCGAGAGAGTTTGGTAAATTCATTTGGCGACCAGATCACTGTCGCCGCGAGGATCGAGCCATGCCGAGTGAGGAAGTCCGCCGTCTGCTTAAATTATTCGGTGTCGCCGTGACCGAATTCGAAGACGCTGTTCATCAGGGCGCCGCGCCCGATGAGCTTCGCAAGCGCGACGCCGAGGTGCGTGCACGTCTCGAAGAGCTCGAATCGCTGATCGAGCGCCTGCGTAGAAGAATAGCTGAAGAATAAGCGATAGCGGCCACTCGCCGGTCGGTTGTGGATTATTTTCCGCCCGGCCCAGTTTTGCTGCGCGTCAGCGCAACTGCCCGCCCGGCATATGCGGAAACGCGCTCATCTCATGGGGCAACGCCGTGGGATAGGACTTGCAGACGTAGCTTGGGTTGATCTGCTCGATGCGCGTCACCCCCAAGAGCGCCATGTCGATGGTCAGCTCGTCTTCGAGAATTTCCAGCACCCGCACCAAGCCGTCTTTTCCGGCAGCTCCCAAGCCCCAGCCTTGCAGCTTGCCGATGGTCACGGCCCGGCAGCCGAGCGCTAATGCTTTGACGACATCCGTTCCTCGTGTCACGCCGCCATCGAGCACAATGTCCGCCTTGCCTTTGGCGACTTCGACGATCTCGGGCAGAATATCAATGGTACCGCGGCCGTGATCGAGCTGGCGCCCGCCGTGGTTGGAAATGTAGATCACATCCACGCCATGGTCCAGCGCGATCTTGGCGTCTTCCGCCGTCGCCACGCCCTTGAGAATGAACGGCAAGCCGGCGTGTTTCTTGATCGCCGCCATCAGCTCCCAGGTCAACATCCCTTGATAATGGCGCGCGGTTTCGGTGCGCTTGTTGGGCGGCAGATAGCGGTTCATCATTTGGCGCTCGCGCCGGCTGTAGTGCGCCGTGTCCACGGTCAAACAGAGCCCGATGTAGCCCGCTTTGAGCACGCGATCCACCATCTCCTTGCACCAGTCCAAACCGCCGCGAATATACAATTGAAAAATCTTCGGATGATCCGTGCTCGCGGCGATCTCCTCCAGGCTCGGCTGCGTCACCGAGCTAACGAAATTCATCGTGCCGAATTCTTTCGCCGCTTTGGCAACCGCGACACCGCCCTCCGGTGTTATGGTCTGGAGCGAACCGATCGGCGCCATCATGACGGGAATGCGCAACTTTTGGCCAAGAAACGTCGTCGCGGTATCGATCTTGGAAACGTCAATGCACACGCGCGGGCGCAAGGCTAAATAATCGAAGCCCAAGCGGTTGCGCCGCAGGGTTGTCTCCGACTCCGCGCCGCCGCTCAGGTAATCCCAAATATCCTGGTTGAGATTCTTGCGCGCCGCCTGGATGATTTCCTGATTGGTGACAAAATCGAGGCTCATGAATCGATCTCCTTTGCTTCTGGGAAAAGTATCGACAATTCCGAATCTGGCGCGCACCCTATCGAAGAGCACGCGGAGCTGTCAAACAGACAAAAAAGGGAGGCGCATCGCCTCCCTTTTTTGCGTTGAATTTTCGAATGAAGAACGTTGAACCAAGCGCCGGTTATGTCGCGATGCCTAACGCGTCACTGCTCCCTCGGACGCCGAGGATACGAGCTTGGCGTATTTCGCCATGACCCCGGTCCTGTAGCGCGGCTCCGGCGGCGACCATTGGCCCAACCGCGTTTTCAGTTCGTGCTCCGGAATGTCCACGTCTAAACGCCGCGCCTTGACGTCGAAAACGATCGTGTCGCCGTCGCGCACTGCGGCGATGGGTCCGCCATGCGCCGCTTCCGGCGCCACATGTCCGGCCATCAGACCGTGCGTCGCGCCTGAAAAACGGCCATCCGTAAGCAACGCCACCGAATCGCCTAATCCGGCGCCGACCAGCGCAGCGGTGACTCCGAGCATCTCGCGCATGCCCGGGCCGCCCTTGGGTCCTTCGTAGCGAATCACGACCACGTCGTTGTCCTTGATTTTCCCCGCCTGGACTGCTTTGAAAGCGTCTTCTTCGCGATCGAAAACCCGCGCCGGCCCTCGATGAATCATGCGCTCATGTCCCGCGACTTTGACCACGCAGCCTTCCGGCGCCAGGTTGCCTTTAAGAATCACTAGCCCACCGGTTTGCTTGAGCGGATTTGTCGTCGAACGCACCACTTCCTGTCCCGGAGTTTCCTTGGTCATCTGTGCCGCCTCGGCGATGGTCTTGCCCAAAACCGTAATCGCATCGCCGTGAATCAGGCCCGCGTCGAGCAAGCGCTTGGCGACAAGTTGAATACCGCCGGCTTTGTATAAATCGCTGGCGACAAACCGGCCGCCGGGCTTGAGATCGGCGATCAGCGGCGTGCGGTCGCTGATCCGGTCGAAGTCGTCGATGCTCAACTCCACGCCCGCTTCGCGCGCGATGGCAAGCAGGTGCAGCACCGCATTGGTCGAGCCCCCGGTGGCGGCCACCGACGCGATCGCGTTCTCGATCGCTTTGCGCGTGAGGATCTGCGACGGCCGCAGATCGCGCCTGAGCAACTCCATCACTAGCTTCCCAGCGTTGAACGCCGCTTCGTCTTTTTCCGCGACCGTGGCCGGAATGCCGTTGCTGCCCATCGGCGAGATGCCGAGAAACTCCATCACCGTCGACATGGTGTTGGCGGTGAACTGCCCGCCGCAGGCGCCCGCGCCGGGGCAGGCGGCATTTTCCACGGCGAGAAATTGCTCGGCATTGATCCGCTTGCTGGCATAGGCGCCCACCGCTTCGAAGACGTCTTGAATGGTGAGATCCTTGTCGCCCAGATGACCGGGCGCGATGGAACCGCCGTAAAGCGCGACGCCCGGAATATCGAGCCGCGCCAGCGCCATCACCACGCCGGGATTGGTCTTATCGCAGCCGGATAGACAGACCAGCCCGTCGAAATGATTGCCACGCGCAACGAGTTCGATGGAATCGGCGATCACCTCGCGGCTGATCAGCGAGCATTTCATGCCTTCCGCGCCCATGCTGATGCCGTCGGAAATCGACACCGTGTTGAACTCCATCGGCGTACCGCCGGCGGCGCGGATGCCTTCCTTCACCTTAACCGCCAGCCGGCGCAGGTGATAATTGCACGGTCCGATTTCAATCCAGGTATTGGCCACGCCGACGATGGGACGGCGCAGGTCCTCGTCGGTAAAACCTACCGCTTTAAACATCGCCCGCGTTGGCGCCCGGTCCGGTCCATCGGTGATCACCCCGCTGCGGGGTTTTAGATTCTCAGCCATGATTCGCTCCTGACAAAAATTTGGGAACGATTGTCAATTAACTATGGCAAGGCGGGTTTTGCAAGACAGGAATTTTACCGCCAAAGCGAGACCGGCGACCGAGGTAGCATTGATGCGCGGCCATTGCGGCGCCGCGCGCTAAGCCCTATCGTAGGAGCAGGATGAAGATTCGCGCACCTCGCAATGCAACTTTTCTCGCTCTGGCAATCATCGGCGTGGCGATTTCCGCCGCGGCAGGGACGCAACTCTCCAGAGCGCAAGGCGATGCGATGGCGAGAAAGATTGAAGCGATTACCAAGAACGGAGCCGCCAATCCGGTTAGACCGAAACGAACACCGATGTCGGAGCTCGAAATCAATTCCTATCTGAATTTCAATTTGCGCGATAGGATTCCGCGCGGCTTGGCCGATCCGCAAATATCTCTCCTCGGCAACGGACGACTCAGCGGCCGTGTATTCGTCGATATCGACGAATTTAAACGGCACCGGGCCTCGGGAGGATTTCTCGATCCTCTGAATTACCTGTCCGGCCAGGTGCCGGTCACGGCAAGCGGCGCGCTCAGCACTCGATCGGGACAAGGCCGCTTTCAATTTTACGCTGCGGATATTCTCGGTGTGCCGTTGCCGAAGCCGATATTGCAGGAGCTGGTCGGTTTTTTTTCGCGCACGCCCGATCGCCCGAACGGTTTCAACATGGACGAGCCGTTTGATTTACCCGCCAAAATCCGCGAAGTCGCCGTCGATTCGGGCGAGACGATTGTCGCACAGTGATATCAAAAGCGGATCATCCGCCCGTCGTTCTAGACTGCGCATCCGCTTATCGAGCGAGCCTCAGCGGTAAATTATTTTCTGTACAGCTTATCGATGAAGCCGCTCTGGTCGAGCTCCTTCAAGAGCGCCAGATTGACGAAGTCTTCGGGTTTACGGCCTTTGGCCTTGGGATTTCGCTTGGCGACATCGTCGATCTGAAACTCGATCCCTTTGAGCGTCGGATAAGGTTTCTTCTCAGTCCACTTTTTATACGCCACGTAGGTCGCGTCGAGAATTTCCTTGTCGGTGATTTTCAGCCGCTTTGCCAAAAACCCGCTCGGTCGCTTTTTCGTTGGTCATCCACAGATGAATGCCGGCGATAATTGCACGGAGAAATTTCGACCACTCCTGCTCGTGGCCCAAACGATCGGAGTGCCGTGCTCATTCTTTGGTCAGAGCCGCTATAATTCAAGCAGCAAATTTCACGCAAAAATGATGAGGAGCGCGTCCATGGCGTCGATAAAGTACCGCTTCGGTAACGACTTGAATCTGGATCAGGTGATCGGGCTGTATCGCGCTTCCACGCTCGGCGAGCGCCGGCCCATCGATGATCGTGAAATCATGGCGAACATGCTGCGCCACGCTAACCTCATCGTGACCGCTTGGGAGGAAGAATTGCTCGTGGGCATCGCCCGCTCGCTCACCGACTTCTCCTACGTCGGCTATCTGGCGGATCTCGCCGTGCGCGCCTCCCACCAACGCCAAGGGATCGGCGTCGAGCTGATCCGCCAAACTCGCGAAAGACTCGGACCACGGTCCATGCTCGTCCTGCTGTCGGCGCCGAGAGCCGTCGGATACTACCCGAAAATCGGCTTTTCGAAACACGACAGCGCCTGGACGCTGCGCGCGGACGAGCGCCTGTCGGGCCGGCCATGAAGGAAAATTGCACCGTCAAGATCATGGCTTTAAGCGGCGCCGCTTCTGGGTTAGAATACGCATCGTTCCCAGGGATGCGACAAATTTGAATTTTTCAATGTCTACAACCGACACCGGCACCGACCATCGGTCCAATTTTGCGTAATGGAGACAGCGTGAATAGACATCAGCGGCTCTCTTTCCCGATCCTGGCAATCTTGGCGCTTGTTTTTGCTTACCCGATTGCGGCGCGCGCGCAAAAGCCGGTCACCGTCGGCGTCGCGGGTCCGGCCGTCAACTTTATCTACGCTTATGTCGCGCAAGACGCCGGCATTTGGAAGAAGCACGGCCTGGATGCCCGGGTTGTGCTATTCGAATCTGGCTCGACCCTGGCGCAGACGGCCCGCTCGGGGGACATTCAGTTCGTGATAAATTCCGGGCCGACGACGATTGCCTCGCGCACCCAAGGCGCGGATTCGATCATCATCGCCGCCGCGGTCAACACCCTCCCTTACAGTCTGGTGGCGGCTAAGGGAATTACCAGGTGGGACCAACTCAAAGGCAAGAAAGTCGGCATCAGCCGCTTCGGCTCGGGCACCGACACGGCGATACGTTTGGTTTGCAAGAGATTCGGTCTTGATCCGATCAAGGACATCATGATCCTCCAGGGCGGCACCCAGCCGAGCCGTTTGCAGGCATTATTGGTGGGCGCCCTGGATGCCACGTTGGTTTCGCCGCCGTTGGATCTAACCGCCAAAAAACAGGGACTTTCGATCTTGGTCAACATCGCCGAACTCGGCATCCCCTATCCCCAGCTTGTCATCGAAACCAGCGAGCGCTTCAACCGGGAGAATCCACTGGTGGTGAAAAATTTTCTCAAAGGCTTTATCGAAATGCTTCACTACGTGGCCACCCACAAAGATGAGACCGAAAAAGTCATCACGAAATATTTGAAGACCAGTGACCCGGAGATTCTCGAAGCGACCTATCAAAGTTTTCTGCAGGTAACCGATTACAGCGCCAAGCCGAATCTCGACGGCATGCGCAACGCCATCGACGAAGTGGCACAGCGTGTACCGGCGGCCAAGTCTAAAAAACCCGAAGATTTCATCGACATGCGCTTTCTCAAAGAACTTGAGAAAGAAGGTTTCTTCACGCGGCTGCAAAAAAAAATTTAACCCCGTGCCCGGTGAACACGCTGCCTTTTAAGCAAGTCGACGTTTTTACCCAAAGGCCTTATTCCGGCAACCCGGTAGCGGTTGTCCTCGATGCAGAAAAACTTGCGGGCGAGCAGATGCAGCGCATCGCCGCTTGGACCAATCTCTCCGAGACGACTTTTATCCTGCCGCCGTCGTCTGGCAATGCCGATTACCGGCTAAGGATCTTTACGCCAAAACAAGAGCTGCCCTTCGCCGGCCATCCCACCATCGGCAGCGCTCACGCGGTGCTGGAAAGTGGCTTTGCTGCGGCGCGCGCCGGGCACCTGCGCCAAGAATGTCTGGCCGGCATCATCGAACTGAATGTCGACAGGACCGCGGACGGCGAGCTCATCTTCGTGCGCGCGCCGCTGCCGAAAATCAGGGCTGTGGAGCGGACTCAAGCTCGACGGCTGAGCACCGCCCTAGGCATGGCGAGCGACACAGCAATTCACTTTCTCCGCATTGATGTCGGCGTGGTCTGGTTGGTCGGCGATCTCGGGGCAGCGGAGAGGGTTGCGCGCGCTCAGCCAAAGCTGGACGAAATGCGGGCGCTGAGCGAAGAAATGAACAGCTCGGGTGTCACCGTGTTTGGCCGCGCTCGGGAGGAACGGGCCCAGCTGCATGTGCGCTCCTTCGCTCCGCGGCTCGGCATCGCCGAAGATCCGGTCTGCGGCAGCGGCAACGCGAGCGTCGCTGCCTATCTCATCCATACGGGCTCAATTCGGGAGATTGGCGCCGAATACCGGGCGCGTCAAGGCATGGAAATCGGCCGCGACGGCGAAGTCGCGGTCCGTGTTGAGAATCATGCGATAAAATTTGGCGGGTATGCGGTAACCTGCGTTGACGGCAAGTTACGAATCGATTGACGCGGATTTTCGCTTTGCGCCCTTGCGCAGCCGCTCGAACAAACGCACCGGCCGATGAGCCAACCGGCCGGGCTTCTCGATGAACATTCGCAGCGTCGTGACGACAAAAATGCTTGCGAGCAAGCCATAAGCGACAAGATCCGAAGCCATGCTTCCTCCTAACTTCCCGGTAAGGGGCGCGCCGATTGACGGCGGTCTGGAGCTTTAGAACGCAAAAGCCGCGCCAGTCCCAGCTCGCCTTCGGGAAAGGTTAACCTGCTGAATTCGAATGATTTTAATCAAACCGGC
>Ga0316628_100003452_pt1 | contig 12168 bp, 12 predicted proteins | sample OWC_Aug_M2_C1_D5_FD_207648 | JGI IMG/M metagenome (GOLD analysis project Ga0316628, IMG submission 207648) | Wetland soil microbial communities from Old Woman Creek delta, Ohio, United States - OWC_Aug_M2_C1_D5_C | ecosystem: Environmental > Terrestrial > Soil > Wetlands | place: USA: Ohio...
CTCCGAGGAGACCGACGTCTTCCTGACCCTCGACGGCCAGGTCGGGTTCGGGCTGCGCCGTGGGGACGTGGTCGAGGTGAAGAAGGCGGACGCCCCGCTCCGCTTCTTCCGGTCCCCGTTCAAGGATTACTTCGCCGTCCTGCGCACCAAGCTCAAGTGGGGAGAGCGGTGATCCCCCCCGCCCGATGCTGATCGAACTCTCCGTCCGGAACCTGGCCATCTTCGACGACGTGCGCGTCCCCTTCGGACCCGGCCTCAACGTGGTCACCGGGGAGACCGGCGCGGGCAAGTCGATCCTCGTCGAGGCGATCCGGCTCGCGTTGGGGGAGAAGTCCGACCCGATGGCGGTGCGGTCGGGGGAAGCCGAGGCCGAGGTCTCCGCCCGGTTCGACCTCCCGGACCGCGACGATCTGCACGAGGCGCTGGAGGAGGCCGGATTCCCCTGGGAGGAGGAGCTCGTCCTGCGCCGGGTCATCCCGGCATCGGGCCGGAGCCGGGCGTACCTGAACGGCCGCATGGCCGCCCAGGCCGCCCTCGCGGAGCTGTCGCCGCTGCTCGTCGAGCTCGTCGGCCAGCACAGCGTGCACCGGCTCCTGTCCCGCCCGGCCGCCCTCTCCGCGATCGACGAGTTTTCCGGGACGGTTGATGCCGCCGCGCGGATGCGCCGCCTCCACCGGGCCATCTGCGCCCTGCGACGCGAAGCGGAGCAGGCCGCCGCCCGCGCGGCCGGCGCGCGGGAGCGCGGGGAGGCGCTCGATTTCCGGATCCAGGAGATCTCGCGGGCCGCCCTCGTGCCCGGGGAGGAGGAGGAGCTCGCCGCGGAGCTCTCCGTCCTCAAGAACGCCTCGAAGGTCCAGGAGGCGCTCCAGGCCGCCGAGGAGGCCCTCGCGTCCGCGGAGCACGCCGCGTCGTCGGCGCTCTCTTTCGCCGCGGGCAAGCTGCGGGAGGCGGCGGCCGTCGACCCGCGTCTCGCGGAGGCCGCCGACAAGGTCCGTTCGCTGCAGAACGAGACGCAGGAGCTCGCGCGTGACCTCGCGGCCCGGGCGACGCGGATCGTCTACGAGGCCGAGCGCGTCGAGCGGGCCGAGGAGCGGCTGAGCGTCATCCGCCGCCTCAGGCGCAAGTACGAGCGGGACGTGCCGGGCCTGATCGCGCTGCTGGAGGCGACGACGGAGGAGCGGCGGGGCCTCGAAGGGGCCCTGGCCGAGGAGGCGCGGCTTCGGGGCGAACTCCGCGCGCTGGAGCAGGACGGGGTCAAGGAGGCGGCGGCGCTCTCGGCGGCCCGGCGGGAGGGCGCCCTGAAGATGGGCCCGGCCGTCGAGAAGGAGCTTGCGCGGGTCGCGCTGACCGGGGGGAAATTCCGCGCCACGGTCGCCGCGCGGGACCCTGCGCCCGAGGCGCTGTCGGCGTCGGGCCTGGACGAAGCCGATTTCCTGTTCAGCGCCAACCGGGGGCAGGAGCTTCGCACGCTGGCGCAGACCGCGTCCGGCGGAGAGCTCTCCCGGGTGATGCTCGCGCTCCGCAACGCGGCGTCCCGGGGCCGGCGGCGGACGCTGGTGTTCGACGAGATCGACACGGGGATCGGCGGCAAGGTGGCCGAGCGCGTCGGCGCGCGCCTGGCGGACCTGGGCAGGTCGGCCCAGGTCGTGTGCGTCACCCACCTGCCCCAGGTGGCCGCCTTCGCGGACAGCCACCTCCTCGTCACCAAGCGGGCCTCGCGGGGATCGGTGTCCACCGGGGTGCAGCCGCTCGAAAAAAACGATAGGATCAAGGAATTGGCCCGGATGATCTCCGGCGCCGAGGTGACGGAAGAGGCGTGCGCGCACGCCCGGGAGCTGATCGAGGGGGCGGCCAGGGGATGATCCGCAAGGCACGGATGGGGGACGTCAAGGCGATCCAGAAGCTGATCGCGGATTACGCGAAGAAGGGCGACATGCTGCCGCGCTCGCTCGCGGAGATCTACGAGAACCTGCGCGACTACTTCGTCTTCGTCGAGGACGACAGCGACGACGTCGTCGGCTCCGCGGCGATCCACATCATGTGGGAGGACCTCGCGGAGGTGCGCTCCCTGGCCGTCGCGGAGGGGAAGATGCGCCGCGGCGTGGGAACGCAGCTCGTCGAGGCGTGCATCTCGGAGGCGATCGTCCTCGGGGTCACCCGGGTGTTCGCCCTGACGTACAAGCCGGATTTCTTCGAGAAGCTGGGCTTCAGGAGGGTGGACAAGGCGGAGCTTCCCCACAAGATCTGGTCGGACTGCCTCAAGTGCTCCAAGTTCCCCGACTGCGACGAGGTCGCCCTGGTCGCCGACTTCTCCGGGATGCGGCGTGCCTGAGCGGCTCTTCGGACTCGTCGAGCGGGAGGTCGCTCGCGCCGGCGGCGGGGAGGCGGAGTTGTGCGTCTACCGCGCCCGCGTCCGCCGGTTCGACGCCCGCGATGGCGGGATCGACGCGCTCTCCTTCTCCGACACCCGCGCGCTCGGGGTCCGCGTCTTCCGGGACGGGCGAATGGGCTTCTCCTACGCGTTCCGCGACGACGAGGACGGCGTGCGGCGGATGGTCGAGGCGGCCGTGTTCTGCGCCGGCGCGTCCGATCCCGACCCGGCCTACGCGCTACCCGGCCCGGCGGACGGGGCCGTCCCCGGCCCGGGCGCGGATATTCCCCTCTACGACGCCGCCTGCGAGACGCTCGACGACGACGCCAAGGCCGGGTTTGCCCGGGAGCTCGAGGCCCGAACCATTGCCTTCGATCCGAGGATAAAGCGGGTCCGCTCGGCCTCCCTGCGGGAGACGGTCGCGGAGACGGCCGTCGTGTCGTCCGCCGGGCTTCGGGCCTCCGGCCGGGAGTCGTCCTATTTCGCCGCGGTGGACTCCGTGGCGGAGGAGGGCGCCGAGGGCCAGACCGGGTACGGGTTCGGCTTCGCGCGGCGGCTCGCGGACTTCGACCTCGGGGCGATCGCCGCGGAGGGCGGCCGGAGGGCGGTCCGGATGCTCGGCGCGCAGCCGCTGCGGACCGGCCGCTATGCGGCGGTCCTGGAAAACGGGGCGGCGGCCGAGCTCCTCGAGGTTCTCATCCCGTCGCTGCTCGGCTCCCAGGTCGCCAAGGGGAAATCGATGCTCGCGGGGAAGCTCGGCGAGACGGTCGCGTCGCAGGCGATCGAAATCGCCGACGATCCGCTCTGCCCGGAGGGAAGCGGCGCCGCGCCGTTCGACGGCGAGGGGATCCGCTCCCGGCGCAACCTCCTCGTGGACGGCGGGGCGCTCCGGACGTTCCTCGCCGACTCCTTCTGGGGACGGAAGCTCGGGACGGGATCCACCGCAAGCTGCAGGCGCCCGAGCCCGAAGAGCCCGCCGACGGTGGGGATCGGGAACCTCCGCATCGCCCCCGGAAGCCGGGACCTCGCCGCGATGCTCCGGGAGGCGGGGAGCGGGATCCTGCTCACGGAGTTCCTCGGGATCCACACGGCCGACCCGGTCTCCGGCGACTTCTCCGTCGGTGCCGTGGGGATCCGCTTCGACGGGGGGGAGGAGCGGGAGCCCGTCCGCGGGTTCGCGGTTTCCGGAAACGTCCTCGATCTCCTCAAGCGGGTGGCCGAGGCGGGCTCCGACTTCCGCTGGTTCGGGAACGTCGGGTCCCCGTCGCTCGCCGTGCCCGCCATCGACGTCGGGGGCGCATAGGAATGCCGACGCGGCCGCTTTTCATCTTCGACCTCGACAACACGCTCTATCCGCCCGACGTCATCCTCTGGAAGATCGTCGACGCCCGGATCGAGCGTTACGTCCAGGAGCGGCTGGGCGTCGACCGGGACGAGGCGCGGAACATCCGGCGGGAGTTCCTGCGCGACTTCGGGACGACGCTCCGGGGATTGATGCACCACCACGGCGTCGCGCCCGCGGAGTACCTCGAGTACGTGCACGACGTCCCCATCCCGGAGGTCGTCCCGCCCCGCCCCGAGCTGGGCGCGATGCTCGAGACGCTCCCCGGGCGGCGCGTGGTCTTCACGAACGGATCGGAATCGTACGCCCGGCGGGTGATCGACGCCCTCGGGGTGTCCGGGTTGATGGACGGGATCTTCGGGATCGAATTCATGGATTACATCGCCAAGCCGTCGCCGTACCCTTACGCGAAGCTGCTGCAGGCGACCGGGGCCGGCGCGGAAGACTCGCTCTTCTGCGAGGACCGGTTCGAGAACCTGATGCCGGCGCACGCGATGGGAATGTACACCGTCTGGGTGGGAGGCCGCGAGGACGACGTTCCCCGGGGCCGCGAGGGGGCGTCGCCCCCCGCCCACGCCATCGTCCCGGACGTGTGCGATCTCCCGCGCGTGCTCCCCGGGTTCCTCGCCGGCAGGCGGCCTGGCGCGACCCCCGGACCGGGGGGAAAGGACAATGGAGGAAATCGATGACCGAGAACAAGGGAAAGCGCAGATTCTGGCGGCGGGGGGGCAGGCGCCGCAAGGCGGCCCCGGGCGCGGCGGAAAGCCTCGAAGGCGACGTCACGCAAGGGGTCGAGGGGGCCGAGCCGTCGGCGCCGCAGGCGGAGCCCGGCGGGGAGAGCGCGGAACCGGGCGCGGGCGAATCCCCGCGGGACGACAGGGGCGGCGTCCCTGAAGCGCGCGAAAGCGCGGGGACTTCCGGGGAGCCGACCTCTTCCCCGGCCGGCGATGCCGGGCGCGAGCCCGCCGGAACGCGGGAGTATCCCGGAGGCGAGCGTCCCTCTTCGGAAAGCGGCGCGGAGGCCGGCGCGGCCGAACCCCGGCGGGAACCGCGAGGCGTCCCGGACCGGCCCGAAGACACCGGACACGCAGCGTCCGGACCGCCGGCGACGCACGACGAGCACGACGCGGAATCCCGCGAAGCGGGCGGCGATGCCTCCGCAAAGCGGGGACGGCGCCGCGGCCGGCGGCGCGGGCGGCGCGGCGGGCAGGCGGGCGGCCCCCCCCCGACGACCGGGGTGACGCCGGCGGGAGACGCCGCGGAAGAGCACCCGGGAGAGGGCGTCGGCCCCGAGGCCGCCATCTCCGTCGAGGACGCCGGCAACGGGGGGGCGGAGGTCGTGCCGCTGCCCGCCGGGACGGACGAGGCGGCCGGGTCCGAGGGTGCCGGCGCGGAAGCCGGTGAGGCGGGGGCCCCGGCGCGGAAGGGGCGCCGGCGTGGCCGCCGTCGGGGCCGCCGCCGCGGCGGCCGGCCGGCGGACGAAGGGGCGCCGCAGGCGGAGACCGGCGCCGCCGAAAAAACGGCGGAGACCGCCGCGGGGCCGGGAGGAACCGAACCCGAAGAAGCGTACTCGGAGCCCAGCGGGGCGGAGGCCACCGAGCCCGAAGAGGAGGAAGAAGCCGCCGAGGAAGAGGCCCCGCCGGGCAAGGGGCCGCGCAAGGTGATGCTCATCGACGGGATGCACCCGGAGGAGGTCCGGGTGGCCATCGCGAGCGACGGCATCCTCGACTATTTCGAGGTCGAGAACCGGCGGAAGAAGGCGTTCAAGGGGAACATCTACAAGGGGAAGGTCGTCAACATCGCCCCGGCGATCGAGGCCGCCTTCGTCGAATTCGGCGGCGGGCGGCATGGCTTCCTCCCGTTGAACGAATATTGCGGCGGGTCGCTCATGGAGAACCTGGGGACGTGGAACGAGGGCGACAAGCGCCCCCACCTGCACTCCGGGATGGAACTCCTCGTCCAGGTCACCAAGGAGGAATCCCCGATCAAGGGGGCGGCCCTCACCTCGTACATCAGCATCGCCGGCCGGTACCTCGTCATGATGCTCGGGATGAAGCGGTACGGCATCTCGAAGAAGATCACCGGGGAGAAGGAGCGGGAGCGGATCCGGAAGACCATGGAGAAGCTCGACTACCCCGAGCACCTCGGGTTCATCGTCCGCACCGTCGGCGCGGGGCAGCCGCTCAAGAACATCAAGGCCGACCTCCAGAACCTGCTCAAGCTGTGGGACCGGACGGTGGAGGAGGCGCGGCGGCAGAAGGCGCCGGCCCTGCTCTACGAGGAGCAGGACATCGTGATCCGTGCCCTTCGGGACAACTACGCGGCGGACTTCGTCGAGGTCCTCATGGATTCTCCCGATTCCTACAGGAAGGCTTCGGAGTTCTTCGACGTCTACTACCCGAAGCAGAAGAGCCGCCTCAAGCTGATCCGGCAGAAGCGGCCGCTCTTCACGAAGTTCAACCTCGAGGAGCAGCTCGAGCGCGGCACCGCCCGCAAGGTCCCGCTCCCGTCGGGCGGCCACATCGTCATCGACCGGACCGAGGCGCTCTGGTCGATCGACGTCAACTCCGGGCGGTCGTCGAAGGACCGGGACATCGAGGACACGGCGTTCCGGACCAACAAGGAAGCGGCCGCGGAGGTGACCCGCCAGCTCCGGATCCGGGACATGGGGGGGCTGATCGTCGTCGACTTCATCGACATGGAGAACAAGAACCACATCAAGGACGTCGAGAAGACGCTCAAGGACGGGATGAAGAAGGACAAGGCCAAGAGCGACATCTCGAGCATGGGGAAATTCGGCCTCGTGGCGATCAGCCGCCAGCGGATGGGCATCTCCTTCTACGACGTCCTCCAGAAGGCGTGCGAGGCGTGCGGCGGGACCGGCCAGCAGGCGACCTCCGACGCCGTCGTCGCGAAGCTCCTGCGGCGCATCCACGACGAGCTGTCCCGCGAGGCGGGCCGGGAGCTTTCCGTGCGCGTGTCCCCGCCCCTCCTCGAGGCGCTGCTCAACCAGAAGCGGGAGGAGATCACCCGGATCGAGAAGCTCTGCGGGTCGCGCGTCGCCTTCGCGGCCGACCCCTCCCTGACCGGGACGTCCTACGCCGTGGGCAACGCGACGACATAACTGTCCGAGCCGCCCGGGCGGTCGGCCGAAGGGCCCATCCGGGCGCGGGCGGCTGCGCCCGGCAATTGAAGCGCCGGCGCTGTCTGCGACGCCGGGCACCGGGCGGACGGCCCCGCGGAAGAGGAGAAGGAGATGGTCGACCCGTCGGTCACGGACCGCGCCACGCAAGACCGGCTCCACCGCCTTTGCCGGCGCTACCTCCGGGTGGCCTTCGTCTACCTTGTCCTGGGGCTGGTCCTCGGGGAGGCGATGCTCCTCTTCGGCAACGACAACTTCCGCTTCGTCCACGTCCACATGCTCCTCGTCGGCTTCGTCCTGTTCCTGATCTACGGGATCGGCTACAAGCTGATCCCGACGATGTTCTTCGGCCTCCCGAAGATCGCGCACATCGGCTGGGCGGAGATCCAGTTCTCCCTGGCCAACGTGGGGCTGGTCGGCCTCCTCGTGGGCGCCGTGATGCCCGTCGGCCTTGGGCTCGACCGCCTCGCCGTCCTGTTCGGCCTGGTCGAAGTCGCCGCCGCGATCGTCTTCGTCGTCCTGATGGGGAAGACGGTCAAGGGGGGGTGACGCGCCGCGATGGCGCTTTCGGGGTTGTTCAATTCATTTCCCGGCATGTGCGTGGTCCAGTCGTTCTTCCACTCGCTCATGGCCGCGGCGGTCGCCGAGATCGCAGTCAAGAGCTTCGGGATCCGGAATCCCCGGTCCCGCCAGAGACTCTTCCTCGCGATCGTCGTCGTCCCGGTCGTCATGCTCCCGGCGTACCTGCTGGCCGGCCCGTACCGGGACTCGGTTCCCTTCCGGGCCGGGGCGCTTTTCGACAGCGGCCGCTGGCTGTCCCTCGAGGTGCTGGGGATCCCCCTGGCGGGCGCCGTCCTGATCCTCGCGTTCCTCGTCGCCACGCTGTCGTTCCTGTTCCAGGAGCTCGCGCCGATCGTGTTGCAGACGCTTCGCCCGTCGCACCCCGACATCGCCGCGCGGGACGGCGGCGACGACCCGGCGATCCGGCAGGCCCTTGCGTCGCTGCCCGGCCCCGCGCCCCCCGTCGTCATCGTCGAGGACGACGATTTCCTGATCCTCTCGACGACGGGGAAACACGCGGCGGTCACCGTGTCCTCCGGCCTCATCGCGGCCCTTTCCGTCGATCAGCTCCGGGCGGCGCTTGCCCACGAGATCGCCCACGTCAACCGGAGCCGGCTTCACCTGCTCCCCGCGATGTTTTTCCTGAGGATGGCGATGTTCTTCAACCCCGTTGTCCTGATGGCCTTCCGGAGGGCCGTGCAGGAGGACGAGCGGATCTGCGACGAGATGGCCGTCTCCATGACCGGGGACCGCGCAGCGCTTGCCGACACTTTGAAGACGCTTTACCTCGCGCCGGACGACGCCGAGGCGGGCGGCGGCCGCCGGAGCGCCCTGCGCCTGGCCGAGGACATGGACCGGTACAGCCACCGGCTGAACATCGAGAGCCGGATCAAGGGAATCGCGGACGAGTCCGGCAACGCCGACGACGGGGGATGGCTCGCCTTCGCGTCCTCGTTTGCCGTCATCGCCGCGTTGAACTATTTCATCGTCTAGGGGAGGGGGATGACGACGCGTCCGATATCGAGCCGGCTGGTCTCCTTCGGGATCGGGATCGCGATCCTGGTGGGTGCGACCATGGCCGTCAACCGCGTGCCGGTCACGGTGCAGGGGGACCTGCTGAAGAAGTACGACTCGATCGACGACGTGACGACCGCGCTGCCGTCGCTGCCGGTCTACGCCCCGTCCTACTTCCCGCAGGACCTGCGCTGGCCTCCGTCCCGCGTCCTGGCGCAGGGGCGGCCGTTCCCCGCCGTGCTCATGGAGTTCCAGGGGCGCAAGTCGGGCAGGCCCGTCCTCGTCATCTCGCAGTCGGCCGGCGGCGCGTTTCCGCCGGGGGACAAGGTCCGGCTCGTCAAGGTCAAGGAGAAGACCGCGTATCCCCTGAAGGGACGGGACGCGCGTCTCGAGGTCGGCGCCTGCGGGGACGGCGCGACGTGCTCCCGGATCGCGTGGACGGAAGGCGCGTACCGGATCGACGTGACGGGCCGCTCCGCCCCCCTCGATCTCATCCGGGTCGCGGAGAGCATGATCCGGTGACCCCGGATCGACGCCTGGCACGGCGCCGTCCGTAATCCCATATAAAACAACGATATTCCGGAGCCCCGGGTTGCCGGGCGCGCCGTTCCCATCTGAAAAATCTTCGTAGTTTCGTAGGTTTTTACCCCCGGCGTAGGTACTTTATTCCCCCAATATAGGTAGTTTGACCGATTGTTGCGACTCCCGCCCCACCGTATTCTGGTCACGCAAAAACGGAATGATGCCCCGAGCGCCCAACTTCGGAAGGGGGTAGAGAAGATGACCAGACACTGTGGGGGAGAGACAGTCGGAACGGGGTACTACTGGAGCCTGAAGACCGGACAGGTGGTGGACGTGAAGCGGGAGAAGGTGCTGCCGGGAGACGGCGCGCTGCGCTACTACCGGATGCCCTTCGCCCTCCTGTTCTTCCTGGTGATCGCCTTCGGCGGCGTGTACATCGTCGCCCTGCCGCTCATCATCGCCGGGACCGCGATCTACTTCGGGAGCCTGAGGATATTCGGCGGCCTCGTGAGCCAGGTCCGCAGGAGCGTGTTCTTCGGGTGGCGGCCCAGCGAGGCGTACCTGTCGGGCAAGAAGGGCAAGAACGGCAAGGATCGCGGCGAAAAAGAATAATTCCGGAAAGGAGACGTCATGCACACCCTGGTGGACTTTCTCACGCGCGTCAAAGGGATCGAGTACCTGATTTCCGTGGCAGCCATCACCGGTTTCATCCTCTACGTGGAGGTCCTGAAGCCGAAGCCCTTCAAGGCGCTGGCGAAGCACGTGAAGGACGACGTCGACCACCTCCGCGGAGACGGCGGCAGCGCCAAGCGGTCGCTCGCCCGCCTCGCCGCGGCCCCGTTCATCGGGCTCCTCTACGTGATCTCCCTGCCCTTCCTCTTCATCGGCACGTTCGCCAAGGAGCTCGCAGGCCTGGCGGTGAGCGCCTTCGCGCGGGCGACCGGCGAGGCCGGGCGGACCGTCTCCTTCGGGTGGCGGCCCACCGAGGCGTACCTTGGCGGCCGCAAGGAGAAGAAGGCGAAGAAGGACGAGGCGGCCACGGACGGAGAGAAGAAGGAGGACAAGGCGTGAAACGGGCCATCGTCCTTTCGATCGCGACCTGCTGTCTGCTCGCCCTCGCCCCGGCCCTCGCGGCCGGGGCCGGCAGCGGGCAGAAGAAGCTCGTCCTGAACCGCATCGAGGAGATGTACGCCCCGGTGGTCTTCGACCACGCGATGCACGAGGGCCAGGCGAGCGGCTGCAACGACTGCCATCACCAGCACAAGAACGCCGCGGTCCAGTCGTGCGGCGACTGCCACAAGATCGACGCCGCCGTCTTCAAGAAGACCGCGGACGCCCGCAAGATCAAGGCGTGCCGCGACTGCCACCCGGCCTCCGTCAAGTCCGACGACCCGGGCAAGCCGACGCTCAAGGCGGCCTACCACCGCGCCTGCTTCCGGTGCCACAAGGACATCGGCAGCGTGGGCCAGGATCCGAAGGGGTGCACCGAAACGTGCCACGCCGCCAAGGCGCAGGCCAAGCGAGACTAGAGAACGGGTGCAGGAGGGCACTCAATGCCAAATCACGTGAATCGAAGGGAGTTCCTGGCGACGCTGGCCGTGGCCGGGGGGACCGTCCTCGTGGGGGGGACCTCGAAGGCGTTCGCCTCCAAGGACCTGTCGGGCTGGCCCGACCGGTTCGGGATGCTCGTCGACCTGACCGAGTGCGTCGGGTGCCGCAGCTGCGAGAAGGCGTGCAACGAGGCGAACGCGCTGCCGAAGCCGGAGGTGCCGTTCGACGAGAAGTCCGTCTTCGACCAGAAGCGGCGGCCGACCGCGTCGGCATATACCGTCGTCAACCGGTACGACAACGCGAAGAATTCCGGGACGCCGATCTACCGGAAAGTCCAGTGCAACCACTGCAACGAGCCCAGCTGCGCGGCGGCGTGCCCCGTGCGGGCGTACACGAAGACCCCGGAGGGGGCGGTCCTCTATAACAAGGACGTCTGCTTCGGGTGCCGCTATTGCATGGTCGCGTGCCCGTTCTACGCGCCGGCCTACGACTACGAAAGCGCTCTCGAACCCCGGATCGTCAAGTGCACCTTCTGCCACGAGCGGGTGAAGAAGGGCGGCATCCCGGCGTGCGCGGCGGCGTGCCCTGTCGGCACGCTCACGTTCGGGAAGCGCAAGGACCTGGTCGAGGTGGCGCGGCGCAAGATCCGGCAGTCTCCCGACCGCTACGTCGACCGGATCTACGGCGAGCTGGACGCGGGCGGGACGAGCTGGCTCTACCTGTCCCCGGTCCCGTTCGAGACCCTCGACTACCCGAAAGGCCTCCCCGAGAAGCCGATCGTGGAGAACACCAAGGGCTTCCTGTCGGCGGTTCCCATGGTCCTGACCATCTGGCCCGCGCTTCTCGGCATGTGCTATGCCGCGAACAAGAACAAGGAGGGGAAGGAATGAGCAACCAAACCCTGGCCAAGACGGACAATTTCTCCGGCTGGTTCATGGACAAGCTGATGATGGGGATGCCGCGGGAGGAGTACGCCCGGCGGCTGATCACCCCGTTCAACGTGGTGGCCGCGATCATCCTGGCGATCGGGCTTCCCCTGATCGTGCTGCGGTTCACCAACGGCCTCGTGACCGTCACGCACGCCTCGAACGAGTACCCGTGGGGCATCCTCCTCGGATGGGGGCTCTTCTCGGGCGTCCCGCTGTCGGCGACCGGCTACGTGATGGCCACGGCCTGCTACATCTTCGGGTACAAGAAGTACCATCCCCTCGTGCGGCTGGGGGTCCTGACCGGCTTCATGGGGTACCTGTTCGCGGTCATCTACCTGCTGATCGACATCGGGCGCCCCTGGCGGATCTACTACCCGATGGCCGTCTCGTACGGCCCCACGTCCGTGCTGTTCCTCGTGGCGTGGCACGTCGCCACCTACCTGACCGTCCAGCTCCTGGAGTTCAGCCCGGCGATCCTCGAGTGGATCAACGCGCGCCGGACGCGGAAGTGGGCGCTCATGATCACGATCGGCATGACGATCGCCGGCGTGATCCTGTCCACGCTCCACCAGTCCGCCCTCGGGGCGATGTTCCTCATGGCTCCCGGAAAGGTCCACCCGCTCTGGTACTCGCCCTTCATCCCGGTCTTCCACTTCATCTCCAGCATCTTCGCCGGGCTCTGCATGGTGATCGCGGTGAGCACGGTGGTGAACCGCTTCCTTAAAGAGAGGACCGA
>Ga0316628_100003453_pt1 | contig 12167 bp, 10 predicted proteins | sample OWC_Aug_M2_C1_D5_FD_207648 | JGI IMG/M metagenome (GOLD analysis project Ga0316628, IMG submission 207648) | Wetland soil microbial communities from Old Woman Creek delta, Ohio, United States - OWC_Aug_M2_C1_D5_C | ecosystem: Environmental > Terrestrial > Soil > Wetlands | place: USA: Ohio...
CGGCCTGAACCCCAAGACCGGCCACGGCGGGCTGGTGGACGTGGAGTTCGCCGCCCAGTTCCTGCAGCTGGTGCACGGCGGTGATCACCCCGAGATCCGCAGCGGGTCCACACCCGAGGCGCTCGCCCGCCTCCGCGCGGCCGGGTTGCTGGGCGAGGACGCGTACCAGGCGCTCTCCGGCGGCTACGCCTTCATCCGGCGGGTGGAGCTGCGGCTGCGCATCGTCCACGACTACGCCGTCGACCACCTGCCCCCGCCCGGTCCTCCGCTGGACCAGCTGGCGCGCCGGCTCGGCTACGGCGGTCCCGAGGCCGCCGCCCGCTTCCTGGCCGAGTACGACCGGATCACGGCCGCGGTGCGGCGCGCGTTCGAGGAGGTCGTGGTGTGAATGGGCCGGACGACGACGTCGACGCGCGCAAGGAGGCGCAGCGCCCGTTCGAGGAGGCCGAGGCGGCGCTGGTCCGGTCGGTGGTGAGCTCCCAGCCCTGGCTCTCCGAGGCGGACGAGTGCGCCCTGCGCTACGCGCTCAACCTGGCGCGGGTGACCCTGGTGCGCGCGACCGACGGCACCGACCTGGACCTGGCGCCGGTCCTCCTCCCCTTTCGCGACGAGGTCCGGGTGGCGCTGCCCGCCTTCTCGTCGCCGGACGGGGACGGGCTGGACCGACCGGCGGTGGCCCGCTTCGCGGCCGCTCTGCTGCCGGGGGCGCTGGCCTTCCGCGAGCGCGCCGTGTCCGCCTCCGGCGGGAGGTTGACGCGTGCGGCGCTGGACCGCGAGGTCTGCGAGAAGGCGCTGGTGGTGGTATGCGGCGGCGGCGGCGGGGTGGCCTGGAGCTACCTGGGCGCGTTCCAGCTGCTGGAGCGCTACGGGCTGGTGCCGCGGCTCCTGGCCGGCACCAGCATGGGCTCGGCGCTGGCCCTGTTCCGTGCCCGCCGGGTGCGCTGGCATGCCGAGGACGTGGACCAGGTGCTGGCCCAGCTCTCGTTCCGGACGCTGTTCCGGTTCCTGCAGGGCGAGTCCCGCTACGGCCTCCCCGCCGCCATGCGGCTCTACCTGCGGGCGGCCATCGGCGAGTTCCTGCGCGGCCCCGACGGCCACCCGCTCACCCTGGGACAGCTCGCCATCCCGCTCCTGGTGGCGGTGACGGGCGTGCGCAACGGCGCGCTGCCGCGCGACCCGAGCTACTACGAGCACCTGCTCGACGAACCCGCCCAGGAGCAGCGGCCTCCCAGCCTGGCGCGCGTGGCCAGCCAGGCCTTCCAGGCGGTGGGCGAGCTCTTCGCGCAGCGCGACCGGCTGGCCCGGATCTACCTGGGGGTCGACGAGCAGACGCGCGACTTCGACGCCATCGACGCGGTCGGGTTCTCCTCGGCGCTGCCCGGCGTGGTGCACTACGACGTCCTGCGCGAGGACGAGCGCATGCACGCCATGCTGGATGGGCTCTTCCAGCGCGAGGACCTGTTCCGGCTGGTGGACGGCGGCCTGGTGGACAACCTGCCCGCCCGGGTCGCCTGGTCCGCGGTGCAGCGGGGGCTGGTCGGCCAGCGCAACGCCTTCGTCCTGGCGCTGGAGGGCTTCGGGCCCAAGCTCACCCAGCCGCTCTGGTACGGGCTGCAGCAGCTGGCGGCCACCAGCGTCGCCTGGAACCGGCCCTTCATCCACCTCCACCGCTCGTTCCAGCGCGTGCTCTCGCCGGCCGAGATCGTTCCGGACGCGGACGAGCTCCAGCGCGCGGTGAACGACGGCAAGACCGAGCTGCACCCGGACATGACCTTCCTGGCGCACATGGTCCGGCCGTTCGCGGCGCCGGGATAGCCGGGCCTCACGAGGATTCCGACTCGGGTCGCCGATGGCCGATGGCCGACGCCGGTGGTCCGATGGCCGATGCCGATGGCCGATGGCCGATGCCGACGGTCCGAACCGGGTACATGGGACGCCGACGCCGATGTCGGGGGGGGCCTGAATCTGAATCCCACCCGAAGCCCAGGAGCCGGTATCATGGCGGCCCTCTCGAGCCCTGGAGAATCGTTTCATGTCCACGCGCACTGCTCGTGCCACGCTCGCCGTTGCGCTGCTCCTCTCCGCCGCCTCGTGCGCCGGCAAGTCGCCCGCCCCGCACGACGCCGCCGCGCCGCCCGATCCCGCCGCGAAGCTCCTCGTCGCCGGCCAGGGCGCGGCCGAGCCGTCGATCGTTCCGGTCCAGCGCGCCGAGCCCAGGAGCCCCGACTTCGAGGCCTTCCCCGCACGCCGCCGCCAGGCCATCGCCGGCTTCGGGGGCGCCTTCAACGAGAAGGGATGGGAGATCCTGCAGGTGCTCTCGCCGGAGGAGCGCGGCCAGGTGCTGAAGCGCATCTTCTCGCCCGGCCAGGGGCTCTCGCTCGATCTGTGCCGCATCCCCATCGGCTCCAGCGACTACGCCCTCTCGCGCTACGCGCTGGACGAGACGCCCGGCGACTACGCCATGGAGAGCTTCTCCATCGACCGCGACCGCAAGGCGCTCATCCCGTACGTCAAGGCTGCCCAGGCGCTGAACCCCCAGCTCCGCTTCTGGGCCTCCGCCTGGTCGCCGCCGCCCTGGATGAAGGACAACGGCGCCTTCGACTCGGGCGCGATGAAGGACGACCCGAAGATCTACGCCGCCTACGCGCTCTACCTGGCCAAGTTCGTGGAGGCCTACCGAGCGGAGGGGATCCTGGTGGAGGAGATCGCGGTCCAGAACGAGCCCTACATCCTCACCGCCTACCCGTCCTGCCGCTGGGAGCCGGCCCAGTACGGTACCTTCGTGCGCGATCACCTCGGGCCGACGCTGGCCAGCCGGAAGACGGGGGCCAAGGTGATGCTGGGCACGTTCAACCAGCCTGACAACCAGGCCCACGCCATGGCCGTCCTGCGGGATCCCGCCGCGCGGGCGTTCGTCGGCGTCCTCGGGCTGCAGTGGGACGGGCTGCCCATCGCCGCGCCGGCCCGCAAGATCATCCCCGGCCTGCCCGTCTGGCACACGGAGACCGACTGCGGCAACCACCACTGGGAGCCCGGCTTCGACCCGGACAAGCCCCAGAACGACTTCGCCTACGCGCTCGACACCTGGCGCAAGATGCGCCGCTACCTGGACGGCGGCGCCGAGGTGTACTCGCTCTGGAACATCGTCCTCGACGAGACCGGCAAGAGCATCGACGCCAAGCGGCCCTGGCCGCAGAACTCGCCCATCGTGGTGAACCGGACCTCGAAGCAGGTCACCTACACGCCCATGTTCCACGCGTTCGAGCAGTTCAGCCGCTACACGGGCGCGGGGTCGGTCGTGCTCGAGGGCTCGGGCTCGCGCGATGCCCTCGCCTTCGCCCGGCCGGACGGCACGATCGCGGTGCAACTCGTGAACCCGGACACCGACGAGCTGCCGGTGCGCGTCAAGATCGGCGAGCGCGCCTGGGATGCCGTCCTGCCGGCCAGGAGCTTCGCGACGCTGATCGTCCCGGCGAGTTGATCCCGATCAGAGCACCCAGGGGCGCCGCCAGTTCACGACGGCTATTGAATGCGTGGCGACGCTGAGGCATCTTTCGGGCCCACCCTGTCGGGGATCCTACTCAGATGATCAAGGCAGACACGATCTGGCTCGACGGCAAGCTGGTCCCCTTCGACCAGGCCAAGGTCCACGTCCTCACCCACGCGCTCCACTACGGCATCGGCGTGTTCGAGGGCATCCGCGGCTACCAGACGGCCGACGGCCGCTCGGCCGTGTTCCGCCTGAGGGAGCACATCCAGCGGCTCTACGACTCGGCCCGCATCCTGATGCTCGAGATCCCGTTCCCGGCCGCGCGGCTGGAGCAGGCCTGCGTCGAGGTGCTGCGCTCCAACAAGCTGCCCGCCGGCTACATCCGCCCGCTCGCCTTCACCGGCGCGGGCGCGCTCGGCGTCGGCGCGCAGAACCCGATCCAGGTGATCATCGCCGCCTGGCCGTGGGGCGCTTACCTGTCCGAGGACGGGCTCAAGAAGGGCATCCGCGCCAAGGTGTCATCGTTCACCCGCATGCACGTGAACGTCAACATGGTGCGGGCCAAGATCAGCGGACAGTACGTGAACTCGTTCTTCGCCACCCGCGAGGCGTCGATGGCCGGGTACGACGAGGCCATCCTGCTCGACACCGAGGGCTACGTCTGCGAGGCCGCCGGCGAGAACATCTTCATCGTCAAGGACGGGATCCTGCGAACGCCGCCGCTCTCCTCCGCCGTGCTGGCCGGCATCACCCGCGACTCGGTGTTGCGCATCGCCCAGGACCTGGGCGTCGCGGTGAAGGAGGAGAAGTTCACGCGGGACAGCATGTACATCGCCGACGAGCTGTTCATGACGGGTACCGCCGCCGAGGTGACGCCGGTCCGCGAGGTCGACAACCGGCGCATCGGGAAGGGCGAGCCCGGGTCGGTGACCAAGCGCATCCAGGAGGTCTTCTTCCGCGCAGTCCGCGGCGAGGAGCAGAAGTACCGCGAGTGGCTTACTCCTTACGAGGTAGCCAGATAGTCTCGCCCCGAGCGTCGAAGGCGCGCCCGCGCTCCTCCGAAGGCTCGAGGCAGGGGCTGCGACAGGGCGATCGCTCGAGCCGCCGTTCCGGGGAGTTGGGCCCCGGAACAAAGGGGCTCGCTTGCCCGTTCATGGCGAAGAGGTCAAATCAGTTGACCTGCCAACCATCGGCGGTCTAGATTCGCCCGAGTTTTCGCGTATTTCAAACATCAGCGCGCGGGGAAATCGCGCGGAGACGCGCCCCGCCGCACCGAGAAGCCGGCCCTTCGACCAGAGCCTCTCGTCCAGGAGACAGGAAGATGCGGACCCGATACGTCGACATCGACGATCGCATGGAGGATCTAGCCGAGCGGATGCGCGGCGATCCCGAGCTGGCAGCGGAGTTCCTGCGCCGATACGAGCTGTCCTGGCTCTATCACGAGAACGCGCTGGAGGGCGTCGTCTACTCGAGCCAGGAGCTCGCCACCGCCCTCGCGCAGCCGGTGCTCACCGACGCGACCTTCGTCAGCGCGCTGACCGAGATCCGGAACCACAAGACCGCCTTCGACCTGGTCCGCGAGGAGGCCAGGGCCAAGAAGCTGAAGCTCACGCCGGCGCTGTCGCGGCGCCTCCACGAGACGCTGGGCCAGGGCATCGAGGGTCGGAACGTCGCGGATTACCGCAAGGACATGCCGCTCCACCGCGCCTACTTCCACGACATCGCCCAGCCCACCCGGATCGTGCCGCTCCTGCAGAAGCTCTTCGAGTCCTGCGAGACCGCCGACTTCCGGAACGGCCACCCCATCCAGCAGGCCACCCGGCTCCACCACGGCTTCATGCAGGTGTTCCCGTACACGGAGAACTCCGGGCGCGTGGCGCGGCTGCTCATGAACCTCGTCCTGCTCCATGCGGGGTTCCAGCTGCCGGTCATCATCCACGCCACCGACCGCCAGCGGTACTACGAGTCCCTGCGCCTGCCGGAGACGACGCTGCGCGACCTGACGCTGGAGGCGCTCGACAACGCGCTGACCCAGGCCGAGAAGCTCTTCGCCCAGGCCCCGGTGAGGGCGCGGAAGGCCGCGCGCTAGAGCGCCGGCGGCCCTCCGTGGCACGCTTTCCGAGCGCGCCGCCGGGCGGATGGCCAGCGGTCGTAAGGGTGCCCGCTGACGAGGGAATCGCGCGGCAGCGAGCCGCACTCTGCCGGGTGAACACGCCGCGGCCACACGCCTGGGCGCCCCTTCATGGCCCGCCCGTACGGCAGCCAAGTAACCGATTGAACTGCGGATTCCTCCGAGCGACGACACGCCCTGGGCCGAGCATGGCGGCCTCGTTGCCGGCTATTGTATAGGTACGCCCCTTCCATGCTCCTCGGAGCCCACGAACCCATCGCCGGCGGCGTCTCGACCGCATTCGCACGCGCAGAGGCGGACGGGGCGGATTGCCTGCAGGTGTTCACGCGCAACGCGCGCGGCTGGGCCGCCAGGCCGCTCGACGAGGAGGAGATCCACCGGTTCCGGGGTGAGGCGCGCCGGACCCGCAAGCCCGTGGCCGCCCACTCGTCCTACCTCATCAACTGCGCCGCCGCCGACCGCGGCATCCGGAAGAAGAGCTGGGCGGCGCTCGCCGACGAGCTGGGCCGGTGCCAGCAGCTCGGCATCCCCGCCCTCATCTTCCATCCGGGGAGCCATGAGAACGGGGCGCGGGGGGCGCAGCTCGTGACGGAGGCGATGGAGCGAGCCCTCGACGAGGTCCCGGGCAAGACCCGACTGCTGGTCGAGACCACCGCCGGACAGGGGAGCTGCCTGGGGTGGCGGTTCGAGCAGGTGGCGGAGATCCGCGCCGCCCTGCCGGCGGCCGCCCGCCGCCGGACCGGGGTGTGCGTCGACACCTGCCACGTCTTCGCCGCCGGCTACGACATCACCACCGAGGAAGGCTACGACCGGACGATGAAGGAGCTCGACCAGACCGTCGGCCTCCGCAACGTCCACGCCTTCCACCTCAACGACTCGCAGAAGCCGCTCGGCTGCCGGGTGGACCGGCACGAGCACATCGGTCGCGGCGTGATGGGGCTCGCCCCCTTCCGCTTCCTCGTGAACGACGCCCGGTTCGCGGAAACACCCGGCGTGGTCGAGACCGACTCCCGCTTCAAGGAGAACATCGAGGCGCTCCGCAGCCTCGTTCGCGCTCATGAAGGCTTCCATTCCCATGCCTGAACGCCAAGAAGAGCCTCCCGGTACCCGGGTGCGCCCCGCGGTCCGCGCCACACGCATGGCTCTCTATCCCCGCGCGGTGGACCAGACCCGGGTGAAGCTCGATCGGCTGATCGAGTACGCGCGGGGTCACGATCGGGCGCTCATCCTCACCCACGACAACCCGGACCCGGACTCGCTGGCCGCCGGCGTCGGCCTGGCCTTCCTGCTCGGGAAGCTGGCCGGCGTCCAGGCCGAGGTGGCCTTCGGCGGCATCATCGGCCGGTCGGAGAACCGCGCGCTGGTGAAGGTGCTCAAGCTGCCGGTCGTCCCCATCGCCCGGGTCGACTTCGACGACTACGACCTCATCTGCATGGTCGACACCCAGCCGGAGCAGGGGAACCACTCGCTGCCGGCCCGGCACTTCCCGGACGTGGTCATCGACCACCATCCCGAGCGCCCGGATTCCCAGCTCGTGGCCGTGTGCGACGTGGGCGGCCCCATCGGCGCCACCTCGACGCTCCTGGTCGGCTACTTCCGCGCCAGCGGCCTCAAGGTACCGCCCGACATCGCCACCGCGCTGTTCTACGGGATCAAGGCCGACACGCGCGACCTGGGCCGGCAGACCACGCCCCAGGACGTGGACGCATACCTGTGGCTCTACCCGCTGGTCGACAAGGATGCGCTGGCCGAGATCGAGCACCCCAAGCTCCCGGCCGACTACTTCCGCCTCCACCACCTCGCCATCGAGAAGGCGCTCATCTACGAGGACGCGGTGGTCTGCGACCTGGCCGACATCTACGCCCCCGACATGGTGGCCGAGGTGGCCGAGCGGTTCATCTCGCTCGGCGACATGCGCTGGTCGCTGGCCTTCGGCGAGTACGAGGACGCGCTCTACTACTCCATCCGCACCGGCGACCGGCGCGTCAACGCCGGCCGGCTCATCCGCGAGGTGATCGAACGCAAGGGCGGCTCGGCCGGCGGCCACGGCACCATGGCGGGTGCGCGGCTGCCCGTGAAGGGGCTGGGGCCTGCGGCCAAGAAGCGGCTCAAGGAAGAGGTGGTGCGGGACTTCCTGGAGGCGTTCGGGGTGAAGGCGCGGAAGGGGAAGAAGCTGGTGTAGAACCGCTGGCTGCTTCCCGACCCGGCGCGGTTCGTGATCTACCTCGACCACAACGCCATCACCCCGCTGCGCCCCGAGGCCATCTCCGCGGTCGAGCGCGCGCTGCGCGTCTTCGGCAACCCTAGCTCGGTCCACGCCGCCGGCCGCGCCGCGCGGGACGTGCTGGACCTGGCGCGGGCGGACGTGGCGGCGGCGCTCGGCGCGAAGCCGTCCGAGGTCGTGTTCACCTCCGGGGCGACCGAGTCGGCGGCCACCGCCATCCGCGGCGTGCTGGGCTCCGCGCCCGCGGGCCGGCGGCGGCTGGTGGTGACCTCGATCGAGCACCCGTGCGTGCTCTCCCTCGCCCGTGCGCTGGAGCGCCAGGGCACGCCGCTCACGGTCGTGCCGGTGGACCGGCGCGGGCTCGTCGATGCGGACGCCTTCCGGGCCGCGCTGGGGACCGACGTGGCGCTGGCCTGCGCCATGCGCGCCAACAACGAGACCGGCGTCATCCTGCCGGTGCGCGAGCTGGCGCTGGCCGCCCGCCAGTTCGGGGCGGCCTTCTTCTGCGACGCGGTCCAGGCGGCGGGGAAGATGGCCCTGGACGTGCGCGACCTGGGGGCGGACCTGGTGGCGCTCACCGCCCAGAAGTTCGGCGGACCCCGGGGCGCCGGGGTGCTCTGGATCGCGCCCGGCCTGAAGCTGGCGCCGCTCCTGGGCGGAGAGCAGGAGCGGGGTCGCCGCGGCGGGACCGAGAACCTGCCCGGGTTGGCCGGCCTGGCCGCCGCGCTCACCGCCGCGGTTCGCGATCGCCCCGCGGCCGAGGAACGGCTGGCGGCGATGCGCGACCGGCTCGAGCGCGGTCTCGTCGAGGCGGTGCCCGGCACGCGCGTCAACAGCGCCGGGGCGCCGCGGCTCGCCAACACCTCCTCCATCACCTTCGCCGGCGCCGACGCCGAGGCGCTGCTCATGGCGCTGGATCTCGAGGGCGTCTGCGCCAGCGCCGGGGCCGCCTGCCACTCGGGCTCCACCAGCCCCTCGGGCGTGCTCCTGGCGCTCGGGCTCACCGAGGCCGAGGCGCGCTCCACGCTGCGCTTCTCGCTCGGGTGGAACACGACCGCCGAGGAGATCGAGGAGGCGCTGCGGAGGATCCCGCCGGTCGTGAGGCGGGTGCGGGAGACCATCTCGAGCTGACCCGAACCGTCGCTCATCCCTGCGCACCGAAGAGCCCTCTCACCACCGCCGCGATGGCCAGCGGCGTCCCCACCGCCGGATCGTAGCTCGCGCCCACGTCCGCCGCGAAGGCGGAGGCGGTGGCCACGCGCCGGCCGGGCTCGCGCTGCAGGCAGGAGAGCACCAGCGCGTCCAGCGCCACCGGGACCTCGGGGCGGAACGTCGAGGGCGCGGGCCGCTCGGCGGCCAGGATCTTCTGGCCCACCTCGTTCACGTCCTTCCCGGGGAAGGCGCGCTGGTTGGTGAGCAGCTCGAAGAGCACGGCGCCCAGCGCGAACAGGTCGCTGGCGGGGGTGGGCCGGCCGCCGCGGATCAGCTCCGGCGCCAGGTACTGGATCTTGCCGAAGTTGCCCGGTGCGGCCGATCCCGCCACGGCGCGGGCCACCCCCGGGTCGACCAGCGCCTGCGGGCTCCCCGGCAGGAGCCGGGCCACCCCGAAGTCGCCCAGCTTGATCTCGCCCAGCCGGGAGATGAACACGTTCGAGGGCGACACGTCGTTGTGGACGATGCCCAGGAGGTGGCCCTGCTCGTCCCAGCCCTCGTGCGCGTGCGCCAGCGCCTGCGCGATGACGTGGGCCACGTAGGCGCCGAAGTCGACCGGGAGGAGGATGCCGCGCCGGGCGCACTGGGCCAGGATCTCCTTCAGGTTGCGGCCGTCGACGTACTCCATGGCCATCCAGGGGATGCCCTCCGACACGCCCGTCTCGAACACCGATACGATGGCGGGGTGGAGGAGGCGCCGCGTCAGCTCGGCCTCCTGGCGGAGCAGCGCCACGTACTCGGCGTTGCGCGCCAGCGCGGGCAGGAGCCGCTTCAGCGCCACCGTCTGGCCGGCGCACGGGCCGGCCAGGGCCCGGGCCCGGAACACCTCGGCCATTCCCCCCCGGCCCAGGAGGCCTTCCAGCGCGTAGCCCGGGACGGCGGGGAGGCTGGCCTCGGTCACAGGCGCGCCTTGAGAAGGGCCCGGTAGCCGGGCTCGTCGTGAAGTCCGGAGAGATCCGGGTCGGCGTCGATCCCCTCGGCGCTGGCGTAGCCATTGAGGGCGGCGATCTGCAGGTAGCGAAGCGCCAGATCCTTCTGCCCCTGCAGGGCGTAGACGCAGGCCATGTTGTAGTAGGCGTCCCCGAAGTCGGGGTCGAGGGCGAGGGCCTTCTTGTACCACTCGAGCGCGGCCGGGAGATCGTTCCGCATCCGGTAGGTCACGCCCACGCCGTTGAGCGCCTCGGGGACGCGCGGGTCGATGTCCAGCGCCTCGAGGAAGCGCTTCCTCGCCGCCTCGAAGTTCCCCTCGCCCAGCCAGGTGGCGCCGTCGCGGATGACGGTGCGGGCGCGCTCGCGGCGGGCGCGAGCCGTCTCACGGCTGCCCGCGGCGGCGGTGGCCGTCCGCCCGCCCGGGCTCCAGCGCGTGAGCGTGATTCCGCCCTTCGGGCCGAGCGGCGTGGCGCAGTTCGCCTCCCGGACGTGGACCGCCCCGGAGAGCCCCGCCTTCCCGACCAGCAGCACGGCGTTGCCCCACGCGTCGCTCGCCCTGCAACCGTCGCCGCGCAGCCAGATGCGGAGCTGGCCGGCGACGGAGTCGTCGAGCACCGTGGCGCGAAGGATCTCGTCGCCGGCGGCGAACGGGCACGATTTGGCCGGGGCGACCAGCTTGCCGGTCACGGCCGCCCCCTGCACCGCGACGTCGATCCGCCCGAGCGGCGAGTCGTACCTGCCCGCGACCCCGGGCCCGCCGGGGTCGCGGCCGCCCGCGCCCCCCACGCCGGCGGCGGCGGGCGGGCGTGCCGGGGGCGCGGCGAGCGCCGCGACCAGCGAGAGAAAGGCGAGTTGCCGCCGTGGCATCGCGACATTCTACCCGTTGGCCCGCACGTGCTGGCTTGACAGGGCCAGCGCGGTTCCCTAGGATCTACATCATCAATTCTCCGCGTGGTTACGCGGGGTTAGCTCTTTGCTAGCCGGATGTGCAGCTGCCCCCTGCCGGGTTCGTGATTGGGCCTCGCGTCGTTTGGGCCGACTTTGATCCCAAGCGGAGCGCTCAACCTCGTCCATGAGCAAGCTCCCAGCTTCGAGGGAGAAGCCTACGGACTTGGTTTACCGGGTGCCCCACCTGTAGAAATACAGGTCCAAGCAACCGGGCCACACGGCTCACGCGGGGGGCTTTTTTTGTGCTCCGCCGGGCCGACGTGGCCCGCGGGCTCGACACGTCCGGCGACGGCATCACCCTGAGTGATGGAGGCGGTTTGACCCACGACACCGGGAGCGCCACCGAGCGCAAGCGCGCGCTGCGCTCCACGCTCATCGCCGAGCGCGGCAGGCTCTCACCCGACGAGCGCGGGGAGCGTTCGCGCCGCATCGCGGCGCGCGCCGCCCGCCTTCCGCTGGTGGAGCAGGCCGCGCTGGTCGCGCTCTACGCGCCGCTCGGGACGGAGGTCGACGCGCTCGAGCTGGCGCGCCTGCTGGGCCCGGTCCGCGCCGTCTACCCGCGCTCCGTCCCCGGCTCGCGGCTCCTCGAGTTCGCCCGCTGCGCGGCGCGCGATCTGGTGCGCGGCCCGCTGGGCGCGCGCGAGCCCCCGGCCTCGGCCGCCGCGGTCGCCCGCGAGTCGGTCGGCTGCGTGGTCCTGCCCGGGATCGGCTTCTCGACGGATGGGCACCGGCTAGGCCGGGGTGGCGGCTACTACGACAGCACCCTGCGTGACATGCCCGGCGCCCGGCGGGTGGGCCTGGCCTTCGAGCTGCAGCTCCTGGATCGGCTGCCGCTGGAGTCGCACGACATCCGGCTGGACGCGATCGTCACGGAATCTCGCACCATCCTGGTACCGGGGGCCGGGTGAAGGTCCTCTTCCTGGGAGACGTGTTCGGCAAGCCCGGCCGCCAGGCGGTCGTCCGGAGCGTGCCGCGCTACATCGCCCGCGAGGCGCTGGATCTGGTGGTGGTGAACGCCGAGAACGCCGCCGCCGGCTTCGGTGTCACCGAGAACACCGCGCGCGACCTCTTCGCCGCCGGCGCCGACTGCCTGACGCTCGGCAACCACTCGTGGGATCAGAAGGAGGCGCTGACCTACATCGTCCGCGAGCCGCGCCTGATCCGGCCGCTGAACTATCCGGCCTTCGCCCAGGCCCCCGGTCGCGGCGCCCAGCTCTTCGCTACCGACAGCG
>Ga0316628_100003454_pt1 | contig 12164 bp, 5 predicted proteins | sample OWC_Aug_M2_C1_D5_FD_207648 | JGI IMG/M metagenome (GOLD analysis project Ga0316628, IMG submission 207648) | Wetland soil microbial communities from Old Woman Creek delta, Ohio, United States - OWC_Aug_M2_C1_D5_C | ecosystem: Environmental > Terrestrial > Soil > Wetlands | place: USA: Ohio...
CAACGGTCCCCAATACGGCGGGATCGAGGCGAGCAGCGTGGCGAGGTTGGAGGGGCCGACGATGTCCACGCCGCAGGCGTAGAGGTCGGGGGTAAAGACGAGGCCGGCGAGCGTGGCGTAGCCGCCGTACGAACCGCCGTAGATGCACACCCTCTTGGGGTCGGCGATCCCCTTGCCAATCGCCCACTTTACGGCGTCCGTAAGGTCATCCTGCATCTTGGCGCCCCACTCGAGGTTGCCGGCGTTGAGGAACTTCTTGCCGAACCCCTCGGACGCGCGAAAGTTGACCTGCAGGCACGCGTACCCGCGGTTGGCCAGCCACTGGGCCTCCGGGCGGTACCCCCAGCTGTCGCGGCCCCACGGCCCGCCGTGCACGTTGAGCACCAGCGGGAGGTTCTTCGCCTCGACGCCGACGGGGAGCGTCAGGTAGCTGACCAGTTCGAGGCCGTCCCGCGTCTTGATGACGACAGGCTCCATGGTGGCGAGCGTGTACTTCTCCAGCTCGGGCTGGTTATTGAAAAGGAAGTCGGCCTTCCTGCCGTCGCGGTGATACGCGTACCAGGCGACCGGACCGTTGTCCACCTGGTAGACCACGATCCAGTTCCTGTCGGCACGGTCGCGGCTCACGACGTTGTAGATGCCGCGATGGACCTCGGAGATGGCCTTGAAGTCCTCCTTGATGCTGGGGTCGAGGACCGTCCACTCCGGCTTGAGGTAGTTGAAGGAGACCGCCTGGACCACGTAGGTGTCGGGCTGAACCATCACGTTGCCGACGTCCGCCTTCGGGTTGGAGGCCAGCAGCTCGAGCTCCTTGCCGTTGGCCATATCCACCTTGACCAGGCGTGTCGTGTCGCTCCCCAGGGAGCTCTCGACGAACATCCCCTTGCCGTCGGCGGTGAACTCCACCGCGCCGCCGCTCTCGCCGAACGGCCAGACGATCAGCTCGCGCCAGGCGGCGTCCCTGGTGTCGCGAACCCGGAGGACGTTGCTGCCGTCCTTGAGGTTGGTTGCCATCGCGGCGCGGATCTGGAAGCTGGGGTCGGTCTGCCAACTCACGATATCGCCGGGGTTGGTGGTGTCCAGCACCAACGCACCGGTCGTGAGGTCCACGCGGTACATGTCGAAAACGCGGCGGTCGCGCAGGTTGAGGCCCACCAGCATCTCGTTGGGGTGCTTCTTGTCGGTCATGAGATTCTGCGCGCGGATTCCCTGGAACGGCGTGAGGTCGCGGACGATCTTGGTGTCGAGGTCCACCGAGTAGACGTGCCAGTTCTCGTCCCCCCCGACGTCCTGCAGGTACATCAGGTGCTTTCCGTCCTCCGCCCAAAAGTAGATCCGGATGCCGCGATGGGTGTCGTTGGTGACCTGGGCCTCGTCCTGCTTGCCGATGGTGCGTACCCATACGTTGAGCACGCCCTTGGCCGAGGGCGCCAGGTACGAGAGACGCGTGCCGTCCGGTGAGATCTGGGGGCCGGCCTTCACCGGGTTGCCCACGAGCACCTCGCGCGGGATCAGCGGCGGCAGCTCCGCGAATGCGGCGGTCGCGAGACAAAGCGCCAGGGCGATCACGACCAGCGGTTTCGTAAGGCCTCTCTTCATCGTTCTCTCCTTTGTCCGAAGTTCACCGCAAGCTCGCGCGTTTCGCCCCGGGGACACTCCCCGGCGAGAGGGGAGACACGCGCCACGTTCTTGCCTCTACTCGTACCGCAACGCCTCGATCGGGTCCAACCTGGCCGCCTTGTACGCCGGGTAGGTGCCGAAGAAGAAGCCCACCAGGCCCGAGACCGTCAGGCCGGCCACGATGGCCGAAGGCGAGATGATGGTCGGAAACGTGGTCAGCGCAGCGAGGACCCTGGAGGCCGCGAGACCGGCGGCGACACCCGTGGCGCCGCCGACCAGCGACAGCGTGATGGCCTCGGTGACGAACTGCTGCCGGATGTCGGCCTGCCGTGCGCCGAGCGCGCGCCGCACGCCGATCTCCCTCGTGCGTTGTGTGACGTTCATGAGCATGATGTTCATGACGCCCACGCCGCCGATGAGCAGCGAGATTCCGGCGATCACCAGCATAGCGGCGCTCACCCCACCGGTGATCTGCTGGAAGGTGCGGATCGTGCGCTCCGGAGTCCTGACGGCGAAGTTGTTGGGCTGGGAGAAACGCAGGCCGCGCCGGTCGCGCAGGACCTGGGTGCCCTGCTCGATGGCCAGGCTCACCCACTCCGGCTTCTTCGGGACCGTCGCGATGACGCACCCGTACGTCCTCTGCAGATCGGGCCAGATGCGATCGAAGATCCCCACGGGAATGACGAGCTGTTGGTCCGCGCCCTGGTCCAGGAAGCCGCCCTTCTTCTCGAACACCCCGATAACCCGGAAAGGCCGTCCGTTGATGGAGATCTCGCGGCCGAGGGGATCGATGTGGGGGAAGAGCGCCTCCACGATCCCGATGCCGATCACCGCGACCGGGGCCGAGTGGAGGTCCTCCCCTGCGGTGAAGAAGCGCCCACGCTGGACGAAGTGGTGGTTTGCGTCGGGGTAGTAGTGGGTCACCCCGCCGACCGTCGCGTTGTTGGTGCGGCTGGCGCGGTACCGCACGTCCACGTTCTGCGACTGCCACCGCTCGGGGGAGACAAAGGCGATCGCCGGCGCGTACCTGCGGATCGCCTCGGCGTCATCGAGGGTGAGCACCGGGCGCAGGCGTTCCTCCTCCGGTGGCGGTCCGCCCCCGCCGAAACGGTCCTCATACTTCTGGAACTGCACGAGGGTGGCGCCGAAGCTCTGGAACTGGGCGATGAAGCTCGCGTTGAACCCCTGGATCAGCGACACCATCACGATCACGGTGGCGACCCCGATGATGATCCCCAGGCAGGTGAGGAACGAGCGCAGCTTCTGCTCGCGAATCGCCCGGAAGGCCGTGAGGATGTTCTCGCGGCGGGCGGCCAGCAGGCGGCTCCACCCCCCCATCTCTATTCCTCCCTCAGCGCCACGACGGGGTCGAGGCGGGCCGCGCGGATCGCCGGCAGCCACCCTGCCAGCAGGCCCGAGACCGTCGCGACGGAGAGGCCGGCGGTTACCAGGAACGGCGTCACGCGGGCGGGAAACGGGCTCCACGCCCCAACCGCGAGCGATGCCAACCAGCCGAGGAGGACGCCGAGGACTCCACCGACGAAGCTCAACACCACGGCCTCGAAGAGAAACTGCCTGTGCAGGTCGCGTCGCCGCGCGCCGAGCGCCTTGCGCACGCCGATCTCGTGGGTCCGCTCGACCACCGAGGCGAACATCGTGTTCGCGATCGCGACGCCGCCCACGACCAGGGAGATCGAGGAGATCCAGATGACCAGGGCAAACGCGGAGTACGTGATCGTCTTCCACAGCGTGCTGAGGGCGTCGGCATCAATGATGCCGAACGGGTCCGGTGCTCCGAACGGTGTCCCGCGGCGGGCGCGCAGCACGACACGGACCGCGTCCTCGACGTCCTTCCTGGAGGCCTCATCGGGCGCCTCCACGAAAATGTCCAGGCTCCGTGTCCTCCCGAACTCCTTCCGGAACGACGTGAGCGGAACGAGGACGAACCGATCCTGGCTCTGCCCGAACGAGCTGCCCTGGCGCGCCATCGTGCCAATCACACGGAACGGTTTGCCTTCGATCTTGATCATACGGCCGACCGCGTCCACCTTCGGGAAGAGCTCGTCCTTGATGTCCCAACCGATCACCGCCACCGACCGGGCTCCGTCGGACTCCCCCTGGGTGTAGTAGCGCCCGTCCTCGAGCTCGAGACCGATCATCCAGGGCAACTCCGGCCCCGCCCCCAGGACGAAGATGTCCGGGAGGCGGTGCCCCTCGGAGTAGACCGAGTGGGTCGAGAAGACGCGGCCCGTCACCCGCAGCGCCTGGGGGACCAGACGTCGGACCGCCTCCACGTCGTCCTCCGTGATGTCCTTGCGCTTGAGCGCCTCGAAGAACGCGGCGCGGCTGCGGATGATGCCGAACTTCGAGAAGATCATCGTGTTGGGGCCGAGGCCGCTGATCACGTCGGCAGCGTACTTGTTCAAGCCCGAGACCACGGAGATCACCGCGATGATGGTGGTGACAGCGATGATGATGCCCAGGAGGTTCAGGAACGAGCGCATCTTGTGCGCCTGGATGGAGCGCAGGGCGATGCGGAAGAGATCACCGAGGATCATCCGCGTACCGGTCGGCGTCCCGCCAACCGCCGAAGGCGGCAATCGCGGTGGCGGCGGGTGGAGCGCGCGCGCACGGTCCTCACCGCTCCTGGCCGGACCTCTCGGAGTTGTCGACCATGACCGCGGCGCCGGGCTTGAGGTCGCGGAGTGCCTTGAACGGGCCGATCACCACCTCGTCGCCATCCTTGAGACCCCCAACGACCTCGACGTCCATCTCACCCTTGATCCCGGTGGTGACCGGACGGAACTCCGCCTTCTTGGCCACCACCACGTAGACGCCCTCGATGTCCTTGGGTCTGGATGATGCGCCGTCCGCCTTGACGGGGGCGGTGGTGGGCGCGGGGACTGGCTTGGTCGGCTCTTTGGCCGCCTTGGCAGGGCCCGGTTTCGGCTTCTCGTCCGGCTGGCGGAGAACGAGCGCGCCGACCGGTACCGTGAGCGCCTTGTCGCGGGTCGCGGTCGTGATGTCGGCGGTCACGGTGAGGCCCGGCCGGATGTGCTCCGGGTGCTTGAGGAGCGTGACCTTGACCTCGTAGTCGGTGCCGGTGGCGGCGCCGCCCAGCGCGGAGGTGCCCCGGATCGGGCTGGAGCCGATCTCCGAGACCTCGCCGGGGAACGTCTCGTCCGGGAAGGCGTCGATGCGAACGGTGGCCTTCTGCCCGATGCGGAGCTGCGGCACGTCGGTCTGGTCGACCTCGAGCACCGCGTCAACGGTGGACATGTCGGAGATCGTCATCAGCACGGTGCCGGGGTTGTTCATCGTGCCGGTGACCACGACCTCGCCCTGCTCGATGTTGCGTGCGGTTACGATCCCGTCCATCGGTGCACGGATCTCGGTCTTGTCGAGGGCGTCCTGGGACGAGGCGACGTCCGCGCGTGCTTGCTCCACCTGGCGCTCGGCGCGCTGCACCCCTGACACGGCCTGGTCGTACTGGCTCTTCGTACGGTCGAGGTCGGCGGCGGCGATGATCCCGTCTCGGTACTGCGCCTGGGTGTTGTTGAGGTCGCGCTTGGCCTGGGCGGCCGCCTCGCGGACCCTTCTCAACTCGGCCTCGAGCGCCTGCAGGTTGGACCTGGACCCGTTGACCGCGGCGGCATAGCGCGCCTGGTCGATCACCAGCAGGAGATCGCCCTTCTTCACGGCATCGCCCTCCTGAACGTTGAGCTTGGTGATCTGGCCCATGATGTTCGCGGAGAGCTCCACCTTGGTCTTGGCGTTGATCGTGCCGTTGGCGGTCACCAGCTGGACCAGGTCCTTGCGGTCCACCTTGGCGGTGCGGACCAGGATGCCTTTGGGTTTGCGGCTCTGCACCACGGCCACTGCCACGACCACGACGACGAGCACCGCCACCACGCCGATGATGAGTTTCGTGCGCCGTTTCATCCGCGCTCCTTTGTCCAAAGCCCTGCAAGGCCCCCACGGCGGGCCGGCTTTCGGTGTCGCCGGATTGTACGCAAGAACGGCACGCGGGTTGCGAGACCGCCTTGCGGGTCACGCTCCCCGGGGCGCCCTCTTAGTCGCGGGAGCGTCGCGCGGAGAGGGTCTCGAGCAAGCGGGTCACGAGGGCGGTCCAGCCGGTCTGGTGGGATGCGCCGCAGCCACGCCCCGTCTCGCCGTGGAAGTACTCGTAGAAGAGCACGAGGCTCCGCCAGTGGGGATCCTCGGCGAACCGCCGGTCGTCCCCGTGGCAGGGGCGCCGTCCGCGGGCATCGGGGAGGAAGAGCGCGGTGAGGCGGCGTGCGATCTCGCTGGCGACCTGGCCGAGGTTGAGCATCCTGCCGGAGCCGGTCGGGCACTCCACCAGGAGCGAGTCGCCGTAGAAGTAGTGGTAGCGCTCGAGCGCCTCCACCAGCAGGTAGTTGACCGGAAAACACACCGGGCCGCGCCAGTTGGAGTTGCCGCCGAACAGGCGGGAGTCGGATTCGCCGGGCACGTACGCCACGGTTGTGCTTGTGCCCGCGAGCGAAAACGAGAACGGCCTCGCCCCGTAGATCTTCGACAACGAACGGATCCCGAAGGGGGACAGGAACTCGTCCTCGGCGAGCAGGTAGCGCAGCACCCGCAGCAGCCTGGGCCGAGACGGGATCGCGAGCAGCCGCCGCACGCGGCCGTCCCCCGGGCCGGTCTCCATGCAGGCGATGTGGCGCGCCAGGTCGGTGCGGTGCTCGAGGAACCAGCGCATCCGCTTGGAGAACCCCGGCAGGCGGTCAATGACGTCCTGATCCAGCACCTCGCAGGCGAACAGCGGGACCAGGCCCACCATCGAGCGCAGGCGGATCGGCACGTGGTGGCCGTCCGTGTGCACCTGGTCGTAGTAGAAGCCGTCCTCCTCGTCCCAGAGCCCGGTGCCCCCGAGCCCGTTCAGCGCGTCCACGATCGCCACGAAGTGCTCGAAGAACTTCGACGCCACGTCCTCGTACGCCGGATCTCCGGCCGCCAGCTCGAGGGCGATGGACAACATGGTGCCGCAGTAGAAGGCCATCCAGGAGGTTCCGTCGGCCTGCTCCAGCGTGCCGCCGCCGGGAAGCGGCCGTGAGCGGTCGAACACGCCGATGTTGTCGAGACCGAGGAAGCCGCCGCCGAAGAGGTTCCTCCCGTCCACGTCCTTGCGGTTCACCCACCATGTGAAGTTGAGCAGCAGCTTCTGGAAGACCCGCTCCAGGAAGAGTCGGTCGCGCCCGCCGCGCGGGCCGGTCATCTTGTAGACGCGCCACGCCGCCCAGGCGTGCACCGGGGGGTTCACGTCGTCGAACGACCACTCGTAGGCCGGGAGTGCGCCGGAGGGGTGCATGTACCACTCGCGCAGGAGCAGCACGAGCTGCGCCTTGGCGAAGTCCGGATCGAGGCGCGCCAACGGCAGCATGTGGAACGCGAGGTCCCAGGCCGCAAACCACGGGTACTCCCAGGTGTCCGGCATCGAGAGCACGTCGCGCCCGTGGAACTGGGTCCAGTCGGCGTTGCGCACCTTCCGGCGGTCCTCCGGCGGCGGCGGCTGCGAAGGGTCACCCTCGAGCCACTCCCCCACCACGAAGTTGTAGAACTGCTTGGACCACAGGAGACCGGCGTAGGCCTGGCGGGCGGCGCGGCGCTCCTCCTCTCCGAGGGCGGCGGGGACGATCGACGCGAAGAACTCGTCGGCCTCCCGGATGCGGGCCTCGAAGACGGCGTCGAACTCGTCGCCGAACGCGGGTGCCGGAGCTTCACCGTCGGGTGTGAGCCGGAGGCGGATCACGGCCTCGCTGCCCGGCGGGAGGATCAACCGGTAGAGCGCGGCGGCTTTCGTGCCGGTGTATGCCGGGTTGATCGCGTTTGGCCTTCCGCCGACGACACGCTCGTGAAACGCGTCCTTGGCGTACGCGCCGACGCCGGGCGACCCGAACAGGCGCGCCGCGTTGGTCTCGTTGTCGGTGAAGAGCAGCTCGGGCCCCTGCCCTCCCGGGCCGGGCCCGAGGGCGAGCCGGAAGCGCCCCAGGGTGGCATGGCGGGCGACCAGTGACGGCCCGGCGTCCGCCGCGATGACGGGTCTGGGCGGGTACTCCTCGTTGCCGCGCCCCCAGCTCCAGGTGTTGCGGAACCAGAGGGTGGGCAGCAAGTGCAGGGTGGCAGTCTCGGCGCCGCGGTTGGCGGCGGTTATGCGGATCAGGACGTCGTCCGGTGAGGCCTTGGCGTACTCGGCCTGCACGTCGAAGTACCGGCCGTCGTCGAAGACGCCGGTGTCGGCAAGCTCGTACTCCGGGTCGTTGAGGGTGCGGCGTCGCGCCTCCTCCTCGAGCTTCGCGTAGGGGAACTCCGCCTGTGGGTACTTGTAGAGCGCCTTCAGGTAGGAATGGGTAGGCGTGGAGTCGAGGAAGAAGTACGACTCTTTGACGTCCTCGCCGTGGTTGCCCTGGGGACCCGTGAGGCCGAAGAGGCGTTCCTTGAGGATGGGGTCACGCCCGTTCCAGAGCGCGAGGGCGAAGCAAAGCCTCCCCTCGCGGTCGCAGATGCCGAGCAGACCGTCCTCCCCCCAGCGGTACGCGCGGCTGCGGGCGTGCTCGTGCGGCAGGTAGGCCCAGCTGTCCCCGTCTGCAGAATAGTCCTCGCGAACGGTCCCCCACTGCCGCTCGGCGAGGTAGGGTCCCCAGCGCTTCCAGTTCTTCTCGCGCCGGGTGTCCTCGGCCAGGCGAGCCCTTTCGGGGTCGAGCGTCGAGGCGCCCGGGTGCGCAGCGCCCCCGTCGTTGCGAGCGGGGGTCTTGGCGCCCCCCTTCGAGGTCTGGTCGTCTCGTCCCATCCGGAACCGTCGTCACTCTGGGCCGCCCTCGCGTCCGGGTCAACACCTCCCGAAGTCTCGCGACTCGGCACCGCTGGGATCGGGGTGGCGGACCGTCCTGCCGTGAGAACGCGTCGCCGGCGGTTCAATTTCCCGCGCCGGCGCTGGGTGCCCGGCACGGGAGCGGCCGGTGCGCCGCCCCGGAGCCCACTTGCAGGTCCCGCCACGGCGATCGCCGACGTGTTCGCTAACCGCTTTCGGCACAACAGTTGTGCGTCACTCCGTCAGTCGCTCTCCGGAGGCGGAGGCCGCCCTCCGCGCGTAGGTGCGGACCTACACGGCGACGGGCGAGGGTCCTACGCCTGAGGGGGTCGCCGCCTGCACGAACCGTGGCGCTCGTCCCGCACCCAGTGCGCCTCCGGGCTGATTCCCGGACCCCTCGTCGGGGCCGGATATTGGCCACAGCGTTGGAGAGGAATGCCATGAGAAAAGCGCGGGCACTCGGATCGGTCGTCATCGTGGCGCTGTCGTGCGCACCGCTGCTCGCCGTTGCGGGCGGCGGGGCAGGGGACGGCTCGCGTGCGAGCGTGATCGTCCAGGGGCCCGACCTTGCGGCCGCGGCGGCGGCCGTCCGGAGCACGGGCGGCACCGTCACCCACGAGTTGGGCGTGATCCGCGCGGTGGGCGCGAGACTGGCCCCTGCGCAGGTGGAGCAGCTCCGGCGCGCCGGTGGAGCGCTTCGGATCTACGACGACGGCAAGGTGAAGACGTGCGGCGGTGCCATCGCGGACTCGAACTACCCCAGCCTCGTCCGTGCACGGGAGCTCTACCAGCAGGGGTTCTACGGGCAGGGAGTGACGGTCGCCGTGCTTGACACCGGGGTCTGGTACAACAAGGACGACATCAAGGACGAGATCAAGGAAGAAATCAGGAACGATCTCAAGGGAAACAAGCGGGTGCTGGCCGAGTACGACGCCGTCGTCGGCGCGCTGACCCGTGTGCGGGACGAGAGCGGCCACGGCACCCACGTCACCAGCGTCATGGCCTCCGCCAGGGTGTCCGACGACGGCCAGCCGATCGGCGTCGCGCCGATGGTCGGCCTGGTCGCGGTCCGGGCGTTCGACAGGGAGGGGAAGGGGACGTACCTGGACGTGATCAGGGGCATCGACTGGGTCATCGACAACCGGGCGCGGTACGGCATCCGTGTCCTCAACCTGTCGTTTTCCGCCCCGCCGCGCTCGCACTACTGGGACGATCCCCTCAACCAGGCCGTGATGGCGGCGTGGCAGTCCGGAATCGTCGTGGTGGCCTCGGCCGGCAACACGGGTCCCGGCCCGATGAGCGTGGGCGTTCCCGGGAACGTTCCCTACATCATCACGGTGGGCGCGATGTCGGACAACTACACACCGGGTGACCCGACCGATGACTTCCTCACCTCGTTTTCGGCCACGGGGCCGACGTACGAGGGGTTCGTGAAGCCCGACCTGGTCGCCCCTGGGGGGCACATGCTCGGGGTCATGGACGAGAACCACCAGCTGATCGCCCTGCAGCACCCCGAGTACGCCACCGCCGACAACCATCTCTTCGTCATGTCCGGCACGTCCCAGTCGGCCGCGGTGGTGAGCGGGGTGGTGGCGCTGATGCTGAACGTCCAGCCTTCGCTGACACCGGACGAAGTGAAATTCCGCCTGATGGCGACCGCAGAGCCCGCGGTGAGGCCGGACAACACGGCCGCGTATTCGGTGTTCCAGCAGGGGGCCGGGCTGGTGGACGCCTACGCCGCGGCGTGGAGCGCCGTACCGGGGACCGCCAACCCCGGCCTGGACGTGGCTGCGGATCTCGCCGGCACCCAACACTTCGGCGGATACGCCAACCGCGACGAGGCCGGCACCTACTACCTCACCAACCTGAAGGGTGACGGATACCTGTGGAGCGGCGCGTACATGTGGAGCGGCGGGTACCTGTGGAGCGGTGCCTACCTGTGGAGCGGCGGGTACTTGTGGAGCGGTGGGTATCTCTGGAGCGGGGCGTACCTGTGGAGCGGGAGCTACCCGTGGGGCGGCGCCTACTCCTTCAGCGCGGAGCTCGAGGAGCCGGCCTCCGTCAATATCTGGGTCACGCAGCAGTAACAGCAGACGGGACAGGAATTGGCATGGTATTGCCGCCGAAAAACCCCTCGTCCGACAGCCCGAGCCGGAACGGGCTTGGAGAAGAGCAGAGGCACACCATGAGAAGGACACTGGCAATCGGAACGATCATCGTGATGATGGCGGGTTGCGTGCTGCTGGCTGTTCCGTGCCGTGCCGCCGACCAGAACCAAGCTACGAGCGTCATCGTCCAGGGGCGGAACATGGCCGACGCGGCCGCGGCGGTCCGGGGCGTGGGTGGCAAGGTGACGCACGAACTGGGGGTCATTCGTGCGGTCGGTGCCGAGCTGACAACCGCGCAGCTGGAACGGCTCAAGCGCCTCAACCCGGGGCTCCGTGTCTACGCGAACGGGCAGGCGACGACGTCGTCCAAGGAGAGCGGCCCTGAAGACTCGTTCTACCCGGAACTCGTCGGCGCACGCGACCTCTATCGTTTCGGAACCTATGGCCAGGGCGTGACCGTCGCCGTGCTGGATACCGGCTGGTGGTCCAACTATGACGGGATCAGCGAGGACCTCAGAGGGCACGACAGGATCCTGGCCGAGTACGACGCCACAAAGGACAAGATGGGTCATATTCAGGATTTTAACGGGCACGGCACCCACGTCACCAGCGTCATGGCCTGCTCGCTGCGCACCGAAGACGGCCAACCCGTCGGCGTCGCCCCTGACGTCAGCCTAGTCGGGATCAAGGCGTTCGACAAGGAGGGCAAGGGTGCATACACGGACGTGATCCGTGGCATCAACTGGGTCCTCGACAACAAGGGTCGCTACGGCATCCGGATCCTGAACCTCTCGTTCAGCGCCCCACCCAGGTCCCATTACTGGGACGACCCCTTGGACCAGGCGGTGATGGCGGCCTGGCAGGCCGGGATTGTCGTGGTGGCCTCGGCCGGAAACGCCGGTCCCAACCCGATGACTGTTGGTGTTCCCGGGAACGTCCCATACATCATCACGGTCGGCGCGATGTCGGACAACACCACGCCGGACAACCCCAAGGACGACTTTCTGACGTCGTTCTCCTCAACGGGACCGACGTACGAGGGGTTCGTCAAGCCGGACCTGGTGGCGCCAGGCGGCCACATGCTCGGAATCATGAGCGACTCCAGCCTGATCGCGAAGCAGCATCCCGACTTCGCCTTGAGGCAGAACCATCTCTACATCATGTCCGGCACCTCGCAGGCCGCGGCCGTAGTCAGCGGGGTGGTGGCGCTGATGCTGAACGTGCAGCCTTGGCTGACACCGGACGTTGTGAAGTGCCATCTGTTGAGCACGGCGAAACCGGCCGTGAAAGCGGTCGGCAGCGTGGCCTACGCGGTCTTCCAACAGGGGGCCGGAATGGTCGATGCACGCGAGGCCGCCTTTAGCTGGAAGAGCGGCTGTGCCAACCAGGGTCTGGACGTGGCGGCGGACGTCGCCGGCACGAAGCACTTCGGGGGTTACGCAAACGGAAACACCAGCGGCGGCTACTACCTTACCAACCTCACGGGCGACGGGTATCTCTGGAGCGGGGGCTATCTCTGGAGCGGCGGGTACCTGTGGAGCGGTGCCTACCTGTGGAGCGGCGGGTACTTGTGGAGCGGTGGGTAT
>Ga0316628_100003455_pt1 | contig 12164 bp, 10 predicted proteins | sample OWC_Aug_M2_C1_D5_FD_207648 | JGI IMG/M metagenome (GOLD analysis project Ga0316628, IMG submission 207648) | Wetland soil microbial communities from Old Woman Creek delta, Ohio, United States - OWC_Aug_M2_C1_D5_C | ecosystem: Environmental > Terrestrial > Soil > Wetlands | place: USA: Ohio...
CCTGGCCCGGATGATGGTCCGCGACTACGGCATGAGCCCCGCGCTGGGCCCGGTGGCGCTGGGCGACCAGGGCGGCCCCAACTTCCTCGGCATCAAGGGGATGGAGCAGCGCGTCTACTCGGAGCAGACGGCGCTGGAGGTCGACCGCGAGGTGCAGTCGCTGGTGGTGGAGGCCCAGGAGCGCGCGCGCGAGCTGGTCCGCCGCCATCGCGACAAGCTCGACGCCATCGCGGCGCGACTCCTCACCACCGAGGTCATCGAGGAGGAGGAGATCACGCGGCTGTGGGGGCCCAAGGCGAGCCGGCCCGGGACGGTCGAGGGACCTGGCCACACCGAGTCCCCGCCCGAGAGCCCGAACCGGCCGGTGGCCGTCTCGGAGCGCCGCGCCTTCGTGATCCCGCAGGCGCGGACGGCCGTGCACGACGGAGGCGATCACGGCGAGTGAGTCCTCAGGCCCGGGCTCGGGCTCGCACTCGGGCTCGTTCACGGGTGAGCAGGGGAGCGAGGCGGTGCGGGCGGGGAGCGAGAGCCACGAGGCGCGCAAGGCCCTCTTCCAGACCGGGATCCGCCGCGGGTGGCTCGACCTGGCCGAGATCGATCGCGCCCTCCCGGCGGGGAGCCTCTCGCCTCCCGAGCGCTGGCTGCTGTTCTACAGCCTGCGCGCGGCAGGCGTGGAGATCCGAGACGACCAGGGGGCTGCCGTGGACGCACTCCCGGGCGATCCCCCGCGACCGGACGCCTGAGGGCTCGCCCTCGGCCGGTGCCCGGGCAACCCGCGGGTGGGGGCGGAGCGAGCGTTTGACATGCCCCGCCGGGTGGTTACGTTTGGCGGCCGGAGGGAACGAATGTCCGAGGAGCGCCAGGATGCCCCGGCGAACCCGCAGGTGAAGGTGGTCGATCGCCGGCGATTCCGAGCCGATGGCGAGCCGTTGCTGCCGAGCGAGTCGGCCGGCGAGGCAGGCGCGCCACCCGGCCAGACCACGCCCGCCGGAGGCCCGGGCGATCCGGGGGCGGCCGGGGGACGGGAGGCTTCCGCGGCGCCTGGCGACGAGCGCGACGCCAAGATCGCCGCGCAGGAGGCCCGCATCGACGAGCTCATGCGTGCCTACGCCGCGCTGGTCGAGGACAACAAGGCCTTCCGGCAGCGCCAGGAGCGTGAGAAGGCCCGGGTCATCGAGGCGGAGCGCGCCGGCATCGCCCAGGCGCTGCTCGAGGCGGCCGACGACCTGGAGCGGGCGCTGGCGGCGACCAGCTCCTCGGAGATCCGCGGGCGGGCCATGGAGAACCTGGTGGAGGGCGTCCGGCTGTCGCTGGCGGCCCTGCACAAGCGCATCGCCGAGCTGGGCGCCGAGCGCATCCTCGTGGCCGGGCAGCCCTTCGATCCGCGGCTGGCCGAGGCAATCGATACCGTGCCCGTCGCCGAGGCGGAGCACGATGGGTGCGTGGTCCAGGAGATCCGCCCCGGGTATCGCATCGGAGACCGCGTGCTGCGTCCCGCGCGGGTCCGTGTGGGACGGCTGGCCCGGGCCTAGCGCGCCAACCCCATCGGGAATAAAGAGGGCCTTCGAGCGTAGGTTAGGCGCCCCGGCGGGGCCTCGACGGGCGCCGCCACTGCGCAGGGAGACGAGTCGACATGCGGCCAATCTTCAAGAGAATCCTCCTGGCGACCGCCGCGGTGGGCGCGCTGGCTTGCTCGCGGGACAGCATGGCGGCCACCCCGGTCCCCGCGCGCTCGACCATCCCGCTCTTCCAGGACGCGGCCTCGACTCCGGCGGCGCAGGGCGAGCCGCAGGTGCCGGTCGGCGCCACGCTGGCGCCGCTCATCGAGCGCATCCGGCCATCGGTGGTGAACATCTCCACCACCACCGAGATGAAGCACCCCCAGGTCAGGCGCCCCCAGCAGCAGCCGCGCTCGCGCGGCGGAGACGACTTCGACGACTTCTTCGAGCGCTACTTCGGAGGGCGCCCGGGCCCGCAGCCGGAGGCGCCCGAGGAGTTCCGCGGGGCCTCGCTGGGCTCGGGCTTCATCCTCAATTCCGAGGGGTACGTCCTCACCAACAACCACGTGGTGAAGGACGCCACCGACATCCGCGTGCGCCTCGCCGACGGGCGGGAGTTCGGCGCCAAGGTGGTCGGCCGCGATCAGCTCACCGACGTGGCGCTGCTCCAGCTCCAGAACACTCCCAAGGATCTGCCGCCGCCGGTGGTGCTGGGCGACTCCGATGCCCTGCGGCAGGGGGACTTCGTGATCGCCATGGGCACCCCCTTCGGCCTGCGCGACACGGCCACGCTGGGGATCGTCTCGGCCAAGCACCGCGCCGGCATCAACCCCGGCGGCACCTACGACGACTTCATCCAGACGGACGCGGCCATCAACCCGGGCAACTCGGGCGGCCCGCTCTTCAACCTGCGCGGGGAGGTGGTCGGCATCAACACCGCCATCGTCTCGCCGCAGATCGGGCAGGGCATCGGGTTCGCGGTGCCCATCAGCCTGGCCAAGGCTCTGCTGCCCCAGCTGCGCGAGAAGGGCAAGGTGACGCGCGGCTTCGTGGGCGTGCAGGTGTCGGACCTCACCCCCGAGCTGCTGCAGGGGTTCAACCTGAAGCCCGGCACCACGGGAGCGCTGGTCCAGGGGGTGGTGCCGCGGTCGCCGGCCGACAAGGCCGGCCTCAAGCCCGGCGACGTCATCACCCACCTGAACGGGAAGGCGGTCGACTCCTCCGGCACGCTCACCCGCGGGGTGGCGCTGGTCGCGCCCGGCCAGACGGCCAACCTGACCGTGCTCCGCGGGGGAGAGCAGAAGCAGTTCGCGCTCAAGGTGTCGCAGCGCCCCGAGGACGAGAACGCGGTGGCGCGGGGAGACTTCCAGGAGCCGGGGCCGGGGAGCAAGGAGCCCACCCCCAAGCTCGGCCTCTCGCTCGATCAGATCTCACCGCAGATGCAGAGCGAGCTCGGGCTGGAGAACAACGAGGGGCTGGTGGTCACCAACGTGGTGCCCGACGGCCCGGCCGATCGCGCCAACATCCGGCGCGGGGACGTGATCCTCGAGGTGAACCGGCAGCCGGTCCGCAAGATCGACGACGTCAAGGCCATCATCGCCAAGCTCAAGGAGAACGACGTGGTGCTGCTGCGCGTGCGGCGCGGCGATCAGGCGTCGTTCCTGACCCTCCGGGTGGGCGGCGGCGGGGGCACGGGCGGCGGCGCGGGCAAGTAGCGGCGGGCTACATCACCTTGGCGGCGATGGGGTTCCCGGTGCGCGCGTCGATGATGCGCACCGCCAGGAAGCGGGCGGCCACGCCCTCGTAGCTACCCTTCTCGCCGCGGCGCTGGAGCCTCCAGACCCTCTCCGGCCGGAACACGATCTCCAGCTCGATGGCCCCGGTCCGGAACGGGCTCTCGTAGTCCATGTCCATCATGCCGTCGGGCACCGCGCCGGGGATGGAGAGCAGGTCGATGAGCGGTCGGCCCTCGGCGTCCTGCCGCCTGGGCGCGCCGTTGGTGAGCGCCAGGCCGCCGCCGTCGACGAACGGCGTCACCAGGAGAAGGTAGCCTCCGCCGCGCCGCTCCGGGCGCACCAGGCCGGCCGCGTCCGCAACACGGACGGTGAATGCACGCCCGCTGGCCTGCTTGCGAGCCGCGGCCACGTTGGCCTCGCACTTCGGCCGCTCGTAGACGTCGGTGCAGTGGCCGACGTACCGGGCGAGGAAGGGCTCGAGCGCATCCACCCGCTCGGCGTTCCGGGCCACGGAGTCGAAGTCCAGGTCGCGGGCCGAGGCGGGTGGAGCGAACAGGCAGGCGAGCGCGAGCAAGGCGGCAAGGCGCATCGAGATCCTCTTCTGGCGGGCCGGAATGGCCCGAAACAACCCCATTCTACCCTGATTGGCCCCTACCAACTGGGTAAGAGAAGTAGGGCTAGGTCGGCAGTTTGACCACATCGGCCTACCAGCCTAGCATCTCCCTCGTTCGGAGGTCGCGATGCTCAGGGTGCGGCGGGAGGCGAGGCGGGCGATGGGCGAGCGGCGCGAGGGCGCGCGCCTGGACAAGGTCTTCCGCGTGTATCTCGAGGGCGAGCACGGCTGCGGGCTGGGCATCGCGCGCAACATCTCCGAGGGCGGCATCTTCGTGGAGACGCGCGCACCCCAGCCCATCGGCACGCAGGTTCGAATCACGTTTCCCTCCGAGTCGGGCAACATGCTCGCGGTCGCAGAGGTGCGCTACGTGTGCCACCTGCTCGCACGAGGGCAAGGGCGCGTCCCCGGACCGCTCGCGCTGCGCGGGATGGGGCTGCGGTTCCTCTACTTCGAGGTCGGCCTGGGAACCGCCGCCGCGGTGCACTGAACGCGCTGCGACGGCGCGGCCTCCGTTCCGCCCGCGCGGCCGGAGGCGATCCCAGATTCGCCACGCGCGCCGCGCCGGAGCAGTCCCCGAAGGCGCACTTGCCGGCCGAGCGGCCCGGGCCGTCGCCTTGCCGCGCCTGGTCGGCCGTGTTACCCGAGGTGGGGATGCTGGCCATCGAGACCCAGGGCCTCACGCGGCTGTTCGGCGACAAGCCGGCGGTGAGCGGCCTGGCGCTGGCCGTTCCGGCGGGCGCGTTCTACGGCTTCCTGGGGCCGAACGGCGCCGGCAAGAGCACCACCATCAAGATGCTCACCGGCCTGCTCACCCCCAGCGCGGGCCGGGCCCGGGTGCTGGGCCTGGAGCTGGAGCGCGATCTCCTCTCGGTGAAGCGGCAGGTGGGGGTGGTGCCCGACGGGCTGGGGCTCTTCGAGCGCCTCTCCGGCGCCGAGCAGCTCCGCATCCACGGACAGCTCTACGGGCTGCCGCGCGCCGAGGCGGCCCGCCGCGCCGACGAGCTGCTGGGCGCGCTCGAGCTGGCCGACGAGGCCGGCAAGCTGGTGGGCGAGTACAGCCACGGCATGAAGAAGAAGCTGGCGCTGGGCTGTGCGCTCATCCACGGCCCGCGGCTCCTCTTCCTGGACGAGCCGTTCGAGGGCATCGACGCGGTGGCGGTCTCGGGGATCCGGCGGCTGCTGGTCGATCTGGTGGGGCGCGGTGCGGTGACCATCTTCCTCACCAGCCACGTCCTGGAGGTGGTCGAGCGGTTGGTCACGCACGTGGGGATCATCCGCCAGGGCCGCCTGGTGGCGCAGGGGACCCTGGAGGAGGTCCGCGGGGGCGAGACGCTCGAGGAGGTCTTCATCCGCACGGTGGGCGACGAGCGCGCCGCGCCGGCGGGCCTGTCCTGGCTGCCTCGAGGTCCGACCGCGTGAGCCCGGCGCCGCTGGCGGCCCTGGCCGCGCCGCGGGGGACGTCGACCCTGCGCGCCCTGGCCGAGCTGCGCCTGCGGCTCACCCTGCGACGCCTCCGCGGCGGCGGAGGCGTGGTCGAGCTGGTGGCCCGCACCACCATGCTGGTCATGGCCGTCCCGGTGGGGCTGGCCTTCGCCGTCTTCGCGGGCGTGGGGACGTACCAGACGGTGCGCACGGGCAGCGAGATCGTCGCCGCCAGGGCCGCGGTGCTGCTGTTCGTCGGGATCTGGCAGACCTGGACGGTGGTGGCGGTGACGCTCTCGGATCGGGAGTCGTTCGACCTGCGCCGCCTGCTCGTGTACCCGGTGCCGCCCTGGCAGGCGTACGGCTACGAGCTGCTGGCCTCGGTGCTGGGGGATCCCTTCGCCCTGTTCTGGTCGCTGCTCCTGGCGGGCGCCTTCACCGGCGCGGCGCTGGCGCGCCCCGGCGCCTGGCCGGTGGCCCTGCTGGCTCTCACCTACCTGTTCTTCGCCGCGGCCACCGCGACGCTGGTGTCGCTGCTGCAGGAGCTGCTGGCGCGCGCCCTCCGGGGTCGCCGCGTCCGCGAGATCGGTGTGTCCGCCATCTACGTCGCCCTGATCGTCCTGCTGGTCTGGGGGGGGAGCGGCGGCCTGCGCGCCGTGTTCCAGGGGATCCGGTCGCTTTTCGCGCTCCGCTGGATCGCCTACCCGGCCGCACTGGCGGCCGAGGCGGCCATCCGGTTGTACCGGGGGCGTGCGCTGGAGGCGCTGCCGTGGGTGGCGGGCCTGGGCGTCGCTGCGTTCGCCACCGCCTGGGTGGCGTACCGCCTGGCGCTGGCGGACGCCATGGGCGGCGCCGAGGGAGGGCAGGCCCGTGGCGCGGGGCGCGGCCGCGGCTGGCGCCTGCCGGGGCGGACCGGGCCCTTGCTGGAGAAGGAGCTCAAGTACCTGCTCCGGCATCCCCTGGCCGCGGTGCTGGCGCTGGTGGTGCCCGCCATCGCGGCTGCGGTGGGGTGGCGGGCCGTGCCGCTCATCCCCGTGGAGGCGGGCGAGGTGGTCCGGGCGCTGCCCCTCTTCGCCTTCGCCCTGTACGCCCAGGTGGTGACCCAGGCGTTCTGGCTCAACGCCTTCGGCTGGGACCGCGGGGGCGCCCGGCTCTGGTTCCTGGCGCCGGTGCGGCTGGCGGACGTGCTCCGGGCCAAGAACTCCGCGGTGCGTCTCCTGGCGCTGGCGGTCTTCGCGGGCAGCGCCGCGGCGCTGTTCGCCACCGCCGGCGTGCCGCCGCCGTGGGTGCTGGTCGCGGCCCTGGCGCTGCACCTGGGGGTGGGGGCGTGGTACGTCGCCGCCGGGAACGTGGTCTCGATCCTGAACCCGCGGCCGGCGGCGCACTCGTTCCAGCGAGGGGGCAGCCTCTCGCCGGTGTCGGCGCTGGTGGGGATGGCGATCGTGTCGGCCGGCACCGCTCTCTTCGTCCCGCCGGTGTTCCTGGCGCTGCATCTCGACCAGCCCTGGGTGCTGGCGGGGGGCTGGTTGCTGCTGGGGGCCGCCGGCTGGGCGGTGCGGCGCGCCGCGTTTCCCGCCACCGTCCAGCTGCTGGAGCGGAGGCGGGAGGCGGTGCTGAGCGCCATCGCCGGCGAGGCGGCGTAGCCCGCACTCCGGGCCCGGCGGGCGCGCGCCAGGGCAGGGGCGCGGGATGGACTACTGCGAGAACCCCTCGATGAGGTAGTGGGCCTCGATCCGCTTGAGCGCCACGATCATGGCGGCGGTGCGCACGTCGACCTGCTGGCCCACGCAGTACGAACGGGAGTCGTAGAGTGGCGTCCGGCGCGCCTGGTCGCGGGCCACGTCGCGGATCAGGGCGTAGTTCTTCTTGAGCGCCTGCTCCAGGCGCCCGTTCACCTCCGCCTCGGTCCAGTGCTCGAGGCGCTGGTTCTGCAGCCACTCGTAGTAGGAGCCGGTCACGCCGCCGGCGTTGCAGATGACGTCCGGGATGAGATCGATGCCGCGCGCCTGGAGCACGCGGTCGCCGTCGCGGGTGGTGGGGCCGTTGGCCGCCTCCGCCACCACCTGCACCTTGAGCCGCTCGGCCACGTTCCCGTCGATCTCCTCGCCCAGGGCGGCCGGGATGCAGATGTCCGCCGGGATGCCCCAGAAGTCGTCCTTGGAGATGGCGGTGCCGCCCGGGAACCCGGCCACGGTCTTGCGCAGGTTCATGGGGTTGGCGTGGACGTGCTGGATGAGCGCGGGGATCTCCAGGCCGGCCTCGCGGAAGACGGTCCCGTCGGCGTCGTTGACGGCCAGCACCTTCGCCCCCAGCGCCTCCAGGATCTCGGCCGCGGCCGAGCCCACGTTCCCGAACCCCTGGATGAGGATGCGCGCGCCGCGCAGCGTGCGCCCCTTCTCGCGGGCCCACTCCTCCAGGCAGTAGACCACCCCCTGGCCGGTGGCGCGGGCGCGCCCCTCCGAGCCGCCGATGCGCACGTCCTTGCCGGTGACCACGCCGCGCAAGGCGTGGTGCTCCCGCTCGCCGTCCGTGTACTGGCGCATCATGTAGGCCATGATCTCGCCGTTGGTGCCGACGTCGGGGGCGGGGATGTCGAGGAACGGGCCCATCAGGTTCTTGAGCTTGTAGACGTAGCGCAGGGAGATGTGCTCGATCTCCTCCCTGGAGTAGGCGAAGGGGTCGATCTTGATGCCGCCCTTGGCCCCGCCGAAGGGGACCTCGGCGATCGCCGTCTTCCAGGTCATGTCGGCGGCCAGCGTCTTGAAGAGGTCCAGCGACACGTCCTTGTGGTAGCGGATGCCGCCCTTGTACGGCCCGCGCACCTGGTTGTGCTGGACGCGGTAGGCCCGGAACTTCCGCGGCCCGCCCGGCTCCAGCCGGAAGAAGCCCTTGCCCGGGATGTTGATCACCCCTTGACGCATGGTGATGTCGGCGGAGAGGAGGGCGCGGCGATGGAGGATGAAGGCGCCGTCGGCCAGCGGCTCGAGGGCGCCGCCGGCCTTGACGTCGGACGGCGGCAGGTCGGCGAAGCGCGGCAGATTCTCCTCGGGCAGCGGGACCAGCCGGTCGCGGGTGTTCACCGTGACGTAGAAGATGTGCTCGAAGTCCGGCTCCTCCAGCTCCATCCGGACCCTGGGATCCATGTGGATCAGGTCCGCCGCCCGGTGGAACCGCTCCATCGCTTCGTCGTAGAAGCTCTTCTTCCCGTTCCGTCCCGCCATGGCCTGGTTGGCCTCCGCCCTCGCAAGAGCCCGTGCCGTGAAGTGCGTCCGCTCCCGAGCCCGGCCGGTCCTCGGCCGCGGGCTCGCTCCGGGCGAGCGCTGCCTGAATGGTATTCGCGGTCGGGGAGGGAGGCAATCCGCCGCGGGCGGGAAAATCCGAGTTGCTTCGACGTGTTGCGGCGCGTTTCTGCCCCCAGGTACGCGGCGTGCAGCGCTCCTCGGGGCCCCTCGCACAGGAGCGCCGGCGCGCCGGCGATATCGGGCCGCTCCTCAGGGCAGCGCCAGCGTCTCGGTGGCCTCGTCGTAGTCGAGCACGGCGCCGAACCGCGCCCAGTTCACGAAGGTCTCGAACATGGCCTCGTAGTCCTCGTTGGGCATGCTCACCGCGATGGTCTCGAGCACGAAGTCGCGCTGGAGCCGGTGGTTCTCCTGGCGGGAGAGCGCGTCGCGCACCACCTGGAAGAGCCGCAGCCGCAGGACGTGATCGCGCCAGAGGGACTGCCGTTCCGCGATGGGCGCGCGCACCAGCTGCACGCCCTGCGGGGACAGCACCACCATGCGCCGGGGTGTGTCGACCAGGTCGAGGAGCTCGGCCGCGTTCACCACCCCGATGAGCTTGCCGAACTCGCGATCGGTGTCCGAGGCGATCCGGAACACGTCCTCCTGGCCGCCGCGGGCGTCCAGGTACTCGAGCAGGCCCAGGATCTCGCCCGTGCCCACGGCCGGCAGCGGCTCGAAGGCCGGCACCAGCGTCGGGGCCTCCGGCACGTCGGGCATCTCCATCCCCGTGATGATGTCGTGCAGCCGGTCGACCAGGTGCAGAAGCTCGGGCGCGCGGTAGTCGCGCGGCCGGGGCAGCGTGTTCTCCACCACCGTCCGGACCCGCCCCGGGTGCGCATCCAGCAGCACGATCCGGTCCGCCATGAAGACCACCTCCTTGATGTCGTGGCTGACCATCACGATCGAGGAGGGGTTCCGGTTCTTGGCGCCCCACAGGTCCAGCACCTCGGCGCGCAGGCTCTCCGCCGTGAGCGCGTCGACCTGGCTGAAGGGCTCGTCCATGAAGAGCATCTCGGGATCGAGCGAGAAGGCGCGGGCCATCCCCACCCGCTGCTTCATGCCGCCCGAGAGCTCGCGGGGGTAGGCCTCCTCGAAGCCGGCCAGGCCCACGGTGCGGATGGCGCGGGTGGCGCGCTCGTCCACCTCGTCCCGGGGGAGGCCCTGGGCGCGCAGCACCGCCTCGACGTTCTGCGAGACGGTCATCCAGGGGTAGAGCGCGAAGCTCTGGAACACGAACCCGATGCCGGGATTGAGGCCGGAGAGCGGCGCCGAGTGGTACATGACCTCGCCCCGGGTCGGCTCGGTGAGCCCGGCCAGGATGCGCAGGATGGTCGATTTCCCGCAGCCGGACGGCCCCAGCAGCGCCACCACCTCGTTGGGGCGGACCGAGATCGAGATGTCCTGCAGCACGCGCAGCGGAGGCCCCTTGCCCTGCGGGAACTCCTTGTCGACGTGTCGGAGCTCGCACAGGACGTCGCCTTCGTTCAACGCCAGGGCGGTGGCTTGGGGCATGCGGGCCTCGCTAGCGCGTCAGCGAAAAGCGCTCCTCGGCGACGGCGTTCAGCCGCCGCCAGACGAAGCGGTTGAAGAGGGCCACCATGGCGGCCATGAAGGTGATGGCGGCGGCCAGGACCGCGAACTCCCCGCTCGCGGCGGCGGTGCTGATCCGGGCGCCGAGCCCGTTGGCGGCGATCACCTGTCCCCGGAAGCTCATGTACTCGGAGACGATGCTCGCGTTCCAGGCGCCGCCGGCCGCGGTCACCCACCCGGTGACCAGGTACGGGAACACCGACGGGAAGTAGAGCTCGCGGAAGCGCTGCCAGGTCCCGATCCGGTAGAGGCGCGCCGCCTCGCGCAGATCGGCGGGGATGGAGGTGGCCCCGGCGACGACGTTGAAGAGGATGTACCACTGCGTGCCGAGCAGCATGAGCAGCACGCTGCCCGCGTTCAGGCCGACGCCCAGCGCGGCGAGCACCGCCACCACGGCCGGGAAGAGCATGGGGGCCGGGAAGGAGGCCACCACCTGGACCACCGGCTGAAGGATGCGCGACAACCGCGGGGAGAGGCCGATGGCGAGGCCTGCCGGGAGCGTCCAGAGCGTGCCCAGCGCGGTCGCGAGGAGCACCCGGCCCAGCGTCAGGAACGCCGCCACCGAGATGCCACCCCAGGTGCGGCCCGGCACGCGCCGCAGCAGCGCGACCAGGTCCAGGGCGCCCCAGACCAGCAGGGCCAGCACCGCCAGGAAAAGCAGCAACGAGATTGCGCTGGCCGGTCCGCGCCCGCGGGAGTCGCCTGCCGGCGACGGCTTCGGCGGGGCGCGGGGCGCCGGGGCGCGCCGGAGCCGCTTCAGCAGGCCGGAGACCCAGGGCAGGATGCGCGAGTGCTCGAGAAAGTCGAGGAACCAGGACTCCATCGCCTCGGCCTGGCCGCTCTCCTCCACCCGGAACTTCTGCGACCAGACGACGATGGGCCTCCACAGGAGCTGGTCGAGCGCCACGATCATGAGCGTCATGGTCACGACGGCGCCGAGCATGGCCCGCCCGTCGCCCCGGGCCACGGCCACGCTCATGTAGGAGCCCAGGCCGGGGAGGCGAAAATCCTTGTCCCCCAGTACGAAGGCCTCGCTGACCATGAGGAAGAACCAGCCCCCGGCCATGCTCATCATGCTGTTCCAGACGAGCCCGATGGCGCTGAACGGCAGCTCCACCCAGCGGAAGCGCTGCCACCGGCCGAACCGATTCAGGATGGCGACCTCGGTCAGATCCTTCGGGAGGGACCGGAGCGAGTAGTAGAAGCTGAAGGTCATGTTCCAGGCCTGGCCGGTGAAGATCATGATCACCGAGGCCAGCTCCAGCCCCACGTTGCTGTGCGGGAAGACCCCGACCAGCCCCAGCACCACGCCCGGCATGAAGCCCAGGACCGGGATGCTCTGGAGGATGTCGAGCGCCGGGATGAGCACCCGCTCGGCCACCCGGTCGTGCGCCGCCCAGTACCCGTACACGAGGGTGAAGACGAGCGAGAGCACGTAGGCCGCCAGCCCGCGCGAGAGCGAGAGCAGGGCATAGCCGGGCAAGGCTCCCAGCGAGAGATCGATCTCGACCGCGGGCCGCAGGACGCCCGTCCACTCGCGCGCCAGGTGGACGAGGCCGTAGATGCCCCCGCCCACCCCGGCCACCAGCGCCAGATCGGTCCAGCTCAGGCGCCTGGAGCGATCGAGGAAGGCGACCGCCGCCCCGAAGACGTTCGTGACCCCGCGAATGACGGCTCCCCCATGGAGCTTTCCGGCGGGCCTCGGCACGGGCAGGTGCATATCCCATCTCCGGCGCCGCGACAGCCGGGAAAGTGGCCCGGATCACGCGCGGGTGGGGGAGCGGGCTCCCTCCGGTCGCGCGACTGCCGGTCAGCCCCTGGGCGGCGTCCCGCGGACCACCAGCCGGGCGACGAGGGCGAGCAAGCCGACCACTGCCACCGCGAGGATCGCCCAGAACGCGATCCTCCCCGCCCGGGCGGCGGCCGCGGTGGGCGGTCGCGTGGAGCGCGAGCGCTCGGTGGCCACGCCGGGCGCCTCGACGCGCACCTCGCGCGCCGCCGCGGCGCGCAGCCGCGGCGC
>Ga0316628_100003456_pt1 | contig 12164 bp, 12 predicted proteins | sample OWC_Aug_M2_C1_D5_FD_207648 | JGI IMG/M metagenome (GOLD analysis project Ga0316628, IMG submission 207648) | Wetland soil microbial communities from Old Woman Creek delta, Ohio, United States - OWC_Aug_M2_C1_D5_C | ecosystem: Environmental > Terrestrial > Soil > Wetlands | place: USA: Ohio...
TGGACCTTTCCGGTCAGCCCGCGGCCAAGGAGAAGACCGTCCTGCCGGAACAGGCCCTTCTCTTTATGGCCAAGTATGATCAGCCCGGTATCTTCCTCTTTAAGGATTTTCATCCCTATCTGAAGGATGGTCAGCCGAACGCCTCGCTGATCATCCGGATGATCCGGGACATGGTGGTCAGCCAAAAAAACCGGGGCAAGACCATGATCTGGGTCTCGCCCCTGCTCCAGATCCCGCCGGAGCTGGAAAAGGAGGTGACCGTCCTTGATCTGCCCCTGCCCGGCGAGCACGAATACCGGCGCATCCTGACGGGATACATCGATCAGTACCAGGATAACCCCCGGGTAGTGATCGACCTGGACGAGGAAGGGATCGACGGCATTGTCAAGGCGTGCCAGGGGCTCACCCTCTGTGAGGCCGAAAATTCCCTGGCCAAGGCCATTGTCAGCCGGGGCCGGCTCGACAGCCAGGAGATCAAGGCCATCCTGGCGGAAAAGGAGCAGATTATCCGCAAATCGGGAATCCTCGAGTATACTGCCACGGTGGAGAATTTCGGCTCGGTAGGGGGGCTCGGCAACCTTAAGCTCTGGCTGAAACAGCGTAACCGGCCATTCTCGCAGAAGGCCCGGGACTTTGGCCTCCCCCATCCCCGCGGCGTAATGCTGGTCGGGGTCCCTGGCTGCGGCAAGAGCCTTTGCGCCAAGGCCGTGGCTGCCGAATGGCAGAAGCCGCTCCTGAAATTCGACTTGGGGAGGGTCTTCGGGAGCCTGGTGGGGGAATCCGAAGAGCGGATGCGCAAGGCCCTGAAAACGGCCGAGGATGTGGCCCCGGCCATCCTTTGGATCGACGAGCTGGAAAAGGGACTCTCCGGCGCCGGCGGAGGTGGGGGCGACAGCGGCGTGAGCGCCAGGGTCTTCGGCAACCTCCTCACCTGGATGGAAGAAAAGACCAAACCGGTCTTTGTGGTGGCCACGGCCAACGACATTAAAAGCCTCCCCCCGGAACTGCTGCGGAAAGGGCGAATGGACGAGATTTTTTTTGTGGACCTCCCGACCCCGCAGGAGCGGGCCGAGATCCTGATGATTCACCTGGCCCGGCGCCGGCGCGACCCGGCGCAGTTTGATATCGCCAAGGTGGTCCATGCCACGGAGGGCTTCAATGGCGCCGAGCTGGAAGAGGTGATTATCAGCGCCATGTACGAGGCGTTTTCGGAAACGGGCAAGGAGCTGACCACCGAGCACCTCGTCACCGCGGCGCGGGAGCTCGTGCCGCTTTCCCGCTCCCGCAGAAACGAGATCGAGAGCTTACGCAAATGGGCTGAGGCCAACTGCCGGCCGGCCGCTGAACAGCCCCGGAAGAGTGGCGAGAAGAGCGACTCTTTAACCGAGCGGCGGACCCGGATACTGGAGTTATGAGGAGAAGGGCTCAAGGTCATTGACTTAAGCCTGATAACCCCTCCCAGCCTCCCCTTAATTTAAGGGGAGGGGTAGGAAAAACAATACCGGAGATTTGCCTTTTGAGCAGAAGGAGCCGACGCCAGGGCAGGGGTTCAATTGGGCGCGACTCCCCCCTCTTGGTTTAAGAGGGGGGCCGGGGGGAGGCGTTACCAATGATTACTTCCTTAAGTCAATGACATTGGAGACTTATTATGACTTGGCCACACGAACTAAAGCCTGAGCAGTCGGGGACGGAACTGCTCATCTCGATCGCGGCTATTCTTCCCCGCTCGCTGGTCAACGGCCCCGGCGTCCGCTCGGTCCTCTGGGTGCGGGGGTGCACTCGGCGGTGCGCCGGCTGCTGCAACCCGGAGTTCCAGGAGTTCGGCAACAGCGACTTACGCTCGCCGGCGGAGGTCGCCGGACTGTTGCTGGCAACACCGGACATTGAAGGCGTTACCTTTTCAGGGGGGGAACCTTTTGCCCAGGCCGAGGCCCTGGTCAGGGTGGCTGAATTGGCGCAAAGCGCTGGCAGGGGGGGTGGTGATCTTCACCGGATTCACCAGAGAGGAACTTTACTCAGGTAATGACCGCCACAAGAGCGAACTGCTCAAGCATGCCGATATGCTCATTGCCGGGCCGTACCGGCAAGAGATGCCCTCTTCTCATCCGCTTCTTGCCAGCGCCAACCAGGAGATAGTCCATCTCACGGAGCGGTACCGGGAACAGATACCAAGCGGCGGCAAGAGGGCTGAATTTCGGTTCGGTGTGAACGGCGCCACGGTGGCGACCGGGTTTCCGGTTCGATGCTCAATGCCATTGAGTTAAGCCGTAACCCCTCCCGACCTCCCCTTAAATTAAGGGGAGGGGCAGGAAAAACAATACCGGACATTTGCCTTTTTGGGCAGATGGGGCTGACAGCAGGGCAGGGGTTCAATTGGGCGCGACACCCCCCTCTTGGGTTAAGAGGGGGGCTGGGGGGGCGTTACTAAAACGTCTATTAAGGAGAAGTCGGGGGCCAATGAGACGTGAACGGCCTCCCAAGTCGGCGAGTGTTTGCCCCTCCCCTTAATTTAAGGGGAGGTCGGGAGGGGTTACACAGCCCGGGAACCCAGGAGCGTCCCGAACCACGAGCACCAAGATCACTACACATTAAAAAGGAGGGCACCATGAACTTTCGCGAGGAACTTTCACTGCTATTACGGGCACGGATACCGGTCATCAATATCGTCGGCAGCGAGGAGGCCCGGATCATCCGGGTGATCGAGGCCCTGGCCGCTTCCCGGGATTGGCCCGCCGGGGAAGGGCTCTATTCCTGGGACATTGCCGACCAGTTCGTTTGTCACCGGGAGGCAAATCCCCGGTTCGACTCCTCGGCCTCGGCCACCCCGGATACCATCCTGACCATGATCGAAGGGTATAAAGGGGGAGCGACCTTTATCCTGAAAGATTTTCACCATGTCTGGGAGGTTAAAAAAAGCACCATCAGAAAACTGCGAAACCTCTCTCAGAAACTGCCCATAGCCTCACGCCGCAAGAATATCATTATGATCACCCCTGAATACAAACTCCCCATCGAGCTGAAGGATGACGTGATCTGCCTGGATTGTCCAAAGCCCGACGCCACGGAGATCGACGCCCTGATCCAGAGGATTTTTGACGACCGGATGCTGCATGGTGTAACCGTGGAACTGCGGGCCAAGATCGTCGAGTCGGCCCTGGGGCTGACTAGCACCGAGGTGGAAACGGGTCTTCAGGATGGCCGCTGTGAGCGGGCGCGACGGGAGGCTGGACGAGTCCTGCATAGACCTTATCTCTTCGGAAAAATGCCGGATCATCCGGGAAAGCGGCGCCCTGGAGTTTCTGACTACAACCGAGAAAGCGGAGAACATCGGCGGGCTCGATGTGCTCAAAGGATGGCTTGGTCAACGGGCCGCCTCGTTCATGGAAAAGGCGCGGGCTTACGGTCTTGACGCCCCGCGGGGGCTGGCGCTCATCGGCATTCCGGGAACCGGCAAAAGCCTCTGCGCCCGGCTCATCGCCGGGATGTGGAAACTGCCGCTTCTGCGCCTCGATATGGGGGCGGTCTTCGGTGGCCTGGTGGGGCTTTCCGAAAAAAATATCCGCGAGGCGATCCAGATCTCCGAGGTGATCTCCCCCTGCATCCTCTGGGTTGACGAAATCGAGAAGGCGTTTGCCGGTTCGGCCGGGGACAGCGGCACTTCTGCCCGGGTGCTGGCGACCTTCCTCACCTGGATGGCGGAGAAGCGGCACCCGGTCTTTGTGTTCGCTACCGCCAACGACATCGCGCGTCTACCGCCGGAGTTCCTGCGCAAGGGACGGTTTGACGAGGTCTTTTTTCTGGATCTGCCCTCGCATGAGGAGCGGAGGAAGATCCTTGAGGTGCATCTCCACAAAAAAGGCTTCACGATGGTGGCGCAGAAGTTCGATCTTGCCCGGATCGCCACGGCGACCGAAGGGTTTGTCGGGGCCGAGCTGGAGGCCATTGTCAAGGACGCCATGTTTCCGGCCTTCATGGACAACGAACGGGAACTAGACACCGACGATCTGTTAAAAAGCGCCCACGACATGGTGCCGCTGGCCAAATCACACGCCGAAGTGGTCACCAAGCTGCGGGCCCTGGTGACGGGCGGTCTGGCGCGCAACGCCTCCAGAGTCGCCGTTGAAAAGGTTGTGAAACTCGAAACCATCCCCGGCGTCAGACGGCTGGAGATATAGTAAACCGACGATATCGTTTCCATGCTGGAGCGTGGGAACGATGATGGAATAGGAAGGTGAAAAATGGATGAAATACTGACGTTGAAAGAGCTGTCAGAATATCTAAAGATCGCGGAAAAGACCCTTTACGGCTATGCCAATAAGGGGATCGTGCCGGGAATCAAGATCGGAGGGTCGTGGCGGTTCCGTAAGACAGATATCGAAAAGTGGCTGGAAAAGCAAAGAGAGATCACCGAGGCGGCAAGCAGCGGCAAGCGCCGAACCTGATGACAACCTGTGACGCCGTCGCTCGGACGAATTTACCGTGAAAATAGAATCCAGAATTCAGGAGTCAGAATTCAGAATTCGTCCTGAACATACCCAGCTTGTCTTTATTCCCTTATGCTGACTCCTGACCTCTGACTCCTGAATTCCTTTTCATGATCTGGGGGTGATCCCTAATCATGAACATTTGTTCGTATTATGGCAATACCTTTTCGGAATACGATTCACTTACAATCAACCGGCACCCCGCATTCCCCTTCCTCGGAATCCTGGACCGTGCTCTGTCCCTGGTCCGGAGAGAAAATGGAGCCTGGAAGTAACCCCGGCTTTTTCGGCAGACAGGCCTGTTCAAGGAAGGTTATGATGTTTTGTTCGCCCCTGATGATCTTGAGGCCGTCAGGTTCCTTGCTGAGCAACACCGGCACGACGTCAATGCCCATGAGGGCAAGGAGCAAACGGTTCACCGCCGGATTGTAGGAAGGGGTCTGGTCAAGGTCGGGAAGGCCGAGGGAGGCTATCCGTTCAACGGGATTGAGATGAAACTCACATCCGGAACACCCCTCCAGGGTCTTGATCACCTTCTGGCAATGGGGGCAATCCGCTGAAAAAAAGAGATAGAGCGATTTGTTTGGGGAAAGACAACTCCGGACTGCATAGGTGCCCGAGTCAAGGGAGGTCTTTCCGATTGACAAGGCAAGCACCGGGTCGAAACTTAACAAAGGGAAGACCCCGGTTATAGCGCCGAAAAGAATGGCGCCGGTCACAAATTGCCGCCATCCGGCCATAACGTTTAAAAGCACGACCAGGGCAAGGATCACCAGGCAATAGCCGCAAAAGGTCCTGACCACTACCAGTTGATACGAAAAAAGCACGCCCTCGATTGCCATGCCGGAAAAAAGCGCAATCCGCAACACCTCGGGGAGGGTACCGGCTTTTCTCCCGGACCACCAGGAGAGCCACATGACCAGTTGAAAATAACAAAGTCCCATCCCATTAAAAAGCATTGGGGGGATGGTGAGGAGCCCCTCCACCACCTTACATCCCTCATTGAGACAAAACGCTTCCCCCTGCACGGATATGGCAATCATTTGTCCAATAACGACAAGACTGGCGAGAAGGGCGAGATAAAACATCTGGACTGGCTCCTTTAAATTTTCGCCGACCGGGAGATCAATACCACGGCAGCCATGGACCCCACCCAGATTTGACGATTTTTGGCAATAGGAATCCCTTCCTCTTCCATGACAATATCCTGAGGAGAAGCTGCTCCGGTATCGATGATCCTTGCCCAACATTGTTCCTTCGGCAAGACCGGCGCCCTGAACAGCCTGGGCCTGGTTTCACTGTTTACCATCACAAAAAAGTCATCGTCCATCGAGCCCTTGTTTGCCGTGCCATCCAGGAACCAGGCCAAACACCGGGATGCAGAAGACCAGTCCGGAGGCCCGTTGTTGGGGCCGCACCAGTTGATCTCCCCTTGCGCAGGGAAAAAATCTACCCGCCTGAATACGGCATGCCTTTTTCTCAGGGCGATAATCATGGAAAAAAATCGGAACAACCCCTGATTCTTGGCGAGCAGGTCCCAGTCCACCCACCCGATAGGGTTATCCTGGCAATAGGCATTGTTGTTGCCGTACTGGGTACGACCGAATTCATCGCCGGCAAGGAACATCGGCACCCCTTGCGACAAAAAGAGGAGGGTCGCAAAGCTCCGGATACGACGCCCCCGCAAGGCCTTGATGCGTCGGACCCGGGTCTCGCCCTCCACCCCGCTGTTCCAGCTTATATGGGTATCGGTGCCGTCCCGGTTTTCTTCGCCGTTGGCAAGGTTATGTTTCTGGTTGTAGCTCACGAGATCATAGAGGGTAAAGCCGTCATGGCAGGTGACAAAATTTATGCTGTTATAGGGGTGACGGCCATTCGGCTGATAAAGATCGGAACTGCCGGCCACCCGGGTGGCGAGATTGGCGATGGTGTTTTCCCGTCCGGCCATGAAGGCCCGGACATCATCCCGATATTGGCCATTCCATTCAGCCCAGCGAAAATGGCTGGAAAAACTGCCAACCTGATAAAGACCGGCGGCGTCCCAGGCCTCGGCAATAATCTTGGTCCGGGAAAGGATGGGATCCTCAGCGATCTGCTCGATGATGGGCGGATTGCCCAGTACCTCACCCTGCTGTCCCCGGGCCAGGATCGACGCCAGATCGAACCGGAAACCATCCACGTGCATCTCTATCACCCAATAGCGCAAGGCATCCATGATGAGATTGCGCACCACCGGATGATTGCCGTTCACCGTATTGCCGCAGCCGGTGAAGTTTAAGTATCTTCTGGTCTGCGGATCAAGGAGGTAATAAATACTGTTGTCCAGGCCCCGAAGGCTGATATTAGGACCGCTTTCCTGGCCTTCGCCAGTATGGTTAAAGACCACGTCCAGGATCACCTCGATGCCTTCCCGGTGCAAGGCCTTTACCATTTCCTTGAATTCCCGCACCTGTTCGCCGTTTTTGGCGTTGACCGCGAAAGAGGCCTTGGGTGCAAAAAAGGCGATAGGATTATAGCCCCAATAATTCTTGAGGGGCTCATTGGTCAGGGGATTGACATTGATATTATCATTTTCGTCAAATTCAAAGATGGGCAACAACTCCACGGCAGTAATACCAAGGCCCTTCAGATAGGGGATTTTCTCCACAATCCCGGTATAGGTGCCTGGGTATCCTACCCCGGAACTCGGATGCCGGGTAAATCCCCGCACATGAAGCTCATAGATAATAGTATCCTGAAGGGGTCGGTTCAGGGGGCGATCCCCTTCCCAGTCGAATTCGTCGGTGAGTACCAAACCTCGGCGTTTCAAGATACCTTGACAGTCCCTGGCCCCGCTCCGAAAATGGGTCTGTCCCCATACACTGCCGCCCGAGAGGGCTCTGGCATAAGGGTCAAGAAGAAGTCTGGTCGCATCAAAATAAAGGCCCCATACATTGGGATCAAAAGGACCATCCACCCTATAACCGTAACGTAACGCCGGATCCATCCCTTGAACCAAAATGTGCCAGATATCACCGGTGCGATTTATCTTCGGATCAAAGGGGATCTCGGCAATCGCCTCTTCTTCTCCCTTCGGGAAAAGTACCAGGGATACGGCCGTGGCATGGCGGGAAAATAGGGCGAAATTGATACCGATGCACGTGAAATTTGCCCCCAGGGGCAGGGGATAGCCTGGACCGACACCAAATATTGTCATGTTGATATGCTAAACCTTTTCCACCAGGGCAACGGCAGAAGAAGGAAGGGCATTATCGTTAAAGACCCAGCCTCCGGAAAGACGCAGATTCACGAAATCGCCATCCTTGGAGAGAAACTGCCGGGTAAAGGTAAAAGGCTGCCCACTGGTAGAAAAAAATTCCTGCCGTAATAAAAGATCTCCTCGCTCTTCTTTTGAAGAAACCAGACGAAGAATCGAGGTCCCTAGAAGTTCTTCCTTAGCATAACCGAGGAACCGGCAAAGGCAATCATTCGCCTCAAGAATCAGGCCTTCCGCAGAAAACAATGCCATACCGCAACAACATGAATTAAAAAGGGTTCTAAAATAATTTCCTGTTGTCATTGTCAGTTCAATCCGCCGGTAGCGGGCCAAGGCCGTCTCAATGGCATGATGCAGGGCCGGGAAAGGTACCGGTTTTATTAAATACTGGCTGGCGCCCAGATTAAGGCAGTCAACGGCGTTGCGGCCTACCTGCATATCCGTCCAGATCAACACCTCGGTATTAGGACAATACTCCTTAATAGCCCTTAAGATCTCAACACCCGACATCTGAGGCAACTGGAGGTCAAGGAGAACAACCTGGAAACAGTTGCGTTTGATGGCCTCCAGGGCCGTTTCCCCCGAAGGGATGACCGTCACGGTATAGTTGATGTTGGCAAGCAAAGAAGAAAGGTTGGTAATGAGATTCTCGTCATCATCAATGAGCAGGACATTAGGTTTGCTATAAGGAATCACGGGGTCGGAAGGCCGCTGCGAATCAGCTTCCTTCATTTCCCCAATTCTGACAACAGGCCCCGGTGTTTGATTCTGCCGTAAAAACTGCCAGCGTCTTTCCCTTTCGCAGGACAGTTGATTGATGTTTTCTTGCATAATGGTAATGGGGAGGGCCACATCGAGTTCCCGAGGAAATTGCAGCCCAAGTCGCACATTCTTTGAGACACCCGGAACCTTTTGTGCCCATTTCACCTTGGCAGAGGTACGAATGGTCTTTTCCTGTCTGGGTAAAAAAAGATGGAGATCCAACATCGCCCCCAAGGGGACCTCCTGCTGTGCCATTATACAGATTCCCCGGGCGTGGAAATCCACCGCCTCTCCCTCATAAGGCCGGGCGCCCAAATCCTTAAGAAAAAAACGAACTGGGAAATTGAGCTCTAAACGGTGATCTGATCGTTTGGTCTGAACATCCATCGATCCACGGTTAAAATTAAAACATTATTATTAAAATCCTTTCTTGTATTATAGACGACAAATAACTGAAAAATACCATAAAAGCGTCCATGAAGCAAAATCTTTTCGCAGGCATTCTATCGCCGGAATTGGCGTACGAAAAAAAGGATGAGAAAAAAGAGGGAGGTGATCATGACAATATTTCCAGAAACCGGCCAATCCCAAGCAAACCCCAAATAAAGGCCAAAAAAAAGGGAGCAAACTGCCACAACGGAAGAAATGAGGATGGCCTGCCAGAACGTGCGCGCCACCTGCAGGGCGGCAGCAGCCGGGATCACCACTAAGGCTGCGACTAAAAGAAGCCCCACAATCTTCATTCCCACCACCACCACCATAGCCGTGAGAACCGCAAGCAGTTCGTTAATGCGCTTGGTCTTGATCCCGGCGACCTGGGCGCTCTCCGGGTCAAAGGTGACATAGAGAAGCCGCGAATAGAAAAAGGCAACAAAGGAAAGGACCACCCCGGTAAGGAGCACCGCTACCCAAACCTCCCTGCTGGTAATGGCCAAAATGCTGCCGAAGAGATAGCCGAAAAGATCCACATTAAAATTACCAGCTACTGAGGCCACGAGAACACCAAAGGCCATGCCCACGCTGCTCACGATACCGATGCCGGTATCGCCGTGAAGGCCGGCCCTTTCCTTGAGCTTCAGGATACCTACTGCCGACACCACAGACACCACCAAGGCGGAATAAAAGGGATCGACATCAAGGAGAAGCCCCAAGGCCACCCCCCCAAAGGTTACATGGGAAAGTCCGTGACCTATCATGGCATCTTTCTTCAACACGAGAAAGACACCCAGGACCGCGCAGGTCACCGAAACAAATATGCCCGCCACCAGGGCGCGCTGCATAAATCCGTAGCTTAAGAAGTCCAACATGTACACCTTCTAACCTACAACATCAGTGGGTATGGTCGATAAGATGGTTGCCGACGGCGAAGGGATAAAGGAGACGGTCGCATTGGCAAAACTCTTCATGGGTACCGTGGAAATAGAGACGCTGGTTCAGGCAGGCCAGTTTTTTGACATGACGGGTAACGACCCCGATATCATGGGTGACGAGCACTACTGCCATATTATGATCCGTGAGGGTGTTTAACATATTATAGAATTGCTCCCGGGCCCCGGAGTCGATGCCGGTGGTTGGTTCATCCAATATGATGATGGCGGGATTATTAACTATGGCCCTGGCAATAAAAACCCTCTGCTGTTCTCCTCCCGAGAGTTCACCGATCATTCTTTTGGTAAGATGCGATACCCCCACCCTTTCCAGGGTCTCGTCAATTGCCATGGAGTCAGCCCTGGTCAGAAACGCCGGGATACGCCGGCCGGCCAGAAGCCCCATGGCCAGGACCTCCTGAACGGAAACAGGAAAGAAGGGATCAATATGGGTGACCTTCTGGGCCACATACCCTATTTGGGTCCATTTTTGAAAACGGGTGGGCGACTCCCCCAGCAATCTGACCTCACCCTTTGTAGGCCTGAGAAGTCCCAGCATGATTTTGATAAGCGTACTTTTGCCTGATCCATTGGGGCCGATAATGGCCAAAAAATCACCGACATGAACCTCAAGCGAGACATCAATAAGCACATCAGCGCCATGCCACGCAAAAGATATTGACCTCACATCCACCAATGGAGAGTGTGAATCTATTGACATTCGAGCGCCATTTGGAGATTTTTAAGGTTCTCTTCCATCAGGGAAATAAAGGTAACCCCCTCGGCCAGTTCTTGCCTGGTGGGATTTGCCCCATTGCGGATGAGCAGGATATCCGTTCCGGTCTCCATGGCCAAGGCCTTTGCCAACCGGTTATTGACCTGCGTCTCAAAAAAAACGTATTTTACGGCCTCGCTCTTCACCTGATCGGCCACCCTTGCCATTTCCCGAGGGGTTGGGTCGGCATTGGGGCTGATCCCATAGAGGCTTACCTGAGAAAGCCCATAATGGCTGGCCAGATGGCCATAGGCAGCATGACCGCCCACAAAAAAGGTCCGATGTCGGCATCCTTGTAAGGACTCCTTATACCGACGGTCAAGTTCCTGCAATTTTTTTTTGTATTCATCCCCGTTGGCGCGGAAAAACCCTGCTGAAGCGGGGTCAAAAGAGGCAAAAAGGCTTACCAGTTGATCGATCAAATCCTGATCCCAGGCAAGATTCAGCCAAAAATGAGGATCTCCATGGGAATCATGATGGCCTAATGAACCCTGTCCTCCGTCCGGATCCGGTTTCTTTTCTTCTTCTGAAGGGACAAGCGCCGTTGCCTCGACCTCCCGCAATTTCCCATTATTTAAAACCCGCACCATATCAGCGACCCATGGCTCCATACCCGCCCCAATCATCAAAAAAATATCAGACTGCTCAAGCATCAACAAATCACTGGGATTCGGTTCCCAGGAATGGGGTTCTGTTCCCGGCGGCAACAACAGCCGGGCAGATACCTGCGTTTTGCCAACTGCCTGACAAAATTCCAGCAAGGGGAAGATGCTGGTCATGACCGTAAGCGGCGGACGGGCATCGGCGGGTCCACATAAAAATAACAGAAAAATGGATATAATTATAAATAGTTGCATGAAAAGTCCTTTGCAGGTGTCATAAAACATTTTTTTCCTCTCTATCCAGGGAGGAAAACATGTTCTATGATGTAAGGCGGCGGGAGGCAGGAGATAAAGGAACTTACTTACGGTTTCTCCATGATATCGGCCAATGTTAATGCGTTGATCTTGCCGTCCAGGACCTTCTGCAAATCACACCACAGTTCCCGTGCCTTGCAAAATGAAGCGCGATGGCAAATTTCCGGGCTTTGGGTGCAGTCAACCATGATCATATCACCCTCCAAGGGTTCAAGGAAATCAATAAGTTTGATCTCTTTGGGATCCTTGGCAAGCAGATATCCCCCTTTGGCACCCCGAATGCTCTTGACCAACCCGGCCACCCGTAAAGGAATGATAAGTTGCTCAAGATATTTCAATGAGATAGCCTCTTTTTCAGAGATGGTCCGAAGCAACATAGGACCATTACCATGGTTTTCGGCAAGACTCAACATCAACCTAGTACCGTACCGGCTTCGCGTGGATAGTTTCACGGCTTTTCCTCTTCCGTAAGAATGGTTGTAACTGCTCAGGTGGATAGAATAGTTTATAAAACTTCCTCTTTTTTCTTCATTACCATATACTAGTCGATCAGTAAAGTTCAACCATCATTTATTACAAAGGATAACAATTATGAAAAAATAT
>Ga0316628_100003457_pt1 | contig 12159 bp, 10 predicted proteins | sample OWC_Aug_M2_C1_D5_FD_207648 | JGI IMG/M metagenome (GOLD analysis project Ga0316628, IMG submission 207648) | Wetland soil microbial communities from Old Woman Creek delta, Ohio, United States - OWC_Aug_M2_C1_D5_C | ecosystem: Environmental > Terrestrial > Soil > Wetlands | place: USA: Ohio...
AGCCTTTCCTCGCTGCGCATCGGCCTGGTGGAGGAACGCGGCTAGCATGTGCTGGACCGTCCCGAACAGGTTGCTCGCGGGCGGGTCGTCTCCAAGCATGTAGCGGTCGAAAGCCTGATTCGTCTTGTTGATCGCCGCCATGACCTTGCTCTGGAGACCGTCACGGACATCGGAAGGCGGCAGCGCTTCGACCGTCGCCAGCAGTTTCTGCAGTTCGATCTTCACATACAGCATCATGCTCAGCGGCGTCGCATGGACGGTGAGAGAGCCCGTCGTCGTCCCGGAGGTGTTGTCAATCCCGCTCGTAGCCGTGATGACGAAGGTGTAGGTCGCGTTTTCCATCCCTGCCCAATCCCAAGGGACGCTTATGGTGAGGATGCTGCTCGTCGAGCCGCACGCCGGCGCCGAGGGGTCCAGCGGGGCGAAGGCCACCCAGGTTCCTGGGATTGAGGTGGGGAACGCCCTATACGTGTTCCCGAAATCGTCGCCAGTGAACGAGAGGGTCATCGTGTCGACCGCATTCCCGTCGTTGACGATATCCACCGTGAAGGTTCCGTTTCCTGGAGGCGTCACATCCGCGCTGGAAGGCGCCATGGATGGCCGCGGGTCCCCGAAGGACAGCACCTGCAGGTTCGCCTGAACCGAGGCCGTCATCGTCGGAGCGTTCGTGCTCTGAGCCACGATCGTGAAAGAGCGAAGAGTCGGCGCTGTCGCGCAAGCGCGGGTCGGTATGACCGTGACCGTCCCGGTGCCTTCCGCCTTCGGCGCAAGAGTCACCGGGGAGCCGGGGATTGCGATTAGATCGGGGTCGAGACCGGTGACCGATATCGTGAACATGTCCGTCGAGTCGCCTGTGTTCCTAACCGGGAATGAATACGTCGCGGGAGAACCGGGAACGGCCGAGCCGTTGACCGCCCCGCTGCAAATCAAGACCCCGGGACCAGGAACGTCCAAGTAAGCGCGCATCGTGTCTCCGATTCCAGAGACGCACCAGACGCCCGTCTTGCTGTCCACCCCGCCGTTCCACTGCGCGTTGGCGGGAGAAGAACCGTCCCAGAAGTCGTAGTAGCCAGCCTCGCCACCAGCGAACGCGGCGCCATTGTCGGTCCCGTCGCGGCGGTCCAGCGCGATCTTCGCATAGCCCCCTGTCGTGGACCCGTTCCAGTCTCGCGTCTCGTCGACATGCCATATCAGCAATCCCTGATCCGGGATGCCCACTGAGGCGTCAGCTGGCGGTAGAGGTGCCGTGAGAGCGGGGACGACACCCCATGCGTCATATGAAGATCCCTCCCACCTGTTCTCCACCATGAAGTACTCCTGCTTCCCATGGGATGGATCGTACAAGACGAAGGCTGACGGATTCTTCTCCGCGTTCGGAATGTCATAGAAGCCGTCTGTCGCAACGACCGTGGGCGTGTACCAGCCCTCCTTCAGTTTCGAGAGCGGGTCGTGCTGGACCGGGCCGATCGGTGTCTGCCATCCGCCCGAGGCGTTCGAGAACGCGCTGTAGCCCATGAGGGCGAACTGCCCGATGTTCTGAGGTTTGATGGCATAATAGTCAGGCAGGAACCAACCGCCCCACGACGACTCGTGGCTCAGCTCGTGCGCGTACAGGACGATCCATGGCGAATCGCCGGAGACTCCCGCTGACAGTCCTTCGACCGTCTTTCCATCGAGCACCAGGCCAGGGGGCATCGTGCGCGTCGCCCCCCCACGGGCATTTGCCACCTGCGCGTCGATCAAGAGGTAGGCGCATTCTACTCCGAATGTGATCTTCCCGTCGCCGTTCGTGTCCAGAGGCGCGAAATCGAAACCAGCCATGTCGAGGCTCTTGAGACCCCACCTCTGGAACGTCCCGCCGCCGTAGGTCGGGTCGGAGAACGCGTTCCAGTACGCGCGAGTCGACTCGTCTCCCGGGGTTGCGGGGTCGTCCCAGGCCTGGACCCACGCCCAATGCCCTGAGTCCGTGAACCAATACTTCCCGTACGATGTCTCGAGATAGTAGTCGTTCATGCTCGGCTTCGGTCCGAATATCTCATTCTGGACATAGGCGGGCGTCACCGCGGCGTCGTGAGGAAGATCCGAGAATTCCATCAGGACGACCAAGAGCGGCTTAGGTCCGAGGAGCGGAGTCGAAACCGACGTATCGAAGTCCGTCGGCTTCGGGTTGTCGCCGCCCGCCGACGTCGGCGTGTTACCACCGTTGTTTGTGCTCGGCATCGCCGCAGCAGCGAGCGCACCGAGAAGAGCCCACACCACCACGATTGTAGCTACAGCCTTGCTATTCAACGCGAAATCCCCCTTCGGTTTCGTCACCTCATGCACTGGGTCATTTATGAATCTTGTCCGATTCGGGTCGCACGAAGAGTAACGAAATGAGACCATGCGCCGATCGAATCACCGGGAGCAATGTTATCACATTTGAGACCACCAAGCAGCGGCCCGCAAGGTGAATGGGCGATGCCGGGTTTTCGAGGTCGACTCATTTCTCATGCGAAGCCGGATGGCGCATCCGTCCGCCAATCACTTTAAAGCGCGTGGCTGTCTTGCTCGACGCAACGCAACCGGGAATGAAAGCTGATGGTCTACCTCGCCTTCGACGACACAGACTCGCTCCGAGGAATGTGCACCACGTTCCTCGTGACCGAGATGGTCAAGGAGTTAGATGACCTCGACCTCATCGGCTACCCTCGCTTGGTCAGACTGAACCCGAATGTCCCATGGAAGACCAGGGGGAACGGCGCGCTCTGCCTTAGGATCGGACATGGGACCGGGACCCGATTCGAGGTCGGCGAGATCGCCGGGCGGGTGATCGAGAGCTTCGCCAGTTCGCGGGAGAATCCGCCCACCGGACCGATCCTGGAGAGGGCGGCCGGTGTCCTCGAGAAGTGGGCGGAATTCGATGAGGAGCTGACCAATCCCGCCGTCGCGGTGCTCTCGGAGAAGCCGCCTCAACGATTCTACTGGAAGGCAGTGAGGGACATCGTGGCGGTGCAGGATGCCCGCCGGATCGCGACCGCTTGCGGAGAATGGAAGGGGTACAAGAACGGGCGGGGCATCGTCGGGGCTGTCGCGGCGGCCGCATGGCGACCACGAGATAGAACCTATGAGGTTTTGACCTACCGCCAACGCAATCGATGGGGGACCGAGCGAGAGATCGACGCCAAGTCCGTCATGGAGATGGACCACAAGTTCCACGAGACTTTCAACAACTACGACTACCTCAATCGCAAGGTCACAATCTCTCCAGGTTCTCCGTGTCCGATTCTCTTCGGCATCCGTGCAGAGAGACCTGCGCGACTCAAGGCCGCGATGCGGAGCATTCGAGGCGAGAAGCTTGAGAGGTGGCTGATCTTCGAGACGAATCAGGGGACGGATGAGCATCTCGTCCGACCGAGAGGCCCGCTGAGATCGCACACCTCGGTAATCCTGAAGGGGGAGGTGAGGAATCCCCCGAGAATACACCCGGGCGGCCACGTGATCTTCCGCCTCGGACATCGGGGCGGTGTTGACTGCGCGGCCTACGAACCCTCGAAGCAGTTCAGGCGGGTGGCGAGGGCTCTCATGGCGGGGGATGATGTCGCCGTCTGTGGCTCGGTGAGGGACGAGCCGAGGACCATCAACGTCGAGAAGATCCAAGTGCTGAAGCTATCTCACCCCAAGGTGAAGGTCTCTAACCCATCATGCCCCAGATGTGGGAAGCGGATGAAGTCGATTGGGCGGGAGGCGGGATTCAGGTGCCCCAAGTGCGGAACCAGGGCATCTGCCAAGGCGGGGATCTGGAGGGAGGCGAAACGTTCGTTGGCGCTGGGTTGGTATGAACCGCCCGTCTCGGCGAGGCGTCACATCTCCAAACCGCTAAGGAGAATGGGTGTGAGGGCGAACGAGTATCCACCGCCCTGAGAAGGAGGGGTAGGCGGACGCCACCCACCAATGGCACCCCCATGCTGATAGTGCGGAGTCTGTGACCCCGCCTGCCCCTGATTGTGCAGCGCCGTCCCTATTTAAGTATAGATTTGAGCAGTTTCGATGTTTCCGCGTCACGTCTGGATTGGAATCGCGGATTCGGCGACGAATTCTGGCATGCTCGGCCATGCAGCGCCGTATGAGTCTGCGGACTACTTCGCCGCCTTCCTGATCGCCTGCTCCAAGACGTCCAATCCGGTGTCGAGCATCTCGTCGCTGATGTTCAGTGCCGGGATGTACCTGATCGATGATTCACCGCAAGGCAACATGAGGAGACCGTGTTCGTAAGAGTCCTTGACGATGGCGTCGCGCTTCTTCTGCGCGGGCGTCTTCGACCTCCTGTCCTCGACAAACTCCGTCGCCTGCATCAGCCCGAGACCCCTGTTGTCGCCCATGATCCCGTACTTCTCCTTCATCTCTTCGAGCCTCTTGTGCAGGTGGCTGCCCAGTCTCGCGGAGTTCGCCACCGCGTTCTCCTCCTCAATCGCCTCGATCGTCGCCAGGGAAGAGGCACATGCCACCAAGTTCCCGCCGTACGTGTTGCTGTGAGCGCCCTTCGTCGGGAAGTCGAGCCTCTTGTCGAAGACCGTGGCCGATATCGGCATCCCCGAGCCCATCGCCTTCGCCATCGTCATGATGTCGGGGATGGCCTTCGTGTGCTCTATAGCGAACATCTTCCCTGTCCGTCCGAAGCCCGCCTGAACCTCGTCGTCGACTAGGAGGATGTCGTTGTCTCTCGCTATCTTCGCGATTCTCTCGGTCCAGCCCTTCGGCGGAACGACGTAACCGCCCTCGCCCTGCACCGGCTCCATGAACAGCGCCGCGACGTCACCCGGCGGCGCAATCGTCTTCATGTACAGGTCCTGGATGATGTTGGCGCAGTGCAGGTCGCATTCGGGGTACGTCAGTTTGTAAGCGCACCTGTAGCAATGCCCGTAGGGGACGTGGACCACGCCGGGGACCTGAGGGAAGAACTTCTCCCTGTGAACCGCCTTGCTGGCGGTGAGAGAAACCGCACCCATGGTCCTCCCGTGGAACGCCTTGAGGAACGCGATGAACATGCCGCGCGGCCTGTGGTACCTTGAAATCTTCATCGCCGCCTCGACCGCCTCAGCACCGCTGTTCCCGAAGAACACCTTCTTCTGGAAATTGCCCGGCGTTATCTCGCACAGCTTCTTCGCGAGACTCGCCTGAAGGTCGTAGTAGTAGTCCTGTCCGGCGAAGTGCATCAGCTCGCCCGCCTGCTTCTTCACTGCCTCGACGACGCGGGGGTGGCTATAGCCCATGTTGACGACGCCGATGCCGCAGGTGAAATCGATTATGAGGTTGCCGTCGACGTCCTCGATGACCGAACCGAACGCCCTCTTCGCCACGATTGGCGAGGTCTTCGTCGTATTCGCGAGGTACTTCTCGTCCTTCTTGATGATCTCTCTCGCAGCCGGGCCTGGAGGGACTACTCTGATATCAGGGACTTTCATGGGGGACACCGAAGGAGCGAGCGTAGGAATCCCCTTAACGCTATCGCAATTGCCGAATATATCTCCGGCGGGGCCGCATCAGGCTCAGCCTGATCAACCGTCACGGTCAAAATGCGAGCGATTATCTGTCATGGAGAAGCATGTGGCTTGAACCGGAATGCGCGTCCTCACTCTCAGCATGGCGTGACGTATTGCGGCGTCTGCTGGCGTATCTGCCATTCCACGTAGCCCACGGCGGGCATGCAGAGCGTGCCGGGGTGGTATATGCTCACGGCCCACGCGTAGTGAGCTCCCGACGCGGTCGGGTACTCCGGCAGCGACCCGAGGCGGTCGCCCACGACGATGCCGCCCGAACAGATGAGATCGAACACGGCCCCGGTCTCGTTGACGTAGACTGGCTGGATTGTCGCGTGCCGTTGCTGCAGCTCCGCGTTTGACAGGTTCGTGCTGCGGGATACCGTGTGCAGGGCTTCTTCTGGGCTGACGCTCGCGATCGCCGCGCACGCGGACCAGTCGCCCACTCCCTCCCATGGCGGCGTGTCCGACAGCTCGGACGGCTTCTGCGTCATGACCGACAGCGCCGCGAGAATCACCACGGGAACCAGGAAGAATATCGCTGGCACGGACAGGATCTTGATGAGTTCCTTCCTTTCCTTATCCACGGCTTTCCTCCCTTCATGCTATGATGTCGAAAGCCTTAATCGTTGCGTCCCCGGCCCCTCTGGCCCATGTCCCGACGGAAAGAAACATTTATATCAGCCCCGTCAGTAGCCTCAGTTCCACATGGTTCACCACGGCTACACTCGTTTTGAACGCGCACGAATTCTCGGGGCCAGAGCTTTGCAGATATCAATGGGCGCCCCCGCGTTCCTGCAGCCCGACGGGAGCACGATGGACCCGCTGAGCATCGCCCTCGATGAATACGACAGGGGCCTCATCCCGATTACACCGAGAAGGGTTCTTCATGACAACCATTGAGTCGTGCAAGGCGAGGCCGATACTTGACAGTCGCGGAGAGGTCACAATCGAGGTTGCCGCGACGTCGGGCAAGGCCTCCGGCCGGGCGTCCGCCCCGAGCGGTGCGAGCACCGGCCTTCACGAGGTCCCGGCATTCCCGCCGGATGGGGTAACGGCAGCCTTCGATCTCTTCAAGCGAGACGTCGCGCCCGTCCTCAAAGGGATGGACGCCGAGGACCAGGAGAAGATCGACGCGACGCTTCACCGGATAGACGGGACGCCCAACTTCGCGCGCCTCGGCGGTTCCCTGACGATAGCGACATCCCTGGCGGTGGCGAAGCTCGCAGCCGCCGCGGCTGAGATGCCCCTTTACAGATACCTGAATCCGCAACCGCCAAAGGAGATGCCTCATCCCGTCGCGAACATGATCGGTGGCGGGAAGCACGCGATCGGCGGGACGGATATCCAAGAGTTCCTGAGCCTCGCGATATGCGACGACGCATGGAAGGCGGTCAGGGCGAACGCCGCCGTCTACAAGGCGATAGGCAAGAAGCTCAGCAACAGGTTCATGGGCGCTCCCCTCGGCAAGGGGGACGAGGGCGCCTGGGTCACATCGCTCAGCAACACCGATGCGCTCGACATGCTGCACAAGGCGTGCATCGAGATGTCTGAGCGGTTCGGGGTGAAGTGCCGAGCCTCTCTCGACATCGCCGCCTCCAGCCTCATGAAGAGGGGCGTGTACATCTACAAGGAGGGCAAGAAGACTCCCGAGGAGCAGATAGCCTTCGTGGCGGGGCTCGTCGACAAGTTCGAGCTCGCCTACGTCGAGGATCCTCTGCAGGAGGACGACTTCGCCGGCTTCGCGGAGCTGACGAGGCAGGTTGGCAACAAGTGCCTCATCGTCGGGGATGACCTGTACGTCACTCGGGTGGATCGCCTGGAGAGAGGCATCGCCGAGAAGTCGAGCAACGCCATCCTTATTAAGCCGAATCAGGTTGGGACGCTGAGCGACACAAAAGCCGCCGTGGACCTCGCGCGCAAGAAGGGGCTCACGACCGTCGTTTCTCACCGGAGCGGGGAGACAACGGATTCCGCCATCGCCCATCTCGCCGTCGCGTTCGGATCGTACGCGATCAAGGCGGGGGCGGTCGGCGGGGAGAGGATCGCGAAGCTGAACGAGCTCGCGCGAATCCAAGACCAGATTAGGGGAGAATGAAATGGAAGAGCAGGAGAAGAAAGAAGAGGAACCCGAGCCCCAGCCACAGGACGAAGAGAAGATGGGCGTGGAGGGCCTCCTTGTCCCCGAGGACATCTACCACACCAGCGGGGTGCATATAGGCACCCAGCAAAAGAGCTCCAGCATGAAACGCTTCATCTACAAGGTTAGGTCCGACGGCCTGTATGTCCTCGACATCAAGAAGACAGACACGAGGATTCGCGAGGCCGCCAAGTTCCTCGCCAAATACCCCGCCGAGAAGATCCTGATCGTCGCCGCGAGGCAGTACGGGCAGAAGCCCGCCAAGCTGTTCGCGAAGGCGGTCGGCGCGCAGATCTTCGCAGGGCGATTCGTCCCCGGCACGCTCACAAACCCCGAGCTGCCTCAGTTCACCCAGCCCAAGGTCCTGTTCGTCACGGACCCAGCAGCGGACCAGCAGGCACTCAAGGAAGCGCTCAACGTCGGCCTGCCCGTCGTTGGACTGTGCGATGCGAACAATGAGACCAGGGATGTCGACCTGGTCGTCCCGACGAATAACAAAGGGAGGCGTGCGCTAGCGACGGTCTACTGGCTCCTCACACGCGAAGTCCTTAAAGCGCGCGGAGAGGTCAAGGAAGACGCGGAATTCAAGCCCACGATAGATGAGTACGAGGCCCCGCTGTAGGTGAGCCGATGAGACAGCCTGCTGTGGCAGGTCAATTCTACGAGAGGGATAGGGAAGGGCTCGTCGCGCAGATCGAGGGCTGTTATCTTCACAAGCTCGGACCGGGCAGCCTGCCCGAGCTGCATAAGGGCAAGAGGACGCTCAGGGGCCTCGTGTGCCCGCACGCAGGGTACACTTACTCCGGCCCGGTCGCCGCGCATTCATACGCCGCGCTCGCGGAGGACGGATGGCCCGACACATTCATCGTCATCGGCCCGAACCACACGGGCATGGGAGCGTCGGTCGCCCTGGGCACGGAAGACTTCCAGACGCCGCTCGGCGTGGCCAAGATCGACCAGGACCTTGCCCAGCAACTCCTGAAGGACGTTCTCTACGAGGACATGGCGGCGCACAGGTTCGAGCATAGCGTCGAGGTCCAGCTGCCATTCCTGCAGCACATCAACGAGAAGGTCAGCTTCGTCCCAATCTGTCTCATGGACCAAGAGTACGGAACCGCCAGGAAGGTCGGCCAGATCATCAAGGACGCCGTCAAAGGCAAGAATGTTGTTGTGATCGCTTCGACCGACTTCTCGCATTACCTTCCGAAGGACGTGGCCGCGAAGCAGGACAAGATGGCGATCGATCAGATCGTGAAGATGGACACGCGGGGGCTTTACCAGACGATTCAAAAGAACGACATCTCGATGTGCGGCTACGGCCCTGTTATCGCCATGCTCACGGCGGCCGAAGGGGGCAAAGCGCAGCTCCTCAAGTACGCCAGCTCGGGCGACGTGTCCCCGATGAGGGATGTCGTGGGCTATGGAAGCTTCGCCGTGAGGACCTGAATCACCGCCCGCGGCTCGTGGTCTGCTCGTCAATCCATTTCATATATTCAGGGAGCCCCTTACTCGTGTCGTAGGAGACGAGGCACGGCACCTCGTAGGAGTGCACCTTGGCGGCTTCCTCGATCGCCTTGAGCACGAGAGTCTTCCGCGTCTTCATCACGATTGCGAATTCCTTCTCGTCGCTGATTCTGCCTTTCCATCTGTAGAGCGATCGGATCGGGAAGATGTTTGCGCACGCGATAAGCCTTTTCCGCAGGAGATGAGTGGCAATTCGCACCGCCTCAGTCTCGCTTCCGGCGGTGGCGTATAGCATGGAGTGCATGAGACCGGAAAGACCGCCGCCGATAAAGCAATTTGCCGCGCGAGGCGTCGTCAATATGGTTATCATGGACAAGAACCGTGACGACACTTCTTTAACTGCTCCACAGGGTGAATCGAGCGAATGCCCGTGGTCACCCTCAGCGAGCTGGTCGCGGCGTTGAAAACGGCGCTCCGCCCCAAGGGCATGGCAGAGAACGAAATCGAGACCCTTGCCGAGTACATCATCTCCTTCTTCGGGTTCAACACGGAGGTCGTGGACAACCGCCTGTCCGTCGAGGACAGGGACGTGTTCTACATGCTCGAGGAGGAGGGCATCCTGGGGACGAAGCAGGAGGAAGTGCACCTCAGGCGGGGGAAGCTGTGGCGGATCCATTACTGGGTTCTGAGGGTCGACTACATCAAGGAGCTGGCGAGAGGCAAGAGACCGATCGGGCCGGACCAGCTCGTGGCGGTTTACGAGGAAGTGCCGGACGAAGCGTGGGCACGGCCGAGAATGCCTTAAATAGACAACCCGGAATGGCAACAAGGCTCCCATGGACGCGCTCACGGGCTGGCTAATTGCACTGACCGTCATCACCGCCTGGATCGTTCTCGTTTACATCCTGGCCAAGAAGGGTCTGCTCGGGCGGTTGAACATGACGCCTGTGGGCCCGATACTCATGTGGAAGACGAAGAGGGGCAGGGATTTCCTCGACAGGTTGTCCAAGCCGAAGCGGTTCTGGCGGGTTTACGGGGACTTCGCGATCCTGCTCTGCGTCGTATCAATGGTCATCCTGATGGGCCTCCTCATCTGGGAGGCGACCCTCGTTCCGGCGATTCCGAAGGCGAACGCGCCCTCGCCGGAGCTTGCTCTCGGCGTGCCCGGCCTCAACCCGGTCATACCGATCGGTTATGGGATACTCGGCCTGGCGATCGCCATCATCGTCCATGAGTTCCTGCATGGGGTGCTCGCGCGGACCGCGGGAATCCGCCTTCAGTCTCTGGGCATCCTTCTCTTCGTCTTTCCCATCGGTGCCTTCGTCGAGCCGGATGAGGAAGAGATGCAGAAGATGCCCCGCCACGCGAGGGCGCGACTCTTCGCCGCAGGGCCCGCGACGAACATAATCTTCGCGTTCCTGTTCGCGCTCGTGTTCTCCAGCGCGATGATGGGGAGCGTGCGCCCCGCGCATGACGGCGTCGGGATAAGGGACTACAGCATGCCGAACTCCCCCGCCGAACAAGCCGGCCTCGTCCCCGGGATGATCATCTTTAGCGCGAACAACACGAACGTCTCAACTCTCGCAGACATAACCGCTGTTCTCAATAATGCTGTGCCAGGGAAAAAAATCCCGGTGACGGCGTACTACCAAGGCAAGGTCAGCACGCATACTGTGAACCTGACAGAGAGCGGAGGCAGGGCCGTTATGGGAGTCATATTGATGACGGTGACAACCGCGTATTTCCATCCGTTCGGCGGCGCGGACTTCTTCGGCGGCCTTGACCGCTCGGCCTTCAATTACCTCACTCTCCCGTTCTCCAGGATACAGCCCACCGAAGGAGCCGTAGCGGACTTTTACGTGATCGAAGGTGCATGGAGCGCGATTCCGGCGCCTCTCTTCTGGCTTCTCGCGAACTCGTTCTACTGGCTCATGTGGCTCAATATCATGCTTGGAGCTACAAATGCGCTGCCGGCGATCCCCCTTGACGGTGGCTACATCTTCAGGGATGGGATAGACGCAATACTTGAACGCACCAACAAGAGGATGAGCGCTGAGAGGCGCCAGAAGGTAATCAAAGGCGTCAGTTATGCGCTCGCTCTCTTCGTCCTCGCGCTGATTCTATGGCAATTCGTAGGCCCGCAAATCCTCTGACGGGGCCTGACTAGACTCGGCCACTCGGGATTGCCAGCCAGTATATCTTGTTGAGCAGCATCTTCTCGAGCCAGCCCCTGTAGCTCAATGGCGGTGGCACCGGCGGGTGCTCGTAGTCGAACGTCATGGAGAACCCTTTGTGGTAGCCGGCATCACAGTAGCACGTCACCCGCCCGTCGTACCTGGCGGCGGTCTCCTCTCCGCGCAGATCTGCGACGATTGAGTTGGCGACGACTTTGGCCTCGAAGTGCGCGGCTGCGCCGGATTTAGAAACGGGAAGGTCTGTGCAATCCCCAAGGGCGAATATGTCGGCATGCCCTTTCACCCGTAGCGTGTACTTGTCCGTCGGCAGCCACCCGCCGCGATCCCCGAGCCCAGACACCTCCACGACCTTGGCGCCCCTGTGCGGTGGTATCATTACGAGGAGGTCGTAAGGCGCGCTCTCCCCCTCGATCGAGTTGACGACCCTCTTCTCCAGATCGATCGATTCCACGTTGAAGAATGTCGTTGATTTGATCCTGTGAATCCCGAATATCTTCTCGACCACCGGGTTAACAGGCTCCAGCGGGAAAACACGGGACAACGGAGAGAGGAAGTGGATATCCACCTTGTCCCTGATGCCCTTCCTTGTGAAGTAGTAGTCCAGCTGGCAGGCGGCCTCGGAGGGGGCTGGCGGGCACTTGTAAGGCACGCTCGCGACCGTCACGACGACTTTCCCGCCGGTGAACGATTCGAGGACGGAGCGGAGTTTCATGGCTCCTTCCATGGAATAGAAATGGTAGGCGGCCTCGGAGAAGCCGGGCAGCTCCTCCGGCACCAGCCTCGCCCCGAGAGCGACGACGAGGCGGTCGTACTCCAGAACCTTCCCGTCGGATAGGTGTAC
>Ga0316628_100003458_pt1 | contig 12158 bp, 12 predicted proteins | sample OWC_Aug_M2_C1_D5_FD_207648 | JGI IMG/M metagenome (GOLD analysis project Ga0316628, IMG submission 207648) | Wetland soil microbial communities from Old Woman Creek delta, Ohio, United States - OWC_Aug_M2_C1_D5_C | ecosystem: Environmental > Terrestrial > Soil > Wetlands | place: USA: Ohio...
GGCCGTGCTCTACGAAGACGACGACCTGATCGCGGTGGCAAAGCCGGCCGGGCTCGTCATGCACGCGACGGCCGACCCGCATCGCCCCGATCTGTTCACCGCGGTGAGGCAGTTGTTGGCCGCGCGCCCCGCCCGGGCGCGCGGCGCGGGACCTTTGCCCTACCTGGGCCTCCATCACCGCCTGGACGTCGGGACATCCGGCGTCGTGCTCTTCACGAAGCGTGAGCGGGCGAACCATTCACTCGCCGCGCAGTTCGAGCGCGGCGAGGTGAACAAGGTGTACCACGCGATCGCCTGCAGGTCCCGGCACGCGCCCGCCGCTGCGTGGCGCATCGAGAGCCGGCTGGCGACCAGCGGCGGCGGCCGACGCGCGCGCATGCAGACCGTGCAGACAGGGGGCGTGCACGCGGCCACCGGGTTCACCGTACTCGAGGAGTTCGCCCTCGCGCTGCTCGTCGAGGCACGGCCGGAGACCGGCCGCAAGCACCAGGTTCGCGCTCATCTCGCGGATGCCGGCATGCCGATCCTCGGCGACAGCCGCTACGGAGGACCCCGGCAGGCGGGGACCTGCACGGCCGCACGCGTGATGCTCCACGCCTCGCGCCTTTCGCTCCGCCACCCGACGACGGGCCAGCCGCTCGGCCTGACGTGCCCCTACCCGCCGGACTTCGCGGCCCTGCTCGACTGCCTGCGGCAACAGCACGCCGGCCGCGTGCGGACCGGGAACTGGTAGAATTCGCTGGCTGCTGCAGCGCTGAATGACCACCAATCCCCTCGTGATCGGCGTGGCTGGAGGGTCGGGTTCTGGCAAGACGACGGTCGTGCGGCGGATTCTCGACGCGCTGCCCGAAGAACGGGTGACCGTCCTCGAGCACGACCGATACTACAGGGATCGCAACGACCTGCGCCTCGAAGAGCGCGCGGCGCTCAACTACGACCACCCCGATTCGCTCGAGACCGACCTGCTGGTCCACCACATCACGGAACTGCGCGCGGGGCGGCCGGTGCGAGTGCCGACCTACGACTTCGCGCTCTACGCGCGGAAATCGTCGACCGAGCTGATCGAGCCGCGCCCGACGATCATCGTGGAAGGCATCCTCATCTACACGGATGCGAGGCTGCGGGAAATGATCGACATCAAGGTCTTCGTGGATGCCGATGCCGACACGCGATTCATTCGCCGCCTCCGGCGCGACGTCTCCCAGCGCGGCCGCACCATGGAATCGGTCATCGATCAGTACCTCGGCACCGTCAAGCCGATGCACCTGGAGTTCGTCGAACCCAGCAAGCGCTACGCCGACATCATCATTCCGATCGGCGGCTACAACCCGGTCGCCATCGACATGGTACTGAGCATGATCCGAAGCCTCACGGCGCGGTGAGAGCGCTGTGCCTCGAGGCGAGCGGAGCAGGCCCCGCCCCCTGCGGCCGAATGCACATGCTTGCAGGAGGCCGTGAGTCGAGCAGCCTCTACCGCACGCACGGTTCAGTGGCATCGAGCTTCCCCAAGGGTGTATCCTGACTCATCCCCGACTCATGGCGAAGCCGTCACTCCTCGGCCGTCTCGCGGAGATCTCTGCACCGTGGCGTTACGCGGCGGCGGTGGGTATCGCCGCGCTGTCGGTGGCGCTGCGCTGGTTCACGGTCCCGCTGCTCGGCTCGAGCGCCCCGTACCTGTGGTTGTTTCCGGCCGTGCTCGTCGTGGCGATCCTGCTCGGACAGGGTCCGGGACTCCTCGCCAGCGCCGTGGGATCTCTCCCCCTCGAGCGCTGGTTCGTGCCGCGCGTCAGCGGCGCCGTCATTTCGGTCGAGGACTGCGCGCGCATGGCGGTGGTCATGTCGAGTGCGATCCTCGTGGGCGAAATCGGCAGGCGGCTGCGCGAGGCGCAGGCGGCGCTGGTCGAGTCCGACCGGCGCAAGGACGAGTTCCTCGCGGTGCTTTCGCACGAGCTGCGCAACCCGCTGGGCACCATCCGAAGCGCGTTGACGATTCTCGACCGGGGCGCATCTTTCGGGCGGGACGCGGACACGGCGCGATCCACGATCGAGCGGCAGCTCGCGCACCTCTCGCGGCTCGTGGACGACCTGCTGGATGTGAGCCGAATCAAGACGGGCAAGATTCGCATCGAGCGCCGGCCGGTCGATCTGTGCGACCTGGTGCGCCGGACCGTCGAAGACCACATCTCGCTGCTGTCGGCCAACGATCTCGTCGTGGATCTCCGGTTGCCGCACGCGCCCGTGCGCGTAAACGGCGATCCCACACGGCTGACCCAGATCCTCGGCAACCTGCTGCAGAACGCCTCGAAGTTCACGCCCCCCGGCGGCCGCGTCTTCGTTGCGCTCGACGCGGACGGCGCCAGCGCCCGGCTGCGCGTTCGCGACAATGGCCTCGGCCTCGACGACGAGGTGCGTCACCGGCTGTTCGAGCCGTTCGCGCAGGCGGACTCGACGCTGCACCGGACGCGGGGCGGGCTGGGCATCGGGCTGGCACTCGTGCAGGCGCTGGTGCACCTGCACCAGGGTCAGGTCGAGGCGATCAGCGATGGGCCGGGAAAGGGCTCCGAATTCGCGGTCACGCTCCCCCTCGACGCCGGCCGCGCGCCCGCACCCGCCAGGCACGACGAGGTGGCCGAAATGCTCGCGCAGAAGAAGCGCATCCTTATCATCGAGGACAACCGCGACTTCGCGGCGATGCTGCAGGTGCTGCTGCAACTCGCCGGCGGTCACGAGGTGCACCTGGCCGACAGCGGGCCCAAGGGCGTGGACCTCGCGCGCCGCGTCTTCCCCGACGTCATCATCTGCGACATCGGCCTGCCGGTGATGGACGGCTACGAGGTGGCGCGCGCGCTGCGATCGCAGGCCGCCACGCGGGACGCGCTGCTGATCGCGCTGACCGGCTACGCGTCGCTCGAAGACGCGAAGCGGGCCGAGGACGCGGGCTTCGACTACCACGTGGCGAAGGGAGGCGACCCCGAGGCGGTGGTGCACCTGCTGCAGCAGCGGCCGTCCCAGGTCCATCCTTCATGACCCTGCCCGTCACGATTCGCACCGCCGGGGACGCCGACCTCGACGCAATCTGGCGGGTTCACCGGACCGCCATCGAGCAGACCTGCGCCTCGCGATACGGGCCCGACGTGATCAGCGCCTGGGTCGAGCGCCTCAGACCGGAGAGCTATCGGGGTGTCGTGCAGCGCGGCATCGTCGTCGTCGCCGAGGACAACGGCAAGGCAGTCGGCTTCGGGCAGCTGGACGTGGCGGCCGGCGAAATCCAGGCGGTCTACGTGCTTCCCGGCGCACAGGGCCGCGGGATCGGCGCGGCCCTGCTGGCCCACCTCGAAGTCCTCGCCCGAGCACAGGGGCTCGCGAACGTGACGCTCCACGCCACGCTCAACGCGGAGGCTTTCTACGGGGCCCACGGCTGGCGGACGACCGGGCGCGACGTGCGCAAGATCACCGAGCAGATCTCGCTCGCCTGCGTCGCGATGGAAAAGTCTCTCGCAGTAGTGAGTAGTGAGTAGTGAGCGCGTCAACTTGATCTCTGGGGAGTGGCACTTGTCCTTCGCCCTGCCCGTCTACCCCTCCTACTCGCTACTCACTACTCGCTACTCGCTACTGTCCAGATCCTATGCCCCTTCCAGCTTGAACTCCTGGTAGTCGAACCAGTAGCCGAGGCCCGTAAGGGCGTCGATCTCGGCCTGGACGATGGCTTCGTGCCCTTCCTCGATCTCGACGAACCGGGCAAACAGGCGCCGCTCCTCCGCCTGCAGCTCGCCGACCACCCGCTTGAAGAAGTTCGTCGCCTCGATCTCCAGCTGCAGCGCCTTCTTGAGCATCTGCAACTCCGCGCTGTAGTCCTGCTGCGACATGCGCCGCTGCAGCCGCCTGACGCTCGAATCGATCGCCGCGCGCGACGGAATCGCGGTGTCCAGCTTCTCCGCCGTCACGAATCCCTGGCGCTGCCACTCGTCCAGCCGGCTCTCGAGGTACGCCACGTGACGATCCTCCTCGTCGGCCAGCACGCCGAAGATCTTGCGTGCGACCGGATCGGCAAACTTCTTGGCCGCCTCCGAATAGACCTTCCGCACCTGCACCTCGTACTCGAGACCGGTCTTGATCGCTTCTTCGATCGTCACCGCGGCACCTCCTGTCGCGTCCCTGGCAGCCGACGCTGCCGGGAACGTCACCAGTTACTCACAGGTCGCGTCGAGAGAACAGCACGAAGGCGAGGACCACCCCCGCCAGCCCGGAACCCGCCAGGACCGCAACGTGTCCGGCGGGCAGCGGGCGGCCCATCACCATCGTCATCGCGTCGTAATAGTGAAACGGCGACAGCCACACCATCGAGGCCGCTGGCTTCCAGATGCGGGCCAGGTAGTCGACGAAGAACAGCGCGAGCGCGGCCACGCCCACCACTCCCCCGGCGGTGCTCCGCCGCCGCGACGCCGCGCCCACGGCGAGCGCGAGGCCGCCCAGCGAGAACAGCAGCGCCCACAGGTTCGCGGCGAGCGACAGGATCAGCCGTGTCGCGGGCGCGGCCGTCGTCCTGGGGGTGAGCGCGTGCAGGCCAACCAGCGTCGCGGCAACCATCGCGGCGACGACCCCCGCCGAAAGCAGCGTCATCAACAGCGCGGACCGGCCGATCACCGTCGATCGCGGGATCGGACGCGCCAGGACGACGTCGAGGAAGCGGGACTCGATCTCCGCCACGGGTTCGGTCGCGACGGCGATCGCGAAAGCGGCCAGTGCCGCGACGACCATCGGGTGGAAGAACCCGAAACAGACGACGCCGGCGAAGGACATGAACACGATCAACGAGTCGCCGAACACCTGGCGCATGAACGGTGGCACCAGCGCCGCAAAGCTGCCGAACGTGCCCGATTCCTGCAGCGTCTGGGCGGCCACGACCAACAGGATCTCGAACCCCGCGAGGACGGCGGTCAGGACGAGGAGCAGCACCCGGGACCTCGCAACCGAGTGACGAGCGAGCGTCAGGATGCCGTTCACGACCGCCCCTCCCGGTAGAAATCGATGACGACGTCCTCGAGCTTCGGCTCCTCCACCTTCAGATCCAGTACCGGCAGCGAGCCCAGGCGCGCCAGCAGGGGTCCCAGGGGTCCGCGCACCCGCAACGCCCAGCAACGAGGGTTCACCGCAGTCACTTCCAGGCCCGCCGTCGTCGGAAACGAGGACGGAGGGGGTACGTCGGCGACGAACAGGACGTCCACGCGGCGCGGCGCCCGGTGCCGTATCTCGTCGACGGTGGCCACCACGGCGAGCTCACCCTTGCGGAGCACGGCGATGCGGCCGCAGACGCGCTCCACCTCTGACAGCACGTGCGACGACATGAACACCGTGCGGCCGCGGCTGCGGACCTCGCCGAGCAGTTCGTAGAACGCCTCCTGCATCAGCGGGTCGAGTCCCTCGGTCGGCTCGTCGAGGATCAGAAGCGCCGGGTCTGCCTGGAACGCCTGCACGATGCCGAGCTTGCGCTTCATCCCGGTGCTGTACTCGCGCAGGCGGCGGCCGAGATCGACCTCACTCAACTCGAAGCGCTCGAGCAGCTGCCGCTGATAGTCGGCCGACACCGGCGTCGAGCTGAGGCGCGCGAGGAGGTCGAGCACGCGGCGGCCGGTCAGGTCCTGGTAGAGGCTGATTTCGCCCGGCAGGTAACCGATCGCAGCCCGCACGCTCAGGCCGTCGGCCTGGCAGTCGCGGCCGAGCACGCTCGCCCGGCCGGCGGTCGGGCGCAGCAGGTCGAGCAGGATCCGGATCGTGGTCGTCTTGCCCGCGCCGTTCAGCCCCAGGAACCCGAAGATCTCGCCCGACCGCACATCGAGGCTCAGATCGCGAATCGCGACCGTGCGTCCGTAGCGCTTGGTGAGATCTCGAAGCGCGATGACGGCGGGTGGCTCGGCAGGCATCCAGGCGCCATCTTACCGCGCTTGCGTCGCCGCGCAGCCTCGGATATCGTGTGGCGCCGTGGCCGTCTCGCCTGCTTCTCCGCCTGCTTGGGCGCCTCGAGTCTGCGCCGGCCTGGCAGCCGCCAACGTCCGTCACATCGTCTACGTCCCCGACAATCCGCTGTCCCACCTGCTGGACGTGCTCGCGCGCGAGTACCCGCAGGTGCACCGGACGCTGGCGACGCGCGAGGAAGAAGCCGTGGGAATCGCGGCCGGGCTGTACCTTGGGGGCGTGCGCCCCGCGGTCCTGATGCAGTCGAGCGGCCTCGGCAATTGCGCGAACGCCGTCGCCTCCCTGCTCGCCGCGTATCAGATTCCGGTCGTGTTCGTCATGAGCATGCGGGGCGACCCGGGCGAGTGGAACGCGGCACAAGTGCCGATGGGCCGGGCGATTCGACCGCTGCTCGACGCGCTCGGCGTCCCGTTCGCTTCGATCGACGCCGCCGAGGAGGCCGAGTCGACCGTGCGCGCGATGTGCGACACCGCGTTCAGCGTCCGCTTCCCCGCCGCGGTGCTGTTGCCGCGCCGGCTGACCACGGCGTAGGCTGGTGACACATGACCCGACGTGAGGCAACCGGGCGGCTCGTGGCGCGACTGCGCGATCACGCGGTCGTCGCCAGCCTCGGGCACCCGGCCTATGATCTGTTCCTGGCCGGCGATCGGCCCGCGAACTTCTATACCTGGGGCAGCATGGGGCTCACCTCGTCGATTGCGCTCGGCATCGCCCTCGCGCGCCCCGATTGCCCGGTGGTCGCCCTCGACGGCGACGGATCGCTGCTGATGAACCTGGGCTCGCTCGCCACGATCGGGGCCTGTTCGCCGGCGAACCTGCTGGTGGTCGTGTGGGACAACGAGCAGTACGGCACGACGGGCGGCCAGCCGACGGCCACCTCGCTCGGCGCCGATCTCGCGGCGGCCGCCCGCGCGATGGGGCTCGACGCGACGGCCGTCACGACCGCCGAGCAGTTCGACCGCGCTCTCGATCGCGCGGACGAGAGCCGCCGCGCGACGGTCATCGTCGCCAAGGTGGAGGAATCGATCCCCGGGGGCAGGCCGCCGCTCGATTGCGTGTTCATCAAGCAGCGGTTCATGGCGGCGATCGGCGCCTGCGAGCCCGGCACGCGCGGCGCAGGCGCATGAGGGCGGCCGCCGCGCCTTTCGTCCCTGACAACAGGTTCTCGTGGAGAGTGGCGTGATCGATCTGATCCAGGATTTCTTCCGCTTCATCTACAACGTGCCGGAGCTCATCAAGCTCGTCGGGCTCCCCGGCGCCGCGTTCATCATCTTCTCGGAAACCGGCCTCATGGTCGGCTTCTTCCTGCCGGGAGACTCGCTGCTCGTCACGGCCGGAGTGCTTGCGGCCGCGGGGCTCCTCAACATCTACGCGCTCGTCCCGGTGCTGCTCTGCGCGGCGGTGACGGGCAACGCAACGGGGTACTGGATCGGCAAGCGTGCCGGGCAGGCCCTCTACAGCCGGCCCAACTCCTTCTTCTTCCGGCGGGAACACCTCATCAAGACGCACGACTTCTACGAGCGTCACGGCGGAAAGACGATCATCCTCGCCCAGTTCATGCCCATCGTCCGCACGTTCGCCCCGGTGGTCGCCGGCGCCGCGGGCATGACCTACCGCCGCTTCGCGACCTTCAACGTGGTGGGCGCGTTCTTCTGGGTGCCGAGCATGACGCTGACGGGCTACTTCCTCGGCCGTGCGATCCCCGACATCGAAGAGCGCATCCACCTGGTCGTCGCCGTGGTGATCTTCCTGTCGCTGTTGCCCGCGATCATCTCGGTCCTGCGCGCGAAACTGCAGAACCGGCAGGCTGCGCAACCGGCGTCACACGACTGACCGTTTCGGGCCGCTTCGTGCCCACCGCCTTCGAGCCGCACGGGCCGGGCTACCCCTTCCCGCCAATGCGCGGCCTGGCGGTTCCCGCCGGCTGGCTGCCCGGCGGCCGCGGCCGGCCCGCGTCGCCGATCCCGTTCAGGGCGACGCTCATCACCGACCCTATCACGCCGGCGTTCGCACCCACCGCCGTGCCATCGGTCGCGGCTTTCGCGTACCCGCTCGACGGCACGAGCTCGTAGTTGTCCGATGCGGCCGATACGAACTGGGAATAGAACTGCGAGACGGAGGGAAACTGGTTGCCCGAGGGGTACTGCGACGAGGGGCCGCCGGCGATCACGTTGCCCGTGATGGCCGCGCCCGGGAAGTACGCCGAGATGCTGTCGTTACCGACGCCGTGACTGTCGCCCTTGATGCCGTAGTCGTTGTGCAGCGCCAGGTTGTTCCGAAAGACGAACCTGTTCACCGGGCCGCTGTAGACGATGACGATGTTGCCCGATTGCAGCACGGTGTTGTGCTCCACGGTCACACCGGCTGGTTCGTCGCCGATCATCAGGAACGCCCCGTTTCCTCCCCAGCCTTGCGGGTTCACGTCGTAGACGAGATTGCCGGCAATCGTCACCTCGCGGGTCTGCTGGCTCGGGTACGGGCTGTCGTGCCCGAGGATGTTGATCGCCGCCGCGACGTGCCGCACGACGTTCGATCGGAACGTCACGTCCTGCACGGCGGTCCACGGGGCGTTGCCATCCTGGTTGCGCGGCGTGAACAGGATCGCGAAGCCGGGCTGTGCCGCTTCCCAGTTGTTCTCGAACAGGTTGTGTTCGATCACGACGCCGCGCGCGTTCTTCAGCTCGAGCAGGTTCTTCACCTGCCACGTGCTCCCCCGCCACTCGACGGGTTTCCGCACCCAGTTGTCCCGGAAGGTGATGCCGGTCGGAACGAGCCCGTCGATCGCCGGGTCCGCACCTCCAGTCATGAAGTTTTCGCCGGCCGCTTCCAGGTAGTTGTTCCGGATGCTGAACGGCCCCGGGCCGTTCCAGCCCGCGATCGCCTGGCTGTCCTGCCCGCTCGCCTTGATGTCGGAGATCCAGGAATTGAGGACCGACGTGGAGGCGCTGTTCAGGGCGACCCCGCGCTTCTGGGAAACGCCAGGGCTGCCGTGGATGTAGCAGCGATCGATGACCAGGTCGTGCGGGACATCGCCGAACGACCGCTGCTGGTCCGACCCGTCACCCAGCCGGATGAGGTCGCCGCCGCCACCGCTCGCGCCGCGCACTTCGAGGGCGAACAGGCGCCAGTGGTGCGCGCCTGGCGCCGTCCTGATCGCCGCGTCGCCGTTGGGCGACACCAGTCGCGCCAGGTTCGCCGCGAGCGAGGGCGTCATGCGCGTGCCGGTCGCCGGCAGCTGCGCGTCGGGCAGTGCCGAGCGGACCGTCACGTAGCTCGCCCCGTCCTTGACGCCCAGCGTGAAGGTGCCGATGTAGGTCGCGCCCGGCTGCAGCGCCACGGTATCGCCCGGCCGGGCGCTGTCGAGCGCCGCTTGCAGGTCGGCACCGGGCGGTACGTCGATGACCGCCGCGGCGCCAGATCCGGCGACGAGCAGTGCGGACAGAGCGGCCATCAACCCGACCCACGATGAAGACATGGCGCACCCCTGCCAGGTGGCGAGTGGCGAGTCGTGAACAGCGGGCTAGGCCGTCCGACGGACGGCGGCGGCCAGTGCGAGCAGCATGGTGCCGACCAGCACGAGCGCCGCGGACTCGCGCAACTCCACGGAGACGTTCCGGGAACCTGCCGCCTCCGCGCTGGGCCGCTCGGCCGGGGGCGGCGCCAGAGCGGCCGCCTCGGCACGAGCCGCGGCCATCTGGCTCGCAGACGGGGTGGCGAGCGCCGGCGACGCGACGGCCATCGTCAGCGCGACGAGCAGAAGAGCCGAACCTGACCTCGCGAGTCTCATGCGCATGGGTCCCTTCGAATCGATGGTTCTCTGCCAGGAACACTCCCGGCGCCGCACTCGGCGCCTGTCCAGACTGCCTGCCAGCGTTCGCGGGCATGGGCTTCAAGCGTCGTGCCACGGCCTGCGGGCCGAAAAGTCCCCGGTGTTTCCCACGCCGCGCCGCCGGCTCGTCCCGGGCCGTAACCGCTCGTTCCGTTTCCCGCGAAACCCTTTCTCAAAGCCGGCCGCCCGGCTGCGAGGGGCACCACGGCTGCAGGATGCGACGAGCCGCGGCTGCGCCGCCACCGCGCTCGCCGCCAGCCGGACCTCTCCGTGTTACGATGGGTCAAGGGAATCTTCTCCTCCTAATTACCTGTGCCGATGAACCGCGACGAGTGCCCTCGACTGTTGTCGCTTGCCGTTCACGAGTTCCGCACGCCGGTCACGGTGGTCGCCGGCTACCTCCGAATGCTGCTGAAGATGCAGCCCGGTCTGGCCGATCAATCGCGCCGGCTGATCGAGGAAGCGGAGAAATCGTGCGCCCGGCTGGCGGCCCTCATCGGTGAGCTCAGCGAGCTGTCCAGCGTCGAGGCGGGACAGGTCGCCTTCGAGCGCCGCGACGTGGATCTGTTCGGCCTGCTGGCCGAGGTGGCAGAAGGCGTGCGAGAGGGAGCGGATCGCGGAGTCAGGCTGAGAGTCGAACGCCCGGATCGGCGAGGGGTGGTCTGGGCCGACCGCAGTTACCTGACGCGCGCGCTCGACTCGCTGCTCACGGCGACGCTGCGCGAGCGCGCGCAGCCCGGCGACGTGGTGTCGTGGTGCGGCGTGCACGGGACGTCGACCCCCGGCCAGGCGTTCATCGCAGTTGCGCCGGCTGACGACGCGGGGACACACGCCGGGTTCGACCCCTCGGAATGGACGCCGTTCGAGCAGTGGCGGGGCGGCGTCGGCTTCCGCCTGGTCCTCGCCGAGCGCGTCATCGCGTCGCACGGCGGAGCGGTCTTCTCGGGCCGCGGGTCCCGGGCGCGCGCCGCGTGCGCGCTCACGCTGCCGTTGAAGGAGTTGCCCTCGTGAGAAAACCGTTCGTCGCGATCGTCGACGACGATTCGGCCTTTGCGGCCTACCTGCGCACCTTCCTCTCGCTGCGCGGGTACGAGGCGCGCACCTACTCGCGCGGCGACGAGATGCTCGCCGCCATCCGCCAGGGCGACCCGCCGGACGTCGTGCTGCTGGACGTGATGATGCCCGGCCTCGACGGCCTCGCGACGCTGCGGGCGCTGAAGGCGGCGCGCCCCGAGACGCAGGCAATCATGCTGTCCGGGCGCGAGCAGGCGTCGATCATCGTCGAGGCGGTGCGCCTGGGCGCGGCCGACTACGTCGTCAAGCCCGACGATCCCGAGGGGCTGGGCGAGATCGCGCTCGACGTGGCGATCAAGAACGCCACCGAGAAGACGCGGCTGGTCTCCGAGATCACCGAGCTGCGCCAGCAGCTGAGTGACGACCAGGATCGGGCCTTCCTGGGCAACAGCGAGAAGATGAAGGCCGTGGCGACGATGATCGAGCAGGTGGCCGACAGCGACGTCACGGTGCTGATCCGCGGCGACAGCGGCGTTGGCAAGGAACTCGTCGCCCGCGCCATCCACCAGCGTTCGCCCCGGCGCACCCACGCGGTGGTGCGCGTCAACTGCGCCGCGCTGCCCACCGAGCTGCTCGAGAGCGAACTGTTCGGACACGAGAAGGGATCCTTCACCGGGGCTGCGACGACGCGCATCGGCAAGTTCGAGCAGGCCGACGGCGGCACGATCTTCCTCGACGAGATCGCCGAGATGAAGCCCGCGCTGCAGGCCAAGCTGCTGCACGTACTGCAGGACGGCGAGTTCTCGCGCCTCGGCAGCAACAAGCGCCAGACGGTCGACGTGCGCGTGCTGGCGGCCACCAACCGCGACCTCGAGACGATGATGATCGCGGGCGAGTTCCGCGAGGACCTCTACTACCGCCTGAAGGTGATCGAGATCGTCGTGCCGTCGCTGCGAGAGCGCCGCGACGAGATCCAGCACCTGACCGATTTCTTCCTCGCCAAATACACGCGCAAGTACAACCGACCGCTGCCGGACATCTCGGACGAGCTGCGACAGCTGTTCCAGGAGTACGACTGGCCCGGCAACGTGCGTGAGCTCGAGAACCTGATCAAGCGCCTCGTCATCCTGCAGGACGAGCAGCTGGCGATACGTGAGATCCGCCGCACGACGGCGAGGGTCCCCGTCTACGCGACCGCGGCGGCGGGCGGCGGCGCGGGTGAGGCCGAACCGGGGCTGGAACCCGCCGCCATGGACGCGGCGCTCGACGCCGCGCCCGAGGATGGCGAACCCGCGGTCGGCGCGGCCGAGGCGTCGCCGCCCGCGGCGAGAACCCTCGCCGA